>Ga0182024_10006907_pt1 | contig 24714 bp, 21 predicted proteins | sample P32metaG_FD_120480 | JGI IMG/M metagenome (GOLD analysis project Ga0182024, IMG submission 120480) | Permafrost microbial communities from Stordalen Mire, Sweden - P3-2 metaG (Illumina Assembly) | ecosystem: Environmental > Terrestrial > Soil > Wetlands > Permafrost | place: Sweden: Stordalen...
CGCGGCATCATCTACATCGACGAGATCGACAAGATCGGCAAGACCAGCGCCAATGTCAGCATCACCCGCGACGTCAGCGGCGAGGGCGTCCAGCAGGCATTGCTCAAGATGCTCGAAGGCACCGTCGCCAACATCCCGCCCCAGGGTGGCCGCAAGCACCCCGAGCAGCAGTATATCCAGATGGACACGAGCCAGATCCTGTTCATCTGCGGCGGCACGTTCGTCGGCTTGGAAGACATCGTCCGCAAGCGGTTGGGCAAGCGCCAGATCGGCTTCACCAGCGAAAGTTCCGCAGTAGATTCCGCTCGCGAACGCTCCAATATCCTCGCTCAGGTGCAGCCCGAGGACCTGGTCGAGTTCGGCATGATCCCCGAGTTCGTCGGCCGGCTGCCCCTGCTGGCCACCCTCGAGCCCCTGGACGTGGCGACGCTCATTAACATCCTCACCGAGCCCAAGAACGCGATCGTCAAGCAGTACCAGAAATTCTTCCGGCTGGAGAACAGCGAAGTGGAGTTCACGGCCCGCGCCCTGGAGTTGATCGCCGAGCGCGCCCTCAAGCGCGACACGGGGGCCCGCGCCCTGCGGGCCGTCTGCGAGGAGATCATGCTCGACCTGATGTACAAGCTCCCCGACCAGCAGGCCGGCGGGAAGTACATCATCAACGAGGCAATCGTCGAAGGCCGCCAGGCCCTCTTCGAGCTCAAGCCGGAACGGCGCAAAGAGTCGGCGTGACCAACGCTGTGATGGGTTTCCCATGACACTCGCCATTCAAGCCGAGCCACTTCCATTGCGGCAGGAGCCGGACGGCACGGTGCGCGTCGGTGGGACGCGGGTGCTTCTGGACACGGTGGTGTCGGCATTTCGGGAAGGAGCATCACCGGAGCAGATCGCGGAGCAATATCCCGATTTGGCGTTGCCGGACGTGTATGCAGCCATCGGCTACTACCTGCGGAAGCGCGCGGACGTGGATGCCTACATTGCCGGGCGCCGTCAGGAGGCCGATCGACTCCGGGTGGAGATCGAGGGGAAACTGGACCCGCGAGGTATTCGAGACCGGTTATTGGCTCGGCGGGCCAGTCGAGGTTAAAGGGACGAAGGACAACGCCCCGGTCGGGCAAGTCATCGAAGATCTGCTTGTGCTATCCGAGTGCAGCACGCCGGATGAGTGGCAGGGCCAGGTCCTATACCTGCCGCTTTGTTAACAGTGCCTGTCAAACCACGCCGCCCAGCGCCGATTCACATAATCTGCCCTACCATTGCCGCATGCCCTCCGTCTGGCTCAACGGCTCTTTCATCGACGAAGAATCCGCGTCCGTGTCAGTACGCGACACCGGCCTGCTCCATGCGGCCGGGGTCTTCACCACGATGCGGGCCTACGGCGGCAAGGTCTTCCGCTTCGCCGAACACCTGGGCCGTCTTCGCGGCAGTTGCCAGGCGCTGTCGATCCCGCTGGAAAACACTGACGCCGAACTCACTGCCGCTACCGGCGAGTTGCTGAAACGCAACGACCTGTCGGCCGCCCGCCTACGGCTCACGGTCACCCGCGGCATGGCCCGCCCCGATGCCGGCCAGGGCCTGCGGCTTACGCCTACGACGTTCATCACCGCCACCGACCTCGAGCCCTACCCGGCGGAGTATTACGATCGCGGCCTGACCGCCGTGCTGCTCGACGAGCAGAAGCTCAACCCTTACGACATCCAGGCCGGCCACAAGACGCTGCACTATTTCTCCCGGCTCGCCGCCCTGCGCGAGGCGAACGCCCGCGGCGCCGGAGAGGCGCTGTGGTTTGATGTACACAATTACCTGCAGTCCGGGAGCATCAGCAATGTGTTCCTCGTCAGCCAGGGCAAGTTGCTCACCCCGCCGACGCCCGCCGAGCTGCGCGACCCGACCATCGCGCGGGACATTCCCTACCGGCGCAGCGCCGTGCTGCCCGGCATCACCCGCGCGGTGGTCTTCGACCTGGCCAGGTCCATGGGCATCCTCGCCGCCCCGGCCGCCATCGACGTGAACGGCGTCCTGTCCGCCGACGAGATCTTCCTGACCAACAGCATCATGGGGATCATGCCCGTCTGCCGAATCGAGCGGCACGCCATCGGAAATGACAAGCCGGGGCCGTTGACCCGGAAGCTCTCGGAGCTTTATGCGGCGGAGGTGGTCAAGCCGTGAGCCCGTCATGTTTGCGCTTGAAGCTTCGAGTATACAGCCCCAAGTCCCCTCAGCTAAAGTAACGTTCATGCGACTCGCCGACCTGACCAATGCCCTCGAATCCATCGCCCCCACCCGCCATGCCGAATCCTGGGACAACGTCGGCCTTCTGCTCGGCGACCCGGCCCAGACCATATCGCACGTAATGCTGGCGATCGATTACACCGCCGAGGTGGCAGCCGAGGCGGAGCAGAACGGCTGCGAGGGGGTGATCGCCTACCACCCGCCGATCTTTCAGCCGCTCAAGCGGATTGCGGCGGACAGCGTCATCCATGACGCGATGCGCCGGGGCGTGGCCATTTATTCGCCGCATACGGCACTGGACGTCGCCGGGGGCGGCACCAACGATGTGCTGGCGGACGTGCTGGGGCTGGGCGAACGGTCGCCGCTCAAGTTGGCGGAAGTTAAATCATCGCAATACAAGCTGGTGGTGTTCGTGCCGGAGGAGGCGCTGGCGAAGGTCAGCGGGGCGTTATTTGCCGCCGGCGCCGGACGGATTGGGAGATATTCGTCGTGCAGCTTCAGAGCTCCCGGCACCGGGACGTTCTTCGGCGAGGAAGGCACCAACCCTGCCGTTGGCCGTAGCGGTCAGCTCGAGACCGCGCCGGAAGTACGGCTGGAGACGGTGGTGCCGATCTCGAAGGTCGAGCCGGTGATTCGGGCACTGAGGCATGCGCATCCGTATGAGGAGCCGGCGTTTGACATGGTGCAACTGGCCGCCCCGGCCGAAGGCGTCGGGATCGGCAGGGTCGGCTCGTTCGCCGAGCCGGTCGAGCGAGCGGAATTGTTCGAGCGCATCAAGCGGGGGCTGGAAATCGGGCACCTGCTCGTCGCCGGGCCGGAGGCGGGGACCATCCGCCGGGCTGCGGTCTGCGCCGGCGCCTGTGGCGACCTGCTCGACGCCGTCATTTCCGCAAGAGCCGAGCTGTATCTCGCCGGCGAGATGCGCCATCACGACGCCATCAAAGCCGCTCGGGCGGGCGTTACGGTCGTCTGCACGCTCCATTCCAACAGTGAGCGTGCCGCCCTCAAACGGCTGCGGGGACAGCTTGAGCAGCGTCTGCCGGCGGTGGTGTTCCTCCTGAGTCAGTCCGATCGGGACCCGTTTTCAATTCGATGAGGGCGATTTGCTCGGCTTCCGCGAAATCTATCTCAGTTTGCTACGTTCCCGGGCCTCGGTGTAGGTCTTTTCCAGATCCAAGGGCACGATGCCCGCATTACGCAGCGCAAGCGGCAGGACGGGCAATGGGGCGCCCACTGCCAGCGGATGCGGCCAGACTTCGATCTGGTCCCCCGAAGCCTGCCGCGACGGACGATAGGCCACGGCATAAGTCGTCACCGATGGCTCGAGCAGGAACCGTCCCCCATGACCGAGCGAGGCGATGACTTCGTTATGCAGATTGGCAAGCCGATTTGTGACAATGTCCACTACGACCAATCCGATCCCGCGGGTCAGATAACTGACGCACTTGGCGATAAACGCCTGGCGTGTTTCAGGGCGGTCTTTATTTGCTGGGCTGACCAATTCGACAGCCGCCACCAGGGTCGTGCCTGATTCCGTGGCGAACACCTGCACTTCGATGTCGTCGGGGAACACGGTCGGCAGAATCAGGTCTGTCACGGGCGGCGACCAGGCAGGGACCGTAAGCGTGGAAGTCGACCCGGTGCTCTCTTGTGCGGCGTCGCCGCGCTGGCCGCCCTGCTCGGTAAGCGTCGCGATATCGACTTCAACCATGCTTCCAACATGGACCTGCATGTCCGCAAAGTATTCGTCGCCAAGCACATCGCAGTTCAGCTTCTCAACCATGGCGGCCGCCCAGAGACCATGAAAACCTTCCCAACTGCGGCGCTTGACGACAGGCGAGTGAAAATGATCGAGTAACGGCATGGGACGACTCCACGTGGCGGGACCAGCAGCATTACGATTCTACACGCTCCATTCTAACAGCGATCGCCCTTAAACCGCTGCGGGAATGGCTTCAGCCGCGTCTTCGGGCGGTGGTGTTCCTTCTGAGCCGGTCGGATCGTGACCCGTTTTCGGTTCGATACCGGTGTCCGTCTTTTGCGCTTCCTGCAGCGAGCGGCTCAGCGGGAAGGCGGAGCGGATCGTGTGGGTCAGGCCCGGCCCCTTCCTGCCCCACAGTTCGGCGAACTTGGCCAGTTCGCGGCTGGCCCGCCGCATCGTCCAGCGGGCCAGGTCGAGCACGGCGACCTGCATGGCGGCGTCGTGATGGGCGAGCAACGCGCCGCTTGACAGCGTCAGCGCCTTTTCCGTCAGCACGACGTAGTCGTGCCACATGCCCAGCGATTCCTGCATCCTCTTGAATGACTTGGCCACGTCGGTTGGCAAGGGGTGGCCCTGGTGCCGAGCCATGTCCAGCGTATACCGCAACGCTTTGCCGGCAATGCGAAGCTCGTGCGGGTCCTGACAGGCCGGTTCGACAAGCTCAGGGCGGGGCGATTGGGGTTTCTCGGTCGAATGGGGTGCTCCGTTTGCCGCGGGATGCCGCGCAGCGGCCGGCTGGCGTTGCTGGCCGCTGATCATGTCAGCCTGCTCAATGAAGGCGTCGAGCTGGAGGTGGAGGGACTCGGCTAGCAGCGAGCCGACGGCTTCCTCGGCCTCGGCCACTTCCTCCCGCAGCCCCCACCAGGTCCCCAGCCGGGCCAATACGCTGGCCGGCGTGGATTTCTGGCGGGCCTTTTCCCGCTCTCCAACGCGCTCTTCCTCGAGCCGGTCGGAAAGCCATTGGCTTGCCCGTCGGTACTGGGTGGTTTTCCTCAGTTCATCGAGGTGTCCGAGCATGACGTCCTGGTCGCGCAATGGCCCGAGCCGCCGCCGCAGCTTCTTGAGCACTGTGGCAAACGGCTCGCGCGAGCCCTTGGACAGCACGGGATCGAGCAGGTCGAGTGCCGCCTTCAGCCGGCGTGTTGCGACCCGGGAATCGTGGATGGCGTCGACGTCAAATTCCTTCAATGCTCCCGACACGTGGTCGCGCAGGTCGTCCACAAGCTCGTCCAGGTAAGCCAGCAGCGGGAATTCCGCCTCATCTTTGTCTGACGTGTCCTTGCGCTTTTTCGCCGCTGCCTTTGCCATAACCCTGATTGTAAGCGAAGCTATCGGATCGGGAAGAGGGCGAACGTTTAGGGATGCCCGAACTGGACAGTTGTCGGCTCCCCGCTGATGCACGGGAGTTGAACGCCGTTGAGAGTAGAGCGTAATACTCGTTCGGAAGGCAAATTAAGCGGCTTTTTGACCGTGCGTGGTCAAGCGCGACGTGAATCGATAAGCGGCTCGCCCGCGGGGCGCACCGCAGTTGCATGTAAGCGTACTCGCGTACATCCGTGGAGTGAAGGGAAGACGGTTTTGACAGAACTGAAACGAACGGAATTATCGGTCCGCCAGGAGCGGGCGGTGCTTGTGGGGGTGATCCTCCCGGGCTCGACGGCTGACCCGCGCGAGCCGCTCGGCGAACTCGGCTCGCTGGCCAAGACCGCCGGGGCCAAAGTCGTTGGCTCCATCCTCCAACGCCGCCATCGGCCGGATGCTGGCACCTACGTCGGCAGCGGCAAGGCGGTCGAAATCGCAGAATTGGCGATGAAAGAGAACGCCGACGTCGTCCTTTTCGACAACGATCTCTCCCCCGGCCAGATCGGCGGGCTGGAAAAAATCATCAACGAAGAAGCCGGCAGCAAACGCGGCGAGGGGATCAAGGTCCTGGACCGCTCGGAACTGATCCTCGACATCTTCGCCACCCGTGCCCGCACCCACGAGGCCCGCCTGCAAGTCGAACTGGCCCAGATGGAGTACACCTACCCGCGGCTGGCCCGGATGTGGGACCACCTGGAACGGATCGCCAGCGGCGCCGGCGGCGGGATGGGCATCGGCACCCGCGGCCCCGGTGAAACGCAGCTCGAAACCGACCGCCGGCTCGTCCGCAAGCGCATTGCGGGACTCAAGAGCGAAATCTCCACCATCCAGGCCCGCAAGAGCCGGCTCGTGGCCCAGCGCAACCTGGAACACTTCACCGTCTGCATCGTCGGCTACACCAACGCCGGCAAGAGCACCCTGTTCAACACGCTCACCGCCGCCGGCACCTATGCCGACGACAAACTCTTCGCCACGCTCGACACCAAGACCCGTGCCTGGCGGCTGGAGCGCGGCACCGAGGCGCTACTCTCCGACACTGTCGGCTTCGTCCGCGACCTGCCGCACAACCTCGTCGCCAGCTTCAAGGCCACGCTTGAGGAGGCCATCCACGCCGACCTGCTCATCCACGTGCTGGACGTCGGCCACCCCCACGCCGAGCAGCAGTTCCACAGTGTCCACCAGGTGCTGGAGGAGATCGGCATCCGAGTGATCCGTTCCGGCAAGGAGCCTGAGCCCGGTGACAAGCCTGAACTGCTCCTGCTCAACAAGATCGACACCGAAGAAGGAGAAGCTGCCTATCCTTTCTGGCGAACGCTCCACCCCGAGGCGGTCCCGGTCAGCGCCCGGACAGGGTTGGGACTGGAAAAGGTGCAGGATGCCGTGTTCCGGGCCGTCCGCGGGCAGCAGGTGGATGTCACGCTGGAAGCCGACGTGACCAACGGCAGGCTGCTGTCGTTCCTCGAGTCGCACACGCGCATCCACGACCGCCAGTTCACCGACAGCCGGGTGCAGATCAAGGCGGTGATGGGGAAACGGACGCTGGCCGATTTATCGAGGAATGAGCAGGTGGAAGTGAAGTCGGTGGACAGTTGCGCCATTGAGACTTGCTGACGGTTCGATGCCACTTCAAGGACTTCAGCGGCGCCTCAAGACCCATCTCGTTTCGCCGCGACGCACAGCGGAGCGCTCCTTTACGTTGGAACAACGCGCTCTGCTGCGCATCGAAACGAGATTTACACAAGCGGAAACGCGAAAATCAGGTGAACTTCGTCGTCCCCGGCACTGCGATCAGTGGCACGGGGATCGGGCCGAATTCCAACTTGGCCGGGGCGAGGTCTTCCTGCGAATTGAGCGCTTCATCCCAGGTGACGAGCTTGCCGGTGTAGGCGCTCATTCGGCCCATCAGCGCCATCAGCGTGGACTGGCACATGTACGTGCCATTGTTGATCGGCTTGCCGGTGCGGATGGCGTTGAACATCGCGGTATGCTCGGCGTCGTACATGCTGACCGGGGCGGCGGCGTGCTTCCAGATGATCTTACCGTCCTTGTCGGTGATCTGGTGGGTCTGGATGTGCGCGGTGCCTTCGGTGCCGAAGACATGGTCCGACACGTCGCTGAAGACGAGGTTCGCCGGGGCGGGGTACTGACGGCAGCCGTGGAAGAGCTTCACGCCGTCGGCCCATTCATAAGTCGTGTTGAAGTGGTCGTAGACGTTGCCGAACTCGGGCTGCGTGCGCACGGAGCGGCCGCCGCTGGCAAAGACCTTGACCGGCGGCTCGTCGCCCTTGGCCCAGATGCACTTGTCGAGGCTGTGGATGCTCTGCTCGGCGATATGGTCGCCCGCCAGCCAGGTGAAGTAGAGCCAGTTGCGCAGTTGCCATTCCATGTCGGACCATTCCGGCTTGCGCGGGTTGGACCAGAGCCCGCCGGTGAGGTAATTGGTCTGCATGGCGATCATCCGGCCGATCGCGCCGTCCTGGATCTTCTTGATGATTTCGATTTTCGGCTGGTCGTAGCGATAGCACAGGCCCGAGACGAGGTTGAGGTTCTTCTCTTTGGCAAGCTTGCAGGTCTCCATGACCGACCGCAGGCCCGGCGCGTCGGTGGCGACGGGCTTCTCGCAGAAGACGTGCTTGCCGGCCTCGATGGCCGCCTTGAGGTGCATGGGGCGGAAGAACGGCGGGGTGGCCAGCAGGACCACTTCGCACTTCTCGATGACCCCTTTGTAGGCGTCCCACCCGGTGAACTTGTGATCATCAGCGACCTGCACCCGGTCTCCGACGTCCGAACCCTTGAGGTTCTTATGGCTGGTTTCCAGCTTGTCGGGGAACATGTCGGCCATGGCGATCAACTTGGCGTATTGGTCGCCGTGCAGGGCATTGACCGCCGCCCCGCTGCCGCGCCCGCCGCAGCCGATCAGCCCGACCTTCAGTTCGTCGCTGCCGGCGGCATGGACCGAGGGAACGGCGTAAGACAGCATCGCGGCCCCGACGACCGCCGCGGTCGACCCGCGGAGGAAGTCGCGCCGGCTGGGCGGAGTGGCGGCGCTGGACGAGGCGTTGACAGGACAGTTGTTTGAGGTGGAACGCGTTGTGTTCATCGAACGATCTCCGTGATTAGAGGGAAATGGGAGCTTCATCGAAATCATCGGGAGGGTAAAGGGCCCGGATACCCTGACTCTTGCCTTCTCGCCAGCCCGAATTCCAAAGCCCCGGCTTCGAAGCTTGGAGTATCTTAACTTACTGCCGCGGAATGAAAAGGTTGACGACCCTTTCCACCTTTCCCCCTGTGGCCAGAGCGAATGAGCCGGCAAATCCGCATGCGGTCTCGGCTCGTCAGGTCTTCAGGTGCGTCGCCGCACCCGTGCCTTTGGAGGCGCGCTGGCCTTGGCGGTCGCCTTCAGCCGCTTCACGAATGCCGCGTGTTCCGGCGATTTGAGCCCTTTGTTCAGGACGCGAATCGCCCGGCGCAAGTCGCCTGCGACGATCGCAGCGGCATCGATCCACAAGTCGGGGAACACTTTGGAACGATAGACGCCATCGGCATCGACCGGCAATTCAGTTGCACCCGGAGCGAAGGCCCGGAGCGAGCCCTCCTGCACCATCAGAACGAGGTACTCCAATATGCCCGCGCGGTCGTAGTCGCGGCGCTTGGCGTTCAGGTCGAGCGCCCGGGTCGAATCGGAAACTTCCGCAGCCAGTTCGGGCGGCCCCGTGACGAGGCCTTCCTGCACGCGCGACCGGCCCTTGGCCGTTGTCAATCTCAGATGCAGGTCCGGCTGTGGCTCGCTCTCCGGGCCAAGGACCACCGTGGTGTTATCAGCGGCTTCGACGCCAGGCGTGGCGCTCTCGTAGAGGAAAAACAGGCCAGCCAGACGGACGTGAAACCTGCCGTGCCGCGATCCGACCGATGGCGCCATGTAGACGGTCCCTTCCACCAAATCCGCCTTGACCCCCTCCGGCGCGGCTAGATAGCGGCGGTGGAACTCCGGCTGGCTCAGCCGCTCGCCGTCGCGCAGCGGCGGGATCGCTCTGGGCCCCGGTCTTGGCTGTTTCCATGAAACGATCGTCGTCATAGCCATACCTCGACGGATTCTATCACGCCTGCTCCGCCAGCGCCTCCGCGATCTCGGCCCCTGGCCTGTGCTGTTTGATCGCTCTCTCCATCGACTCCGGCGCCGGGGCAACGCGCCGGCCAATGTCTCGCATGATGCGGCCGATCAGACCAGTCCAGCCTGTCTGGTGGCTTGCACCCACGCCGCGGCCGGTGTCTCCGTCGAAATACTCGTGAAACAAAACCAAATCCTTCCAGTGCTCGTCCTCGAAGCGCTCGTCGCCGCCATTGCAGGGACGCAGGCCCGACTCGTCCGGGATGAAAAGTCGGGAGAGCCGGGCTTCGAGGTCGATGGCGACATCCGCCAGGTTCATCATCCGGCCCGAGCCGACCGGATGTTCTACCTGCAGTTCGCTGCCGAAAAAGTGGTTGTATCGTTCCAGGGCGTCGATCAGCAGGAAGTTGAGCGGGAACCAGATCGGCCCGCGCCAGTTGGAATTCCCCCCGAACAGACTGGTGTTGGACTCGGCCGGCGTGTAGCCGGCTTCATATCGCTGCCCATCAAGCTCCAGGACGTATGGATGGTCCTTATACGCGCGCGACAACGAGCGGATGCCATACGGCGAAAGGAACTCTTTTTCATCCAACACATATCGGAGGACGCGAACCAATTTCTCCTTGCTGAGGATCGCCAGCAGGTAACGCTCGCCCCCCTTGAGCGCGCCGCTGCCGGCCGGCGGGCAAGGCTCGTAGTGAATATACTTCGCCAGGTCGGGCCGATTCTTCATGAACCATATCATCCGCTTTTTGAACCCTTCAAGCTTGCTGTACTGGATCTCCCGGAGGATTTCGCAGGTGAACAGCGGAATGATTCCCACCATGGTCCGCACCCGAAGCGGAATCGGGTCGCCGCCCTCCTTGCGGAACTGGTCGTAATAGAAGCCGTCCTGCTCGTCCCAAAGTCCGGTGCCGCCGAGGGAGTTGATGGCGTCGGTGATGGCAACGAAGTGCTCGAAGAACTTGCTGGCGATGTCCTCATAAACATTGTCGTACGACGCCAGCTCCAGGGCCATCGAAAGCATCGTGGCGCAGAAGAAGGCCATCCATGCGGTGCCGTCGGCCTGATTGAGGTGGCCGCCGCCGGGCAGCGGCTTGGACCGGTCGAAAATACCGATGTTGTCCAGGCCGAGAAACCCGCCGGCAAAAATGTTGCGCCCTTCCACGTCCTTGCGGTTCACCCACCAGGTGAAGTTGAGCATCAGCTTCTGGAAGGCGCGCTCCAGGAAGAGCCGGTCGCGCCCGCCGGCCTGGCGGTTGCCGGCGATCTTGTACACGCGCCAACACGCCCAGGCGTGGACCGGCGGGTTGACGTCGCCAAATGCGAACTCATACGCCGGCAACTGCCCGTTGGGATGCATGTACCATTCGCGCATCAGCAGCAGAAGCTGGTCCTTGGCGAACTGCGGGTCGACGTGCGCCAGCGGGATGGTGTGGAACGCCAGGTCCCAACTCGCGAACCAGGGGTATTCCCACTTGTCGGGCATGGACAGCACATCGCGGCAGAAGACGTGCTTCCACTCCCAGTTGCGGCCCCATTTGCGCGGCGACGGCGGCGAAGCGCCCGGGTCGCCCTCGAGCCAATCCTTCACCACGTAATGGTAGAACTGCTTGCTCCACAGCAGCCCCGCGAACGCCTGCCGCATCACCCGCTTCTGTTCGATGTCCAGCAGCGGAGGCGTCTTCTCGGCGTAAAACAGGTCGGCTTCGGCGATCCGCTGGTTGAAAATGTGGTCGAATCCCAGGCCAAAGACTTCGGCCGGCGGCGTGTCGGTCGAGAACAGCCGAAGGCGCACGGTCGCACTTCTGCCGGCGGGCACCTTCAAGTGATACAGCGGCGCTACCTTGGTGCCCTTGCGCTTGGGGTCGACGGCCTCTTCCCGGCCGTCGATCAAAAACTCGTGGAAACCGTCCTTGACGTACTTGCCTATATTGGGCACGCCGTATAGCCGCTTGAAATTCGTTTCGTTGTCAGTATAGAGCCACCGTGTCGGGGTGACTCGATCGGCGGTATCCGCTTCGAAGCGGAAGCGGCCCAGCGTGGTATGGTCCGCCACCACCGCATGCTCCGCTCCTTTAGCAGCGGACAGGTACGGCTTGATCGTGCACCCCTCATGCGTGCACCCCCACGTCCAGGAATTGCGGAACCAGAGCGTCGGCAACAGGTGCAGTTCGGCCTCCTCCGGCCCCCGGTTGAACACCGTGATGCGGATCAGCACGTCGTCAGGTGCGGCCTTGGCGTATTCCGCCTGCACGTCCCAGTAGCGGTTGTCGTCGAAGACGCCGGTGTCAACCAGTTCGAATTCGGGGTGGTTGCGCGAGCGGCGGCGGTTCTCCTCCACCAGCCGGGCATAAGGGAACGCAGCCTGGGGGTACTTGTAAAGCCCCTTCATGTAGGAGTGGGTCGGGGTGGAGTCGAGATAAAAATATTCCTCCTTCACGTCCTCGCCGTGGTTGCCTTCCTCACCGGTGAGGCCGAACAACCGCTCTTTTAGGATCGGGTCCTTGCCGTTCCACAGGGCCAAAGCGAAGCAAAGCCGGCATTCGCGATCGCAAATGCCCAGCAGCCCGTCCTCGCCCCAGCGGTAAGCGCGACTGCGGGCGTGGTCGTGCGGGAAGTAACTCCAGCAGTCGCCGTAGGGCGAGTAGTCCTCGCGCACCGTCGCCCACTGCCGCTCGGAAAGGTACGGCCCCCAGCGCTTCCAATTGCTCTTCCGCTGGTCGTCCTCGCGCAGCCGGGCGGATTCCGGGTTGGACGGCGCCGGGGACACTCCAGCGCGCCGGGTGGCAACCTCCGCGAGCTTCTGCTCGATCTCCTGTTTCCGTCGCTCCAGCTCCCGTTGCTCGGTGTCGAGGTCTTTGGCCAGCCTCGGCTCGGATTTGGGGGCAATCTCACCGTTGGGCGTCGATCGGTCGGGCATATCAGGTTCCTGGAATGGGAAGGGGTTGCAACACCTCTCGTTTGCCGCGGGTGTACAATACATTGATTTGCCAGTGCAAACGAGGCTTCATTTTCAAATTCAGCAGACTTGAAGTGGTTGCCGTGGGAAACGACCGCCCTGACATCGCCTCTCTCGCCCCGCGCATCGCCCTGTGCATGCAGCGGGACCAGCACCGGCTGCGCTCGCGCCTGCGCGCCCTCCAGGAACGCCATTCTGGCTCCCCGGCCGCCCCCGAAGCGGTGGCGCTGCTGGCTGCCGAGATCGACCGGTCGGCGCAGGTGCGCGCCCGGCGGTTGGTGGCCCTGCCGAAGCCGGTCTTTCCCGACGACCTGCCCGTGGTCCAGCGACGCCGGGAAATCGCGGACCTGATAGCCACTCACCAGGTGATCGTGCTGTGCGGCGAGACCGGGTCGGGCAAGACGACGCAATTGCCCAAGATCTGCCTCGAGTTGGGCCGGGGCGCCGGCGGGATGATCGGCCACACCCAGCCGCGGCGGATCGCCGCCCGCGCGGTGGCCATGCGCATCGCCGAGGAGGTCGGCACACCGCTGGGCCATGCCGTCGGGTACAAGGTCCGCTTCAGCGACCACACCCGGCCGGAGACCTGCGTCAAGCTGATGACCGACGGCATCCTGCTGGCCGAGACCCAGACCGACCGCTTCCTGGACGCGTACGATACGATCATCATCGACGAGGCCCACGAGCGGAGCCTGAACATCGACTTCTTGCTGGGGTATCTCAAGCAGATCCTTCCGCGCCGCCTCGGCCTCAAGCTGATCATCACTTCCGCCACCATCGACCCGCAGCGCTTCAGCCGGCATTTTGGCGACGCGCCGGTCATCGAAGTCTCCGGCCGCACGTTCCCCGTGGAGGTCCGCTACCGCCCCCTCCGCAGCGACGACCCGGAAGTGGAAGACATCGAGATGCTCCAGGGCATCCTCGACGCCGTCGACGAGCTATCGCAGGAGCCGGCGGGCGGCGACGTGCTCATCTTCCTCTCCGGCGAACGGGAGATCCGCGAGACCGCCGAGGCGCTGCGCAAGCACCATCCGCCCGGCGTCGAGGTGCTTCCGCTCTACGCCCGGCTCAGCGCCACCGACCAGATGCGCGTCTTCCAGCCGCACGGCAAGCGGCGGATCGTGCTGGCGACCAACGTCGCCGAGACCTCCCTGACGGTCCCGGGCATCCGATTCGTGATCGACCCCGGCTACGCCCGGCTCAGCCGCTACAGCCCGCGCACCAAAGTGCAGCGGCTGCCGATCGAGCGGATCAGCCGGGCCAGCGCCGACCAGCGCAAGGGCCGCTGCGGACGAGTCGGTCCCGGCATCTGCATCCGCCTCTATTCTCAGGCCGATTTCGAGGGCCGCCCGCCCTTCACCGACCCGGAAATCCTGCGGACCAACCTGGCCAGCGTCATCCTGCAGATGAAGGCCTATCGCCTGGGGGCGGTGCAGGATTTCCCCTTTGTCGAGCCGCCCGATTACCGCGCCGTCCGCGACGGGTATTCCACGCTGCACGAGCTGGGTGCCATCGACGAGCGAAATGAGCTGACCGATCTGGGCTACGCTCTGGCTCGTCTGCCGGTGGACCCGCGCATCGGCCGGATGGTGCTGGCGGCCCGGGACGAAGGGTGCATGGAAGAGGTGCTGATCATCGCATCGGCCCTGTCGGTGCAGGACCCGCGCGAGCGGCCGATGGACAAGCAGCAGGCCGCCGACGAGGCCCACAAGCAGTTCCGGGACGAGAACTCAGACTTCATGTCGTATTTGAAGCTATGGGACTTCTTCCACGCGCAGGCGGAGCATTTGTCAGGCAGCAAGATGCGCAAGATGTGCCAGGCGAACTTCATCTCCTACATCCGCATGCGCGAATGGCACGATGTGCACCAGCAATTGCGGGAGATTGTGGGGGAGATGGGGTTGTTGCACGCGGGGGAGGGGGCGGGGAAATGAGGTGTTGTTCGCGGCTCCGTTTGGAGCTTGCATTACGCATTTCTTTCAGCGATCGATGGAAACTATCCGGATTGCGGTCCGCCCCTACCCCAGCAGCGACCCCGCCACCTCAATCAACCCGTCCAGGTTCGCAGCGGTGCGGCTGATCAGCGCCGGGTCGAGCTTGATCTCGGCCAGGCCGGCGTCGTCCAGCTTCTGGTTGACGGCCGTCAGGTTGAAGCCGTGCTTTGTGCTTTGGCAGCAGATGGTGTCGGCGACGAACACCAGCGAAACCAGCAGGCGGTTCTGGTCGCCGAGCGTCGTGGGATGGTGGTGGTAGCCGGCAACGAGCTGGCAGGGACGGGGGAACTTCCAGGTTTCGGCCAGGCCCATGCCGAGCTGTTGGTGGTCGATGCCGATCACTTCGCGTTCGATGGCGCAGAAATCGGGCTCGCCGTTGGCGGCACGCTCGCAGACGGCCTGCAACTGCTCGGGCGATAGCTGCAGCGAGATCAGGATGCCCACATCGTGGATCATGCCGGCCAGGAACGCCTCGTCGGCCATCGGCAGCTTCATCTGCCGGGCCAGGTCGCGGGCGGCCACGCCGACCGCGATGCAGTGCTTCCACAGGTCCTTGGCGGTGAACCCGCTGCACAGCTTGGCGCCGCGGAAAAGCTGGCCCAGGCTGGCCGCCACGGCGATGTTCTTCACCGCGTTCAGCCCCAGCAGCACGATCGCCCGCTCCACCGACCCGATCTGCCCCGGCAGCCCATAAAATGCGCTGTTCACCACCTTGAGGATGCGCGTTACCAGGGCCGGGTCGTGGGCCACGATCTTGTGCAACTGGCACGCACTGCTCTTAGGGTCCTCAACCGTGGAAATGATCTTGGCGGTCACCTCCGGCAGCGTCGCAATGGCGGTCACCTTCTTGACCGCTTCGGCAACTCGCTTCTTCGGGTCAACCATAGTTGCGGTGGTCATGGGTGGTCCTTCGTCGTCGTCGTGATAACGGAACGGCTACCCACTTTTATCGAGAGCGAGGGGATGCAACTTAACCACCCTCGCGCCGGGGCTTATCGGACGCTTACGCCTTCCCCTCCCGCTCATATCCATCAAGCTTGTAGTACAGGGTTCGCCGGCTGATGCCGAGTTCGGCGGCGGCGGCGGTGCGGTTGCCCTTGTGGCGCTGCAACGTCGCCAGAATGTGCTCGCGCTCGATTTCCTCCAGCGTCCGCCCGGCATTCGCGTTCTCCGCGGCTTCTCCGCCGCGGGCCTCGGGGGAAGTGACGGCGTCGGCCGCCAACTCCTGAGCCGCCAGCGCCGGTTTCCCGGGCGGGGCGAGGCGGCGCATCGCCCGGTCCAGCGCCTGTTCGAGTTCCCCCAGATGGCACGGCTTGGTCAGGAATTCGACCACGTCCAGGTGGATTGCCTCGCGAGCCGCGTCGAGGCTGGCGAAGCCGGTCAAAACGATCCCCTGAACGCGCGGCAGGCGTGCCCGCAGCTTCTTGAAGAACTCGATGCCCCCTTCACCTGGCAGGTTCAGGTCCAGCACGACCACTTCGGGATCGCGGCCATCGCTCAGACGGGTTGCCTCCTCTGCCGATCGCGCCACCAATACGTCGAAGCCCCAGTTGGTGAGGACGCGCTGCAGCAGCTCGCGCATGCGCGCTTCGTCCTCGACAACCAGCACGCGCGGGTCCCCGGGCGCTTTCGACAGGCTCGGCAGGTCTTGCGGCTTCGGGTTGGTGGTCATCACTTCTGAGTTCCCTGTTCCAAAGCCGCGGATAACTCCGGCGCCGCAGGCAGATTGATGACGAACCGGCTCCCCCGGCCGGGACCGTCGCTGAACGCCTCGATCCGGCCTCCATGGGCCTCGACGATCGCGTGGGTGATCGACAACCCCAGGCCGGTGCCGCGACGGACGCGGGCGGTATCACGCTCGGCGTCGTCGCCCGGCGCGCCGTGCCGTTCGGTGAAGAACGGCTCGAAGACCCGGTCCAGCGTTTGCCGGGACATGCCCCGGCCGTTGTCGCTGACCGAAAGCTCGACCCAGCCGCCCTTGCCGCACAGATCGATCCGCACCTCGCCGCCGGCCGGCACGGCTTCCAGCGCGTTCAACGTGAGATTGAGCACCACCTGCTCCATCTCTCCTTCGACGGCCATCACCATCAGTTCCGCCGGACCTTCAGCCTCACCTTCGGGATCGCCCTGCGCCTTTGCGGTCAAGTGCCGGTCCTGGTACGGCCGGAGCCCGCCGACGATCGACACAACTTCCGCGGCCACCTTGGCCAGCGAAACCCTGCGCCGGGCACCCTGGCCGTCGGCGGCGACATCCGCCGGAGTGACCAGCGTCAGCAGCTTGGTCGTGATCTCCTTGCACCGGAATGCTTCGTCGCAGATGACCCGCAGGTTCCGTTTCAGCTCGTCGGAATCTGCGTCGACCGCCCGCACCGGCAGCATTGTAAGGGAATATTCGGCGTAACCGGCGATGATGCCAAGGGGGTTGTTAATCTCGTGGGCCACTCCCGCGGCGAGGAACCCGACGCCGGCCAGGCGCTCGGAGCGGATGAGTTGCCGGGTCTTGGCATCGACCTTCTGTTCCAGCTCGCGGTAGAGCGAGTCGAGTTGCTCGGCCATGCGGTTGAAATCGCGGGCCAGCGAGGCGAATTCGTCGCGCCGGCCGTCGGTGCCCCCGACTCTCCCCGAGAACTGCCCGGCTGCGATCCTTCGCACGCCTTCACTTAGCCGGCGCAGCGGCCGGATGACCGAATGGTACTGCAGGGCGCCCAGCAGGATGCCGCCGGCGACGACCACGGCGGAGAGCCAGCCAACGGCTTCAACTGTTTCCCGCCGTTTGGTCACCGCGGCATTCTGCCGGGACTCGGTGGCCGTGCGAATCGTGGTGACCAGGTCGGCAATGCCGCCCAATGCCCGGTTGACGGCATCCTCCTGCGCCGAGAGACGCTCGGACACGCTGCCCGGGCCGGAGCCGGCCGCCTGGGCGTCGGCAAGCCCCTGGCGGATGACCTCAAGCGGATCGGCCGACGGCCTGACCGATGCCGGGGCGGAAAGAACCATCGACGGGCTCAATGATGTCTGGAATTCCTGCGTTGCCGCACGCACTTCGCGGTTGATCCGCTGCTGCTCGGCCTCGCCGGGATCGGGCAGCGTCAGGAGCGACTTGGCGGTCGCCAGGTGCGACCCCACGGTATAGACGTGGCGCAGTTCCTGGTAACCCTGAAGGGCCAGGCCATAATCCTGGTGCAGTCCGTTCAGGCCCCATAGCGCGGCACCGCTGACGAGCAGCAGCCCGACGATCATCGTCAGGATCTGCAGTGCCATTTTGCGACGAAGGGTCATAGTCTTACCGACCGTCTCCCGGAGTACCGGGAGCATCTATTGGTGAATTGTATCCAAGTCCTGAAAGATGTCCCAGCGGGACTGGCAATGGCCAGTCAGTTTATGCATACTTGCACACGGCCCCGTCAGCCGTGGCGGCTCGGCGTCGCGACGGCGGGGGACACTTGACGAAGGGAACGAAACATGAGCAGCGTCACCACAACACCCGCCTGGCAGGCCCTTCAGAAACATCAGCAAGCGATCGCTTCCCGTCATATGCGCGACTTGTTCCGGGACGACTCCGGCCGCTTCGACAAGTTCTCGCTCCGTTTCGAGGATATCCTGCTGGATTTCTCCAAGAACCGCATCACCGACGAAACCCTCCAACTCCTGCGCGCCTTGGCCACACAGGCCGACCTCAAAGGCTGGACCGAGAAGATGTTCACCGGGCAGAAGATCAACACCACCGAAGACCGTGCCGTCCTGCACGTGGCCCTGCGCAATCGGTCCAATACCCCGATCCTCGTTGACGGCAAGGACGTCATGCCCGCTGTCAATGCGGTGCTCAAGCACATGCGCGAGTTCAGCGAGGCCATCCGTAGCGGCGCCTGGACTGGCTACAGCGGCAAGCCGATCACCGACGTGGTCAACATCGGCATCGGCGGATCGGACCTGGGGCCGGTGATGGCCACCGAAGCCCTCAAGCCCTATGGAAAGCCGGGGCTCAATGTCCACTTCGTCTCCAACGTGGACGGCACCCACATCGTCGAAACCACCAAGCGACTCAACCCGGAGACGACGCTGTTCATCGTCGCCAGCAAGACCTTCACCACCCAGGAGACCCTCACCAATGCCACCTCGGCAAAGGAGTGGTTCCTGAAAGCGGCGGGGGACGTCAAGCACGTCGCCAAGCATTTCGTCGCCCTCAGCACCAATGAGAAGGAAGTCAGCAAGTTCGGCATCGACACCAAGAACATGTTCGAGTTCTGGGACTGGGTCGGCGGGCGCTATTCGCTGTGGAGTGCCATCGGCCTGTCCATCGAGGTCTTCATCGGCGCCGACAACTTCGAAGCCATGCTCGACGGCGCCCACGCCATGGACAACCACTTCCGCAACACCCCCCTGGAGCACAACCTCCCGGCCACGCTCGGCCTGGTCGGGCTCTGGTACAACGATTTCTTCAACGCCCAGACGCTTGCCATCCTCCCCTACGACCAGTACATGCACCGCTTCGCCGCTTACTTCCAGCAGGGCGACATGGAAAGCGACGGCAAGTCGGTCACCAAGTCCGGGGAGCGCATCACCGACTACCAGACCGGCCCGATCGTCTGGGGCGAGCCGGGCACCAATGGCCAGCACGCGTTCTACCAGCTCATCCACCAGGGGACGAAGCTGGTTCCATGCGATTTCCTGGCGCCCATCGAGAGCCAGAACCCCATCGGCAAGCACCACCCGATCCTGCTCTCCAACTTCTTCGCCCAGACCGAGGCCCTCATGAAGGGCAAGACCCCCGCCGAAGTGCGCGCCGAGCTGACCAAGGAAGGCTTCAGCGGCGAGAGGCTGGAAAAGCTGATCCCGCACAAGGTATTCGAAGGCAACCGGCCGACGAATTCGATCATGTTCCAGAAGCTCACCCCGCGCACACTCGGGTTGCTGATCGCCATGTACGAGCACAAGATCTTCACCCAGGGCGTCATCTGGAACATCAACAGCTTCGACCAGTGGGGCGTCGAGCTCGGCAAACAGCTCGCCAAGGCAATCCTGCCCGAACTGGACGGCGCCGGTAAAGTGACCGCGCACGATGCCTCGACCAACGGGTTGATCAACTATTACAAGGAACGCCGCAAGGCGTAGCCGCAGGGCGAGGCGCGAGTTAGAATAGGGTCCAACTGTCTGCGCATGCATGCGATCGCGGTGGGAACTGTTCTGCGCCTGTGACGGTTACCGTAACAAAGTGCCATGACGACCACGGAAATTGCAGCACCCGTTAAATCGATCGAGCTGGTCAAGCGTCGTATCGAGGACGGCTCGCCGGTTGAAAGCAAATGGCAAGTGCCGCTGACCGTAGACCAATATCACCAGATGATCGAAACCGGCATCCTGGCCGAGGGAGAGCCGATCGAGCTTCTCGATGGCGTTCTGGTCAGAAAGGACCGCAGTGCGGCTGGAGAGGATCCAATGACGGTGGGGCAGGGCCATTCGTTTGCGGTCCAGGCGCTTGTCGAGCTGAATCCGAAACTCGCGCGGCTTGGCTGCCACATGCGTGTTCAGCAGCCTCTAACGATCCCCAATATCGACGAGCCCGAGCCTGACGGCGCCATCGTCAGAGGCACCAAGCGAGATTACAGGCAGCGCCATCCCGGCCCCGGCGATGTGACGTGTGTAATCGAAGTATCCGACAGTTCTCTGCGCGTGGACCGCACGGCCAAGCTGCGCGTTTATGCCGACGCGGGCATTGGGCAGTATGTAATCATCAACCTGGTGGATCGCCTCGTTGAAGTCTACTCCCGACCCATGACGGGGCGGGGTCGGTACGCCGAATCGACGACATTACTGCCCGGCAAGCGCGTGGAATTCATGACTACCGCGAAAGGTCGATTGATGGTATCGGTCAAGTCCCTTTTGCCATAGGTCGACATGGTGACGTTGCGAGCGCCGACCGCGAGCTTCCGGTTGCGGCTATCAAAGACGTGACCCGATGTGGATGTCACTGAAAACTCACCGCTAACCACCGCGTTCCAATCCTTGTTAGCCGCAAGCGGAAGCTCGCGGTCGGACCGTTCGCAATCCCCGGCATGCCGATTGCATAATGCATGCCATGATCGACATGACACGACAATTCGGCCATGCGGCTTTCACCTGGATGATGGCCGGCATCAGCATCATTTGCAGCACAACAATCTGGCTCTGGAGTCAGGCGTTTGGCTCGAAGCGATCGCCTGCGATGGTCCGGGCCGAAACCAAGCGCCGCCACAAGAAGATTCTGCGCCAGTTGCGCGGGCTGGAATGACCTGCAAGCGCTGCCCTGCCATGACGGCAATGAGTCCATTTCGACGGAGGAATACCATGCCACGCGGAGACAAGTCAGCATATACGGACAAGCAAAAACGCCAGGCCGAGCATATTGAAGAGGGCTACAAGAAGCGCGGCGTTCCCGCAAAGGAAGCCGAACGGCGGGCCTGGGCGACGGAAAACAAGGTCAGTCACGGCGGCCGCAAGAGCGGATCGGGCCGGGGCAAGGCCGAAGACCATGCTCCGATGGTCAAGGGCGGTAAGAAGGGCTCGGCGGCAGTGTCCCATGCCACGCGCGTCGAAGCCGGTAAGAAGGCCGCCCGCACCCGCAAGGCGCGCGCTCGGTAGCCGGAGCATTTCCTCCAGTGCTTTCACTTGAAGGCGCCGCTCCATACGATGTCGGGGATGCCCGAACCCCTCGGCTCTCTCTGTCTCGTCCTGCACGGCCATCTGCCTTACGTCCTGCACCATGGGACCTACCCGCACGGCGAGGCCTGGCTTTACGAGGCGGCGGCCGAGACGTACCTGCCGCTGCTCGGGCTGATCGACGAGGTCGCGAAGAACCACGCCCGGCCCGCGCTGACCATCGGGCTGACGCCCGTCCTGCTGGAGCAACTGGCGCACGAGCGGTTCAAGACGGGGTTCGTGGCCTATCTGAACGAACGGATCGACCGGGCCGCCCACGATCGCCGGGAGTTTGAGTCCAGCAACGACCCCGATTTTGCCCCCCTGGCCATACGCTGGGAGAAGTGGTACGGCCAGGCATTGGAGCATTTCGAGCAGATCGGCCGCGACTTGCCGGCTGAGTTCGCGGCACGGTGGCGCGACGGGCTGATCTCGGTCCTCACCAGCAACGCCACCCACGCCTACATGCCGCTGTTGCTCAACGATGAGTCGATCCGGGCACAACTCGCCTGCGGCACTGAGACCAGCTACCGGCATCTGGGCGGCCGCAGCCGGGGGATGTGGCTGCCGGAGTGTGCCTACCGCCCGACCTGGGACAACTGGGTGCCGCCCGTGCTCTACAACGACGCACGCTATCGTGTCGGCCTGGAATCGTTCATCGCCGGCGCGGGGCTTAATCATTTCTTCGTCGATACCCACATGATCGGCGGCGGGCAGCCCATCGGCACCATGGAGCACGGCAAGTTCCGGGCCGTCAACGATGCCTTGGTCCACTGGGACGGCCGCCGCGGCTGGAACAGCCCGCTCGACCCCGTCGGCGTAGTCAGCGAGCCCGGGCCACCCGGCGTCTACGCCTTTGCCCGTCACCCGCGCGTCAGCGAACAGGTCTGGTCCAGCATAATCGGCTATCCCGGCTCCGGCGAGTACCTCGAGTTCCACCGCAAGCACGGCGACCGCGGCCTGCGCTACCACCGCGTCACCAGCCATGCCGTCCCGCTCCACGAGAAACGCCCCTACGTGCCGGCTGACATCGAGCCCAAGCTGTACGAGCACAGCCAGCACTTCTGCTCGATCGTCCGCGAGACCTTGAGCGAATACCGCGCCCAGACCGGCCGGTCCGGCGTGGTCGTCGCCCCCTTCGATGCCGAGTTGTTCGGCCACTGGTGGTTCGAAGGCCAGCAATTCCTGCGCAACGTCATCCTTACGCTGGCCTACGACAAGACGGTCACGCTCATGACCAGCGAGCAGGTCCTCGATCAGGGCCAGCCCGACAAGGTGATGCGTCTTCCCGAAGGCTCCTGGGGCGAAGGCGGCCACCACGGCGTCTGGCTCAACGACCGCACCCGCTGGATCTGGGAGGTGGAGTACCGCTCCGAAAGCCGGATGCAGCACCTTCTGCGCGACCTCCCCTGGCGCACCAACGAGGCCGTCCGCGGCATGCTCCAGCGGGCAGGCCGGGAACTGCTTCTCCTGCAAGCCAGCGACTGGCCCTTCGTCATCCGCTCCGGCGGCGCCGTAGACTACGGCACCAGCCGTTTCGCCGGCCATTCAACCCGCTTCGACCGCCTGACGAGCATCGCCGAGATGTTGGCTACGGGGGCATCATTGGGCGCGATCGAGAAGTCGGAGATCGACGAAGCCGACCTGCACGACAGCATTTTCCCGGAGATCAAGTTGGAGTGGTGGGGTTGATCCCCTATGATGCCATTGATGAGCGAGTCGCGAAATAAAGAATTTGAACTCAGGCCGGAGGATGTACCGGCGTTCCCGCCGACCGACGAGAGCGGCGAAGTCGACATTTGCCTGATCGACACCTTGTTAGACATGACGCCGACCGAGCGGCTTCAGTTGCATGCCGAGTTCAGCGAATTTGCCGAACAGCAGCGGCAACAAAGGGCAAAAGAATATGGCTTCGATCCTGCGGACATTGGACGTATTGAAGAAGCTGAATGACGCCGGTGTTGAGTACGTCATTATCGGCGGGGTGGCGGCAATTCTTCACGGGTCACCGCGGACGACGTTCGACATCGACGTTTGCGCGCTGCTGACCGAGCCCAATCTCACCCGAATCGTGTCGATGCTTCGCGGGCTGAATCCCCGATTCCGAATGCGGCCAGACAAGATGCCGATGCCCGACGATCCGGGGGAACTCCGGGGATTCAGGAACCTGAATCTCGATACCGATCTGGGCACGATCGACTTCCTCACTGAGGTGACCGGGGTCGGGACTTACGAAGATGTCCTGGGCCAGTCTGAACTCAAGCAGGTCGGCGGGATGCCATGCCGCGTGCTTACACTCGATGCTTTAATTGCAGCGAAGCGTGCAGCAAATCGCCTGAAAGATCGTATTGCCGTTTTCGAACTTGAGGCCATTCGCAAACGACTTCAAGAGCGTGCGGAAAACTCGAGATGAGATATTATCGTCCCGGCTTTGGCGCTGGCTCTGGCATTTGAATATCCACCAACCCGCCGTCGAATACGAAGGACGCTTCACCGTACACCAATGTCATGCCCCCCGCCTTTTGCCAGACCTGCTCCTGTGATGGGGTACCCAGCGCCTTTTTGACTTCTTCTGGAGAGCTGCCGAAGTGGAATCGCCCCGCGGTCGCCTCGTCGATCTTCAGCCGCTGAGCGGCTTCCCATATCCTGTGCTTTTCAGCCTGCTGCAATTGGTAGAGTTTCTGCTTCACAAGCTCTTCGCGGACGCTGGCGTCAGCCATGATCCGGTATTCCTCCGCGACGATCCGCCGCATCGACGGCTCGATCAGCGAGACGACGACGATGTCAGGGCCGTCCTCGGTCATCTCAAAGGCCAGGCCGAACTGTGCGCCTTCGGGCGCGTCGGGGTGCGCCTTGACCTTCAGAATCGCGCCGGAATCCGCATCGCGCTGATCCACTCGCTTGATGACATCCTGGAACGTCGCACTGACGTAGGCAGGCTTCTCATCGGCGAAGCAGATCGCCGAAAGCGTGCCCACGATCACCGGGCCGAGCATGCAACGATGCAGTTCCAGATTCATAACGTCTCCCAACATCTCGTTCGCCAGGGGGAAGCACCATATGACGACTCTTGGCAATACATGAGATGCACGAACCGCCGTAGAGTTCCATGAATTCATCAACCTTACCTATCGATCCCCTCCGGATCATCCAGCAGCATCTCGGCGATGCGAAGGTCGATGGCGGTGGTGATCTTGAGGTTGCGCTCCTCGCCGGGGACCAGCCAGACTTCGCGGCCGTACAGTTCCAGCACCTGAGCATCGTCGGTCACGGCGTCGAGCGGGAGCGGGCACGCCGCGAACGCCGACAACAGCTCGGTGCGATTCATGATCTGCGGCGTCTGCATGGCCCACAGCGACGAGCGCGGCACGGTGCGCTGCACCCGGGCGGGCAGCGGGCCGTCGGCCTGCTTGATGGTGAGATGGACCGGCAGCGCGGGCACCGCCGCCCCCTGCGCCGCGGCGGCGGCGAGGGTGCGGTCGATCAACTCCTGGGAAATCAGCGGCCGGGCCGCGTCATGCACCGCTACCCATTCGATTTCCTCCGCCACCGCGCGCACGCCGTTGTAGACGCTGGCGGCCCGGCTGTCGCCGCCAGCGCAGAAGCTGACGCGCGGGTC
>Ga0182024_10006908_pt1 | contig 24708 bp, 22 predicted proteins | sample P32metaG_FD_120480 | JGI IMG/M metagenome (GOLD analysis project Ga0182024, IMG submission 120480) | Permafrost microbial communities from Stordalen Mire, Sweden - P3-2 metaG (Illumina Assembly) | ecosystem: Environmental > Terrestrial > Soil > Wetlands > Permafrost | place: Sweden: Stordalen...
ACGCAAACGGCCGCCGGCCAGCCGTACATCATCGAGTACTACTACAAGTGCCAGTGGGGCCATCAGCAGGAGTTTCTCGACCTGTTTTTGAAGAACCATTGGCCGCTGCTCAAGAAGATCCAGACGACGGGGCGGATTCTGTCGCTCAAAATCGAGTCCCCGGCCTATCACACCACCGAGGATGGCCGCTGGGACTACCGCGTCACGATCGTCTACAAGAATTCGACGGTGGCGACGAGCACCAATCCCGACGAAGAGGCATTCATGAAGGCGCTGTGGCCCGATCAGGAAACGTACAAGAAAGAAGAGCAGCGGCGGTTTGAGATTCTGCTGGGGCATTGGGATTTGCCGGTGACGGATGTGACGCCACAGTGACAGGGGTTAGTGGTTAGTAGTTAGTGACCGCGCGAGGCAGAATCGATCGCAGATCACGAGTCCCGCTGGCTCCACTGGCGCACGAGGTCGGTTGCGGCTTCGGGCCAGGTGGGGAATTCAAATTGGAAGCCGGCGTCGAGGAGACGGCCGGGAACGACGTAGCGGCTCTTGAGGACGAGTTCAGGCTCGGTGCGCAGAAAGAACATTCCAATTGCTAACAGCGCGGCGGGTGCGGGCAAGCCATTCGGCACGTCCCACGCCTCGCGCAGCGCGGCCATGAATTCGCGATTGGGCAGCGGATGGGGCGCGCAGAGATTCACGGGGCCGTCGATGTCTTCGTGCGTGATAAGAAATTCGAGGGCGCGCGCGTAATCGGACTCGTGCATCCAGGAAACCATCTGGCGGCCGTTGCCCTGCTTGCCGCCCAAGCCAGCGCGGACGAGATGGGAGAGGGTCGCGAAAACGCTTCCGGGCGCGGGACTGAAGACGAGAGAGGTGCGCAAAGCAATTTTGCGTGTGCGCGGCGTCGCAATCGAAAAGAATGCGGACTCCCAGTCCTTGGCGAGTTGGACGGTCCAGTTCCATTTCTCCGGCGCGCGGCGGCGCGGCGAGATGAACTCGTTGCCACCGATTTCGCCGGTTGCCTCGTCCATTGGTTTGTCGAGCGAGTGCCGATAAATGGTCGCCGTAGACGCGTTCATCCAGAGGCGCGGAGGATTGACGAGACAAGCGAAGGCCTGATGGAGCAGGCGCGTGGGTCCGATGCGCGAATCGTGAAGCTCCCGGCGGTTGCGCGCGGTGGCGCGGCAGTTGACGTTGCGACCAGAGAGATGGATGCAGACATCGGCGCCCTCAAGCGTTTCTACCCAGGGTCCAAGGCTTTGGCCGTCCCAATGCACGGTTTGCCAGGCAGCGGTGTAGGGGCCGCGCGTGAGCACGGTGACGTGATGTCCGCGCTCCTGAAAAAACCGCGCCAGCATGCGGCCCACCTGGCCGCTGCCGCCGGGAAGCACGATGCGCAGGGGACGGCTGGGCTGTTGGCCGGAATCGCTCATGGATTCAGCCTATCGCGGCGGGCGGCTGACCGCGCCCCTCAAAGTGAGCGCGCAAATGAAGTGATTACGATTTTCACCAGCTGAGAACTTACGCGGGAGTGAGTGCCTGCGTCCATTCCGAGGGCGTGTCGACAAGAATGTCGGGCGGATTCTCGACGAGAGTTTGGGGGCCGAAGCCGAAAGTGCATCCCAGGGACCAGGTACCGGCGTTGCGTGCGGTCAGCACATCCACCTGGCTGTCGCCGATCATGACGGTTTGATCGGGACGCACGCCGGTTTCTTCCATCAACGACCGCAGACCCAGAGGATCGGGCTTTTTGACGGAAAAGCTGTCGCCCCCGTAAATATGGAGGAGGTAATCGGACAGGCCGAGCCCCTCGCAGATGCCGCGGGCCGGGCGCACCGGCTTGTTGGTGAGGACTGCCATAATTCTGGAGGGGCCACTCGGCGCATCGTGCAGCTCGTGCAGCGCCTTCAGGGCATCGAGAACGCCATCGTAGGCGTAGGTGAAATCGAGTTTGTGCTCGCGGTAGTACTGCAGGAAGAATGCGTAGGCCTTGTTGAAGAGATCCTCGTCTACCTGATCGATGGCGGAGTTAGTAGCCATGGCCAGCGCGCGACGCATGAGCATGGGCGCGCCATTGCCCACAAAACCGGCAATCGCGGGATCGGGCAGGTGCGCCAGTCCAGATTCCTCGAGCGCGGCATTCACACTGTTGCACAGGTCCTGCGCTGAGTCGATAAGCGTTCCGTCGAGATCGAAGACGAGCAACTTTAATTGCGCCGCGGGAATGGGATGAAAAATCCGGATCATCATTCAAGTGTAATGGGGCCGGCACGAAGACGTGCAGGCCCCATGCGTGTGCTCATTCGCGGAAAAAAGTAGTTTCGGTTTGAGCCATCGAAACCGGCCTGACATCAGGCAGCACTTGCTGAAAGCGCCGGCCAGAGCCGCAGGGACACAGATCGCGACGTCCGAGCTTTTCTAGTAGTTCCTTATTCTCGCGAACCACCCGAAGGCCGCGTTTCACGCGTGTTTCAGAGGGATATCCTTTTCGGCGTTTACTGCTCCGCTCGAAAGGAGAAATTTTCTTCAAAGTTATCGGTAGTCATACGTTCCTCCTTGAGGTTGGTGCTTCCATCTTAGCAAAAATCGAACTGCGTGAGCCATCCGATTCATTTAGACTTGGCAGACGGAGGCCCGGAAAGGAGATTCGGATTTTGAACAAGCGATTCACCATTCTGGCAGCGCAGTTAGTTCTGTTGTTTGGCCCCGGCTGGCTTGCTGCCCAGCAATCGCCGCAGCCCGCGTTCAGTTCCGACGCGCAGGCGGAGCGCATTCCCAACCTGGATGCGCTGAAAAGAGAGCTCAGGCAATATCACGACTGCACCTGCACGTGCGGCTGTTTCGCGCACGATCAGGACGTGCAGGCGGATCGCGCCATCGCGTTTTTGCGGCAACGCGCCGCGCATCGCCGCGCGCAGGAAAAGCTTGCGCTGGTTCTCGATATCGACGAGACCACGCTGTCGAATTATCAGGAGGAACTCGGCGCCGACTTCGCCTACAACAAACCGGTTTTCGATGCATGGGTTGAGACGGCGCAGGCGCCGGCGATTGCCGGCACGCTGCGGCTTTACAAGGAAGCGCAGCGGCTGGGCGTGAGCATTCTTTTCATCACCGGCCGCGATGAGGCGCAGCGCGGAGCCACGGAGCGCAACCTGCGCGCGCAGGGCTTCGATCATTGGCAGGAACTTGTGATGCGACCCGCCGATCACGGATCGCAGACCATCGGCGAGTTCAAACAGGTGGCCCGCAGCCAGATGATTTCCGAAGGGTACACGCTGGCGCTGAACGTGGGCGACCAGTGGAGCGACCTGAAAGGCAAACCGGAAGCGGAATTCTCCGTGAAGTATCCCGACCCGTACTACTTCATTCCGTAGGGCTTTTCAAAAACCTGTCTCTCAGGGGCTAAAGCCCGCGATTTTCCTGGCTCCTTTGCGGGACGGCTGAAGCCGTGCCCTTCCAAAGCGAATTTATGAAACAGCTTCAAGTGGATCTGAATTCAGGGGCTGAAGCCCCCAATCATTTCACTGTTGTTTCGGCGCGAGTAAACTCGCGCCCTGATACAAAACAATGCGAGGTAAGAGTTTTTCGGTAGCCCGCTAATGGATGTGAATGCTGCCGGAGCCGGTTTCGATGCGGACCGTGGGGCCACCGTCACCGATCTTGCCTGCCACATGGTGGCGGTCCATGGTTCCCTGGCTGGCAAACTCGCGATCACAGTGAATGCTGCCTCCGCCCGTTTCGGCGTCGAGTGTAAACGCCGCGCTGCCTGTCCAGATTTCTACGCTCCCCGAGCCGGTTTGGAGCCGCCACGGGGCGGACGGCGTTCCGCCGGCTTTGATACCGCCCGAGCCGGTTTGGGCATGCAAGCCGCCATGCAGATTCTTGAGCTCGATGGAGCCTGAACCCGTTTCCGCTTTCACATCGCCGGTTCCAACCTGCTCGGCGTAAATGCTGCCCGTGCCGGTCTCGACCGTGAATCCGCCTTGCAATCCCGTGGCGTGAATGGAGCCTGAGCCCGTGTTGAGTTTTGCATTCGTGCCCACGCCGTCGTCGGTGACGTTGCCCGCGCCGGTTTCTGCATTCAGAAATGCGTCCGGCGGAACCTGAATTTCGTAGTCGATGCTGATATCGCGATAATTCTCGTGCCTGGTTCCGATGCGCACAATGTTGCCCGTCTGTTCGACAGGCGGACGGTCCGCGATTTCGTGCGCCCTCGCATCGCTCCCGCTCCCGTTCGACTTGACGCGTGCGAAGATATGCACGTGGCTGGCGGACCCGCTGGTGAGATGAATCGAGCCCGATGCTGTGGCCACGGTAAGGTCTACTCTGCCGGTGACCGTGAGGTCACGCTGAAAGGTTGCCTCCTCAGCCCGCGCCGGGACTGCCGCAGCTAAGGTGAGCAGAACCGCCGTTCCTAAAAGAAGATTTTCTATTGAGATCGTCATTTGACATCAAGATACGCTTTTGGGCGCTGCCCGGTTCCAGGAAGCGCGTTCAATAGAAAACGATATGACAAATTGGCGGGTTGGCGCCGCGTGCGCTCCGTTGGCGAGTTGGCAGGTTGGCGTCAAAACCGACCCATTACATCTGCTCCCGGCTTCCCCTTCCAATGCTATCCTCACAGCCAGATGCACGGACTGCTCCTTTTCAAACCCGTGACGGTGGCGCTGCTGATTCTGGCCAACGCCTTTTTTGTGGCGGCCGAGTTCGCGCTGGTTTCAATCCGCGAGACGCGCGTCGAGCAATTGCTTGAGGCGCGGGTTCCGGGAGCGCGCGCGGTGCGGCGGCTGCAGCACAATCTCGACGATCTTCTCCCGGCCGTGCAGCTGGGCGTGACGCTCTGCTCGCTGGCGCTGGGCTGGCTGGGCGAGCCGATGGCCGCGCAGTTTCTTGGCCGGTGGATCGGCATGCTTCCGCACGCGCAGATTTATGCCAACGTGGCCGCACTGGTGCTCGGCTTTTGCCTCATCACCTACTTACACGTGGTGGCCGGCGAGCTGGTGCCCAAGGCGCTGGCCCTGCGCCGCGCCGAGGCGCTGGCCGTAGCGGTGGCGCCGCCGATGCTGGTGTTTATGGCCGTGGCACGGCCCGCGGTGCGGCTGCTCAGCCGATCGGCGTCGGCCATTTTGCGCGGGTTCGATATCCCCAAGACGGAACGCGCCGCATCCATCCACTCCGCCGAGGAGCTGAAGCTGATTGCCACCGCGGCACGGCGGCTGGAAGTGATTCCCGAGTTCCAGGAAGTGCTGGTGCACCGCGCCCTCGAGCTCAGCGACGTGCTGGTGCGCGAGATCATGACCCCGCGGCAGAAGATCTTCTCGCTGCCCTCGAACATGACGCTTGAGGAGGCGTGCGCGCGCGTCTATGCCCGCAATCACTCGCGCATTCCTGTGTACGACGAGGCGCGCGGCTCCGAGCACATTGTGGGCGCGGTGTATGCGCGCGATCTGGCGCGGCTGTTTTATCAGCGCGCTACCGCATTTTCGCCCGCGGCGCCGCCGGCCGAGGTTCGGCTCGCGCAGATCATGCACGAGGTGCTGGTTGTGCCGGAAAGCAAATCCGCGCTGGAACTGCTGCGCGATTTCAAGCTAAACCGACGCCATCTCGGCATCGTGGTAGACGAGTACGGCTCCACGGCGGGACTGGTGACGGCGGAAGATGCGATCGAGCAACTTGCGGGCGAGCTTGAGGATGAATTCGACACGCCCTCCGAGGCAGTTCTGGGCAGCGCCGGGGACGCGGTGCTGATGGATGGAAGCATGAATCTGCGCGACCTGGAAACGCAGATGCGTTGGAGCCTGCCCCGCGATGGCAACGTGGAAACGCTGGCCGGATTCGTGCTGGCGCGCCTCGGACACATTCCCGAACCCGGCGAATCGGTGGTGTATGAGGACCGGCGGCTGACGGTGGTGGAAATGGATGCGCGGCGGATTGCCAAAATCCGCGTAGAAAGGTTGGAGAACGCGCCGACTGCGGTGGAATAGGCGGCTGATTTCGCGGCGTGTTTCAAGTTGCTGTCCCGCCGGGCCTTGACCTGGCACAAACCCATTCCGCCCGATTTCGTCTAACACTAACCAGGGCCGTGTCCAAATGAATTCGTACTTGAACATCCTGGTTTCCCGGGGCGCGGAAGTGTGGACAACGCCCTGAGCGAGCGGTAACTTGAAAATTGCACAGGTCTTGCACGGGTCTTGCACGATGGCTTCCGCAATCAGCTCTCGGATTTTTGGAATGCTTTCCGCCGGTCAGATAGTGGAGGCGTGGACGCTCACCGGCCGCGGCGGCCTGGTGGTAGAAGCGATCACGTACGGCGGCATTGTGACACGGCTGCTGGCGCCGGACCGTAACGGAAGCGCAGGCGATGTGGTGCTGGGATTCAACGACCTCGACTCTTACCTCGGCGGCCACCCGTATTTCGGCGCCATCACAGGCCGCGTGGCGGGCCGCATTTCCGGCGCCGCCTTCACGCTCGAGGGCACGACGTACCGGCTGGCGCGTAACGATCCGCCTAACCATTTACACGGCGGTGTTGAAGGATTCGACAAACGCCTTTGGAGCGCTGCGCCGGTCGAGCGCGAGGATGGTGCGCCGTCTTTGCGGCTCAGTTATCATAGCCCTGAGGGCGAGGAGGGCTACCCCGGAAACGTGCGAGTCACGGTGACGTATACGGTGACCCACGACAATGCGTTTCTGATTGAAAGCGAAGCGGTAAGCGATCGAATCACGCCTCTGAGCCTGACACATCACTCTTATTTCAACCTGGCTGGCGAGTCCTCGGGCTCGATCGCGGATCATCGGCTGGAGATTTTTGCGAGCGAGTTTGTTCCCGTGGATGAAAACCTGACTGCAACGGGACGGCTGGAAGCGACATCGCGCCACGGAAACGACCTTCAGACGCCGCGGCGGATTGGCGACCTGATTGGCCTGCTCTTTCAGGGCCACGGCGATTTATATGCGCTGCCCAAACGACATGGAAGCGAAATGCGGCCGGCCGCGCGCCTTGAAGATCCCGCGAGCGGGCGCGTAATGACGGTTTCCACTACACAGAGTTATCTGCAGCTTTATACGGGCAGCCATCTGAACTGCTCGAGTAAGGGCAAATCAGGTGCCGTGTATGCGCCCCACGCAGGGTTCTGCCTGGAGTGCGAGGGTTATCCCGACGCCGCGAACGCCGCGCGCCGCGAGGATATTCTTCTGCACCCCGGGCAAATCCAACGCCATACAACGGCGTACGCGTTTTCAGTCCGCTCCGCGAATGCGGCGGGAAATACAAGTCCGGGCGCAGAGCGTCTATAAGTTATATGGAAGGACCAAGCAAAAGTTAGAATGGAAACAATGAGTCACAACGCAGCGCTGCTTGAAAAACCCGTATCCCTCCCCGATTACAGTTTGACCGGCGTGAATGCCACGCTGGCTATCGAGAAAGGGCTTGCCGAGGCCGATTGGTACCAGTGTGCGGTGCCGCGGGAGGCTATGCGCGAACTGCTGGTGCGGCGCAATGGGCCCGCGATCCGCGATACGATTCTGTGGTTCGCGCTGCTCTTGGCTTCCGGTTACGCAACGTGGCGGCTTTGGGGTACGTGGTGGGCGATTCTTCCCTACATGATTTATGCCGTGCTCTACGGCACCAGTTCCGATTCACGTTGGCATGAATGCGGCCATGGAACTGCGTTCCGGACGGACTGGATGAACATTGCGATTTACGAATTAGCCTCGTTCATGGTGATGCGCGAATCGGTGCTCTGGCGCTGGAGCCACAATCGCCACCACAGCGACACCATCATTGTGGGGCGCGACCCCGAGATTCAAATTCCCAGGCCGCCGGATATCCGTGGACTGTTTCTGAGCCTTTTTGCTTTGGGCGTCTATCGCAATCATTTCATGAGCCTGTTCCGGCACGCGCTGGGCCGCATCCCCGACGGTGAGCGAAATTTCATTCCCGAAACTGAATTTCACAAGGTCTATCGCAACGCGCGCATCTATCTGGCAATTTACGCCGTGGCCATCGCCGCAGCGATCTTTTGGCATACCTGGATTCCGATCTTCCTGTTCGTGCTGCCGCAATTGTTTGGCACGTGGCTCATGATCGTCCACAACACTCCGCAGCACGCCGGCCTGGCGGAGAATGTTCTCGACCATCGGCTCAATTGCCGCACCGTCTACATGAATCCAATCAGCCGGTACATCTACTGGAACATGAATTACCACATTGAGCACCACATGTACCCGCTGGTGCCGTATCACGCGCTCTCCAGGCTGCACAAGGCTATCAAGAGTGACTGCCCGCTGCCCTATCCTTCCATCCTTTCTGCATGGCGCGAAATTCTTCCCACTGTCCTGCGCCAGGTGAAAGACCCTGCGTATCACGTAAAGCGCCGGCTGCCCGAGCCCAAGGCGCGCGCCCGCGAAGCCAGCTTTCAATCGGAAGCGCAACCCGATGCCGCGGGATGGGTAGCAGTGTGCGCGGCAACCGATTTGCGGCGTGCCGATGTGGTGCGCTTCGACCACGCCAGGAAAACCTATGCGGTCTACCGCGATGAAGACGGCCGTCTCTATGCGACCGATGGCCTCTGCACGCACGGCAATACGCACCTTTCCGACGGCCTCGTGATTGGCGGTATCATCGAGTGCCCGAAGCATAATGGGCGTTTCCATCTCATCGACGGTTCGCCGGCGCGGGCGCCGATTTGCCGCGGACTCGCGACTTATCCCGTTGAAGAGCGCAATGGCCGCATTTTTGTCGATGTGGTGCATGCGGGCGGAGTGGGGGCGCGCGCGCAAACCGCGTTCAAGTTCCGCGTGGTGAGTAATCGTTGCGTGGCGACGTTTATCAAGGAGCTGGTGCTGGAACCGGAAGTCGATCCGTTAGTCGACCCGGAAGTCCACCCGGAAAATGATTTACGAAACGGCGCATGCGCCATCGGTTTTGCGCCGGGCGACTACCTGCAGCTCGAGATTCCTGCGTACGACTCGATTCGTTTTAGTGACTTCGATATTCCCGAACCGTACGCCACGGTGTGGAAGCAGCAGCACGTTTTCGACCTGGTGGCACGCAACCCGCAGCCCGGCCGCCGCAATAATTACTCGCTTGCCGGCAATCCGCAAACGGAGCGGCAACTGCGTTTCAACGTGCGCATCGCCACGCCGCCGCCGGGTCAGGAGTGCGCTCCAGGCGCGGGCTCGAGCTACGTATTCAGCCTGAAGCCGGGCGACACGGTTACAGCCGTCGGGCCCTTCGGCGACTTCCACATCAAGCCTACGCAGCACGAAATGGTGTACATCGGAGGCGGCGCGGGCATGGCTCCGCTGCGCGCGCACCTTTCGCACCTGCTGGAATCGGAAGGCACCGCCCGCAAGATCAGCTACTGGTATGGGGCGCGTTCGCGCCAGGAGATTTTCTACGAGGAGTATTTCCGCGAGCTCGAAGCCAGCCACCCGAATTTTTCCTTCCATCTGGCACTCTCGTCGCCGATGCCGGAAGACGAATGGACCGGGCACGAGGGGTTCGTGCACCAGGTGGTGCTGGAAAAATACTTGCGCGAGCATCCGCATCCCGAAGCTGCCGAGTATTACCTGTGCGGGCCGCCGCAAATGATCAAGGCCTGCACGCGGATGCTGGAGTCGGTTGGAGTCTCGGCGCGGCAGATCGCTTACGATGAGTTCTGACGTCCAAAAGTCACGATTCAGCATTCTGCTATCTACAAGCGTGGGCGTGGACGCCCACGCTACAGCCGGTCTGGAGACCGGCGCTACAAAAGGAGTGCCTGGATGACTGAGACGCGCGATTCGCGCCTGCGGGTTTTTATGAACCTGCAGGCTTTCGGCGACATGCCGCAACACGCGAACGGTCTCAAAGGGATTCGCGATGCCGGCTACGACGGCGTGCAATTCTCGCAGCCGCTCGATCGCACGGGGAAGGATGAAGCGCTGGGCTTGGGGCTGGGCGTTTGTGGAAGCGGGCGCGTGAATACGCCGGCCAACGCCGCACCGCTGGCCAAAGAAGCGCGCGAAGCGGGCCTGGAGTGCCTCACGCTCCACGTGGGCTGGGGCACGGAGACGGACGACGAAGCGGCCGCGCTCATCGATTCTGTTTTGTCAGCCTCCGCGCAGTTTTCCATTCCGCTGTATCCGGAGACGCACCGCGCTACGATTTTTCAGGACCCATGGCGCACGGTGCGGTTCCTTCAAAAGTTCCCGGACCTCGAATTCAATGGCGATTTTTCGCACTGGTATACCGGAACCGAAATGGTCTACGGAGGATTCGAGAACAAGATGGAGTTTTTCCGGCCCGTTCTCGGCAGAATCGGGTTCCTCCACGGGCGCATTGGCAATCCCGGTTGCATGCAAGTAGACATTGGCGACGGTTCGGTAGATGGACGTCCGTACGTCGCTCACTTTCGCACGCTGTGGACGGCGTCGTTTCACGGCTATCTCTCGCGAAGGCCGCTCTGCGATCAGTTCTGTTTTACGCCGGAGCTGCTGGGGCCGGAGTTCTATTACGCACGGTTGTTTGGCGGGCACGAAGAATCGGATCGCTGGGAACAATCGCTGGTGCTGGTGCGCATCGCACGCGAGTGCTTTGCCGAGGCGCGGCGAAGCTGGGAGTCACAGAACCACCCGGCGTAACATCAGACCAGAACAGTTGGATTCCGTTCATGTTGCACTTCCAGATGCGGCAGCCGCCGCGCGCGTGCAATTGCGTGCGATTTCGACGAAAATGGAGGTAGACGAATTTTTCAGGCAGGATTGAGGATCGATTGACAGCTACACATATAGAAATTCAGAAATGGACAACTGCAGAGTTTGAGCGCCTGGTGTTTGATTGCAAACCAAAGGTCGCGGTGTTCGATTGCGACGGCACGCTCTGGGGCGGCGACGCGGGTTACGGATTCATGGCCTGGACGCTGGAAAAGGGGCTGGTGTCGCGTTCGACCAGCGACTGGCTGGATACGCGCTATCGCGATTACCGGGCCGGCAACGTGAGCGAAGCAGCGATGTGCGGCGAGATGGTGCAGATGTATGCGGGCCTGCGCGAGGCGGAGTTGCGCGCCGCCGCGGCCAAATATGTAGACGAGTTCGTGCGGCAGAATATTTTTGAAGAGCTGTTCGCGCTGGTAACCAAATTGAAAAAGGCCGGGGTCGAGCTGTGGGCGGTGAGCTCAACGAATCGCTGGGTAATCGCCGAGGGCTTGCGCGATTTCGGGATTCCGGCGGAGCGCATTCTGGCCGCTGAGGTGCGCGTCAAGGACGGCATGATTACCAGCGAGATCATCGATGTGCCGACCGACGAGGCCAAGGCCGCGGCTCTCAAGCGCGTGGGACTTCCCGGCCCCGATGCGGTCTTCGGAAACTCCATCCACGACCTGGCGATGCTGGAAATGGCGCGGTGCGCGTTCCCGGTGAATCCGTCTCCGGGGCTGCTTGAAGCGGCGGCGAAGAAGGGCTGGGGATATTACAGACCGAGGACTGCCGAGGGCATCGATGCCGCCGTGATGGGCGAATCGGCGGGCAAGGGCTAGTTGCGTGGGTTAAGCTGGCGCAAGCGGAACCGGTGTGCGAAACGCATTCGATTTACAGGGTTTACACTAGACGCGTGGATGACGTCGAGACAGGTTCCGGGCACCGGCCCGCGGCTCCCGCTCTGCGCTTTGTGGCGGCCGCGCTCATCGTGCGCGACCGAGAGGTGCTGATCGGCCAGCGGAGGGCAGATCAGCCGATGGCCTCGCTGTGGGAGTTTCCCGGCGGAAAAATCGAGCCCGGCGAAAGCGCGCAGGAAGCGCTGGCGCGCGAACTGTGTGAAGAGTTGGGCATTCGCGCCGAGGTGGGGCCGGCAGTCACGCGCATCCGCCACCACTACCGCCGCGGAGGCGCCGTGGACCTGCAGTTTTTCGCGGTGCGCGAATTCAGCGGCGAGATCAGCAACCAGATCTACCAGCAGATCCGCTGGGTGAAGCTCGTAGACCTGACGGGTTACGACTTTCTCGCCGCCGACCGCGGGCTGATCAAGGATCTGGCGGCGGGGAAGCTGCTGTAGAAGCAGCTTCTAGCTGCCAGTTTCTAGCTTCATCGCAACCTCCTGGGTATTTCCGGGGGAATGCAGGGAATGATGCAGCGGGTCGGCGGGTCAGCAAGCGGGCGCGTGGGCGATCGCGGTTCCCACCCTTTTCCGCCAAAAGCGCGGAAAAGGATGGAGCACGGGGAGAGGATTTTACGCTTGGAGAAAGGGGTGTGGGCGTGGACGCCCACACTACAGCCGGTCTCCCACCCCAACAAGCAGAAGCCGCTCGTTGGGGACCCCGGTCTGGAGACCGGCGCTACAAAAGGCTCTGGACTGGCGCTACTTTGGCATCAGTGTCCGGTCATCAAGCCCCACAGCATGGCGAACGTCATGCCGATGACGATGATGCTGGTGGCCCAGGCGACCCAGTTCCAAAGGCGCGAATTCTTGTATTTGCCCATGAGGTCGGTGCGGTTGATGAGCAACAGCATGAGGATAATGACCACCGGCAGCAGAACGCCGTTGAGCACCTGGGAGAGGATGGCGACGTTGACGAGTTGCGCGTCGGGCAGCAGCAGAACGGTGAGCGCTCCGCCGATAATGAGCAGCGAATAAAGCCAGTAGAAGAAGGGCGCCTCGCGAAAGCTCTTGTCGACGCCCGACTCGACGCCCAGGCCTTCGCACACAGTGTAGGCCGTGGAGAGCGGTAGGATGGACGCTGCAAACAGCGACGCGTTGAAGAGCCCGAAGGCGAAGAGGATGAAGGCGTAGTCGCCGGCCAGAGGACGCATGGCTTCGGCGGCGTCTGCGGCAACCTGAATGGCGCCCATGCCGTGCACGAAAAGTGTGGCTGCGCAGGCCACGATGATGAACCAGGCGATCACGTCGGTGAAGATGCAACCCACGATGACGTCGAGGCGCGAGGCGGCGTAATCTTTGACACGAATTCCCTTTTCCACGATCGACGACTGCAGGTAGAACTGCATCCACGGCGCGATGGTCGTCCCCACCACGCCGATCGCCATGTAAATGTAGCTCTCGTTCCACACGGAGCGTTTGGGCAGCGTGATGGTGGCGCGCAGAGATTCGTGCCAGTCCGGCTGGGCGAGGACGCCGGCAAAGATGTAGGCAATGTAGACGAGCGAGGCGATAAGGAAAATTTTCTCAGTGCTTTTGTAGTCGCCGCGCAGCACCAACGCCCAGACCAGAAAGGCGCAGATGGGCACGGAGATGAATTTGGAGACGTGGAACAGGTGCAGTGAGCCGTCGATACCGATGAACTCGGTGACCACGTTGGTGTAATTGACCACCACGAGCAGCACCATGAGGACGAAGGTGATGCGCAGGCCGAACTCCTCGCGGATGAGGTCGCTGAGGCCCTTGCCCGTAACCACGCCCATGCGGCTGCACATCTCCTGCACCACGATGAGCGCGATAGTGATGGGAATCATGGTCCACAGCAGGGTGTAGCCGTACTGGGCGCCGGCCTGAGAGTACGTGAAGATGCCGCCGGAATCGTTATCGACATTGGCGGTAATGAATCCGGGACCGAGGACGGCCAGAAAGAGAAGGATCCGGATTCGCCAGCGCTTCCACATGTCGATGCGAGTTCCTATGGCGGATTCATTGCAGTCTTTTTGAGGCGCGGAAAACTTTTCTTCCCTGACCATAACAGGCCGGACGGCGATGGCACGAGCGGCAGCGCGATTTTTCAGTGGGTGCGGCGCGGCGCGGGCGCGAATGGTAGCGGATCTCAAGGACGAGATGCGATGCACCCGCCGCGCCAGCGAACTCGAACGCGGACTTCTATACTGGAAGCCGTTACAACTTTTTATTCTGAAGGGAATGAACTATGTCTTCGAATGGCGGAAGTGGGTCCGGGACGAGCCGGCGCGGGATGCTGGGAACCATGGCTTCGGCGGGCGCGTTGCTGGGACTCGGCAGCGCGGCGGGCCATGCAGCGACGGAGGGCGCGCCAGCTACGGAACCGACATCGGGAGCGCCCGAGAATCTTTTCGCGCTGGCGCGGCTGCGGAGCTACAAAAATATGCGCTCCGGGAGTTGGGATCGCACCGGCGGCAACGCCGATTGGGTGGTTGTGGCGCCGGGACAGACGGCCACGCTTCTCGAGGTCAAGGGCGCTGGCGTGGTGACGCACATCTGGTTCACCATTAACTCGCAGGACCCCATGCACCTGAAGAACCTGGTGCTGCGCGCGTGGTGGGACGGCGAGGCTTCACCTTCAATCGAGACGCCCATCGGCGATTTCTTCGGGCTTGGCCTGGGCGAATATTTCGTTTACCAATCGCAGTTGCTGGCTGTCGCGCCCGTCAAGGCCCTTAATTCGTATTTCCAGATGCCGTTTGCGACAGCGGCACGCATCACGGTTGAGAACCAGGGGCCTGCGTCCGTGAGAAGTCTTTATTTTGCGATCGACTACGTGGTTCTTCCGGGGCTGCCGGAGGACCTGGGCCGTTTTCATGCGCAGTATCGCCAGGCTGCGCCATGCAAGGGAGTGGTGAGCGACGGGAAAAACCTGAGCGGCAAAGATAATTACGTGTTTCTTGAAGCCACGGGCAAGGGACATTTTGTCGGAGTGACCCAGGCCGTCCTGCAGAACCAAGGCGGATGGTTTGGCGAAGGCGACGACATGATCTTTGTCGATGGGGATCAGTTGCCTACGATCAACGGCACGGGCACCGAAGATTATTTCAACGGCGCCTGGGGCTACGGCGACCAGGCCTACGCGTATCTCCACGTGGGGACGCCCTACATCGTGGACCCCGCGCATATCGGCGGGCGATATTGCCAATATCGCTGGCACTACGAGAGCCCGATTGCGTTTGAAAAGTCCATCAAGGTAACGATCGAGCACGGCACGGCGAATGACCGCTCGGATAATTTTTATTCGACGGCATACTGGTACCAGACGGAGCCGCACGCGACGTTCCCGGCGCTGCCGGCGGTGGCCGATCGGGTTCCGAAGGTGTTCAGCGTGGGCGGGGCCAGGGGCGTTGCGACGGCGGTGTAGCTGCCTTTACTGCGGTCAAATCCTGAAAACAGCTTGAAACGAAGCGGGATAGCAGTGTCGCGAAAATACTGAAGTATTCACTTGACAATCACCAGATTCTCGAGAATACTTAAGTGATTGCTTCACTATTACCCATCACGGAGGAGCCCCATGACCGCTGCTGAATCGAGCACAATCCACAACTCATTCGTCATCGAACACAGTTTCCCCCAACGCCCCGCGCGCGTTTTCTCCGCCTTTGCACAGGCCGCCCTCAAGCGCCGGTGGTACGCGGAAAGCGACCAGCACGAGGTCCAGGATTTCAATATGGATTTTCGTTTAGGTGGAAGCGAACGATTCCGTTATCGCTTCAAGGAGGGTCACCCGATTGCGGGATCAGAGATTGCGAACGAAGGCACCTTCCAGGACATCGTAGAGGAGAAGCGGATCGTGATGACCTCAAGGATGTCTCTAAACGGCAAACCCATCGTGGTGATGCTGGCGACGTTCGAGTTTGTGCCTACGGAGAAAGGCACCGATGTGATTCTCACGCACCAGGGAACATACATTGACTGGCCAGACGGGGTGAAGATGATCGAAGTAGGCTGGCGCGGCCTCATCGACCGGCTTGGGAAGGATCTGGCGCAATAGCCAATAAGGCATGGCACGGAAAATGGCACACCAGCGCATCGAATTCGACCGCCTCTTCCACGCGCTTGGAGACCCAACGCGGCGGGCGATTCTCGATGCGCTCATCGAGAGGCCGATATCCGTTTCGAAGTTGGCGGAGCCTTTCGGAGTGACTCTCACCGCGGTGATGCAGCACCTGCAGATACTGGAAAACGCCTGTCTTGTACGCACGGAAAAACTGGGGCGCGTGCGCACCTGCCGGCTGGAACCAGCGGGGTTTCGCGCTCTTGAACAATGGATTCGCAATCACCGGACTAGCTGGGAGCGGAAGCTCGACCGGCTGGGCGAGATACTGGACGATGACGTCGAAGGTTAGGCCGCGGCGCGAAGGCAAAGCTGCTTGAAAATGCGGCGCAAGCCAGCTATGCGACGGCGGTCGATGGGACCGGCTCGACATCCATTGCCGGCTCGGCTCGAACCTGGCTCAGCAGCGACCGGACGACGTCGGCCGCGCCGTAGCTCTCCTGGCCGGGCGCGATGAATTGTGCAATGGTATTCAGGTCGTCTCCCACCGTGATTAAAGCCGGCTCGTCCGAACCATCGCGGCGCGTCTGGGCGTGGCCGATGTTTGCCATGAGGGTGTTGCACAGGCATTTGCGCCCTACGGTTTCCTCGACTTTGCCGCCTTTGGCTGCATAGTTATCAACCGGCTCGGCCGAGCAACGGTAGCCGATCTCGCCTTCGCCCACGACGTACGGTTCACGCAAATAGCCCAGGTCGCAGGTGCGTATCCGCGCTTCATAGATTTTGGGTTCTGAAGTGGTGCCATCGAGCTGCGCAACTTTGAACGGAAAGCCCGTCGGCGACGCTAGCGGATCGGTGAATACCTCGCCTGTGCCCGCGATCGCCTGCTGGATGAGCCGCGCTTTCAGGTCGGCTCTCATGCCCGATTCGCGGCTGAACGCGAACGCAGTTCCTACCTGGACTCCCGCGGCGCCCTGGTCCAGCGCTTCGCGCAGCTTGGCGGGGCTGCCATACCCGCCGGCCAGCCAGAAGGGAACGCCCAGCGCACGCATGTCTTCGATATTTACCTGGTCGCGTTCGCCATAGACGGGCTCACCGGCGGCGTTGAGTTGCAGCTTGCCGCGCGGTGGCGCATTGTGCCCGCCCGCAGTGGGGCTTTCGACCACAAACCCGTCGACGCGCCCGTTGGCTCGACGCAGCATCGTCGCGGCCAATGTGTTCGAGGAAACAATGGCGAGAAATCTGGGGCGAAGCAGCACAGGCAGCTGGCCCTCGGCGTAGTCGGCCGGATTGAGCCGCATCAGCGTGTTCATATTTGCAAACTGCGCTTGCGCCGCGCCGGTCACGGCGAGGCGGTACTCAGCCTGCTGGTGCGCCACAAAAGCGTCCAGAACACCGGGAATGTGCAGGGGTATGCCGGCGCCCATCAGCACGTAACCCGCGCCGGCGAGCATGGCTCCATAAATTGACGCCAGATGCGGGATCTGCACCTTTTCAAGAAAGTTGATCCCCACCGGATTCTCGTGGCCTTCGCGCGCCAAAAGAACTTCAACAAAGTTCGAGACCATGCACAGCTCGACGAGCTTGCGCGCATCGCGTTTCTGATGCATGGATAGTGCTTTATATGGCGTGCCGGCAGACTTGCCGCCAGGCACGAAATACTCCTGCCAGATGCGCTTCGCCATCTCCTGAAACGGAAATGCGTCCAGTCCGCGGCGCATGTGGCCGCCCTGATCGCCGTCCGCGAGCCGGCGCACAAAGACCGAATCCAAGGCCGTGCCCGAAACCACGCCCAACTGGCCGAGTTTTGAAACGGCCTGCGCAAGGCGCCAATTGGACACACCGACGCCCATGCCGCCCTGAATGATCTTTGGATTTTGGATCATACTTGAATTCTTTCATATCTCCGGATAAATCCGGGTATTTTCTCTGACCATACCGGAAATGCCGGGTCAGAATGTGAGCAATTCTGCTCACAAACATTAGCTCAAGGCGTGTATTCCCAGTCCGCGACCAAAGTCTTACAGTTTTTCGCGGAGGAAACTGATCACCTGTTCCGACTGCACCACGCCGACCATGCGGTTTTGCGTATCGACGACGGGAAGAGCGTGGAGGTTGTATTTGTCGAACATTTCGGCCAGCTCATTCTGATGCATGTCGGCGGGGCAGGAGAGGACGCGGGGCTCGGCCAGGACGCTCAGGTGGGATTCAGGAAGCGCCATGACCAGGCGCGCCAGCGATACAGCGCCACGCAGAACACGCCTGTCGTCGAGCAGATAGACTTCGGTGACGGTTTCTGGGTCACCATCGAAGCTGCGCAGCGCCTCAACGCCCTGCGCCACGGTGGCATCCGCGCCCAGGTAAACGAACTCCGTGGTCATCAAGCCGGCCGCAGAGTCCTCGTCGAACTCCAGCAGCTCCTCGACCTCCTGCCGCTCCTCGGGTTCCATCTCTTCGAGAATGGCGTCGGACTGATCTTCGGGCAGTTCGGAGAGCAGGTCGGCTGCAGCGCCGGGGTCCATCTCTTCCACGATGTCGGCGATGCGTTCGTCGTCGAGCTTTTCGAGCAGCGCCTTTTGCAGTTTGGGTCCGACCTCTTCGAGGGTCTCGGCCGCAACCTCCTCGTCGAGAGAAGTGAAAACGGCCTGGCGTTCGGCGGGGGCAAGATCTTCCAGAATGTCGGCCAGTTCGGAGGGGTGAATATCGGCCAGGCGTTCGTGCTCGATGCGCAGCCTGACGCGCCGCGCGGGATCGGGCTCGATGACATCCACGAACTGCCAGGGAATGGCGCGCGCCGTAAACTTGCGCGAAATCGCCTCCAGCCGGGCGCGTGGGAGTACTCCCTTAAAGACACGGCGGAAAGCGCCGCGCAGGCCGACTTCGACTTCGGCCACGCGCAGCAGATGCGCCGCGCCATGGCCCATCCACTCGAGATCCACGTCGTTCACGCGCACCACTTTGCGGCCGTTGATGTCGATGATCTGGCGATCGACCAGGTCCTGCTGCAGAAAAAGATAGTTGCCCTCTTCCTTGAGCGGCCCGACGGCCTCGGCAGAGCTCACTTCAAGCGTGCCGGCCGGGGTCTCGATCACTTCCTGGGAGGGAACCAGCGAAAGGCCGGTGCGGGTCTTGAGCACCAGTCCGGCCACCTTGCCCCCGTCGGGCCCGGTAGTAATGGCCACGTCCTTGAGCTTGCCGCACAGATGCCCCTGCGGATCGGTCACCGGCATGCCGAGGATGGCCGTGAGGCTGACACGGATGGCGACGAGCGGCGCGGCTCGCGTCTCCTCGGGGTGCGTGTCGAGTCGCGTGTCGGTGCGCGAGTCTGGTGGCGTTTCTGGGGCGCGCGTGTCCATGGGTAGAGTTTAGACCCTTCGAGAAGGTTTTTGCCCGAGCCGCAAGACGCGATGCGGGTGCTTAGAAACTGCTATTCACTTTGGCACGTGCGAAAGCGAGTCGCAGGCCCGAGCCTTGACACAATCGCATCCAGACTTGAAACTGCCAGAAGATTCACGGAGCAGGGGCGGCATGGTCCCACGCGCTCCGGCGGAGGCCGAAGACAGCCCGGTGAGCGGACCCAGCAGAGGACGGCAGAGTTTCAAGCTCAGCTCCACCATGGAAAGCGTCGAAGAGGTGGAATCAGCCGCGGATCAGCTGGCCATCGAGGCGGGTCTGGACGAGGACCAGCGCTTTCATATCGCCATGGCAGTGCGCGAAGCTGCGATTAACGCCGTGCTGCACGGCAACGAATACGATCCGGCCCGCCAGATTGATGTAACGCTCGAAAATACCGGCAAGGACCTGACGATTACTATCGCCGACCAGGGCCGGGGCTTCGATCCCGAAAAAGTGCCCGATCCGTTGGCTAAAGAAAACCTTCTCCGCGGCACTGGCCGCGGCATCTTTCTCATCCGGTCGCTTATGGATGAGGTACACTTTCGACAATTGCACCCCGGCACTGAGTTGACGCTGATAAAACATTTGGCGCCCGCCGCCCCGAAAGACGTAACATGAGGGTCGACGTGCGGGATCGACCTTTCTCTCTCCGCGACCGAACCGGCCGAGGAATTTTCCTTGAGGCTGGCGACCGCTATCGCAAGACCAGAGATGACGTATCCCGAAGCCTCGAAGCTCAAGTCGCCGCGACCCCAAGGAGCGGCGATCTGGAATAGAGATAAAATGGACGCACCTTCTCTGGTCTTGCCGAAAGATGCTATAACCGAATTACTGACAAGGAGGAATTTTCCGTGGCACTTGCAATAGCTTCCCGTGAAGTGGATGGCGTCACCGTTCTGGGTCTTAGCGGGCGGATCACATTGGGCGAGGGCAGCGTGCAGCTGCGCGACGCCATTCGCGACCTGATCAGCAAAGGACAGAAGGGCATCCTGCTGGATCTGGGTGATGTGAACTATATCGATAGCTCAGGCCTGGGCGAACTGGTGAGCGCTTACACCACAGCCAAGAACCAGGGCGCGACCCTTAAACTGCTCAAACTGACCAAGAAGGTCCACGACCTGCTGCAGCTGACCAAGCTCTACACCGTCTTCGACATCTACGACGACGAGGCCAGCGCCATCGCATCCTTCAAGTAAACCGTTCCGGCAGAGCTTTCAGCCCGAGAGGCCATTTCGCGCAGGCGGAATGGCCTTTTTGCGCCTAGGGCAAGCGGCGCGAGCCTTACAGCCGACTCCCGGATCGATGTACCCAGGCTTTTTGTTTCCCCATCCTTCTCGCAAAAGCGCGAGAAGGATGGGGCACGGATGCGATGGTATAGGGATTGTGGAGTTGCTCTAGAACTGCACCGTAGGCGTAGTTTGGGCGGCGGGGCTGGCCTGGAAGCGGGCATTATTCACCTGGAAGCCGGCGTAGCGTGCCCAAATGCTATTGGGGAATTGCTGGATGTAGGTGTTGTAATCCTGGAGCGCCTGATTGTAGCGATTGCGAGCTACGGCAATCCGGTTCTCGGTGCCTGAGAGCTCGTCCTGCAAGCGCATGAACTGATCGCTCGAGCGCAGTGTCGGGTAGTTTTCGGTGAGGACGAGAACCTTGGCGAGGGCATTATCGAGCTGGCCGTTGGCGGCGATCTTGTCCGCCGGGGTCTGGGCATTCATCAGACCGTCCCGTGCCTGCGCGATCTCAGTGAACACGCTGCTTTCCTCTTTGGTGAAACCCTTCACGGTCGCCACCAGGTTTGGAATCAGGTCGGCGCGGCGCTCCAGTTGCACGTCCACGTCGGACCAATTGGTTTTGACCACCTGATCCAGGGACACCATCTGGTTTTTGGCGCTGACATAGCTGCCAAAAACCATGAAAACCACTAACAGCAGAACGGCCACAACGGCCAGGGTAATTACAAGTCCTTTGCTCATAAATCTCGATCCTCCTTGAAAACAGCTATCAGTTACCAGCTTCCTCCGGCGCCGCCGCCGCCAAAACCACCACCCCCGCCTCCGAATCCGCCGAAGCCGCCTCCGCCGCCGCCACCACCGCCTCCGAAACCACCGCCGCTAAAACCACCGCCGCCAAAACCGCCGCCACGGCCGCCGCCCGAGAAGAGGCTCAGACCCCACAGGCCGAAGAGTCCAAGACCACCCAGAATGCGGAACAGAAAAATAATGACAAAAATTGCGACGACGATGCCCTGGATGACTTTGGCTGCGGACGGTTGCTGCTCAGGCTCGGCGGCGGGAGCGGGTGCGGGCGCATTGTCCAGCGTGATATGGGCGTCGTCGGCGATGACCTGCGCCACCTCACCCACTGCCGTCGTCACCGCGCCGTCATAGTCGCCGGCCTTCAGGTCGGGAACCATGTCGCGGCCGATGTCGCCGGTTTTGCCGTCGGGCAGGATGCCTTCCAGTCCGTAGCCGACTTCAATGCGGTACTTGTGATCGGCAACGGCCAAAAGAACCATGGCGTAGCGGTTCTGGCCCTGTGCCTTATCCTTGTCCCCCATCTTCCAGTGGTCTTCAAGCTGCGTGGCGTAGTCGGCCGCGTCGTCGCCATTGAGATCGTGCACGGTAACCACGGCAATCTTCGCGTTGGCCGCGGTGTGGTCCAGTTGCTGACAAATGGAGTCGAGCCGCGCGACGGCCTCGGGCGAGAGCACGTGGGCAAAATCGCTCACGTAGTCAGTGGGCTGGGGCAGGCTGGCTACGCTCTGGGCGTGGGCGGAAACCGCGAGAAATGCGAAAAGGGCCGCCAGCAACGGCAGGAACAGGGCGAAACGTGCGCGGCTAGGGCCTTTCATTTCTCTTTTATTGTACGTTGGCGGGGCGGCGGAGGTTCCCATAGCTGCAGGCTCTACACTGGGAGAGAAATGACAGAATCGACGAGTCCCGCGCCCCCCACTGCCCGCAAAGAACACAAAGAGACGCAAGTGCACGGAGTGCTACTGACAGACGACTACGCATGGCTGCGCGACAAAGATCATCCCGATGTGACGGCTTACCTCGAGGCGGAAAACGCCTATGCCGAGGCGGTGATGGCGCCTCTGGCCGGGCTCCGCGGAGAGCTTTACCAGGAGATGCTGAGTCACGTGAAGCAGACCGACATCTCGGTTTCCTACCGCGATGGCGATTGGTGGTATTACTCACGCACTGAGGAGGGCCTGCAGTACGGCATCTTCTGCCGCAAGCGGGATGGGCTGGCCGGGCCGGACGCCGATGCGGCGGAGGATGTGCTTCTGGAAGGAAACGAGCTGGCGAAGAACCATGCGTTTTTCGCGATCGGCGACACCGACATTACCGACGACGCGCGCTGGCTGGCCTACTCGACCGACACCACGGGCTTTCGCCAGTACACGCTGCGGATCAAGGATCTGGAAACCGGCGAGACGCTTGCGGACGAAGTGGAGCGCGTGGGTTCCGTAGTGTGGGCCGCGGATAATCGCACGCTGTTCTACACCGTGGAAGACGAGCAGCAGAAGCGGCAGTACCAGTTGTGGAGACATGCGCTGGACGAGAAGTTCGCCCAGGACACGCTGGTGCTTCAGGAAGACGACGAACGCTTCAACATTGCCGTTGGGCGCACGCGTGACGGCAAGTACATCGTGCTGGAGTTGGCCAGCCACACCACTAGCGAGGCGCGGGTTCTCGAGGCGGACGATCATACCGGCGCATTCCGCATCATCAGTCCACGCGAGGATGAGCACGAGTACTCGCTCGACCATCGCAACGGACTGTGGTTCATCCGCACCAATGATCGCGGACGCAACTTCCGGCTGGTGACCGCGCCGGTGGAGACACCGGGGCGCGAACACTGGACGGAACTGATTGCGCATCGCGAGGCCATCATGCTTGAGGATGTGGATCTGTTCGCGGGGTTCTTCTTTGCCTGCGAGCGCGAGGATGGATTGCCGCGGCTGCGTTTGTGGAAGTTCGACGGGGACGGACCTGAAGCCGCGCTCGCCGGCGAGATAGCCTTTCCCGAGCCCGCGTATAGCGCGCACCCGCACGTGAACCGCATCTTCGAGACGACGACGTTCCGCTACGGGTATCAATCGCTGGTGACGCCGAGCTCGGTGTACGAGTACGACACGGCATCGGGCACATCGACGCTGCTCAAGCAGCTGGAGATTCCCGGCGGATTCGATCGCACGCTCTACGCGAGCGAACGCATTCATGCCACCGCGCCGAATGGCGCTGCTGTTCCTGTCTCGATCGTCTACCGCAAGGACCGCCGCACGCAGTCGAATCCCCTCTACGTATACGGCTACGGGTCATATGGGTACTCGCTGCCGCTGGGATTCAGCTCGAACCGGCTGAGCCTGCTCGATCGCGGCGTGGTGATGGCCTATGCGCACATCCGCGGCGGCGGCGATCTGGGCAAGCCGTGGCACGACGCGGGCAAAATGCTCGTCAAGCGCAACACGTTTACCGATTTCATTGCCACTGTCGAACACCTGACGGCGGCAGGCTACGGCGACCCGAATCGCGTGGCCATCGAAGGCGGGTCGGCGGGCGGATTGCTGATGGGCGCAGTGGCGAACATGCGGCCGGAGATCTTTCGCGCAGTGCTTTCGCACGTGCCGTTTGTCGACGTGATGAATACCATGCTCGACGCTGGGTTGCCCCTCACGGTTCCCGAATACGAGGAGTGGGGCGACCCGAATCAGGAGGAGTATTTTCGCTACATGCTGAGTTATTCGCCGTACGATAACTTGCGCGCGGCAAGTTATCCGGCGATGTTAGTCAAGACCAGCCTGCACGACAGCCAGGTAATGTACTGGGAGCCGGCCAAGTACGTGGCGAAACTGCGCACGCTCAAAACCGATAACTATCCCTTGTTGCTGGTGACGAATATGCAGGCCGGACACGGCGGAGCCAGCGGACGATACGACTATCTGAAAGAGATTGCGCTGGATTATGCGTTTGTGCTGAAAGAATTGGGCATTGTGTGATAAATTGATTGCGTTTACCGGTTCCGAGAGTGTGGGAGCGCCATGCGTAAGGCAATTCTGGCGTCATCTTTCATCGTTCTAGCAGCGACCGCCGTCTGGTCGCCACAGGCCCCAGCACCCAAGCCCGATCAGCCTGCACCGGCCCCGATTGTCCGCGATCCTCACTCGACGAAGGCAGATTTGGCCGTACCACTGTGCCCCGCGACATTCGATGACAGTCTTGCAACAGACGGCATCATCGGCAGGGGCACGGAAGGCGTAGGCGTAACGCCGCCGAAACCGAAACACATGGCGGACGCCCGCCTCACGGATGAAGCAGTGCGCGAAATACGACAAAATCATCACGCACCGGAGTTTGAGTCCGTAGTTGGCCTCGTCGTGGGTGTCGACGGCAAGGCTAGAGACATCTGTCTAGCGCATTCCGCCGGTTACGGTCTCGATGTCAACGCAGCGGCGGCGATCCAGGACTATCGCTTTGCTCCGGCAATAAAGGACGGCAAGCCGGTCGCTGTGCGTGTAACCATCCAAATAAATTTCAGGCTCTATTAGCGAGATTCCTCCCGATGCTCCGCATCTGTTAAAGGCAGTTGGCGGAATAATCAGTGGACCGATCAGGCGTGCTTCAACTCGTCCAGCGTTTTCTCCAAACTG
>Ga0182024_10006909_pt1 | contig 24706 bp, 16 predicted proteins | sample P32metaG_FD_120480 | JGI IMG/M metagenome (GOLD analysis project Ga0182024, IMG submission 120480) | Permafrost microbial communities from Stordalen Mire, Sweden - P3-2 metaG (Illumina Assembly) | ecosystem: Environmental > Terrestrial > Soil > Wetlands > Permafrost | place: Sweden: Stordalen...
GAGACTCAGGCACAAGAGAAAGCCGGAACGGCGCACTTATACAAACTCTGCGAGTTTGTTGCGCGCCCCTTCGGGGAAGTTGCCCTCGCCATCCGATCACGATTCGGCTGTTCGAGGGAGCCAAGGGGCGAAGCCCCTTAGCGATCCGATGGAAAGGTGAGGGAAGTGGCCGACTACCGCCTGTCCGCGAAAGTGATCTCCCGATCCCAAGGACGCTCGGCGACCGCGGCGGCTTCCTATCGATCAGCCAGCGAAATCGCCGACGATCGCACCGGCGAGATTCACGACTACACCCGCAAAGGCGGTGTCGAATGGACCGGTATCGCCGCGCCGGAAAATGCGCCAGCCTGGGCGCAGGACCGCTCAAAATTGTGGAATGCGGTCGAGGCGGCCGAGACCCGAAAGAACTCGCAGGTCGCCCGCGAAATCCAGCTCAGCCTTCCGCATGAACTGAATTTCGAGCAACGCAAAGCGCTCGTTTGTGACTTCGTTCAGAAGGAATTTGTGGGCCGTGGCATGACGGCGGATATCGCCATGCACAAGCCGGAGCGGCGCGGCGACCAGCGAAACTTCCATGCCCACATCATGCTGACTACACGGGAAATCGGCCCCGAAGGCTTCGGCGCGAAGAACCGAGATTGGAATAAAGTCGAGACCTTGGCCGCGCTACGGGTCTCTTGGGCCGAGGCTCAGAACGCCCATTTGAGGAAGCATCTTGGTGCGGACGCGCCCCAGGTCACCCATCTTTCCTACGTTGATCGGGGTGCGGACAAGCTGCCGACGCAACACCTTGGACCGGATGCCACGGCTATGGAGAGGAGGGGGGTCGATAGCGAAAAGGGAGCCTACAACCGCTCGATTCACGACAGAAACGAGAGGGTCAAAGCCTCCCGCGCGCGGCAGAAGGAGATTGAAACCACCCTCGAAAGGCGCATTGAGTGGTCGCTTGGCACAGTCAGTATGACGGCGAGGATCGAATATCGCAGCCAAGTTGATGCCGTAAGCGCGGCGCGTGTTCAGCTAGATTCGATCCTGGACCGGCAGAAGGCTCTAGGGTCCAAAACCACGAATGCCAGCTTGCGCCGGGAAGTTCTGAGGCAGCCCGACAACGCCCTAAAGACTGCGAAGCGCGAGCAGAGATACGCCCAAAAGACGCTGGCCGTGTTCGACGAAAGGGCGGGTCGGGTAAATTTCAAGGCGTCCGGTCTGATGAACTGGATTAAGAACCCGCGCCGGATGATGTGGCTCAAGCTCATTGAACTTCGCGAGCGCGACAAGATTTTGAAGGATGTTAACGCTCGGGCGCTCGAAGTTTTGAAATGGAAAGCCCATGTCGCGGTACGCCAAGACTGGTTGAAATCCGACGACGGCAAAGCCTGGATGAAGCAACAGCAGAAGCCGCAAAGGGAGCTTAGGACGGCCGAGAGGAAGGCCAGGCGCAATGCCGCCAATGCGCTCAGAAAGGCCGATCAGGCGAAGGAGCTGGCAGAATATGCCCGGCAATTGAATCGGTTCGCTGCGCAAAACGGTCTGCCGCAGACTATTGTTTTGGCGGAGGAGCCACTCAATCCGAAAGCGGCCTATACAGAGTTGTCCAGAGGCGTAACCCAGCTTATCGGTCGCCTTCCCGTCGCCCAGCAGGCGGCTTTGGCGCAAAGTGTCCAGCAAAGTATTGGCAAAGGGCTGGGGCGAGGGAGGGGCGATTAACGGTCGGGCTGCTGGCCGCCTCACCAAACGGAAACGGCGGGCCTTATTGCGGACGATGAACACCGGGTGGTGACCTATTTGCGGAACATAGACAATCTCTGGGCTCTGGGAATGCGGGCGTTCGCTCCAGAGAACCGGGCGCCCCGGGCGGTTCCACCGCTTCCTGTCACCGCGAAATAATCTCATCGGCAGCACATGCCGACAGGTTAGCTGTTGTGTGGCGTGCGCCGAGAATCCAGAATTATCTTCTAAATAGAGGTCAGCGCGCCATGCCGGGTTGGGAAAACGAAGCGCTGTCAGCTTTTAACGATTGGCATTTCAAGTTTGTGGACTCCGGTCCGTTACATTGCCCCATTACCAGCTTTAAAGTCAGCCGTTCGGATAAGCTCAATATCATGCTGACGACCACCGCCCCGGCGGACGCAAAGTCACCGGCTGTTGAGCCCCCTTCGGGAACAGTCAGAATAAATAACGAACGGGCTACTTTGGAAAGCATTGGCGGGCTGCAAGGGGAATTCCGCGGAATTGTGACATTAAGTTACGAGGTCACTCATGACGGCGGCCAATCTGTCAGGGCGGAAACCGCGAAGATTTATCATGCCAGTGCACAGATCGTTCCCGGTGCCACCACTGCGTATATCATCGAATGGGTGGCGAACCTCTCCTCCCGGTCGCTGACTTGGCCCGATCCGATTCGCACAGAAACAGTTGATCAAAAGACAAGAACGATCGGCCGAGACGCCTACAAACTCGTGTTGCCAACGGAGGCCAAGAGAACCCAAACCGGTATGGGGGCGGCCAAAATCAATGTGGAAGGAGTCGATATCTACGTTTGCTGCGCGGGCCGGGACGAAGACTCAACAATGAAATCTGCGTCCATCATATATGTTGGAAATCCCACCCAGGAGTTTCGCAACAAGATCCGCAGAGCATTGTCCTTCACATTGGGCACTTATCTTGTCCATCTCGGCCATACTTGCTTTGCTGCCGACTGGACCATGAATTCATTCGAGTGCCATAGCGCATACAGCATCGACAAACGGGTATTTGATCTGCCGGTCGTCATGCCGGCGTCGCTGCATGATAAGTGGCAGGGCGGAATCTCCAACGACGGACTTCAAAGATCGGTGACGGCTCTTTTCCAGTGCGACGAGCGATTGAATTTTGCAGACTTAAGCTGGGCTTATTGGCACGCATTGTGCGCGACAGTACATATCGCGCCCGTGCATTGGGGCGCGGCAATAGAGTTGCTAGTGCGTAGATACGTGGAGTCATCGGATGGCCGAATTCCCGAAAAGCTCGTAGCGGATAATGCAATATGGGCGGGGTTGGTTGGCAGACTGGAGCGGGAGGTCGATGAGACAGCGATTCCAGAGTCGGCCCGAGACAGTCTGAAGCAAACAATCCGAGGTGCAAACCGAGTAAGCATCCGCAGCTTGATGGATGCAGTGCTTGAGGACGTTGGCATTGTATTGGGACAGGAAGAGAGGCGGGCTTGGCGCCGCCGAAACGAGGCAGCTCACGGGATGGAATTGGAGGCGGGCGAGGAGCTGGAACTAATCCGCGATGTGAAGTTGCTGAAAGTTCTTTTCCATCGCCTGCTACTGGGCGTGTCCCGCGCGAGCGACAACTACATCGATCAGGTTACTCCGGGATTTTTCATCCGAAGAATCCCGGAGCCCGTGCCGGATGCGTAATTTCCGGGCCCAGAAGGAGCATCAATGACTAAGGACGTGATGGGTGCAATTGTCGAGCAGCTTTCCCATTCGGCGGTTGGGTTGATCCGACGCGTTGAAGATAAGGGGTCCGAAGTTGTGGGCTCTGGCGTGTTGGTCAGAATTGACAAGCGGCGCGGTATTCTTACAGCCGGCCATGTGGCGGAGCTATTCAAACCAGAGTCGGACATAGGATGGGTTCGTTTCACATCGGGAAGCCGTCACAGGACGCTTCTCAATCTGACAGATGCACAGACATTGATATTTGAAAGCAGCAGCAAATGGACGAAGACCGATGCAGATCTGGCATTTATATTTCTAGGGCCTGAAACGGCGTCCTCGGTCGAAGCTCGCGGCGTCTTTATCAATATGGAATTGAATCAGGAAAAGATCGAAGGCGCATCTCCCGAGGGGCGTTGTGTGGATGTGATATTTGGCTTGGTGAAGGAATATAGCGGAAAGCCGTTCATCGAAGATGGCGAATTCGTCAGTGACATGCGTGCCGTTGCTTACGCGGGTGACATTCGAAACAAAGAAAACGGACTTTACGAAGTGGAATTGCGAGAATCCGACTTGCAAAAGCTGCCGTTAAGTTTCGGCGGCGTGAGCGGAGGCGGTCTGTGGCGCGTCTATTTCGTTGAAAAGCAAGGTGAGGGTGAGATAACCGGTATCATGCTTGCCGGTATAGCGTCATGGGAGCAGGGCAAGACAATTGCCTGCCAGGGATATGAGCGGATTTACCAAGGACTTGTATTAGGCGTGCGGGAAAAATTGCCGCAATAAATCGCCGGAAGGCATTTCTCGATTATCGACCGGAACTTCGCTAAAATGGGTGAAAAGGGGCGCGCCTAGCGGCCATGCGGTCATTGAAGCGCGGTGTCCGGTGTCAGGCAATGGGCCAAGGTGTGGGGTATGAGTTGGACGTAGCCTATCAAATTTCCGTTACTCGGAATTATTTTTGCATCGGCTAATTGGAGAAAAATCCAGGCAGGCACGGGTCAACGAGGTCTGGTCGAGCTCCTGCATTGACTTAAGTTCGCCTAGCAGATCATTTTGGTTAGGCATGCCCAGAACTAGACGGTAGTGGCCGCGTTCCTCATGGGCTTGGTTCCAACGTTCGGAAATCTCGCTGTTCGCCAGATCAAAGCGCAAGTGCAGCGGACGTGCGGATCGATAAATCCACCATGGCTGAAGTCCGCTGCGGTCGGTCGTCGCGTCGATTGCGCGCTTTGCGAGGTTTTCCCAAGGGCTGGACTTTAGCGGGCCTGTGGCGCCTTCGTTTACCGCATCTCTGGCAATCGCACGCCGGATGGCCAGCGATGCGTATCGATCCACGCGGCCCTCCCGTTGCTCCAGCGCGACCGGACCTGGGGGCGGATCCCAGTGTAGCAGGGTTTGGCACCACGGATGAAAGTCGAGGCCTTCCTGTCCGATCGATGTCGTCACAAGAACGTGGGGCCAGAAGGGCGAATTGAAGGCGCGCCGCACCTCGTCGGGGCGGACCCGCTCCTCGTCCGTGTGATCGGGGCGCGTGAACGGCGCGGCAACGTGACAGCGTAGCCTCAAGGGCGAACGTTTGGCAGATTTCTCGCCGTAATGAAGCTGAATGGAGCTTCTGTTCAGGGAGATGGCATCTGCGAACTCCTGAATGAGATCATCTCCGCCGCTGGGCGAAGTTTGCTTCATGAACCAGAAGTGCTCGTCGAGGGTCGCCTCCAGGTTTCCATCCACGACCGCGCGCCTGATGGCATCAGGAAACGACTCCTGCGGCCCGCGAAGCGATCGGGCGATCCATGGTTCGTCGAAACGGCTTCGAAGACCTTTCCAGGAAGCGCTCACGATGCCGTTGAAGTTGTCCTGCAAGGCCTTCTTCCAGTGCCTGCGAATAGCTCGGCCGAGAACGACACCGGGACTGCTGACAGCCAGCTGGGCGAGCAACTGTAATTCGGACTGAGTTATCAATTTCAGTGGAGTAGGCTTGTCCGGCAGTTTCTTCTCCAGGCTCAACCACGCTTCTTTTGAAGAGCCCCACGTGCCCGCTTGGGATTCGATACCGGCGATAAGAAATGAAAGCGTTCTGCTCTTCTCTTTGCTTGCAACAACCGCGACCCCCTTGCTTTTCAAATGGCGCTCAAGAGTGCGGCGGGCTCTCAACAGGGCCTCGTCGATGCTGCCGACCTTCAGTCGGTCGGAAATGGGATCCGCCTTGATGAGAAATGGGCAGGGGTGGAAAAGTTCAAACGAAGAAGCGGCGTCAAGTCGGATAAGTTGGGAATCTCCCTCCCGCTTGTAGGAACGTACCCGTCCCCTGGTTCGGCCATATGTCGAAGTCTCGACGCTGTAGCTGATCAATCCAGCAACCGCCGGGACGACAGCCCGAAACCTGGCAAAAACAAGCAGTTTGCCGTCGATCGCCGGAGTTTCTCCGCTCGTTTTTCCATTACCGTTGCGAGCGGTTTCGTGCTCCCAGCCGCCAGCCAGAGGCCACCATGCGAGTGATGGAGCAATCCATGGAAGTGCAAGTTTTTCCGGCTTGATGTGGTCAATCAGCGCTCTGAGCCGTGGGTGAGGAAACGACTGCGAACGCATTCGCTCGACGTTGCCTGGTTCGATGCCTGCTGCGCTTGCCAGTTTGCGGGCCCGCGTCCATAGAAGATATCTTGGACCCAGTGATTGCATTGGTAATGGCACCGAGTTCCAGAGTGGCACCAGCATTTCCATGTCACGCTCTCTTTTCGAGTCGTGGCCATTGAGAACCCGGTTCTTCTTTCCCTTCTCGACGCATTCGTGGAATGATTTGAACTGCTTGAGGTCTTCGACCTTCAGTTCAGCCTTCAGCGTCGAGGCGCCGGATGCGGACTTCGCGTCCGTTAACTCGCGGCGCCGCTCGGTCCTGGCCATGACCGGCGTCAGCATCATCAGCAACTCGTCGTGGTTACGATCGATCCCATCCCAATTGAGAGGCGACGCGATAAGCAATGACCGCCTTTGGAGCAGCAAAGCGGTGATCTTGTCGACTTCGGCACGGCCAGCGGAGCCGTAAAGGAATTTGATGACTTCCCTGAATCCGTCATTGGAATTACGGGACTTTGGATTAATTTCGGCTCGGCTGCGGTACGGTATCCAGGGCGTGGCCGACAACAAGAGCAAAGCGCGGTTGCGCCCACTTCCGCGTAGCGACTGAAGCAGACGGCCCGCTTCTTCTCGGAAACCAGCGGCATCATCATCATCGGCTTCTACGGTACTCGAGTTTGATTCAGGCGCAATCAAGTCGTCGAAGCGTTGGAACTCGTCAAAGATTACAAGGTCAGGATTGATCCTGCTGATAGCAACGTTCGCAAGCGCCAGACGCATGTGCCGGACGAGTTCGGAGATGCGGCCGTCCAATAGCTGTTTGATGCGTGGAGCAAGGCGCTGCTTTGCACTTAAGGATAGAGATCGCCGAAGTGTCTTCTTAAATTCCTCCACAATCTCCGATGGCAGGTCATTGCTATCTTCTTCGATTGCCCTTTCGATTGCCCTGATGTCGATCCTGAAGCGGGCGACTGACACTCGCAGTGCAAGAGCCTTCCGAAGGCCCTTGATCTCGAAGCCGAGAGCTAGTCTTGTGAGAATGTAACACAGCGCGCGTTCCTTAGTCGTGCCGCCGGCACCCTTATCGCGGCTGGAGGAATCCAGAAGGCTGGTTTTCGGGGTAACGGCATAAAGTCGGACGGAGACTTGCAGGGCGTTTTTTGATCGCTGAGGCAACAGAGTAAGGCTCAACCTGTCTTCTTCAACAATGGCCGCCTCGCGGCCGGCCTTGCTGAGAAATCCAAGGAGGCGGTCCTGGTTCTGGCGAGCGATAGCGAGATTTGAGCAGACGTAGATCACGTTCATCACGCGCGAAGCGCGTTTTGATCTGAGACCGATTTGACTGCTGAACTCCTCGATAATGCGCTGCGCGACAACCGTCTTTCCGAGGCCGGCTTCGTCGGCCACTAGGAAGCGCCGGGAGCCGGATGGGTTTCGCAATGCATGGCATGCGACCTTTACGGTTTCCATCTGAAAAGCGGTCGCCTTGATCATTGCGCCATAGGCTCGTTAAGGGTCTTTTTCACTAGACCGAGAGAGGCCTTGAAGGAGACTATCGGCGAACCGATACCAACTTGACTGCCTTCGGATTCGAAAATCTTGATGATCTCGTCAATCTGCTCGAATGCGGCGCGGTTTTTGAGCCACGCCCGCAGCATGTCTTCCAACGTTGGGGAGAGCCCTTTGCGCTTTCGGCCGCCCCAATTGGCGTCACTGTGTGGGGCATTCTCGTCCCACGGACCGCCCTCAGCACCCTCGGAATTTCCCGTCAAGGCTTGATAGATCCAGGCAAGCAATTGATCGTCGCTCAGATATTGTCGAAGCAGAAGCTTGTCGCGTTTGTCTTGTTGGAAGCCTTGAATAGAAATTGATTGAAGCCAACTTACTGGTGGTAGCCCTTTGCATTCCAAGGTGACCCGGATCAGATGGCTGGCGGCTTGCGGATTATGCGGACGAAAGTGCACGTTCCTAGACCCACGCCGCCACTCGATCATTTGGTTAGGATCGTCAGCGAGGGATCCGACTTTCAGGACTACCCTTTCGTTTGCTGGGTGTGGCAATTCCTGAGATTGAACTTCGACTTTGGTCCAATCGGTGGAAAGTATCTGCCTTGCGTTCATCAGCCGGGCTGCAACTTCATTCCGCGCGAGTTCGAGCGAGTCGTCGACATCCTTGGTATTTTTGGCAGGCAATGCCGAGAATTCCGAAGCCATCGAAAGGAACCGCTCGATACCTTGTTTTATGGCTGAGAGGGCCTTTGCAGAACCGCGCGATTCGATTTTTACACGCGCGAAGATTTCTGCGTTCTTGTTCCAAGCCCGTCCAGTCAGGTTGGGGCTGCCAAGCCACATGGTCGCGCCCTGGGCATGCTCCACCCAAAGGAACTTGGCATGCAGACCGCAACTGGTCTGGGGGTCGATACCGGCTTCGTCGATATCCGCGACATCCTGCTCTCCTTCCTCAGCGACTGCCGGGAAATCGCCGACGAAGCTGAAGCCGGCGTTCTCGAAATGGTCAGGCCTTCCATTGGATATTCGATTGAGCTCTGTTCCGGTGCTGACCAGGATACGCTTCGCCTCGTATCCCCACTTGCCGACACGTTTAGGTATCGTCGCATCCAGGAAGGGAGCCACTGCGATGAGGCGGCGTACACGCGGCGGACAGGGCGGAATGTCGCGGTTGGCATCCTTCGGAAGCATGAGGACGATTTCTTCGACGACCAGGCCCCGCGGCACCTCCCAATGAACATTCCGCAGCCGTTTGAGAGCTTCCCGCCATTTTGCGGCCTGGCCTACCTCTTCGGCAAGTTTCCTAGCCACATTCGCGATAGATGGAATCTTCGTGCCGTCTATCGCGTCAGATTCAATTTCATAGCCTTCCAGTGAAAGTCCCAGGTCCCACGACGTGTCTCGGGTCAGATTGCGGCTACCGAGCCACAGTCGCCACTTCCCGGCGGAGGACTTCGCATTAGTGTACCGAACGATTGCACATTTGGGGTGCCAGGATCGCCCGCCCTTGGTCCGCTCGTCATAAGGCATGTCGTGGATGAACCGATCAAGCAACGCAATGGCCTTTCCACCCTTCCGCGGACAGAACAATCGTCCCGCCTGCATGGCTATGGCGACGCGATCCTTTAGTTGAAAAACTGATTTGGCGAACTTGACCCTGGTCGCGCGCGACCCGGCGTCCGATGGATCGTCTTCGAATCCAGCGAGAGACAGCAAAAGACTGGCCAGTACGCCGGCGGACGCCGAATAAGTCGAAACGAGTGCGATATCGGTTTGAAAGCCTGTATCAGGGCGCAGCCAATCAAGCAGCGACTGTTGTGGCAGATGCTCGCTCACGATCGCATATCCCACACAAGCTGGTGCACCACGCCAATTCTGTAATGCAGAGGCGCCGCCGGGCTGAATTCGTCGGGATCCCATTCCAGGCGCCGCTGCCGATCAATTGGGCGAAGCCTCGATTTCGCGAGTTTGCGCGGAGTTTCTGCTTCGGAGTAATCCTTGCGGAGGTCCATGAATTGAGAGGGGCGGCCGTTCTGAAGCCAATTCTGGGTTTTGGTCAGCACCTTGATTACCGGTTCCGGCAGCGGTTCATCGAAGAAGACAGATTTCAGGTCCTTGATCGCAAGGCGACATGCTGCCGAGCCATAGTCATCGATTGCTTCACTGAGCAATTTGCAATGATCTCGCTCCCCAGAGGTCTCTCCGTCCTTTTCCCGCAGGGATTGAACAACTGCTGCGTAGACCGCCCTCCCGATGCAGGCGAGAGCAGCCGCGTCGGAAGCGATCTTGAGCGTCTTTCTTTCCTCGGCCGTGCACACCTCCCGAATCCAGGAGGGCCATTCCGTCCCGATGTCGTATCTCTCCGATCCGGGTTCGGGAAGATCAGCGTTCGAACAGATGAGCCTGGCGAAAATGCTGGCGCGGGCTGGCGATGCTGCGCTTGCAATTGTCTCGACGAGAAAACGCTTTTCACGCTTTTCCAGATCGAAGACCAAGCCACCGGCGCCGGCTACAATTTGTTTGCAGGCCGGCGGCAGGCCATCGATGAACGGACCGGTCAAATCGTCGACAGACACGCCATCATCGTCACGGGCGTTCCGTTTTTCGGAGGCGAAGATGTCGCCGAGTGATCTCAGCGCTTCGATCCGGCTCGGATATGTTCCATCGGAATATGGTCGCACAAAACCCCATTGTTGAAGGGCATTCCAATAGACAATGGATGGAACCTGACTGCGTATTTGTCGGGGCGGGGAGCGGCTGCCGATGATGCCTCTTGGACTGCCAAGCTCCTTGAGTTGGTCCTTGGCGCCAGCTTCCGCTCGCCTAAGCCGATCAGCCAGTGAGGGGGCACCGCGCTCGCCAGCCACCCGCTCCATCAGCCAAGGAACGAAAAAGAGATAGCGGAGACGGGTGTGGAGGACGGAGGTGCCTGGGAAGAACCGGTTGGAAAATGCATGATGGATGGCCATGAATCCGATTTCATCGCGCACTTCGCCGTCTGGGTCGCCATCGAGAGCGCGCTCGGCCTTCGCGGCTGCCGTCGCGTCGATCTGCACCCAATGAAGAAAATTGCTCATTCCAGGCCTGTTCGTACCACTGCGGCGATATCGCGAGAGACACGGAGGTGCCGGTGTCTCGAATTCCTCGGTCCAGACAGGTTTATCTTCCCTCACCTCGCGCAACGCGCGGCTGAAAAGATGATTAAAGATACGATCCCGATCCTCGGCGTTCGTCAATATGATATTTTGGAGACTGCTCTCTCGCTGGCACTGCTTGATCGTCTCCTCCAGCAGGCGGCGGACGAAGGTAGGGCGGGAACCCCAGTCTGATACATCAGGATTGAGGCTGCTTCCGACGGTCCAATTCCACCTTTGCATACCAGAGCACATCTGGATCCATGTCAGCCTGCCCCAATAACCATTTCAAATAGTCGACGGGCACGTCCGGCCAACTCGATCCGCGGTGTTTGCCAAACGGGACTTTCGGCAAGAGCTTAGGTTCTGAAGTCCAAGCAATCATCGCTTCGACAGGAGCTTCTTTGAGCAGCTCGGTTAGGAGGTGCGCGGTGACCCATGCGTCCGGCCCTGCGCGATGAGGCGGCATTGCCAGTGCGGCATCGAGAGCCAGGCCTCGCCAATAGCGAAGGACTTGATTGGAATGACCTGGTGCATTCGGCCATATGCGCAGCGCGACCTTGAGCGTGCAAATCCAGGGCAAACCGTTGGTAAAGGTATCCGGAATGAACATGCGTTCGAAGGAGCAGTTGTGCGCCACCAGGACATCTGGTTTTGAGCCGTCCTGGACGGCTAACTTCAACCTCTCTTCCGAGCAGACCGGTGTGTCCGCAGAAAAATCGGTCTCGGTTATGTGGTGGACGGCCATTGTTTCGGGAGGAATACCGTTTAGAGGCCGGTAGAGCCGCGCCATCGGCCTCCCAATATGCCAGGCGTCTCCATCAGAAACAACATCAACCTGCCCGAACTCTATGATCTCGGCTGGCGGTGCCATCCCAGTCGTTTCGATGTCGATGACTCTCAGAAACACCGCATTTCCTCCATCCAATCTATCGCTCGCCTAGACATCGAACCGCTTTAGGGTCCGAACTCTAAACACTTAGGGTAACGTACCCTTCCTCAAGTTCTCAACCAGATTGGAAAAGTTTTTTGGTTTTAAAACTTTGACATGCTTGCCCCAAGTATAGAGATACCAAGCCATCTCCACGCGGCCTCCGGCTTTGAAGCGAACTAGTAATGAGCCATCCGACCGTCGTATTGTTTGTTGCGTTGGATGGAACAAGAACTCCTCGGCTAGATTAGCCGCACTCTTGTCAAAGAGCCATTCGACATCAAATGGCGCTTCGCGAAACAGTCCAAACGATTCTTCGGCATAGCTGGACAATGAGAAGTTTTTCTTACGCGCAAATGATTTGTCCAAGATTGTGACCTTCTCGATATTCGCCAGCGCATAATTTCGGAAATCCTTGGCTCTGGCCCCTTCACTCCAAGCAATCAAATAGTGCCGGCTTCCATGGAGAAACCCATATGGATGAACGGTCTCAAATCCGCGCTTTCCCGATGACCTATACGAATAGTCAATGCGGACCTTGAGCGAACTCAGGATCGCTCGCCGAAGCTCGGTAACAATGTGCCCGTCGATTTTTTGGCGCGGACCGGGACGCATCGCCAGACCTTCCGCCTCTGTCAGCGCCTCAAGGTCGGGAGCAAGCCGGGTTACCACGGGCGCGCTCATCTGGGCTTTGAGCTTGGCCAGGAGTTTTTCAACGCTGTTTGCCTGAACAAGCATGTTTTCCCGCTTCAGCACGGAAGCAGCGGTGGCGATATCTGCCAATTCATTGGCAGTCACTAGGGCCGCGTTCCCGGCACTTCGTCCTCGGATCCGCCAACGTTTCAGAATCTCGCCAGGGTTGGCGTGTTCTATTGGGTACAGACGCTCTACCGTGTCGCGCAAACGTTCTGCAGTACGGCGACTCAACGCTTTATCCGTATAGCGGGTGCGAATCTCTTCTAGGCCGATACCTTCCGCGGTTCCCTGCATGTCGAGCGCAATGCGGTGGACGATTTCGGCCTTTTCGTAGCGCATGAGCCTCTCCTAAACCCTGGATACGACCATTTTGGACGTAGCCGTCGCCTATAGTCCACCACTGAATTGGCAGGGCCGTCGTTTTATCACCGCGTCAACCTTAGATGGGGAGACCTTCCACCCGCATGACATTGCCAACAAACAGCGATTTTGGAGCCGATGTCTGGTGGGGCCAGCTCGCGACCGAATTCGCCCGGGAAATCCTCGGTGAATGGAAGGCTTGGCTCACCGGCAGCACGCCAATGGCAAGCTTGACCATTACCGGTCTCGTCAAACCCGAGTGGGTCCAGCTCCCGCTCTGGATATGGGCCTGTCTGATATTTGGTGCAGGCCTGTTTTTCGCGATGTTCCGTGTCTACCGCGATCTTCGCAGAGAGCGGGATGCCCTCAAGCATCGTTCAGGAATCCGTGAGTTTGAGGGTCCATTCCTGATTGTTCTATTGAACGGCCAAAACGGCTTAGCAGTATTCAACAAACTCAGTATCGGAGAAATTTCAATTGACCTGTGAAGTTGCAGTTATGAACAAGTACGGCGTCGCACTCGCGGCCGACAGTGCGCTAACTCTGGGCGGCCGCGACAAAATCTATCACCACGCCAAAAAACTGTTTGACCTGAAGCCAGGTATTTCTGTCGGCGTCATGGTCTATGGTTCGGCAGAAATCATGGGGATGCCTTGGGAGATCGTCATCAAACAATACGCGCTGACAATTGGTGAAAAGCGGTTTGACCGTCTTGAGCAGTATGCTGAAGACTTTCTTCACTTCACCGAGAGCGCTGGCTCGCTTTTTCCAGAAACAACGCAGCGGGAGTGGTTTAAAGACACAGTTAGCCACTACTGGGAAAGCGAGATCATTCAACCGCTCACATGCAAATTGAAGAGACTTGGCCGATCTGCTACCCAAAAGAAAAATTCTGCGCTCGCCCACATCCTGACCAAGGAGAACAAAGCGTGGGAACGGCATCCACGACTGCATCGTTTGGATGATTCGCACGGAGAGCGCATCTTGGCCGAGTATGGATCGGTATTGGAAAAGCTCGAAGGGCATCTGTTTACCCATGTCGCACTGACGCAAGAGCTTCGTCACAAACTCCGCTTGACGGTCAAGCACATGTACACACGGGAATGGTTTGCACCGAACAGCCAGAGCGGAATTGTGTTTGCCGGAATGGGCGAGACAGAACCGTTTCCTGCAATCCTGCAATATAACATTGGTTCGGTGGCGGCTGCGACTCTGCATTACTCTCTTGAAAATGCGGCTTCGATTTCGCGAGAGGATTCAGCGATCGTTGTCCCGTTTGCACAATCTGACATGATCGATATGTTTTATCGCGGAATCGACGAAAACCTTGAAGATAAACTCGAGGGAATTGTCGCGCATGCATTAACGACAGAACTGGGCAAGACGCCCAACAAGTTGACACAGAGCCAGGTAGAGTGCGTGAAAAAGAGATTCAGCAAGACACTGAACGATGAAATCGACAAAAAATATGAGGGGCCCCTGATTGAATCGGTTGACGCTCTACCAAAGCACGATCTAGCGAAAATGGCTGAGGCGCTCGTAAATTTGACGGCTCTCAAAAGACGTATGTCAGTCAATCAACGCGAGACGGTTGGCGGCCAAGTCGATGTGGCAATTCTCGCAAAGGGGGAAGGCTTTGTCTGGGTAAAGTCTGGATCCGGGGTAAATCGTTAATGCGGGGCAACGAGAATTTCGGCGGCCTCATCAGTCAGACCGGGTTCGCACTCAGGGATGCATCGCTGTAATAGTCCGTCGGGGCATGTATCAGTTCACCGCTTAAGGTGCCCATTGGGGCCGCTTTAAGCATCCAACGGCAGTCTCTGGCCGGAACTTGTCGTATTTTTGGCGCGGACGTTCATTGCGCACAGGAGAATCTATGCCAGATCAACCATCCCTCCCGACAACGGACGACAAACTATGCGCAATCCTGCTGCCGCGGTTGTATGAGCGAGATATAGATGTCCTGCTCCAGGAAGAGCTGATTTTCAATCAGAACGTCGCGCTCACATTCGCAAAGGCGCTTGGGCTTACTCATCCTCTTCATGTGCGCGATTGCCGACTGTCCGTGGTCGATCAAACGGGAGAGACCGACGTCTTTGCGCTGTTCGAGACTGGCGGGCAGAAGGGCTTGCTTTTGATCGAAAACAAGATCGATGCAGGCTTTCAGCCGCGTCAGCCAGAACGATACCGGGAGCGTGCCGAACTGTTTGCGGTCGATGGAAAACTGGATTTGAATTTTTGTGTACTTGTAGCCCCGAAGCGGTATGCACCTCCGTCTAGCGCCAGCCTCCAGCACTTCGACGCAGTCATATCGTACGAGGACATTGCTGCGGCGATTTCAAGCGAATCCACCGAGCGCGCAAATCATCGCGCGGCGCTCCTCTTGCGAGCGGTGGAACAGGCACGCAGTTCATATACCATGGCACCGGTCCCTGAAGTCGGTGACCTCTGGCAACGCATCTTTGAAATTGCGTCGCGAGAATTTCCTGATCTCGAGATGGCTGCGCCATCGGACAAGGGAAGTCAGTCCAAATGGATAATCTTCAAGGCTGATCTTCCTGCCAAGATTACAATTGACTGGAAAATAACATCACCGTCGATAGAGCTATCTTTCTGGCCCGGCGCAATACATTGGCCGGTTGAAAATATTGATCTGTCGGCCCTCGCGGGAGCGAGGCGTGAAATGAGCGGCAAAACAACTGCCATCAGGCTTCCGGGGCCCCGCCCGCCGGCAGACTGGACAAAAATTCCCAACGAACAGATCCGTGAAGCCTTGGGCGAGGCCCTGAAACTTTTGCACTTTTACCGGACAAATTCAGGCCACTTAGTCAGTGACGGCAGAAACGGCAAAATCAAGACAGATTAGCGCCATCTATTATGAGCTTTATCCCACTGGCGCATTTGCGCGAGCACGTGAGGCCGAAGCGCAATAGTTAGTATCCAAAATCACGAGCAATTGCGCCAAGAGTTGTGTAATGATTACTTCAGCCGCATCCTCTTCACCTGACCCGCTGTTTTTCAAAGGTCCGATTGGCTAAATGGAATTACCTGCGAGCTCATTCTGGGGCGAATATCAGCACGTCAGCCACTTTGTCCTAGTGCCTGACAGGGGAGCTGCACGGCGGTTACGCCGGGCGATCGCCGAGGCCGGGGGCGCAATCGGTATATCCGTAGGCACATGGCCAGAGCTGATCGAGCGGCTTCGCGTTGCATACCTCGTTCCGCCACCCCCGGTCGAATGGCAAACAGCACTTCAGAGCGCCCTTAACGCTATGAAGAATGCCCCTTGGTTCGAGAGCCTTTCGGTCGCACCGATCGAGACTACGCGCGCTATTTCACAGGCCTTGCGAGAGATTATCGAGGTTGCGCTAACCGAGGGTGATACTTCCTCAGCCGAGGTCATTTTGGCCAATGCTAAGACCCTTAAGGGCCGTGAGAAGCTTCATCTTGGTGCGCTGACGGAGATTTGGCAGCGACTGGGTGTGGCGCTGCCAGAAGATGTCCGGATAGTTAGTCATGTCCTAAAGAACAGATCAGATCAACTTGAGGACGTCAGGGTTGTCCTGAATGCGAATGATTTTGTGCTCACGCCTTTACAAAGGAGGCTCGTGACGGCGCTTCACCCTGACGCCGACGATGCGCGTGCAAATGGCTTTAATGTTCTATTTGAGCGACTTCGAGAGCCTGCCTGTTTAAATAAAAAGTCGGCGTTATTTCACTTATCAACGAAGCTTTTCTTGGCTGGTGAGAAGGAGGTTGTCGCAACAGACAACAGCATTCAAGTTCTGAGCGTACGTGATGCGCGTGAGGAGGCAGACGTAGCTGCCTCAATGGTACAGGTCTTACTTCACTCAAAGCCTGAATTAAAACTCTCGGACATTGGGATTGTTTTGCCATCGGACGATGCTTATGCCGTAGCTGTCCGGGACGCTTTTGCTCTGGCGGGTCTTCCCCTCTCGGGGATGACAACTGGACAGTCCCTGCGCGACTTTGGCCGCGAGTATGTCCGCCAGTTCCTCAATTGCCGGCAACGTCTTGCTCCAGTCATGGCGCTGGCCGCTTTTGTAACATCCCCACTAACTGCCTGGTCTGAAGCAACCGGCCGCTCGATGGCATCAATGGTAATGCGCGGCAATTTTGAATTGGCGAAGTTGGGCGAGCTCAATACAGTAGGCCGGGGAGTCCTTTCCTGCCTTAGATCCGACGACGAAACCGCCATCGATCTTCGCAAGGCGCTCGCCGCGCTCGATAAATCCCTCAGCACTGAAGGGGATCTAAAAGCTACTGTTGCTGCCGCGAGAGAGGCAATTGGGCTGATACAGAGTCGCCTGACCGCAACCGGGAATGTCGACCTCAACGAGCTTGCTCGCTTGATAGTACCCACGGCGCAATCGATTGACGACGCGCAATTCTGGCAGGATGCGATCGCAGTCTTCAGGGAGAATGTGAGCCCCTGGAAGCAGGTGCGACACCTAGTCGTTCTTGGCGCTACCTCCGGGCGTTATCCGACGGGGCTTTTCACATCGCCGGTGTTTAACGAGCAAGAACGGCGAGAAATTCAGAAAGTCGCTGGATTAAAGCTGCCAACGGCTGGCGAAGTGCTAGCGGAAGGACGCCAGCGCTTTGTTGCCCAGCTAGGCGCGGCTTCAGAATCGCTGACAATTCTTGTTCCTGAACGCGATAGTGAAGGAGAGCTTCTCGCTCCGTCAGAATCCCTGGTCTTTGTCGCGAAGTTACTGGGTTTGGAACTGGATAAGTTAGTTCTGCGGCTCTCGCTACCGGCCGACCGCGCCAAAGCGCGCTTTCTGCCCACGGCCCCACTACCTGCCTCCCTGCCTCCGCTAGAAACGCCTGCAACTTCCCTGGAACTTGGCGTCGATCTTCTGTCGTTGCGCAAGGATGGGGACGGGAAAGCACGCCCACTTTCGCCTTCTCGGCTAGAAACGCTGCTAGTGAGCCCTCTCGCCTTTGTTCTGGAACAGCTCGACGCGGTTGCGGATGAATGGGCACCAGAGAATGCAGATCCGGCACTGCGCGGAACGCTTGCGCACAAGGTGTTTGAGAAGCTTTTTGTACCAGATCAGCCAACCCCTAACGCTGACACGATTCGCAAGTCCGCACCGGGCTTCCTCGAGGAGGAAGTCCGCCGGATCGCTCCGTTCTTCTTAGGCGCCGCTTGGTCGGTTGAGCGAACAACACTGGAACGAGAAATTGTCAGCGCAGCAATCATCTGGGGCGAGTTCCTTCAGAGTGAGGGTGCGCGCATTGTATCGGAGGAGTTTGGGCTCTCCTGTGTCTTCGAGGGGGTTGGGATCCGCGGCCGAGCGGATGCACTGATCGCGTTCGAGTACGACCAGTTGTTGATCGTTGATTTCAAGAAGGCCGGAAGCCGTAAGCGCCAGAAGCGCATGGAGGCTGGTTTCGACGTTCAGTTACCGCTTTATCGGCAGATGGCGATGAGCGGAGAGATCGACGGCCTCGACGAGACGTTGCGCGCAACTTTGGCAAATGGCGCAAAGGTCGCAATCGCCTATTTCATGATGGATGACGGACAAGCGCTCACCGACTCGGGCCACACTCTGGGCATTGCAAACCCGATTTGGAGGACCATTTCTGGCGATATTTCAGCACAGGCGATGCCGGTTATACGCCGGCGCCTCGAGCAATTGCGCAAGGGGACCATCGAGAGGGATACACTCGGCTGGCACACGCTGATCGATAAGACCGGCAGCGTGGGTCTCTATGCGCTCGATTCCAGCCCAATTATCTCGCGTTTTGTCCTCGACGATCGTCCTGGCGGTGAGGCTGATGACGGCTCTTGATATCACGGTCGTTCCCGCCGGCGCCGGATCGGGGAAAACGCACCTCATCGAAACCACGCTCAGAAGCTGGATCGCCGAAGGTAGCGTCCGGCCTGACCGGATCGTGGCCGTAACCTTTACCGAAGCGGGTGCGAGCGAACTGCGTCAACGCATTCGACAGGCCCTCTTAAAAGAGGGCCGAATCGAAGACGCGCTTTCACTCGATCGGTCCTATGTCTCGACCATTCACGGGTTTGGTACGCGTCTATTGCGCGAAAATGCCTTCGCGGCTGGCCACTCACCGTCACCGCGCCTGCTAACTGAAGACGAGAAGGACTTCCTGATCCGCTTGGCACTGGCCCAGGCCCACGAGCTCGCCAATGTCATGCAGGATCTGTCCAGATTTGATTACCGCTACGATCCAGTTAATGGCCGCTCTGGAGAGGACGTTTTCCGTGCTGCTGTCGTGGGAACTATCGACAAGCTCCGCTCCCTCGGTAACCGCGGCTTGGATCCTTCACTTTCAGAAAATGCCCGGCAATGGATCGCCACCGTCTATGGCAAAACGATTCCGACCCTGCCAGCAGCTCGCAAACTCCACCGGGCCGTTGAATCTCTATTGTCGGCATTTCCCAACAGCATGGCTAGCTTCGCCAACAGCGATGCCGGTAGGAATGCATTCGACGCAGACCAAGCCAATCTCAATCGAGCGCGCGCATTTGATCGATTGATGACCGACTGGAAGCTTTGGCAAAGCCTGCGAGACATGCGGGTGAAAAAGCGGGGAGATAACGTCCCGGATACGTATGTCGATTTGGCGAACACTGTTGTTGATCTTGCTTCAAAACTTCCAGAACTCGCTGGCCCACTAGGCGACGCCCAGGACCATGCGGAAGCATTGATCCTAGGCGCCCAATCAATTCTCGGTCGGTATAGCGAGACAAAACGCACTCTGGAGCTTCTAGATTATTCCGACATGGTCGCCGAAACGGAATTGTTACTTCGCACTCACCCCGAGATTTGCGACGCGTTTGTCCGCACTATCGACTGCGTCATCATAGACGAGTTTCAAGACACCAATCCCATTCAGTTTGCGTTGCTGTGGCACTTCGTGTCTCGGGGTGTCCGAACCATGATTGTCGGAGATACAAAACAGGCGATCATGCGCTTTCAGGGGGCAGACTCCCGCCTGATGGAACAACTCCTTAAGGTCAAAGGAGTCCGTGTTGAACCGCTAAAAAGCAACTGGCGGTCCGTACCATCGATTATGGACTTTGTGAACAAAGTAGGCGCTGGCCTGTTCGGGGCACATTATAACCAATTAACCCCACAACTCCCGAAACGCTCTCGAGGGGCCCTTGAGGCGATTGTGTTTACAGCGCGGCCACCAAGAGGCTCCGGTTTAAGCCTCGTCAGTATGCGCGCATCTCACATCGCCGCGCGTATCCGAGATATGCTCTTGGACAAAAAACAGAAAGTATACGACAAGCACCTGGAACGTGAACGCCCTATTGAGCCACGAGATATCGCGGTTCTGTGTCGAACCAACAAGGGCTTAGAGGAATATGCGGGGACACTCAGAGGATATGGTGTAAAAGTAAAGACGGATGCTAGTGGCTGGTTTGCGACCGACGAAATACAGATACTGATCCACGCCGCCAGCTATGTCATAAATCCAACCGACCATCATGCAGCACTCTTTGTCGCAACAAGCACGTTCGGGCGCATTCCTCTAGAAGACGCACTGAAATTCTTAGTTCAGGATGAACCCATCAATTTGCCGATTTTTGGCAGACTCTTAGAGATTGCTCCAGAGTTTCAGGTTTTGTCGGTCAACGCGCTCGTATCGCGATTGATTGCCGAATTGGGGCTATATGATTGGGCCCTCACCATGCCGAATGCGGCGCAAGTGCGCGCCAATATCGTGAAATTCGAAGCTGTCGCAGGGGATTTTATGAGCGCTCATCGTGATACACTTGCGGCGGCCGGACTCCATGGGTATGGGGTTGAGACATTTCTTGCTTGGCTTCGCCATCGCGCGGATACCCCGGAACTAGACGGTCAACCCTCCACCGGCGACGATGCCGACGCGGTCGAGCTTGTCACATGGCACTCGTCAAAAGGGCGGGAGTGGCCGGTAGTCTTTGTTTGCCAGCTCGACAACACCATAGAGCCGCGCTTGCCGAGCCAATTGATCGGCTTTTCGAGCTTCGATGACATCGGAAAGATCCTAGACGGTGCAGACTTTCGCTACGCACCAAACTTTGCTGCCGAAGAACAACGCGCAAAGTTTGAGGCAATTCTAGCGCCCGATGAAGATGGAGACGCCCGCCGTGTACTCTATGTGGCACTGACGCGCGCGCGCGAAACACTTATTCTGGAGTGGCCTGACTATTTGCTTGCTGGTAAAGCGCCCGAAGATTTGAAACCGACCTACGCAAGATTGCTCCATGTTGATTGCGGCATCGCTATTGATGCGGCAGGCGCCTCGTACAAGTGCAAAGCACTACCGATGCGTCTAATGCATATTCTTAATGGAGAGGCTGCGGATTTTGAAGAAAACGCTTCGATTGCGTCCGATTTCCCGGAAGCGACAGGGCGGATTGCGATCCATCGAGCGCCTTTTGTCCAACCCACAATGCTCGACATGGTGTCTCCGTCACAGGTGGAACCTGTTACTGGTAGGGCGGGGTCGCCAAAGATCACGGTTCACCAATATGCTGGACCGATTGTTGTACCTAGCGGACTATTTTCGAATGCCGCAGAACAGGGAACAGCGCTTCATCATTGCGTTCATACCCTACTGTTGCGTCCTGAATTATCTGAAAAGTTATTTTCTTCAATGAGTATTTGTTTTCCGGAAGAAACACAGCTAGCGATCAGCCAGTCTGTGACCGGCCTTCGTTCACTTCTTGATCGGTTGGGCATTAAGATCGTTGGAACTGAGCTGCCGATTATCTCGAAGCAGTCTAACGGGACGGTTGTGAATGGATTGATTGACCTGCTCGGTCAATCGTCGCAAGGGTTATTCGTAGTTGACCACAAGTCTGATCTAATTACGGACCCCGTTGCATCGGCTTCGACTTATGTTCCACAGCTCCGAGCTTATGTCGCAGCGCTTACTGAACTCGCTCCAAATACGAAAACAATTGCGATGGCAATAAACTGGCTGTCTTTGGGTTCAATCGCGATCCTTGAATAAGCCCTACCTTGTGTGTGTCGTAATTAATTTGCCTGGTCAGTATGGCACCATGGACCGGAGCCAGAGGGCCGAAGGCGAACCTAGTTGTTGGTGACCACCTGCTTTTCAACTTTCTCACGACCGCGTCCAACGCCACTGTTGCGCCCATCCACGCTAAAGCCATGCCGGTATGCCTGCACACGAAGGCGGACCGGGAAACTTGGCTGACGGGCTCAGTTGATATGGCTCATATGCTTCAACGCCCGGCGGTGAAGGATACTCTGCGGATAGTCGCCAAGGGTGAGAAGAAAGACGGATAGCTGGCAGCCAGCAGGCGAATGGTCTGCTAGCTTAAACAGTAATATGAACACTGAGCTTTTTCAGGGGGTGTCAACAAATGCAAAAATTGGATAAGGCATTCATCGACAAAGCTTTCTATCATCAAGCTGTAAGCGATCTATATAACGATGTTCTCTACAAGTTATGCAAAGATCATCCTGATCATATCAAAGACGATGTTATTGTTGCAAAGACACTCATTATTGGACGTGTCTACGCTGCGGCTCTGGAACGCAGGCGTATTAAGAGCGAAGCCTCTGACGATGCGTCTACGCCTTCCGATTCTTTTTACATAAAAGTGGCAGACAAATTCAAAAAGTCCCAAATTGATTTGTGGCTCCGTGACCTATCAAAATTGAACAATGAAATAGACGATCATCAGGAAATCGCAATTTCAGTTCACAAGAAACTGGTCGACCTTTTGAAAAACATTACAGGGATGGAAAAGCGATCCTTTGCGTCAAAATATCTGCATTTTCATTTTAAGGACTACTTTTATATTTACGATTCCATATCTGACAAAAGCGTGAGGGAGATTAGTAAGCGAGAGGGCATTAAACTCAATCGAAATAGAAATCGGATGGGCCAAAATCAAAACGCGGACGCGGTGTATACGGATCACTACGCACGGTGCCAAAAACTCAATGAGTGCATGAAAGGAAAATATGGCCGCCTTCTTACTCCCCGAGAACTAGATAAGGTGCTGCTTTACTGGGGCAACCCTGGCTAGCTTTCCGGCTCGCATGGCTTTAGTTATTGTATCCAATCGTGATTGACCTGCTGTTGCGGTACTAAGGGGCCGCCCACTTGGCTTGGCCCGGAGCCTCCAGCGCGGATATCAGTCGCGCGGGCTTTGAACATTGGTTCTTCGTAGAAGCGGATTTTCTTAGTCCGAAATGGCTTTGTGCCGGTGACGAATACGAGCTGCTCATCGTAGGGCAACATCCGGACATCTCCAGGCTCCAGCATGGCGCGCCGTACTTCCTGATAGTTGTGCGATCCGCGGCCCCAAGTACCGAGGTGATAGCTCTCGGATCGCCGTTTTTCAGTTGTCTGTCCGGCCATATCGGAAATCCGCTTGGCGGTATCGCTATCGGCGGTAGCGAACGCCACGATGACGTGGCAGTTATCGATGATCGTATTGTGTGGCCCGTATGCCTCCACAATGTCCTTGAAGCTCTGGACGATAATCATTGCCTTGATGCCATAGCCCGCCATAATCCGAAGATTCGTGGAGAAGAAGCCCAAACGGCCGAGCGTCGGAAATTCGTCGATCAGGTAAAGTAGCTTGTGACGCTTCTTGCGCCCGCGCGAGTCTGTGTCCAATTTCATGGTCAGGGCCTGAGCCACTTGGGAGAGAATAAGCCGTGTGAGCGGGCGGAGCCTTGTCGCGTCAGAGGGCGGCGCTTGTAGGTAACAGGTGACGGGGTGCTTTGAGCAAACGAGATCACCGATGGTGAAATCAGAGCGCGAGGTCAGTTCGGCCACGGTCGGGTCGGCGTATAGCTCCAGACAAGTTGAACAGGTGGCGAGGATGCTATCCCGCACCTTGTTCTCCATGATGTTGTATCGCTCGCCAATAAGGCGGACCTCCGGATGCTGGGAGTTCCCACAATGAAGGCCCTGGGCCATTTGTCTTAAGGTCTTCTCGCTGTCCAGAACGCAGCGCCGGACCTCGGCAAGGTTCTTTCGTTCCAGTGGCGCGGCATAAAGGACATACAGAATTATTGCGGTCAGAAGCTCCTTCGCGGAGGTCTGAAAGAAGTCGAGTTGGTTATGTGTACCGGATGGATCAACGAGCATACCGGCAATATTCTGAGAGTCGGAAATCTCTCGCTCACCGCGGCGAATTTCGAAGAGCGGATTAAAGTGCGCCGAATCCTTGCGCGTAAAATTCAGAAAGAAGCTGTACCCGACATGCTTCCGACGAAATTCGCCAGTAATGTCGTAGCATTCTTCCTTTGGATCATAGACAAAAGCCGATCCGGGCCAGCTCAGCAGGGTTGGGATAACGTGTCCCACGCCCTTGCCGGCACGGGACGCACCCGTGATGAGATGATGCTCTGGACCGTCATATCTGAGGATATGGTTGTTGCTCCGTCCTGCGCGCCAACGGCCCAGGATAACACCAGGCATTTCAGGAAGACGTAATCCCCAAATGCCGGCACGGCGGGCGTCCCACAGCGTACCCCAGGCTTTACGCCCGAATTCTTTCACCAAGCCGGTCGGGCGAAAGGCCATGCTGAGGAGAAGGACGATCCCCATTGCTGCAAGCCAGACGAGGGTTAGGCGCAACAGCGCGCTATCGAATGCGGCCGGGGCATAGGGATAAAGACCGTGACCCAGCCACCAGAGAATGGCGAACGGCCAGTAAACTTCTATTGCGCCGATGCGCAGAACTCCCACACCCAACCAGGGCGCATAAGAGAAGTGCGCGCCGACATACTGGCTTGACCAGGCGAGCCCGATCATCAGCGCAGTCATTAGAACAGCGAGGTTGATCCAAATCCGATTCATAGTCGAGACCACTCTAGAGTTGACATAAACACAACACATTCATCCATCACCGAGGAACTGTGTTTGTTGGGGCGAAAGAAAAAAAGTTCCTCAAAGAGAATAGCGGTGCGCAGAAAAGTTAGGGACACATTAAGGCCGCAATGATTCTTAAAGTACGCGTAGTGGGTACTACGAATGGGGGCATATAAAGGCAGAGATGAACAGTGGCGGATTGAGTCGGACGCGGGAAGCCCTTAATCACGC
>Ga0182024_10006910_pt1 | contig 24703 bp, 22 predicted proteins | sample P32metaG_FD_120480 | JGI IMG/M metagenome (GOLD analysis project Ga0182024, IMG submission 120480) | Permafrost microbial communities from Stordalen Mire, Sweden - P3-2 metaG (Illumina Assembly) | ecosystem: Environmental > Terrestrial > Soil > Wetlands > Permafrost | place: Sweden: Stordalen...
CCAGCTAGTCCCCTTCTCGCCGAACCATTCCGGCCATGCATGCGGCGTAGCCGGCCCCGAGATCAATCGTAAGTCGACGTACGCTCGACGATCTGCTAGTCTTGGTACTCCACCGTACGCACGGGAGCTCTGGGATCGGGTACCCGGGGGGCGACCATGGGTGAATCAGCCACGATCGAACGGCTTCAGCTAGAACTGGCGGCAAAGCAAGCAACGGTAGACGCTCTCATGGAGGGATTCCTCGTCGTTGACTTTCCGAGCGTCGAGGGCGTTGCATTCGACGTTCTCTATCAGCCGGCTGCGGCAATCGAGCAACTCGGCGGCGACTGGTACGACGTCTTCACGTTGCGCGACGGACGCGTAGCATTTTCACTCGGGGACGTCTGCGGCCGAGGTCTGGGTGCCGCGGTGAAAATGGGCCAAGCGAAGCAGGCAATCAAGGTCGCGGCGTCGCTGCAGATCAAAGATTCCATGCCGATCGCGGTATTGGATCAGGCGAATAAAGTCATATTCCTCAACGGCCATCAGGTCGAATTCACGACGGCGATTTACGGTGTGATCGACCTGGTGAGTCGCAAGGTGACGTACGCCTCAGCGGGTCATCATCCGCCGATCCTGGCGAGATCAGGCGAGCCGCCGCGCATCATGCCGAATCACGGCTTTGCCCTCGGTGTCGAGCTCAACTTGCCCGACCTCATCAAAGAGCATGAATTCACCTACGAACCCGGTATGCTGCTCGTCTTGTATACGGATGGCCTCGTCGAATTCAGTCACGATGTCGAAGAAGGAGAGGCGAGGTTGCTGAAAGCCGCGCAAGGCGCGGTTGAATCGAAGGCTCAGCAACCGGCGCGGTTCATCGTCGAAAACGTCCTGCAAGAAGAACAACCCTATCGCGATGACGTCGCGGTCCTGACGATCTCATTCGACTAATCGTTGCGCTACCTAGGTGGCAATGAAAGCCGGGTCAACGCCGAGATGGATGTTGACCGCGCCACCACGGAACCAAACACCGCCCCGCTTGGCGAGCGCGTCCGGTTTCGGGATCTCTTCCAGCCCGAGGGCGTCGAGGTAGAACGCTCGAGCGGCGTCCTCCTGACCCGCAGGCATCGCTAATTGGACGTGGTCGAGCGTGTAGGACACGGACGGTGCTCTCCATCGTGGCGCGCGCGGTTGGCTTCGCGAACGTCACTTCTTTGCCTGGAGAAGACCTGGTCCAGAAAGCCACGCGACAGAAAACAAGCAGGTCCAGAAAGTGCGCACCTTCTGGACCTGCTGATTGGTTGCGGGGACAGGATTTGAACCTGTGACCTTCGGGTTATGAGCCCGACGAGCTACCGGACTGCTCCACCCCGCGACGGGCGACGGCTACTATAGCACCGGTGTCGAACTACCGTCAAGGACAATCCTAGCTCCGCAGGGCGGGTTTCCGGCCGAACGGAACTCGCTACGAATCGCCGGCCGTGGAGGGTCAGTGGCGAAGAGCTTGCCCGCGACGCAACTGCACGTCCATCTCCTTGGACAGCCTCGGTTCGCGCTTGGCGACGAGCCGTTTCGCTTCAGCGCGCGCCCCAAAGCACTGCCGTTGTTGGGCTACCTCTTGCTGCACCGCGACCGCCCGGTCTCCCGCGACTCGCTGGCGTTCCTGTTGTGGGAAGACGACGAAGAGGAGAAGGCGCGTACGAACCTCCGGCGCCATTTGCACGAGCTCGGGCAGTTGTTGCCGACCGCGCCCGTGCCCTGGTTCGTCACCGATTCCGAAACCGTCGCCTGGAACGCGACCGCGCCGCTGTGGCTCGATGTCGCCGAGTTCGAAGCTCACATCGCGCGCGGCGAACCCTCCGGTGCCGTCGACCTCTACGGCGGCGACCTCTTGGAAAACCTGTACGAAGAATGGCTCTTCGGCCCGCGTGACCGCTTTCGCAACGCCTACTTGGCGGCCCTGACCGATCTGATCCGGGCGGCACGCGGCGCGCGTAACTTCACCGCGGCCGCGGAATACGCCGGCCGCCTCCTGCGCGGGGATCCCTGGCGCGAGGACATTGTCCGGCAGTTGATGGCCGTGCGCTATGAGAGCGGCGACCGAGCGGGCGCGCTCCAGACCTTCGACTCGTTCGCGCGATTGCTGCGGGCCGAGATGGATGTCGAACCGATGCCGGAGACCATCGCTCTGCGCGACGTCATCGTCCGGAATGCGGCGACCGAGCCGGCGGCCGGAGAGGTGTCCCCGGAGCGGCAGGCGCTGCAGGTCAACGCACCGGCCACGTTCATGCTGCCGTTCGTCGGACGCGACAGCGAGCTCGAGCAGCTCGCCGCTGCTTGGAGCCGTGCCGCCCGCGGGCGCGGGGGCGCACTGCTGGTGAGCGGCGAGGCCGGGATCGGTAAGACGCGACTCGTGAGCCAGCTTGCGATGCGCGCGGAGGCTGAAGGCGGCCGCGTGCTGTGGGGCGCGACCTCTTCGCCCGAAAGCGTGGCATATCAGTCGCTTGCCGATGCGCTTCGTAATGCGGTACCGATGATCGCCGCCTCCACTCTCCGGCCGCTGTGGCTCGCGTCCCTCGCGCAGATCGTGCCAGAGCTCCGCTCGCGCGTACCCGATCTGCCCGACCTGCCGCCGATCGACCCGCAGCGTGAGCGAACGCGGCTGTTCGAGGCAATCGCGACGACGCTCGAGGCGCTTTCGACACCGCGCCCGCTCCTGCTCGTGCTCGAGGATCTCCATTGGGCCGAAGCCGCAACGATCGCGGCTCTCGAGTTTCTCGTCGCACGCGTGACGCAGCGTTCGATCTTGGTGATCGGGACCTACCGTGACGAAGAAGTCGCGCGAGTGCACGCGTTGCGGAACCTGCGCCGACGGCTGCAGCCCGAACGTCTGCTGGCGCATATCGCCCTCCCGCCGCTCGGGCGCGAGGCCGTCAACGATCTGGTCGAGACCCTTCCGTCGCGCCGGGGCAGTTCCCGCGACGTCGTCGATGATGTGTATGCGATCAGCGAAGGCAACCCGTTGTTCGTCGGCGAGGTGATCCGCAACCTCGCCGAAGGGTGGGAGCTCGACGTTACGTCGTCGACGTTGCACGACTTGATCGGCGCGCGCTTCGAGAGGCTGAGCACCCCGGCCCGTGAGCTGGCCGAGATCGCCGCCACGATCGGCGAAGGGTTCGACGTCGATGTACTGCGCGAGGCGAGCGCGTGGAGCGAACCGGCGGTGCTCGAGGCGCTCGACGAGCTGCAGGATCGTGCCATCATCCGCGAGCCGGTCGGTCGTCACCGCTTCGATTACGCGTTTACGCATCACCTCGTGCAACGAACCGTCTATCTGTCGAGCTCACCAAAGGTACGGCAACGGCGTCATCGGCGGATCGCTCGCGTCATGGAGGATCTCTTCGCGCCTCGACTCGAGGTCGTCGCCGCCGAAGTTGCCCGTCATCACGAGGGTGGAGGCAACTTGGCACGCGCCGGCGAGCTCTACGTGCACGCCGCCCGCGCTGCGGCGGCTGTCTTCGCAAATGACGAGGCGTTGGCGCACGCGCGAAAGGCGGTGACGCTTTGCGGTGAGGATTCTGCGATACGCTTTGAAGCGCTCGCGCTGGCGGAAGCGATGAACGACCGAGCCGGTGATCGCGAAGCCCAACGCGCCGACCTCGCAGCCCTCGAAGCGTTGACGCGCGCATCGGCCAACCGCGCACAGCTGTGCGACATCTTGTCGCGGAGCGCGCGCTTTCACCGTGCCCGTGGCGACCGCGTAGCCGAGCATAGGGCGATCGAAGAGCTCAAGGCCGAAGCGCAAGCCACCGGCAACGCGCACTGGTTGGGCGAGGCGTTCGAAGCCGAAGCGACGTACCTCGAGGTCACCGGAAAGCCGGCGGAAGCGTTGCCGGTGGTGAGAAAGGCCGTCGAGTACTTCGGCGATGCGGGGAACGCACGCGGACTCGTGTCCGCGCTTACGTTGCAAGCATCGGTCGCGGCATTCCTCGGCGAAACCGCGGAGGCCGATGCATGCATCAGCCGAGCACGCGAGGTCGCTCATGCCGCGCGCGAGGCGACGCTCCTTGTCCGTGTTCTGCGTTGCGAGACGAACGTTTGCCATTGGTTCGAGCGCTGGCAGCGCCACGACGAGGTGGCGCGCGAGTCTTTCGCTCTCGCGCGGTCGGTCGGCGACCGCGAAATGGAGGCTACGTGCCTAGGCGCACTTGCCTTGAGCGAAACACGCCTGAACCGTTTTCGAGAAGCTCGCGAACACTTCGTGGAAAGCGCTGCGCTCTTCGAGAGCATCGGTAAACTTCAGGGTTGGGCAACCGTTTCCATCAACGCCTCCGCGATCGAAATCGAAGCCGGTCGCTGGGCACCGGCAATGGCCTTGTCGGAGCGGGCCGAGCTCCTTGCCCAGCGGTGCGATTGGCGTTACGGTGAAGGCCTGTGTCTGGTCAACCGCGGCCTCGTTGCGCACTATCGCGGGGATTTTCTTGCGGCTCGAGCTTACGCTGAGAAGGCGCTTGCACTGGCAGCGCAACTCGGTAACGAACGCCTCGAGGCGGTTGCGCTGGCCCAGCGTGGGGGCGCGCTGTTCGGATTAGGTGACGGTGCTGGTGCGGTGCGAGAGCTTGTCCGGGCATGTGCGTTCTTCGAGCGCTCCAACGGCACGGAGCCACTCGCCGACGCGAAGTCGGATCTCGCGCAGGCCTGCTGGTCAATCGGGGAGGTTGATCGGGCTCTCGCGGTCGCGCTCGAAATCGTGCGCGACGTTGAAGGTGCCGCAACGTTGACGCGCGTGGCACCTGCGCGGACCCTGTGGGGAGCCGCACTCGTCTTGCATTGGGCCGGTGATCAGAGCGCTTCCGGGATCGTACGGCGATGCCATCAGCTGCTTGTCGAGCGACGCGACTCCTATGAGGACGAAGAGAGCCGCGAGGCGTACATGCGGATCCCCGTCTACGAGCAGATCGTGGCTGCTCACGAACGCGACGAATGGCCGATCCGGCCATAGGATTCGGCAACTTCACGGTAGGTGTTCTACGGCGTCCTTGGCGAGAGCGTATGCGACGGCGAGCGGATCGTACTTGATCTGAACCAGCACGTCACCTTTGAGCAGCCAGAGGAAGCCCGCGTAGTCCGCGCAGGCCGAACCCGCGGGGCTCTGGCTGCACGGTTTGCCTCTCGCCTTGGCGACGTCGTAGAGCTCGCTCGGCGAGGCGTCGTCATACGCCTTCTGACAGGGGGCGTCGCAACTCAGGGACATTCGCGAAGCCACGTGCGCGTGTCCGAAGCGATTGAGCCCGTTCTGCAGAGTTTCGGCGGTTACCAGGGTGATCACGCCGGCCATGCTGCCACCGCGCTGGAGAAAGCACTCAGCGGCGAAGACGCCATGCAGCGAGCGCGTCGACACGCCGCTCGCGCCGGCGGCGGTGAGTTGATCGGGCGTCACCAGCGAACAGGGATCTGGCGTCGCGGCGAGCGCCGGATAGGCGGTGCTGAGCGCGAACGCCGCAGCAAGACCAGTCAGGAAACAGCGGAGCATCCTTTTCATGGCCCTATCGTAGACCAGAGGCGTCCCGCCTCCGTCCGACGGCGGACGTCTCGGGCGCCGAGCTGCCCGCGACGCGGGTGCGACGGCCGGCCTCTACGCTGGGGTAGTGAACGAGGACGTCCGCAGCGAGCAGTTGTTCGTCGTGCGCATCTGGCGCGAAGCCGGAACGCGCGATCGAACGTTTCGGGGCTCCGTCGTCCACATCTCTACCAAGCAGCGCATGTACTTCTCGGAGCTTGCGGACCTCGTCGAGTTCATGCGCCTGCGTTTCGAGGTGAGAAGCGACCGATGAAGTTCGTCTGGATCTCTGTTCTGCCGCTATGGGCGCTGGCGCTGGCACCCGCAGGAGCGAATCCCTCACCGGCGCCGATCCCCGCAGCGCCGCCGCCTTCGGTCGCGCCGGCCGTCACGGGTGGACGTACGTACGATCCCTGCGCGATGGCCTCGCAGCAAGACGTCGCCGCAGCGGCCGGCGTCGCGGCCGATCAGGTCTACATGCCCAAGAGCCCGACGAAGAACGAGTGCGTCTGGGCCGTCGGCAACCGTTTGGGCGTTCCGGGCCAGCAGATAGCGCTGAGCGTGCAGACGATCGACCAAGTGAAACAGGCGCACGGGCTGGCCAAGCTGACCGCATTGATTGGTGCGTTGCAACGCGTTCCGGGAGTGCCGGTGGTAAACAACCCCATCGTGACGCGCGCTTTCGCCGATGCGCAGGTCGTCGCCAACTTGGGCGATCAGGCCGGTTGGAAGAACGGCTCCCTCTCGGTGCTCAAGAACCAACTGCTCTTTCAAGTGAGCGTCAGCGGCGAACCCACCGACGCGACGGCCCTCAATGTCGCAAAGTCCGTCGCGCAAAGCGTTCTGCGGCACGTGCAAACGCCATGAACCGCGCACGACGAGCTCGCGACGCCGGCGGCTCGGGCTGGAGCATCCTGGTCGCGGCCACGACGCTGGCCTTCGCAGCGAGCCCGATCATCGGCCTTGGCGCCGAGCCAGTCGTTCCGCCGGTAGTCCGCATCATCACCGGGACCATCCAGGTCGGCACCGGAGGAGCAACGGGTAAAGCTGTACACCAACCCATTAACTTCAAGAAGACGACCGATCTGGGTTCGCCGAGCCTCTATGGTGACGCTGCGAAGAACGCTGCAGGACAGCCACGATCGCCGGCACCGAAGGTATCGGCGGCCGGCGGCGACGTCGTCGTCGAGTCCGCGGAGCTGGTCAGCATGGTCGGCGCGCCTTGCTCGTCGATCGTGATCACGGCATCGTTACGTGACGGCACCACAAACGCCGTTCACGCGACCGGCGATAGCGCCTCAGGTCGCTGCACGTACACCGTACCGCTCGATGCGCCCGCTAAGCCCGGTGGCATTCGTCCGTCGCTGTTGAAGCTGACACTCGCGACCGACGACGGGAAGCATCGCATCGACGTCGACGGCGGCGCGCTCGGCGGACTCAAGAACGGGATCGTCAACTTCTCCGCGGGCTCGGGGATTGCATCGAGACCTCAACCGTCAGAAGTCTACGACGCTGGAGCGACTCAAACGCTGCCTGTCGTTCCCGGCGTCGCGCGGACCAAGTGGCTGTATCCGCCAACGTCCGTTCGCGCGGCGTGGATCGCAAACGACAATATCTCCGTCGTCTGGACGCCGGATCCCAGATCGGACGCGCAATACTACTACGTCGAGCATTCGAGTGCGATCGTCCACAGCCCAGCCGACAGAGAATCGTGGACGCGCGTTCCCCTGCCCGGTTCGGTAGGAAACAACATAACCTCGTGGCACGGAGGGCCCTTCGTTCCGCCGACGAGCGCCGGCGCAAACTACTCCTTCAGGGTTTGCGCCGTGGAGGTGCTCTCCTCGCCGGGCTTGGTCACGCCGGCGCAGAACACGCTATGCTCACCTCCCGTCGCGGTCATGCAAGACGACCATGCTTTGCCGACGACTCGAGTGACGCCGAGCCCGACGTCCACACTCCGTCAAAGCGCCGTCATCACGCCCGCGGCACGCGCCATGGAATCGCTGAGTCCTTCGGACCGCGTCAGTTTGTCCGACGCCACGCTGGTCAAGCTCATCACCGGCCGCACGGTCTCACTTGGTGTCCTTCGCGCAGAGCACAAGCTTCGGTTGCAACGGTTCGCAAACGCCGCGACACTCGGAAAACGGCAGGTGACCGACGTGCCCGCGACGCGCGACGCCCTCGTGCCGAGCAAATCGACCGGCATCAAGAAGACGGGGACCGTCAGCCTTGCACCGACGCTGGTCCCCATGAGCTACTCGCTAAATGCGTTCCTGCCGAGTGCCTTTTTCGACGCCAGCATGCCGGCGGATTTTGCGGCCTTCTGCCACGCCGCCGCTGCCACGGCTTGCCTGTACCTTCCCGGCGGCGTTCAGCTCTTGAACAATCCCTGTTGCACCGATGCGTTGATGGACGTCGATCCGTTGATCACCGACGTCGGGCTGTGCTCCTCGGAGGGTGGGGTCGAGGGCAGCGGCAGCGCCGGTAGCGGCTGCTGGTACTCCTATCCGACCACCTACAACCTGAACTTCTCTCCCGGGCAGCCGACCGCCCAAGGTTACCAGGTGACGCAATCGGCGAACTGCGCGTCGCCGTTCTCGTATACGGTCGATCCGCATGGCGCGGTGAAGCTGGGGTATACCGGCGGCCTCGCGTTCAATGGGCTTCCCTCGGCGCAATCCTGCATCGTCAGCGTCTACGTCAACAAGTAGCGCTCGTCGAGCCTGTGGAGCACGACCGGGCTGATTTGGGTCAGGATCGAGGCGGCAGCTTCGTTCGGATCGGAGGCGGTTGCGGTACGATGTCAAGGTGCAGGCCGATTCAAGAGGGACCACTACCGACGGTCTCGATCTCGTCGCGCTGCCGAAAGTTCAGTTGCACTGCCATCTGGAAGGGACGGTGCGCGCCGAAACCTTTCGTGCGCTGGCGGCCAAGTACGACGTTGAGCTCGGCGAGCGGGCCGATCCGGCGCGGACCTATGCCTTCGCGACCTTCGGCGAGTTCTTGCTGCTGTTCGCGAAGGTGAGTGAGGCGCTCAGGCGCCCCGAAGACTTCGCGATGATCGCGCGCGACTATGTTGCCGATGCCGCGGCGCAAGGCGTCGCGTATGCGGAGATTTTCATCTCGCCGTCGGTTTGGACGTTCTTCCACCACGAGCTCGACATTCGAGCGACGGTCGAAGCAATTCGCGCTGCGCTCGACGAGGCAGGTCGCCCGCACGGGCTCGCGGTCGCGCTGATCGCCGACCTCACGCGCAACTTCGGCGCCGAGCGCGCCGAGGCGATCGCGCGCGAGGCCGTCGGACTGCGCGACCTCGGCGTCATCGGCGTCGGCTTGGGCGGCGATGAGTCGCGCTTTCCACCCGAGCTCTACGAGCGCGCCTACGCGGTCGCGCGCGACGGTGGATTGCATGGGGTCGTCCACGCCGGCGAGGCCGCCGGCGCCGTCAGCGTGCGCAACGCGGTCGAGGTGCTCGGAGCGGAACGGATCGGGCATGGCGTGCGCGCGATCGAGGACCCGGCCGTCGTCGCGCTGCTCGCGGAGCGCCGCATCCCGCTGGAGATCTGTCCGACGTCGAATCGGCTCACCGGCGCGGCGCCGGCCGGCACCATCCATCCGATGGGGGAGCTCGACGCGGCCGGTTGCATCGTCACCATCGACGCCGACGATCCGGCGCTGTTCGGCACGACGCTCGTCGACGAGTACCGCTATGTCGCGGAGGCGTTCGGCGAGGACGCGGTTCTGCGGTTCGCCCGCAACGCGATCGATGCGTCGTTCGCGCCGCCCGAGCAGAAGGCAAGACTGCACGGGCTGTTCGAGCGCTCCCGGAACTCCCTTGCGGCGGGTCGAACGAGCTAGAACGATGGCGGGCCACACCCACTTCGACGAGTCGACCGAAGAGTATCTCGAGGCCGTCTACCGTCTCGAACGCGAGGGCCCCGGCGTGAGCACGTCCGGGCTGGCGGCTGATTTGGGCGTCGCGCCGGGTTCGGTGTCGGGGATGCTCAAGAAGCTGGCGTCCGACGGCTATCTCACGCACGAAGCCCGTGGCCAGGCGAAGCTCACCGAGAAGGGGCTGAAGGTCGCAGTTCGTGTGATCCGCCGGAACCGGCTGGCCGAGGTCTTCCTGCAAGACATCCTCGGGATGCCGTGGGACGAGGTGCATGCCGAGGCGTGCCGGCTCGAGCACGCGATCTCCGAGCGGGTCGAGGAGCGGCTCGTCGCCGTGCTCGGCGACCCGAAGGTATGTCCGCACGGTCTCCCGATTCCACCGGCCGATCTGAGCGCGCCGCCGCGCGTGGGGGCGCGTTTGTCGGACGCGCAGGCCGGTACGACGGTGCGTGTCGTCGAGGTCGTCGAGGACGTGCCGGAAACGCTGCGCTATCTCGACCGGATCGGGTTGCGGCCCGGCGCGTGCATCGATGTCGTCGAACGGGGTCCGCTGGGCGGACCGATCACGGTCGAAGGCGCGAGCGGTCGCACCGCGATCTCGATCGAGCTCGCACGACTGATCGCGATCTCGACGGAGGCGAGCTCGGCGCTGAGCGCGTGACCGGTACCAACTTCCTGACGCTCACCAACCTCCTGATCGTCGTCAATGTGCTCGCCTTCGTCTGGGAGTTGACGACCGGCGGGGCCAACACCGATCACGGTCAACTCATCGGCATTGCCGTCGTGCAGTACGGTCAGTGGTGGCGCATTTTCAGCGCGGCGTTCTTGCACGCCAACTTGATCCACATCGCTTTCAACATGTTCGCGCTGTATCAGGTCGGAACGATCGTCGAAGCGTTGTACGGCAAGGTGCGCTTCTCGCTCTTGTACCTGCTCGCGATCGTCGGTTCCGGGCTGGCCGTGATCGTGTTCAACTATGACATTCCGACGCTCGGCGCCAGCGGCGCGATCTTCGGCTTGTTCGGCGCGCTGGTCGCCGTCGGACTGCGATTGGGCAAACGTGGGCGCTCGTTGATCGGTCAAGTCTTGCCGATCATCGTGATCAACCTCGTTTTCACATTCAGTGTACCGGGCATCTCGGCAGCGGCACACGTCGGTGGGCTGATCACCGGCTTGCTGGCGGGGCTGCTCCTGTTCATGGTTCCACCCGCCCATCCGACCGCGGCGTACGCGGATGCGGCTGCAGCCGATCAACTCGTGCCGGTTGGGGTCGAAACGATCGAGCAAGCGCCGGAGGCTGCTTCGCACGAGTCCCTGCATGCGGCGCCGTTCGAGGTGCGAGACCCGCGCGAATGAAGCTGGTCGACGAAGCGTTCGCGACCGACGGCCCGATCGCGCGGGCATTACCGGGATTCGAACTCCGCGAAGGCCAGTTGCGGATGGCGCGCCTGATCGAGCGCGGCTTTTTGGAGAACGTCCACACGGTTGTCGAAGCCGGCACCGGCGTCGGAAAATCGCTCGCGTACCTCGTGCCGGCGCTGCGCGCGGGCGCACGCGTCGTCATCTCGACCGGGACGATCGCGCTGCAAGAGCAGCTCGTGCGCAAAGACATTCCGCTCGTCACCCAGGCGCTCGGCATCGAAGCGCGCGTCGTCCTGTTGAAAGGGCGCAACCACTATCTGTGCAAGGCGAAGTTCGAGAAGGAGAGCGGCGCGCGTTTGATCGCGCCGTCGATTGCACTCGAACGCTTGTGGGCATGGGCCGAGCGCACCGAAACGGGCGACCGCGCCGAGCTCGAGTTCACGCCGCGCGGCGACGATTGGGAGACGCTCGACGCCGACGCCGACGACTGCATCGGCGAATACTGCCATCGCTTCGCCGACTGCCATTTTTTCGCCAAGCGCGACGCCGCGCGCTTCGCCGATATCGTGGTGGTCAACCACGCGTTGTTCTTCCTCGATCTCGCCAGCGGCGGCGCGCTGTTGCCCGCGTACGACTTCGTCGTGCTCGACGAAGCGCATCAAGCGGAAAAATACGCGACGGCGGCGCTGACCGCGACGCTCTCGCCGGTCTCCGTGCACCGCATGATGCGTAAGCTGCATCGCACCTACGCGATCCCCGGTTCGCACGACGCCGAGCTCGACGAGTCGATGCGGCGTCTGCAGCAAACGCTGGCGCAGGTACCGGGCGATAAGTATCCGGTCGCGGCGAATGAAGGCGTCGGCGAGGTGCTGCCGGCGCTGCGCGAGTCGTTCTACCGGCTCGAGAATTGGCTGCACGCCCATTGGAAGGACGGTCTTCGCAAACCGACCGACAATGAATCAGAAGCCGAGCGCCGGCGTGATCTCGCGCTGCGTTCGGTCGCGGCGCACGTGGCAACCGTCGACCGGATCGAGAGTGCCGCGCAGCAGGCGACCAACGGCGCCGTTCCGGCCAACGAGATCGACGCCGTGGCGTGGGTCGAACGCGGCGACGGCGGTGAACGGTACGAGGTCAACGCCGCTCCGTTCACGGTCGCAGATTTTCTGCGCGCGACGCTGTTCGCGCGCACACGCAGCGTCGTGCTCACCAGTGCCACGATCTCCGCCGGCGGCTCGTTCGCATTCTTGATGTCGTCGCTCGGGATCGACGACGCGCAGCAGCTCATCGCGCCCTCGCCGTTCGACTACGCCAAACAGGCTCGGCTCTACGTCGCCTCGCCCAAGCTCAACCCGAAGGCCGCCGACTTTGCGCGCCGGGCCGCGCCGCTGATCGAAGAGATCCTCGATCGGACCGCCGGACGCGCCTTCGTCCTGTTCACCTCGTACGCGCGCATGCGCGAGGTCCACGCGTTGCTGCGCGAGCGGCTCGCGTTTCCGACCAAGGTACAAGGCGATCTGCCGCGCTCGGCGCTACTCGATTGGTTTCGCACGACGCGGCACGCCGTCTTGTTCGCGACCGCGACGTTCTGGGAAGGAATCGACGTCGTCGGCGATGCGCTCTCGTGCGTCGTGATCGACCGGCTGCCGTTCCCCTCGCCCGCGGAGCCGCTCGTCGCCGCCCGCATCGCGGCGCTCGAAGCGCAAGGCCGGTCAGGGTTCGAGCATTACATGATCCCGAGCGCGATCGTGCGGCTCAAACAAGGCTTCGGCCGGCTCATCCGCTCGACCAGCGATCGCGGCCTGGTGGCCTTGCTCGACGGGCGCGCCACGTCGATGCAGTACGGTGCCACGATCGTCGGCGCGCTGCCGCCGGCGACCCGAATCGACGATCTTGCCCTCGTCGACGAGCTTTTCCGCGACGAATGAACGGTCGTCTCGACCAGGTGTGATCCAAGCCCTCGCCGTGGAAAGCGGTTGATCGGTTAGGATTGTCGGGTGGAGCGCGTCGAGCTTCGGTCGGACCCGCCTGCGGCTCGTGACGCGCGCTGCTGGCATTGCCGGCGAGCGGTGGTGGGCCTCACCGTCGCGCGCTACCTGTATCCAGGCGAGCGGCCACGCACCGCAGTGGTCGAGGACTGGTTCGCGTGCGCCTGCGGCGCCTATCAGAACGTCCGCCGCCCGACCGACATTCGCATCTCGACCGTTCACGGCGGCTGATTCAGCGCGGCGGGAGCGGTTCGCGGCTGCGCGAAGCGCCGCGGATGCGTCTGCATTCGCTTCCCGTCGTCCTCGGTGCCGCACTGCTTCTGGTGCCGCTTCCGGCCGGCGCTTGGGGCGCGCAAGGGCATCGCATCGTGAACGGAGCGGCGATCCGGACGCTGCCCGACAGCGTTCCCGCGTTCGTGCGCAATGGCGCGGCGCACGACGAGATCGAGTTGCTCGGGCCCGAGGCCGATCGCATCAAGGGCGCGGGTGCGCCGCTCGACGACGACGACGATCCCGGACATTACCTCGACGCGACGGATGACGGTACCGTCGCGGGCGTGGTGTCGCTCAGCGCGCTGCCCAAGGATCGGGCCGCCTACGATCGCGCGCTGCGCGCCGCGTCGACCGATGAGTTCGGCCAAGGCTATCTGCCCTATCAAATCGCCGACGGTTGGGAACGCGTCGTGCGCGACTTCGCCTACTGGCGCGTCGACGTCGTCGGTGCGACGAAAGCGGCGACACCTGCGGAGCGCAGCTTCTTCGCGCGCGATCGCACCGTGCGAGAAGCAATCACCCTGCGCGACATCGGCTACTGGGGCCACTTCGTCGGCGACGCCTCGCAGCCGCTGCACGTGAGCGTGCACTTCAACGGCTGGAACGCGCAGAAGTATCCCAACCCGAACAACTTCTCGGATTCGCACACCATCCACGCCCGCTTCGAGACGGCATTGGTCCGCGCGGTCGCGACTGAAGATCTCGTGGTGGCGCGTGTCCCCGTACCGGCGCTGTCGCGCGATCCGATCCTCATCCAGATCGGTGCCTATCTCGCGACGACCGAGAGCAAGGTCCCCGATGTTTATCGCCTCGAGGCGGCCGGCGGTATCGACGCGCACAGCGCGGCGGCGACCACGCTCGTGCTCGATCGGTTGGCCGCGGGCGCGGCGGAGATGCGCAACCTCATCGTCGAGGCCTGGCAGACGAGTGACGACGCAAAGGTCGGCTATCCCGGCATCGCCGTCCGCGACGTGGAGTCGGGCGCGATCGTCCCCACCAGCGCGAACGTCGGCTTGGGCGACTAGCGCCGCTCGAATGTCAAACCCGCTCGGTTGAACGGCGAGCGAGCGAGTTTTGACTTACCGGCTCTGGGAGAAACCGGGCAAAGCAACCTGTGTCAGGAGCTCGTTCGTGAACCACAGCAAATCCCTCCGCGCGCTCGCCATCGCCGTTACCCTCGCCGGATTCATCGCGCCGCCGCTTATCGGCAGCGCGCAGACTCCGCCCCCGGGCGGGTCGCCGCCCGGCGCTCGCGACCGGATGCCGGCCAACGACGCGGAGTTCGTGAACGCGCTCAACGCGGCCAACACCGCCGAGCTCGAGCTGGCGAAATACATCGTCAACCGCACCAGCGATCCGGCGGTACACGGTTTCGCGCAACGAATGATCGACGATCACAGCACCGCCGCGGTGAACCTCGAAGCGGCAACACGCGGCTCGAACGTCGGGCCGGTGCCCCGAGCCGACGAGAGCACCGCGAGGAGTGCGATGATGCTCGGCCGGTTGCAAGGCGAGAGCGGGACCAATCGCGACAACGACTACATGCGTATGCAAGTACCGGCACATCGGCGCGTGTTGCGCCTCTTGCAGTGGGAAGCCGACAACGGGCAGATCGCGTCACTCAAGGCGCTTGCATCGTCGTTGGTGCCGACCGTGCAGCAGCACTTGCAGATCGCGCAAGCATACCTCGCCGCACACAATCTCACCCCGCCGAACGGCATGAACCCGAGCGGCGCACCGCGCAGCGCGCCGACCGGCATACCGAACAATCCCGGCTCGACGTCGAACGGCGGATCGACCTCCGGCCAGAACAACGGCACGAATCCGAGCCCCGGGCCGTCGATGTCGCCGCACCCATAGCGCGCCCGACCAGGGCCGGATGACAAGCGTCATCACCATCGGCTGACGGCCGTCTCTGCCGAGATCGCGCGCAACGTGCGACGATGTCGGCGGAGGCGACCATGCACGACGACGACATCCCCGCCCGGTTGACGCAGGCCGGCAAGCGCTACGGCATCGTTACCGCCTTGGAGGCGGTCGATTTAGAACTCCGGCGCGGCGAGACGCTTGCGGTGCTCGGGCCGAACGGCGCGGGCAAGACGACCGCGATTCGCATGCTGCTCGGTGTCATCTCACCCGACACCGGCGCCGCCGCGCTGTTCGGGCGCGATCCCCGCGTCGCGTCGAACCGCACCCGGGTCGGCGCGATGCTGCAGGTCGGCGGCGTGCCGGCGACGCTCACCGTCGCCGAACACATCCGTTTGTTCTCGGCCTACTATCCGCGGCCGCTGCCGCTCGAGCAAACCGTTGCGCTCGCCGGCCTGCGCGGGCTCGAGAAGCGGCTCTACGGCAAGCTGTCGGGTGGCCAGAAGCAGCGCGTCGCGCTCGCTCTCGCCCTGTGCGGCGATCCCGACGCGCTGATCTTGGACGAACCCACGTCGGCGCTCGACGTCGAATCCCGACTCGCGATGTGGGAATGCATTCGCGGCTACGTCGCTCGCGGACGCAGCGTCCTTCTGGCGACCCACGACCTCGTCGAGGCTGAAGCGCTCGCCGATCGCATCGCGGTGATCTCCGCCGGACGCATCGTCGCCGAAGGACCCACCGCCGAAATAAAGGCGCGCGCCGGTGCGACGCTCGTCGATTCGTACCTCGCGCTGACCCGGACCGCTGCGTCCGAGATGAGCCTGACATGACCGCAAGCATCACCGTCGCCGAGACGCGCGCCGAGTTCATCAAGCTCGTCCGATTGCCGGCCTATGTCATCCCGACCCTGGCCTTTCCGCTCGCGTTCTACGCGTTCTTCGGCCTCGCATTCGGTCCGCAACGTGCGATCGGGGGAACGACGATCGCAACCTATCTGCTCGCGACCTACGGTGCGTTCGGCGTGATCGGGTGCGCGTTGTTCGGCTTCGGCGTGAGCGTTGCGGTCGAACGCGGACAGGGCTGGCTGCTGGTGAAGCGCGCGAGTCCCATGCCGCCGGCCGCATACGTGCTCGCCAAGCTGTTCACCAGCATGGCGTTCTCCGCGGTCGTCGCCGCGTTGCTGTTCGGCCTCGGCGCGACGTTCGGCGGCGTACAACTCGCGCCGCTGACGTGGATCGCGCTATTCGTGACCTTGGTCGTCGGCTCGATCCCGTTCGGCGCGATCGGTCTCGCGATCGGTTCGATCGCCGGGCCGAATTCCGCGCCGGCGATCGTCAATCTGATCTTTCTGCCGATGTCGTTCGCGGCGGGACTCTGGATCCCGATCGAAGCGTTGCCGCCGGCCATCGCGCACATCGCCCCGTTTCTCCCGACGTATCACCTCGGTCAGCTCGCGTTGGGCACGATCGGGGCCGGACATGGCTCGATCGCGGTGCACATCCTCGTGCTCGCGGCGTGGGCGCTCGTTGCGGCAGGCCTGGCAGCGTACGGATTCAAGCGCGACGAAGGCCGTACGTATGGCTGATGCCTGGCGGCGCCTCCCGATCAGCGAGTACGGTGCAATGCCGTATCTCTGGCTCATCTATGCTGCTGCGGTGCCGGCGACCCTGTGGGTCTCCGGCGCCTCGCCGCGTATCGTCGCGCTGCAACTCGTGGTTCTGGTAATTTTTCTCGCGCTCTACATCGGCGGATACGGGCGGCGCGGGCCGATCAATCTGGCGATCGCCGGCGCGATGGCGATTCTCGGTGCGATCGCCTCACCGAGCGACCCCGTCGCCACGACATATTTCATTTACGCGGCGACGTTCTTGCCTTGGGGCGTCTCTGCTCCCACTGCCTATCGCGCATTGGCCGCCTACGTACCGATCCTCGCGCTGTATATGTGGCTCGCACACGTGAGCTTATACGGCGCGATCCCGACGGTCATCTTCTCGCTGGTGATCGGGGTCGCGTGCATCAACGGTGCGGAAGAGAAACGAGCCCACGCGCGGCTACAACAGGCGCACGATCAGATCGAGCGGTTAGCGCAGATCGCGGAGCGCGAACGAATCGCGCGCGACCTGCACGACGTGCTCGGCCATACGCTTTCGCTGATTGCGCTCAAATCGCAGCTCGCCTCGAAGCTGGCCGAGCGTGATCCGCAACGCGCGGTCCAAGAGATTCATGCCGTCGAAGAGATCGCGCGCACGTCGCTGGACGAGTTGCGGGAGGCGGTCGCCGGCTATCGAGGAGCCGGCATTTCGGAAGAGCTCGCCCACGCGCGAGACGTGCTCACGTCGGCGGGCGTGCGCGTCGAGTGCGACGCCGACGACGTGCGATTGACGCCGGTCAACGAAAGTGTTCTCACGCTGGCGATCCGCGAGGCCGTCACCAACGTCGTGCGCCACGCGCATGCGAGCGTCGTGCGGCTGCGTTTGGCAGTGGCTGCGGGTATGTGCCGGTTCGAGATCCAGGACGACGGTGTCGGTGGATCGAGCACCGAAGGCTTTGGCCTGACCGGAATGCGCGAGCGGGTGGAGTCGCACGGCGGCTCGCTCGAACGGACATCGGAACACGGAACGCGCTTGATTGTCACCCTACCGCTGGCACCGGGAGCCGCGCACTGATTCGCGTGCTGATCGCCGAGGATCAACAGCTCATCGCCGGCGCGATTGCCGCCTTGCTCGATCTCGAACCGGATATTGAAGTGGTCGGCCACGCGTACGACGGACCGACCGCGCTGCGCCGCGTCGAGGAACTCGCGCCCGACGTGCTGCTCGCCGACATCGAGATGCCGTTGCTCACCGGCCTCGAAGTCGCGGCCGAATTACACCGGCGGGAAAGCCGCACTCGCGTCATCATCGTGACGACCTTTGCGCGTCCGGGTTATCTTCGCCGCGCGATGGACGCCGGCGTCGCCGGTTATTTGCTCAAGGATCGTCCAGTCGAAGAGTTGGTCGCCGCGGTGCGCACGGTGTGCGCGGGCGGACGCGCGATCGATCCGAGTCTTGCGGTCCACGCCTGGAGCGAGCCCGATCCTCTGAGCGATCGCGAACGCGCGGTGCTGCGCCTCGCGGGCGACGGCCAGTCGACCTCCGCGATCGGCGCGGCGCTCGGTTTGACCGAAGGCACGGTGCGCAATTATTTGAGCGAAGCGATGAGCAAAGTCGGCGCCGAGAACCGCACCGAAGCCGCGCGCATCGCCCGCGACCGCGGCTGGCTCTAGTCACGACAATCCGAAGTCGACGAACGACAATCCAGATGTCATGGTGAGCTTGTCGAACCAGGACTCACCGCGGCGCCGCGCTCGCCCAAGGGTGCCACGCCAACGATCTCGTCGTCATACTGAGCCGAGGCGAAGCACGACCGCCGCAGTCATCCTTCGCCGAGCTCAGGATGACGCGACCGTTTCGTCGTTGCGCGTTCGCGCGCTGCTATGGCGCGAGAGCTCGCCCTTCGACAAGCTCAGGGTGACAGCCGGGTGCATTCACCCGCGGCTAGTACCTTTGAATTGCCAGCGGTACTCGATGGGCGCTGCATCGGCTAAGCGTTCGATCAGCGATGTGTACTCGTCGCTGTCTCGATCGATGCGCAGCCTCACGAGAAAAGACTCGACCGTCGCTCGTTCGATGCGGCCGGACGTGTCGAAGACACCGCGCGATAGCGCTTTCAAGATGGCGGCGTGAAAGTTTGCGTTCGGCAGGAGGCGTTCGAAGAGCGGGAGTTTCAGCCGTTCCGGAACCGGCCCGGATGTAAGCAGCAATCGCTCCAAGCCGCGATCCGTCGCCATCACACCGGACACGGCCGTCCAAGCAGCGTCGACCTTGTCCTCTTCTTCGAAGAAACGCACCCACAGAAGATAGGCAGCGGGATCCGCGAGCTCTGCTTCCGGCGCGTCGAGCATATGGCCGAGAAACCGACAAAAGTCGCTCGAGTCGTCCGGGGACAGCGAGTCGTGACCGATCGTGTCGAAGAGTTCCGCCAGAAGCGAGAACGACGGAAAATCCTGGTAGAGCGCACAAGTTTTGCGCATCTTCGCCGCCGGCGGTTCGCTGTGGTCGAGTGCTGCCTCTAGCACGTCGGCGATGATGGCGTAGAGCTCGTAGCTGGTATCGCGATGCGCCTCGCGGTTCTCCCGAGTCCCTGTTCCTGTCGCGGTAGTCCATGCGAGGCTCCGGCCTCGTTCGTAGCGCTGCTCTCCGACTTTCCGCGCGATTCGGTCCCTGTCGACGATCACCACGCCGTTAGTCTTCCTTCGAAGCTTCGTCCTGTGCGCGCTTTTGGAGTTCCGCGACGACGGTTGAATCGGCGAGCGTCGTCGTGTCGCCGAGCATGCGGCCTTCGGCAATGTCGCGCAGCAAGCGACGCATGATCTTGCCCGAGCGCGTCTTGGGCAACTCTTGGGTGAACGTCAGATATTTCGGGCGAGTGAACTTGCCCAGTTTTTCGCCGACGTGATCGCGGAGCTCGTCGGCGAACTGGGGCGAACCGTTGGCGTGGCTCTTGAGCGTGACGAACGCGCAGATCGCTTGACCGGTGATGTCGTCGAGCTTGCCGGTGACGGCGGCTTCGGCTACGTCGGGATGATCGACCAGTGCTGATTCGACCTCGGTGGTCGAGATGCGATGACCGCTCACGTTCATCACATCGTCGATGCGGCCCAGGAACCAGTAGTCGCCGTCCTCGTCGCGTTTACAGCCGTCGCCGGCGAGATATGTGTGCGGAAACTTCGACCAATACGTGTCGACGTAACGCTGGTCGTCGCCGTAGATACCGCGCAGCATCGAAGGCCAGGGGCGCGTCAGCACGGCGTATCCGCCGCCGCCGAACGGAACCGACTCGCCCTTGTCGTTGACGATGTCGGCTGCGATCCCGGGGAACGGCACGATCGCCGAGCCTGGTTTGAGCGTCGAGATTCCCGGCAGCGGCGCGATCATGATCGCGCCGGTTTCGGTCTGCCACCAGGTGTCGACGACCGGGCAACGGCTGCCGCCGATGTGCTCGTAGTACCACATCCATGCTTCGGGGTTGATCGGCTCACCGACGCTCCCGAGCACGCGCAGGGACGATAGGTCGTGCTTCTCGGGATACTGCGTGCCCCATTTCATGAACGTGCGGATCGCGGTCGGCGCGGTGTAGAGAATCGTGACCTTGTAGCGCTCGACGATGTCCCACAGCCGATCCTTGTCGGGGAAGTCCGGTGTGCCTTCGTAGATGACGCTGGTCGCGCCGTTGCACAGCGGACCGTACACGATGTACGAGTGCCCGGTGACCCAGCCGATGTCGGCCGCGCACCAGTAGACGTCGGTGTCTTCCTTCAGATCGAAGACGAGTTTGTGCGTCGCCGTCACGCCGGTGAGGTAACCGCCGGTGGTGTGCTTGATCCCCTTGGGCTTGGCGGTCGTACCCGACGTGTAGAGAAGATAGAGCAGATCTTCGGCATTCATCCGCTCGGGCTCGCAGCTCGAGGGTTGATCGCGCACGACGTCGTCCCACCACACGTCGCGGCCGTGGCCCATCGCGACCGGATCGCCGACGCGCTTGGCGACGATCACGTGCCGCAGCGACGGCATACCCTTCGCGATGGCCTCGTCGACATTCGCCTTGAGCGGCACTTTGTTGCCGCGGCGCCAGCCTTGATCGGCGGTGATGATCGCGACGCACTGCGAGTCGTTGACGCGGTCGACGATCGAGTCGGGCGAGAAGCCGCCGAAGATCACCGAATGCGCCGCACCGATGCGCGCGCACGCCAGCATCGCGATCGGCAGCTCGACGATCATCGGCATGTAGATCGCGACGCGATCGCCCTTGGTGATGCCGAGCTTGCGCAGGCCGTTGGCGAAGCGGCAAACCTCGTCGAGCAGTTGACCGTAGGTCACCGTCCAGCGGTCGCCGGGCTCGCCCTCGTAGTAGAACGCGACCTTGGCGGCTTTGCCCGCGCGCACGTGACGATCGAGCGCGTTGACCGACGCGTTGAGCTCGCCGTCGGCGAACCAGCGCGCGAACGGTTCGTCCCACTCGAGAATCGTGGTGGGCGGCGTCATCCACTCGAGCTTGTCGGCCCACGACTTCCACCACGCCTGATAGTCGCGTTCCGCCTCTTGGTAGACGCCCGGCTGCGCGTTGGCCTGCGCGGCGAACGCCGGCGGCGGCGGAAAGCGGCGAACCTCGCGCAAGAGCGCTTCGATGGCTTCGGTGTGCGTCGGGGTCGTCATGGCGGCCGGATTCTTCGCGCGGGGCGGGTGGCCCCCGGCGACGAACGGGAGCGTTGGATATGGTCCGCTGGATCGACGGAGTCTACGGCGGGCTCATCGCGGGTGTGACGAGCGCGCTGTTCTATTTGATCGTCACCGTCGCGTGGCTGCATGATACGACGGCGGGCGGTTTCTTCGCGCAAATCGCGCAGGCGCTGCCGCCGCTGCACCGCGCCGCGCCGGACGCCCCGCTCACAGCGCTGGGCGTCGTGCTCTACTTCGCGGGCGCCTTTGTGTTCGGGCTGATCTACGTCATCGTCGCCCGCCGGACGCCCTCGATGTGGCGCGCCCCGACCTCGGTGCTCTGGGGTCTGAGCTACGGCTTGCTCGTCTGGTGGGTGCTCAACGATGTCGTGGTACCGGGAACCGGCGCCGCCGTCGACCATCCCGTCTGGGAGACGCTGACGGGGACGGTCATCTTCTACGGAGTCGTGCTCTCGGAGCTCACGACGCTCGCCTACCGCCGCAGAGTAGGCGTTTCGCCTTGACCCTCGACCGGCGGGGGTGGTACGCTAGCGCAAAGCTTGGCACTCCATGGTGCCGACTGCTAGCGGGCCGCCCCGGTGAACGATAACCTCGAACTCGACAAACGAAAGGCCTTCATCCTCGCCACGGTCGTGTACGAGTACATCGCCACGGCCGAACCGGTCGGCTCCCTGACGCTCACCCAGAAGTACAACCTGGGCGTCTCGTCGGCGACGATCCGGAACGAGATGGCGGAACTGGAGGCCGGCGGGTATCTGGTTCAGCCGCATACGTCGGCCGGCCGTATCCCCTCGGACGCGGGCTACCGCACGTACGTCGACCGGCTCATGCAGCCCGAGACCCTCACCAAGGACGACACGCGCCGCATCCGCGACGAATTTCGCGAGGCGTCGCGCGAGCTGGCCGACGTCATCGACCAGACGACGCGCCTGTTGTCGGGTCTGTCGGGTAATCTCGCGATCGCCATCGCGCCCTCGCGTGACACGCACGCCTTCAAGCACGTGCAGCTCATCTGGCTGTCGGCGCGTACCGGGCTGATCGTTGTCGTCACCTCGGGCGGCGTCGCTGCGCAGCGCGTGATCGAGTGGACCGCCGACGTTGCAGCCGACGACATGACCCGGCTCTCGAACGCGCTCAATTCGCACTTCGGCGGCCGCATCATGGAAGAGATCGGGCCCGCCGACGTCGACAAGGTCTGCGCCGAGCTCGGTGCGGCGAGCGAGGTTCGCGACGCGTTGCGCCAGGCGTTCGCTACGTCGCGTCAGCCCGACGAGCCCGAGATCGCCGCGGCCGGCGCGCAGAATCTTCTCGATCAGCCTGAGTTTCACGATCTGCGCAAGTTGCGCGCGATCCTGCGCATCGTCGAAGAGCAGCGGACGCTCTACGATCTCATCGCCGACGAGCTCAACGTCCAGGCCGCACCGGACGCTGCACCGCACGTGCGCATCGGACACGAGCTGCGCGCCGACGAGCTCGCCGAGTGCAGCGTCGTGACGGTGCCGTATCGCTTCGGCGACCGCGGCCTGGGTGTGCTTGCGATCCTGGGTCCGCGGCGGATGCCGTACGGCCGGCTCATCGCGCTCGCTTCCGGCACGGCACGGTCGCTGGGCGAACACCTCAACGACGTCGAGATCAGATAATGCCGACGGACTACTACGAAGTCCTCGGCGTCGCGCACGATGCCGACGACAGCACGATCAAACGTGCCTACCGGCAGTTGGCGCGGAAGTACCATCCCGACGTCGCGAGCGACAAGCGCGCCGCGGAGAATCACTTCAAGGAAATCAACGAAGCGTACGAAGTGCTCTCCGACGCGCAGAAGCGGGCCAACTATGACCGCTTCGGCCACGCCGGCGTCAACGGCGGTGGCGACGGCGGGTTCGGTCCGTTCACCGGCGAGGGTTTCGGCGACATCTTCGACATGTTCTTCGGCGCCGCGCGCGGTGGGACGACGCAACAGCGCCGCAACGGCCCGGCTCGCGGCAGCGACCTGCGCTACGACGTCGAGATCACCCTCGAAGAAGCGTACGCCGGCACGACGCGTGAGATCGGCTTCCGCCATCTGGCGGTTTGCTCGACCTGCCGCGGCAGCGGTGCCGAACCCGGGACGCTGGTCGTGCCGTGCGATCGCTGCAGCGGCAGCGGCATTCAGCGACAAGTCCGTCAGACGCCGCTCGGCCAGTTCGTCACGCAGACCACCTGTGCGAAGTGCGCCGGCGAAGGTCAAATCGTCGAGGTCCCGTGCTCATCATGCCGTGGCCGCGGTCGCGTCGAGCAAGAGAAGACGCTGCAAGTTCGCATTCCGGCCGGCGTCGATGACGGTTCGCGGATTCGCATCACCGGCAGCGGTGAGGCGGGCCTGCGCGGTGGTCAAGACGGCGACCTCTACGTGTATCTGAGCGTTGTGCGGCACAACGTCTTCCGCCGCGACGGCATGGATCTGCACGTCGACATCCCGATCTCGTTTCCGCAAGCAGCGCTCGGCGGCGAGATTCAGGTACCGGCGATCGACGGTCACACTCCGCTCAACCTCAACCCGGGAACACAGACGGGATCACAGTACCGGCTGCGCGGACGCGGCATGCCCAGCGTGCGCGGCGGCAGCAAAGGCGACGAGCTCGTCACCGTCCACGTCGTCGTTCCGTCGAAGCTCAGCCGCCGCGAGCGCGAGCTGCTCGAAGAGTACGCGCATTCGGGCGGTAATCAGATCGAAGAGAAGTCATTCTTCGATCGCGTGAAAGACGCGTTCCGCCCAGAATAAAGGTCGAGCGACCGAACTACGGCGACATACCGTAGCCGCGAACCTCGGCGGGCACTGGCCTGTTCGCGCGCTCGAGCTCAGCGGCTAGGGTGCCCGTCAGCATTCCCCAACACATCCGGTAGTCGCCCGCGAGCGAGCGGAACGGCGCGCTGAACGTTTCGGGTTTGTTGCGTTCGATGCGGCCGTGCGAGTACCACGCGGGTCCGTAGCCGCAGACCAGCGCGAGCCCGAAAAGTCGCGGATCGCGGCGGAGGATGGCGAGCGCGGTCACGGTGGTCGCGGCGACGGTTCCCATCGCGTGGAGCGCGCGTGTGCGGGGGTCGGCATGAGCGCGCAAATAGCGTAGCCAGAAGGCGTCGTCCATGTACGGGCCTTCCGCGCAAGCGAGGCGAACGGCCTGCTGCGATGCGTGACCGGTTCTTCGTCGAAGGCATACACGCGGTCGGCGACCGGGTGGCGCTGGCGGTCGACGACGCGCGGAAGATCGCGACGGTTTTGCGCAAGCGAACCGGCGATCGCGTGCAGATCGTGGACTCCGGCGGCGTCGCCTACGGCGCGACGGTCGACGTCGACGATCGAAACGTGCATGCGACGCTCGACGAGCTGGTCGATCGCGGTGAGGTCGAGACGACCTTGCGCGTGACGATCGCGCAAGCCGTGCCCAAAGGGCAGAAGATGGATCTCGTGGTCGAGAAAGCGACGGAGCTCGGCGCCGCCGCGATCGTTCCGGTGCGCAGCGCGCGCGTCG
>Ga0182024_10006911_pt1 | contig 24694 bp, 21 predicted proteins | sample P32metaG_FD_120480 | JGI IMG/M metagenome (GOLD analysis project Ga0182024, IMG submission 120480) | Permafrost microbial communities from Stordalen Mire, Sweden - P3-2 metaG (Illumina Assembly) | ecosystem: Environmental > Terrestrial > Soil > Wetlands > Permafrost | place: Sweden: Stordalen...
ACGGCGAGCAACAGCAGTACCATCAGTCCCAGTCCGAAGGCAACGATTTGCACGACGCTGCCTGCGCCGCGGCGCGATACATTGGCAAGTCCGTAACGCCATGCCACACCGACGCCGCCGCGCAGCCGTCCGGTGATGCGTACCAAGACGAAGCCCGACAAGGTCAGCACCAAGCCGACGCCCAGCACGCCGGCCAATACGCTCAAGACCAGTTCCGTGTCGTGCACCAGACTCCAGAGAATCGCCAACAGCGCCCCCAAGGCGAGCAGGTAGGTGATGCCGTAGCGCAGCGGCGGCGCGCTCACCGTTTTGCGCAGCACCCGGACCGGCGGCGTGCTCTTCAGCTGCAGCAGCGGCGGCAGTGCGAATCCGATCAGCATGGCGAGCACGGTGACCAGCGCAATCGGCAGCGAGGCGAGCGAGGCCGGCGGCAGAACGGTGCGTATCAAGTCGCGCAGCAGCCAGGCAATCCCCCATTGCGCCAGATATCCGAGCGAAGCGCCCAGCAGCACCGCGAACAACGCGAGCAAGGTCAATTCAATCAACGAGATCGACAATACGAATCCCTGCGCGGCGCCCATGCATTTCATCAAAGCAACCGTGTCGATGTGGCGGATTGCGTAGCGCCGCGCGCCCATGACCACGGCAATGGCGGACAACAACACCGAGGACAAGCTGGCGAGATTCAAAAATCGAGTGGCGCGGTCGATGGCCGAACTCAATTGGCGGCTCGAGTCCTGAACATCCTGAATGCGCTCGCCCGGCTCCTTGTTCGCCTCGAGGAATTGCCGAAACTCGGCGACGGCGTCGCTCGCGCCGGCAAAAAGCGCGTAGTAGTTGACGCGGCTGCCGGGTTGAATCAGCTGGGTCGCGCCAACCTCGTCGTAGTCGATCAGCGCGGCGGGAGCCAGGTTTACGAATCCGCCGCCCTGGTCGGGCCGGTAGTCGAGCACTTGCGTCACGCGAAAAGTACCGGCGCCGATGCGCAACGAGGTACCGAGCTGGACTTGCAGCTGCGACATGATGCGTGCGTCCAACCACACTTCGCCGCGTCCCGGAGTTTTGTCCGTGTCCCGAGCGACGCCGAAAGGCGCGTCCGCGATGCGCACGCGGCCCCGCAGCGGATAGTTGCTCGAAACCGCGTTGAAGGCAGCCAGCTGACTCAGGTCGCCGTTGAAAATCGCCGTCGGGAAGGAAAGTATTCTGGCGGTCTGCAAACCGCGCGCGTGCGCCATGTCGAGAAAACGCTGTGGAATCGGTGTGGATCCTTCGAGCCGCAAATCCGCCGCGAGCACTTCCGCGGCTTGCGCGCTCACCGCCTGCGAGATTCGGCTCGTGAAGAAACCCACCGCGGTCAGCGACAGAACCGCCACGGTGAGCGCCAGCACCAATACCGACAATTCGCCCGACTTGACGTCGCGCCAGAGATTTCGCAACGCGAATCTTAGGATTTGCATCAGCTAACCGTGTGTCCGGCATCGAGTTCCAGTATCCGCCCGCAGCGCCCCGCCAGCGTGCGATCGTGCGTGACCAGAATCAGCGTGCTGCCGGTGCCGCGATTGAGATCGAACAACAGATCGGTGATGCGCAGGCCGGTGGCCGTGTCCAAATTGCCCGTCGGCTCATCCGCGAACAACACGGCGGGATGGGTGACGAACGCGCGTGCAATGGCGACGCGCTGCTGCTCGCCGCCCGACAATTGTTTCGGGTAGTGAGCGATTCGCGGCGAGAGGCCCACTTGATCCAACGCGGCCGCCGCCGATGTACGCGCATCGCGCTTGCCCGCAAGTTCCAGCGGCAGCATGACGTTTTCGATCGCGGTCAAAGACGGAATGAGGTGAAACGACTGAAACACGAATCCGACGTGGCGGCCGCGCAATGCGGCGCGGCCATCCTCGTCCAGTTCAGTCAGGTCGACGCCGGCGATCAACACGCGCCCGGTGCTCGGCGAATCGAGGCCGGCCAACAGGGCGAGCAGCGTCGACTTGCCCGCGCCGGACGCGCCGACGATGGCCAAGGTCTCGCCGGCTCGCACGCTGACGCTGACATCGGCGAGAATGGTCAGAGGTCCTTCCGGACTGGCAACGGTCTTGGAGACATTCCGGGCTTCGAGAACTATTTGATCTTGCATGTAGGAGTCGAGCGTGAAACGGCTGTTTTTCCTGGTGGCATTGCTGTTGGCGGGTGTTTCGGCCCAAGCCGAAGCACCGGTGATTCTCGTATTCGGCGATAGCATCAGCGCCGGCTACGGGCTGGCGCGCGTAGATCTGGGCTGGGTGGAATTGCTCAAGACGAGGCTCAACACCGAAGGTTACGGGTACCAGGTCGTCAACGCCAGTGTGAGCGGCGAGACCACGGCCGGCGGCCTGGCCCGCCTGCCGCGGGCGCTGGAGCTGCATCATCCCAAAATTGTCATATTGGAATTGGGCGGCAACGACGGTTTACGCGCGCTTCCCGTGCCGCAGATGCGCGACAACTTCGCGCAGATGATCGATCTGTCGACTCATGCGGGCGCGAAGGTGCTGGTGTTGGGCATGCGTATTCCGCCCAATTACGGACCGCAATACACCTCGCAATTCGAAGCGGTCTACGGCGACCTCGCGCGCGCCGACAAATTGCCGCTGGTGCCGTTTCTCATGGACCACATCGCGCTGCAACCCGAGTTGATGCAGGGTGACGATATTCACCCGAACGTCAAAGGCCAGCCGATCTTGCTCGACAATGTGTGGCGGGTCTTGCAGCCGATGCTCAAGAAATAGCCTCGACGGCGCAGGCCGCCGCGATAAGCGGGCTAGTTCTTCGACGCCGGCGCCGGAGCCGTCTTCGGAGTCTTCTGCACGCCGCCGTGTCCACTGCAGGTGCCTTTGCCCGTCGATGTGCTGGTCGTGCCATCCGTACAGGTGGTGGTCTTGGCGGCAGCAGGTTTCGCGGCAGGCGCCGCGCTCGTGGTCTTCGCCGCCTTTTGCACGCCGCCGTGGCCGCTGCAGGTACCCTTCCCCGTCGACGTGCTGGTCGTGCCGTCCTTGCACGTGGTCGGCGGTGCATCGTCGGCGCGGCTCGTTTGGGCCAGCGCGAACAGTGCCAGGGGGACCGCGATCAGGGCGGCGAGGATTGTTGTTTTCATGAATGAACTCCCGTAGGTTGAATCGACCAGCGGCGGATTGTAATCCGATTCAAGGCGCTGCCGAACGCTCGCGCGCGTTGAACGGCAGGATGCTGCTCACATTGAGCAAAAAGGCGGTGTGCTGGCGCGACGTGGTGGCCTCGAACAGCGTGCCGTTCACGGCGACGTGCGTATTCTCGCCGATATCCCTGGGAAACTCGGCCAATCCCACCATTTGAACGTCGTTTGCCGGCAAACAGCGGCTGCTTTGCGCCGGCGCGTATACATAGGCGGTCGTGTCGAGCGCCAGAATGGCCACATTGTCGATGCCGTCGTCCGCCGGGTAATCGTGAAAATGCACTACTCCCGAGAAGTCGTGCTTGAAAGGCTGCAAGAAAAGGCAGCGCCCGTAACCGACCACGCAGCCGGAGAGCGCCGCGAAGGCAGCGAGGCACAGCAGCGTCCGGACCATCGTCATGTCGTCACCTCGGGTGCCATGCACGTGAAAAGTACCGATGCGGGCACGTTGGTACCCGGAAGCGACGGCTCGCGCATCTCCAACAATTCGAAACCACAGCGCCGCAGCATGCGGAGCCAACCATCCAAGGTTCGAAAGTACCAAGGCGCGGGATCCTTGAACTCCGGGCCGAAGCCCTGCCAATTTCCGTCGCGCCAACCGTCTTCGTAGGCAGAATCGCCGCATGCGGCGCGCGGATGCAGCGTTTGCACGATCAGGCGTCCGCGGCTGCGCAAGTACCAGGGCAGCGCCGCCAGCATCGCCTCCACCGATTCGTTGCCCAAAAGAGAGAAATTGCAGACCGCGGTATCGCAAGGCTCGCAGTGCAGTTCTCGATTCGCAAGGCCTGCATAGTCGAGCACGTGGAATTCCCCGGCTCCGCCCGCGGCTCGCGCCACCAACGCCGGGATCGCGTCGACTCCAACGACCGCGATGTCCAGCTGCGCCAATTTTCGAGCCAGCCAGCCTTCGCCGCAGCCGATGTCGAGCACCCGGCCGGGCGCGGTACTCAGCACCGCCTCGACGATGGCTTGATCGGTCGCCAGCTTGCGGCTGGCGATGCTGCCGGCGCGGATCGCGGCGCTCCACGGCTCGGCGTTGGTGTGCCACGAGCGGATGATGTGCTGCTCGTGCGGATCCGGCGAAGAACTCATTGGCGTAGTTTATGCTATACACGCCGACCTTGACTCAAGGAAAACCGCACGCGTGGACCGAAATTGGTTGTTGCAATATCCGGCTGGCGTGCCGGCCGACATCGACCCGGACCGGGTTGCTTCGCTCAAGGTATTGATCGAGGAGGCCATGGTGACCTATCGGCGCATGCCGGCCTTCACCAACATGGGCGCGACCTTGACCTATGCGCAGCTCGACGAGCTCAGCCGCGCGTTCGCAGCCTGGCTGCAGCATAGATCGGGGCTGGTGCGCGGCGACCGTGTCGCGCTCATGATGCCCAATATACTGCAATATCCAATCGCCCTGTTCGGCGTACTGCGTGCCGGCATGGTGGCGGTCAATACCAATCCCCTATACACGCCGCGCGAACTCGAGCACCAACTGAAGGATTCGGGCGCGAAGGCCATCGTCATCGTCGAGAACTTCGCGCATGTGCTTCAGGAAGTATTGCCGCGCACGGAGCTGAAGAACGTGCTGGTAACCGGCGTCGGCGATCTGCTCAGCGTGCCGAAGGGCTTCATCGTGAATTTCGTGCTGCGTCACGTGCGCAAGCAGGTGCCGCCATGGAAAATGCCGGGCTCGCAGTCCTTCAAGAGCACCATCGGCGTCGGATTGGGGCTCAAGCTGGAACCCGTCGAGCTGGGGCACGATGACATCGCCTTTTTGCAGTACACCGGCGGCACGACCGGCGTGGCGAAGGCCGCCATGCTCACCCACCGCAACATGGTGGCCAATCTCCTGCAGGCCCTGGCTTGGATCGAGCCGGCTCTGCAGGCCGCCGGTCCGCGCGTCGTGGTCACACCATTGCCGCTCTACCATATCTTCGCGCTCACCAGTAATTGCCTGTGCTTCCTGCCGCTCGGCGCACTCAACGTTTTGATCACCAATCCGCGCGACTTTCCTGCGTTCGTCAAAGAATTGAAGAAGCACAAATTCAATTTCATCAGCGGCGTCAACACGTTGTTCAACGCATTGCTGCACACGCCCGGATTCGAAAGCATCGACTTCAGCGCACTGCGCGCCACCTTGGCCGGGGGCATGGCCGTGCAGCCGGTCGTGGCGGAGCGTTGGCGCAAAGTCACGGGCAACAGTCTGACGCAGGGCTGGGGATTGACCGAGACTTCGCCGTTGGTTACCGCCAACCCCATAGGCTCGGAATTCAACGGTTCGGTGGGCCTGCCGGTGCCCTCGACCGACGTTTCCATCCGCGACGACAATGGCAAAGAGCTGCCGGTGAACGGCGTCGGCGAAATCTGCGTGTTCGGCCCGCAGGTGATGCGTGGCTACTGGAATCGCCCCGACGAGACCGAGAAGGTGATGTTCGGCGATTGGCTGCGCACCGGCGATATCGGCAGGATGGACGAGAAGGGTTTCGTCTACATCGAGGATCGCAAGAAGGACATGATTCTCGTGTCCGGCTTCAATGTGTACCCGAATGAGGTCGAAGGCGTGGCCGCCGAGCATCCCGGCGTTTTGGAGGTCGCGGCGGTAGCGCAACCCGATGAGAATTCCGGCGAAGTGGTGGCGTTGTTCGTAGTCAAGAAGGACCCGAATCTCACCGCCGAGCAGCTCATCGCACATTGCCGCAAGTCGCTCACCGGCTACAAGGTACCGCGGCACATCTATTTTCGCACCGAGCTGCCCAAGACCAACGTCGGCAAGATCCTGCGCCGGGCGCTGCGCGACGAACTTCGCAACGCGGCGCTTCAGCCCGGTTCGTAGTCCTGCACGGTCTTCACCAGCAGCGCGACGCGCTCCGGGTCGACCTCGGGCGTGATGCCATGGCCGAGATTGAACACGTGGCCCGCGCCGGCGCCGTAGCTCTGCAGCACCCGCAGAGTTTCAGCGCGCAGTTGATCGGGCGGTGCGAGCAACGCGGCGGGATCGAGATTGCCCTGCAGGGCGACGCGCCCGTCCACGGCTTGGCGCGCAGCGCCGAGGTCGGTATTCCAGTCGACGCCGACGGCGTCGCAGCCGATGCCGGCGATCTTCGAGAGCCATGCACCGCCGCCCTTGGTGAATACGATGTTCGGCACGCGCCGTCCTTGCGAATGGCGCGTCAGCGCATCGATGACCTCCGCCATGTAGCGCAGCGAAAAGTCCTGGTACTGAGCCGGCGTCAACACGCCTCCCCAGGTATCGAAGATCATCACGGCTTGCGCGCCGGCCGCGATCTGCGCGTTCAAGTACAAGATGGTTGCCTTGGCCAGAATCGCCAGCAAGCGGTGCAACTCGAGGGGCGCCTGATACATCATGCGCTTGATCTGACCGAACGTCTTGCTGCTCCCGCCTTCGACCATGTAGGTCGCGACGGTCCAAGGACTGCCGGCGAATCCGATGAGCGGCACGCGGCCGCGCAGTTCGCTGCGAACCAACGCCACAGCATCGACGACGTATTTCAGATCCGTGCCCGGGTCGGGAACGCCCAACTTATCGATGTCCGCGGAGCTGCGCACCGGCCGCGCGAACCGCGGGCCCTCGCCGGCCTCGAACTCCAACCCGAGGTTCATGGCGTGCGGAATGGTCAAAATATCTGAAAACAGTATGGCTGCATCCAGCGGGTAGCGATCGACGGGCTGCAGGGTGATTTCGCAGGCGATGGCGGGATTGGTGCACATCTGCAGAAATCCGCCGGCGCTCGCCCGCAAAGCACGATATTCGGGCAGGTAGCGGCCCGCCTGCCGCATCAGCCATATCGGCCGCCGCGGCGTCGGCTCGCGCAGCAACGCGCGCAGCAACAGATCATTGCGCAGGGGCTGGTTCAAGTGCGCTCGCTGGGCTCGAACAGCCGCGAATGTTCGAGAATGGCGTAGCGATCCGTCATGCCGGCGATGTAGTCCGCCACGGCGCGGGCCCGTCCCGCCGGACCGCGCTGCGTCTCGAGGCGGCTGCCCGTGGCTTTGTGCTCGTCGGGCATCAAAGTCGGGTCATTGAAAAACGTATCGAACAATTCGCGCACGACGCGGCGCGCCTTCGCGGTCATGCGGCGCACCTTGTAGTGCTTGTAGAGCGATTCGCGCAAGAACGTCTTGAGCGCTTGATTGGATTCGTGCGTCGCCTGGCTGAATCCGATCAGGGGTCCGGGATTGACGCGCACTTCCGCGATGGAGCCGACGCCGGATGCTTGCAGGCGCGCTCTCGAGGAATCGATCAAGTCGGTCACCAAGTGATTGATCATGCGGCGCAGGATCTCATAGACGAGGCGGCGTCCGGCAAGCGCCGGATAGCGCGCCAGCACCTCGGAGTGAAAGCCGCTGAACAGCGGCACGCCGAGCAGCTGTTCCACGGTAATGAGTCCGGCGCGGATGCCGTCCTCCACATCGTGATTGTTGTAGGCGATCTCGTCGGCGAAGTTGGCGAGCTGCGCCTCCAGGCCAGGCTGCTGTCGGTTGATGAAGCGTTCACCCACATCGCCCAGCTGCAGGGCATTGTTGTACGAGCAGTGCTTGAGAATTCCTTCGCGGCACTCGAATGTCAGGTTCAATCCATCGAAGTCCGCATAGAGCTCCTCGAGCACGTCGACCACGCGCAGGGACTGCAGGTTGTGCTCGAATCCGCCGAAATCCATCATGCATTCGTTCAACGCGTCCTGGCCGGCATGGCCGAACGGCGTATGGCCGAGATCATGCGCAAGGCAGATGGCCTCGGCCAGATCCTCGTTCAAGCTCAAGGTATGGGCAATGGTGCGCGCGATCTGCGCGACTTCGAGGGAGTGGGTCAGCCGGGTTCTATATAGGTCGCCTTCGTGATTGACGAACACCTGGGTCTTGTAGACCAGCCGGCGGAAGGCGGTGCAATGCACGATGCGGTCGCGGTCGCGCTGATATTCCGAACGATACGCCGGTTTGGGTTCAGCATAGCGCCTGCCGCGCGAATGCTCATCGTTGGCTGCATAGGCCGCCAGCACGGTCAATCGAAGAACTCCGCCAGCGTCGCATCGAGCGCATCGCTCGCATAGTTGCCGGTGACGATGGCTTTCCCGAGCTTCTCGAGCAGCACCAGGCGCAACGTGCCGGCGAGCACCTTCTTGTCCATGCGCATCAATTCAAGGGCGCGCGCCGCGCCGATACGCGGCGCCTCGGTGGGCAGGCCGGTGCGCGTCAGTATGGCGCGAATGTGCTCCGGCAACGCCGCGTCGATCAGCCCCAGCCGCTGCGATAAATTTGCAGCCATCAACATGCCTAAGCCCACCGCTTCGCCGTGCAGAAAGGTTTGGTAGGCAGTCGCCGCTTCGATGGCATGGCCGAAAGTATGGCCGAAGTTCAAGATCGCCCGCAGGTTCTGCTCGCGTTCGTCCTTGGCAACCACCGTGGCCTTGATCTCGCAAGAGCGGGCGATGGCATAGGTCAGGGCTTCGGTATCGCGGGCCAGCAAGGCGGGCATGTTGACATCCAGCCAGTCGAATAGCAGAGGATCCCAGATGCAGCCGTACTTGATGACCTCCGCGAGCCCCGCGGCAAACTCCCGGTCCGGCAGCGTCGCCAGCGAGTCGGTGTCGGCGATCACGGCCAGCGGCTGATAGAAGGCACCGATCAGATTCTTGCCGCCGCTGTGATTCACGCCGGTTTTGCCGCCGACCGAGGAATCGACCTGCGCCAGTAGCGTGGTGGGAATCTGCACGTAGCGCACTCCGCGCTGGTAGCAGGCCGCGGTGAAACCCGCGATATCGGCGACGACGCCGCCGCCGAGCGCCAGCACGATGGCATCGCGATTCAGCTTGTCGCCGACCAAGGCATCGAGCACCCAGCCGACGGTTTGCAGCGTTTTGTGCTGTTCGCCGTCCGGCAAGATGCACTCGCCGATGCGCCGATCGGGCAGATTGGCGATCAATCTTGTTAGAAATAGCCCGGCTACCGTGGTGTTGGTGACGATCATCAAATCGCCGGCGGGAATTTGCCCCTGCAACCAATTTTGATTGGACAGCAGCCCGGATCCGATGGTGATGGGATAGCGCGAATGCCCGACATCTACCTGAAGCGTTTGCACGGGGATGATTATACGAACAATGGCGGTCTTAAGGCTGGAGTGCGCGCGTGCGGCGCATCTCCAGGTGAATTTCCTCGGCAACGAGCTGTACGCGCCGCCCGTTCGTCGATACGGTGAAATCGGCTATTTCGGCATACAGGCTGGCACGCAGCTGCATCAGTTCGATGAGCTTTCTTTCCGGGTCGGTGTCGTTGAGGAGCGGGCGGTGCCGGGCATGGCGCGTGCGCTCCAGCTGCTGCTCGACCGACGTCGCCAGGTAGACCACGACCCCGCGCTCCGCAAGTACGCGCCGATTGTCGGGGTCGATGACGGCGCCGCCGCCGGTCGCCAGCACGATGGATGCGAGCCCGGTCAGGCGTTCGATGGACTCCTTTTCCCTGGCCCGGAAGCCGGTTTCGCCTTCCTTTTCAAAGATGAATTGAATGTCCACGCCGGTCCTGGCCTCTATGTCCGCATCGCTGTCGTGGAAGCAATAGCGGATCAGGCGGGCCAAGTGCCGGCCCACCGCGGTTTTGCCCGAGCCCATCGGCCCGACCAGAAAGATGCTTGGCTTCCCCAACATTGGGGCTATCTTAAAGAAAAACCGCCCGAAGGCGGCTTTTCATAGGTCTCGACCGGGTTGAACCTAGTACAGATTCGATCCCTCGCGCAGAATCTTCGGCGTGATGAAGATCAACAGCTCCGTCTTGTTGTTGATGTCGGTCGTGCTCCTGAACAGATATCCGAGCACCGGGATATCGGCGAAGAACGGCACCTTGTTGGCCGACTTGGTCTTGGTGGTTTCGAGGATGCCGCCGAGCACCACGGTCTGACCGTCGTTGACCAGCACCTGCGTGATGATTTCACGCGTGTCGATCGACGGGACGCTGCCGCCCGTGGCGCTGGTGACCTGGGCGCCGACCGTGTCGTCGGAAACGTCGAGGTCCAGCACGACCCGGTTATCCGGCGTGATCAGCGGGGTCACCTTGAGCGACAGCACCGCGTTCTTGAACTGCGTGGTGGTGGCGCCGCTGGATGCGGACTCCTGGTACGGAATTTCCGTACCCTGCAAGATGGTCGCCTGCTTCTGATTGGCCGTGATGACACGCGGCGCGGAGATGGTCTGGCTCTTGCCTTCGTTCTGAGCGGCCGACAGTTCCAGGTCCAGCAAGTGCTTGCCACCCAGGATCGACAAACCGATGCTGCCGTTGGTGTTCGCCGCCGGCAGGTTGACCTGGTAGCGGTTGTCCAGCGTCGGCAGCGCCACGTTTCCGGTCGGTGCGGCGCCGGTGGTGCTCGGCAGCACGGATTGAATCATCGTATCGGTACCAACATTGGTGCCGGACACCGAAATCAGGCTGCCCGCACCCGCGGTCGTGAATCCCGTGATGCCGAGGCGCGCACCCAGGTCGCGCTCGTAGGTATCGCTGACGACGACAATGCGGGCCTCGATCAGCACTTGCTTGACCGGTACGTCCAGGATCTGCACCAGGCGGCGGATCTCCGTCAGTTTGTCCGCGGTGTCCTGCACCAACAGCGTGTTGGTGCGTTCGTCGATCGACAGGCTGCCGCGAGCCGACAGCATGGAGTCCTTGCCGCTGGCGGTCTTGATCAGTTTGGCCAGGTCGGCGACCTTGGCGTAGTTGACCTGCAGGAACTCGGTATGTACCGGTGAGAGTTCCTGGACTTCCTTGTGCGCGGCCAGTTCCGCCTTCTCACGCGACGCCAACTCGTCCGTCGGGCCGATGATGATGACGTTGTCCTGGCGGCGCTTGTCGAGCCCCTTGGTGCGCAGCACGATGTCGAGTGCCTGGTCCCAGGGTACGTTCTGCAGGCGCAGCGTCAGATTACCGGTGACCGAATCGCTGACGACGATGTTCTGGCCGCTGGTGTCGGCCAGCAACTGCAGCACCGAGCGCACGTCGATGTCCTGGAAATTCAAGGTCAGGCGCTCGCCCGTGTATTCCTTGCGTTCCTCGGCGCCCGCCGCCCGTTTGGCGGAAGGTTTGATTTCGACCGTGTACTGGGTGTCGGATTGATACGCCAACTGCTCGAAATCACCCTGGGCGCTGATCACCAAACGCGAGCTGCCCTCGACGCGCAGTGCGTCGACGGTCTGCACCGGCGTGGCGAAATCCATCACGTCATAACGGCGCATCAGGTTCTTCGGCATGACGGTGCCGGCGAAATCAACGACGATCTGGTTGCCTTCCTGACGCACGTTCACAGGCGTGCGCGGATCCGTGAGCTGCACGATCACCCGGCCGGTGCCGTCGGAACCGCGCCGGAAATCGATGGTACGAATGCTGCGTTCGGTGGGGGTCACACCACCGCCTGCGCCCGCACGGGCGACGGCGGGCTTGCCGACATCGGCACCCGGCTGCGACCCCAAGGTCACGATGATCGAGTTGCCGTCGACCTTGGTGGTGTAGGGCAGCAACGAATCGACGTTGACGACGAGACGGGTGCGTCCGTTGGCTTCGGCCGCGAGCACGGAGTCGACGCCGCCGCTCTTCACATCGATGCGGCGCGATGCCAGCGCGAGCGTCGTGTTGGGCAGATCGAAGGCGATACGGGCCGGCTTGTCGATCGTGAACGGCAGCGGCTCCGGCGCCGGACCGCTCATGTGCAATTTTAGCTGCACCTGCTGGCCCGACAGCGTTTGAACGTCGATTGATTCGAGCTTGATCGGATCCGCGGCTCGGGCCGCAAAGCTGATCACGGTCAACAGCAGGACCGCAAAAGTGCCCTGTATCGACGTTCGGAACTTAAATTCACGCATATGTTTAATTCTCCCTGTGGCCTCAATCTAATCTGATAACGCCAATGAGGCCGGTCGCTCTATATAGCCGCCGAGACCATCCGGTATGATTTCGACCAAACTAATCTTTCCGCCGGTAATTTCCGTCACTTTGCCGTCGTTCTGCCCGAGATAATTTCCCGGCTGCACCTTGTGCACCAGACCATCTCTGGATTGCACCAGCCCGTAGAAGCTGTTGCCGACTTTGAAGGTGCCCACCATCTTCAGCGTGTCCAGCGAGAATCCTTCCAGGAACTCACGATTGCGCCGCGAGCTCGGCCGTAAATTCTGGCCGTTCGCCGCGCTCGCGCCCTGGGGCTGGAACGGCGAGCGCATGTTGGTTGCGCTGTATACGAAGGTTTCGTAAGGCTTCACTTCCGGCAGCGGCTGAATGCGCCCGCCGGGTTTCTTCTTCGTGGCCTCGATCCACTTTTGCAGATCGGATTGCCCGCCGGAGCAGCCTGCCGCCGCCAAGCTGGCCAATACCGCGCAAATGACCGCGGCGTTGCGTGTGTTTCTCACGTCGCGCCTCCCGGCTTCTTCGCTGCCTTGCCGTTGCCTTCATCCTCGATATAGCGATAAGTCTTGGCCGTGACATCCATGGTCAGGTTGTCGTAGCCGCCTTTGCTGTCCACCGGGGTGATCGATATGTCGTGCAGCGTGACGATGCGCGGCAGGGCCGCGATGCCGCTGACGAAGCTGCCGAACTCGTGGTAACTGCCCACCAAACGGATGTGAATCGGCAGCTCGGCATAGAAGCCGTTGCCCTTCTCGGCGCCCGGCTGGAACAGCTTTTCCTGCAGACCGGCCGCGAGGCCGGTCTGGGAGATGTCGACCAACAGGTTCGGCACCTCGGTCTTGCCCGGCAACTGCCGCAGCATGGCGCCGAAGCTGCGCTCCATTTCTCCGAGCTGCAACTTATAGGCCTCGAGATTGGCCGCGCGCTGCTGCTTGGTTTCGAACTGCGCGCGCAGATCGAGTTCGTCCTGTTCGGCCTTCTGCAGCACCGGCCGGTCGTCGTCCCACACGAACAGGTACCAGCCTATGCCGGCGACGGCGACGAAGGCCAACGCGACGAAAAAGCCGCGCACGGGCAAGGGCCAACGGCCGACGTCGCGCGGATCCAATGAGCGGAGTTGATCGAAAAAGTTCATTGCTTCGCAACCTTCTTGACGCCGGAGCTGCCGTTGTTGTCGATATCGACGCCGACTTCGTTGGCGAACAACACGAAACTCGATCCGCCGGTCGGAGAATCCTTGGCGGACTCGACCACTTGCAGTTCGGGGCTGGCCAACCAGGTGGAACCATCGATATTGCGCATGAACGTGGAGACGCGCGTGCTCGATTGGGCAACGCCGTGAAGCTCGATCTTCTTGCCGTTTTCCTTGATCTGCGTCAGATACACGCCTTCCGGAACGATCTTCACCAGCTCATCGAAGCGGTGCACGATCTCCGGGCGCTGACGCTGCAGCTTCTCGATGATTTCCATGCGCGCCACCAGGCGCTGCTTGCGATTCTCGAGATCCTGGATGTCGGCGATCTGCGCATCCAGCTTGACGATCTCTTTCTTCAGCAAATTGTTCTTTTCGTTCTGGGCGTCGGTCCAGGTGGAATACAGCACTTTGCCGCCGCCGACGAACACGGCTGCTGCGATTGCGGCTGCGACCAGCGCGACGGCGAACTCGGTACGCCGTCTCTTGCGTTCTTGTTCACGGTGCGGAAGTAGGTTGATGCGTGGCATTGGCGCTCCTCAATCGAAGCTTCGCAGCGCCAGGCCGCAAGCTGTGAGTAAGGCCGTGGCGTCGCGCGCCACTGCTTGGGCTTTGGCTTTCGAGGACACTTTCATGTTGCCGAGCGGATCGCCCTTGTCGGCAGGCACGCCGACGCGGCTGGAAATCACTTCGGCCACGCCGGGAATGTTGGCGCAGCCGCCGCAAATCAGGATCTGATCCGGCTGCGCGCGGCCGCTGCCCGAGGCCAGGTAGAACTGCAACGACCGGCTCACCTGCTGGGTCATGTCGTCGATGAAAGGGTCCAGCACTTCGGGCTGATAGTTGCTGGGCAGACCGCCTTCCTTCTTGGCGCGGCCCGCTTCTTCCATGCTGAGTCCGTAGGTGCGCATGATCTCCTCGGTCAGCTGCTGGCCGCCGAAGGCGAAATCACGGGTATAAATGACCTTCAGGTCGCGCAGCACGCTGAACGTGGTGCTGCTGGCGCCGAAGTCCACCACCGCGACGGTGCGGTCCAAACCGCCGTCCGGCATCTGGTGGCGCATCAGTGCGCATGCGTTCTCCAGGGCGAAGGCTTCGACGTCGACTATCTGCGCCGTCAAGCCCGATGCCTGGACCGCGGCCTGGCGCTGTTCGACGTTCTCGGTACGCGTCGCAACCAAGAGAACGTCCAACATTTCCGGATCCTTCTCCGACGGACCCACGACCTGATAGTCGTAGCTGACCTCTTCCATGGGAAAGGGAATGTATTGGTCGGCCTGCATTTCCACCTGGCCTTCCAATTCGTTGTCGCCCAAATTCTTGGGCATTTGAATCACTTTGGTGATGGCCGCATCGCCGCTGATGGCGATCGCTGCGAGCCGGCTGCGTGCGCCCGAGCGCTTCACCGCGCGGCGAATCGCTTCTCCAACAGCCTCGGCATCCACGATGGCTTTCTCGTTGATGGCGTTGTGTGGCGTCGGTTCCGCCGCATAGGACTCAACGCGGTATTGGCCACCCGACATGGTGAGTTCTATGAGTTTCACCGACGAAGTGGTGATGTCCAGCCCTAAAAGCGGACGATGTCTTTTGCCTAACGACCACACAGATTTTTTCCCTTTTTGCTCAATACCTTGGAGGTCGAAACTTGGGTTGGAGAGTAGCTACGACTCGGCAACTTAGCAAGAAACTGTTAAATAGAACGTGAAGCTACTCACGGTAATCACCGCCGGCCGGAGCCACGACGGCAAAGTGAGAACTACGAGGAATTCGTAGCGGCAAAGCACGATATCGAGTCATCCGTTCAGACCTCTGCGCCCGGATTTAAGCCCGGATCATTGGTTGATCTTGGTCTGGCAACCCCGCTGTCCTTTTGAGCTAGGAGCCTCGTAGGACCGGTGGCTTTGCGTCCTCACCTTTCGATGAGTATGCCCACGTAACCGGCGGTAATATGCATCCCTCAGTCCGTCGGGGCAATAAGTTAGAACGGTTTCCTGTGACTAAACGTTATCCAGTTCTCATATCGCGCATTTGCGTAGTTTTAGTGGCTGTTATTGCACTGGCCGTGTTCGCGAACGTCTGTGCTTATGTCTATTTGAGGCCCGCCCTGCCCGATGTGCACAGTCTCAAGGACGTGCAGCTGCAGGTGCCGCTGCGCATTTATTCGCGCGACGGCAAGCTGATTCAATCCATCGGCGAGCAGCGCCGCATTCCGGTCCGCTACGAGCAGCTGCCCAAGATGCTGATCCAGGCCTTCCTGGCCACCGAGGACGACCGCTTCTTCCGGCATCACGGCGTGGATTGGCAAGGGATTCTGCGCGCCGCCGTCGCCAACATGAAGGCGGGCGGCATACGCCAGGGCGCGAGCACCATCACCATGCAGGTGGCGCGCGATATGTTCCTCACGCCGCGGCGCGACATGAAACGCAAGATGAGCGAGATCTACATCTCGCTGCTGATGGAAGCCGAATTTACCAAGGAACAGATCTTCTCCTTGTACGTGAACAAGATTTTCCTGGGGCAGCGTGCCTACGGCGTCGCGGCGGCCGCGGAGGTGTATTTCGGCAAGACCTTGGACCAGCTCAGCATCGCGGAGATGGCGACGTTGGCCGGAATTCCCACGGCGCCTTCCTCGGTCAATCCCGTGGCCAGCGCCGAAGCTGCGACGGTGCGCCGCAGCCACGTCCTGGGTCGAATGCTGGAACTCGGCTACATCAATCAAGCCGAATACGAGGCGGCCAAGAACACGCCGATGGAATCGCGGCTGCACCTGCCCTCGGTCGAAGTGGACGCACCCAACGTGGCGGAAATGGTGCGCAACGACATGCAAGCCAAGTACGGCGATGCCGCGTACACCGCCGGCTACAAGGTCTACACGACCATCGATTCGCGGCTGCAGATCGCGGCGACGGTCGCGCTGCGCACCGGCCTCATGGAATACGACCGGCGCCACGGCTTCCGCGGCGCAACCGCCAAGGTCGATCTCTCCAAGGTGAGCACGCCGGTGGAATACGAATCGACGCTCGAGGAGTTTCCCGTCATCGGCGGCTTGCGCCCCGCCATCGTCGAGAAGGTGGAAGCCAGGAGCGCGAAAATCTACGTCAAGGAACTCGGCTTCGTCACCCTGCCCTGGGAAAAAATGAGCTGGGCGCGGCGTGAGCTGCCCGACGAGAAAGTCGACCGCGCGCCGACGCAGGCGTCCGATATCTTCAATCGCGGCGATGTCATCTATACGGTGGGACGCACGGCGGACTCGCTGCTGTTCGTGCAGGTCCCCGAGGCGCAGAGCGCATTGGTCTCGGTGGATCCGCGCGACGGGGCGGTGGTGGCGCTGGTCGGCGGCTTCGACTTCTTCCAGAGCAAGTACAACCGCGCGATCCAGGCGCGGCGCCAACCCGGCTCAGGCTTCAAGCCGTTCATCTACGCCGCCGCCTTCGACAGGGGTTTTACGCCGGCGAGCGTGGTGCTGGATGCGCCGGTGGTGATAGATGAAGAAGGCAAGGAACAGTCGTGGCGGCCCAAGGAAGACAGCAATCAGTTCTACGGACCGATCCGTTTGCGCGAAGCCCTGACTTATTCGCGCAATCTGATATCCGTGCGCTTGATGCGCGAGATGGGCGGCGAATACACGCGCAACTACGTGACTCGGTTCGGCTTCGACAAGTCGCAATTGCCGGATGATCTCACCATGGCGCTGGGCACGGCGGAACTCAGCCCGCTGCAAGTGGCCATCGGCTATGCCACCTTTGCCAATGGCGGCTTCAAGGTCAGTTCCTACTACATCGAACGGGTCGAGGATGCCGGCGGCAAGGTCTTGAGCCAGGCGGATCCTGCCATCGCCTGCTTCGAATGCACCCAGGCGACCGATGCGCCGGTGGCGCGGGCGACCACCGGCCGCGCGACGCTGCTCGATGCAGGCGCGCATGACGGCAAGACCCTGATCCTGGGCAAGAATCTCGCCCCACAGATAATCCGGCCGCAGGTCGCCTATCTGTTGGCGGATATGATGACCGATGTGATCAAGCGCGGCACCGCGACCAAGGCGCGCGTTCTGAACCGCGACGACATCGCCGGCAAGACCGGCACCACCAACGAGTTTCACGACGCCTGGTTCAACGGCTTCAACGGCGATTTGGTAACCTCGGTATGGACCGGTTTCGATCAAGACCGCACGCTCGGCGAGCATGAGGAGGGCGGGCACGTGTCGGTACCCACTTGGACGTACTACATGCAGGAAGCCCTGAAGCATGTGCCGCGGCATTGGGTGCCGGTGCCCGATGGCATCGTCACCGTGCGCATCAATCCGCAAACCGGCATGCTGGCAAGCTCGGACAATCCAAACTTCATCATGGAGAAGTTCATCGAAGGCAGTCTGCCCAAACCGGAGGTGTACGAGGGACCGGACAGCCAGAATCCGATAAACGACGGCGACAAACCGCTATTCTAGGAGGCTCCCAAGCTACATGCCTAAGAAGTTTTCGCAGCGCGCCGAGGATCTGCGCAGAGCGCTGGCGCAGGAGGCCGCGCGCATCATGGCCGAGCACGGCATCGAGGACTTCCTGCAGGCCAAGCGCAAGGCCGCCGACCGCCTGGGGGTCAACGACGCCTCCGTGCTGCCCAAGAACATCGAGATCGAGGCTGCGCTGCGTGCCCACCAGCGCCTGTTCGGCCGCGAATCGCACGACCACAGCCTCAAGGAGCAGCGGCGCATCGCCCTTGAAACCATGCGGCTGCTGGCCGAGTTCAATCCACGGCTGGTCGGTTCGGTGCTGACCGGAACCGCCACGGAGTACAGCGACATCAATTTGCACCTGTTTGCCGATGCTTCCGAGACTGTGGCAATACGGCTGCTGGACATCGGCGTGCCGCACGAATTCTACGAGCGCCGCGTCAAGATGGACGCCGAGCGCAGCGTCAACTATCCGGCGCTGCGCTTCGAAGCCAATGGCCGCACGGTCGATGCCACGGTATTCCCCATCGACGGCATCCGCCAATCGCCGTATTCGCCGGTGGACGGGCGGCCGATGAAGCGCGCCGACGCGCGCGAGGTCTCGCAGCTCATCGGCTCCAACTGATCACTTCGCGGCCGGCTTCGCCTGCCACACCGCCATCATCTCGGTCGAGCCCTGTGCCCGCACGCCATTGTCCGTCAGGATGTCGTCGGTCGCGGCCATGATGGCCTGGCGCGAAAATACCAATGCCTCTCCGCCCTTCTGATTGAATTCGATGGTGACGAACGGATCCTGGAGGTCGCGCAGCAACTCGACCAGATGCTTCAGGCTCTTCAGCGGCGTGCCGTTGATCGAATACACCACCGAGCCGGTGGCGCTCGAATAACCGTTGGCCAGCTTGTGCGGGAAGAAGGGCGAGGAGATTACGACCAATTCCTGCAGTTCGGGCGTGGGTGAATCGAAAGCCATGCTCGCAAGCGGGCTCTTCAAGAAACTCAGCGCGCGCATCGTGCCGGCGTTGCTGTCGAAGTTGGAGAGCATCTGACGGGTCGCGATCGAGAAACACATCGGTCCATAAATGAAGTACTGCGGATAGCCGCCGTGCAGATCCGCCACCAAGGTCGGGTGCTCGGCCGACACCGGCAGCTCGATCTTCATGGCCTTGCCGGCGCGCACGATGGTCAGGGGCAGCTTGCCGTCCTTCGCCACGTGCTGGATCTCATAGGCGAACTGCACGCGCAAATCCTTGCCCAGCTTGATCATGCCTTGATTATCGATGGGCGTTTCGCCGACATGCGTGATCACGTCCCATTCCTTCAGCGGATAGGACGCGTCCGTCTTGTCGGGCCGGTGCACCACCATGCCCTCGACGCTCTTGTCGAGCTTCAAGAATTCGCGCAGCGCCGGATTCTCCAGCGTTTGCAAGTCATCGTACATGCTGGCTTTGCCGTCATAGACCCCATCCGCGATGTCCTTGAGGAACAGCTCCACCTCTTCGTTGGGAATGATGTAGCCGATGTTCTGCGTGTCGCCGCCGGCGCGGCTGAACGCCAGTCCTATCATCTTGTTGTCCGCAATCGCGGGGCCGCCGCTGTTGCCGGGATTGATGGCCGCATCGATTTGAATGCGCAGGCCCGACACCGGGTAGTTATAGCTGACGAATTCGATGCGCGAGACGATGCCCTTGGTGATCGACAGCGAGTTGCCGCCGGCCGGGAAGCCGTAGGCCAACACCGCGTCCTTGATCTGCGGCAGCTTGTTGGCCCGCGGCAGCGGCGTATGGGTGTCGAAGAACGAGGCATCATCCAGCTTCAGGACCGCCAGGTCGATGCCGGGCGCGATCGCGACCACCGTCGCCGAAACCTTGTCGCCGGCCGCATTCGCCTGCACCTGTACCTGGCTGGCATAGAGCACCGCATGGGCGTTGGTCAGGATGCGGTTGCCTTCGATGACCACGCCCGAGGCAGTCGCCTCGGTAGGCGCCTGCTTGGTCCAGGGCTTGAAGGGATCCGGGTAACGCATGGTAGAGAAGACCTTCACCACCGAATTCTCGATGGAAGGCGCCTTATCGACGATGCCGATGTGCGTCGCGCCGTATGCGGCTGCCGCTTGGACGCAGGCGAACAGGTAGAGACTCAGCGAGAGCAGCGGTTTGTAGCGTGTCATGGAGATCCTGTCGAAAAGGCCAACAAAGCGTTGCCCGAATTGATGTAGACCATGCCGTTGACGATGGTCGCGCCGCCGCGGTCCAAGGGGCCGCCGCTGGCCGCAACGCCGTTCACGGTGTGCAAGGGCTGCGCGGTATCGAAGTCCCACAGGACCTTGCCGTCGATGGTCGAATAGGCGCGCAGATGGCCGTCCAAGGATCCAGAGAAGGCGCTGCCCGGCATCACCGTGACCGCCTGCGACTGCCCATGCACACAGGCACCCTCGCTCCACGCGCAAGCAGGCGTCGGCGAGGCGGCGTGCCAGCGCGCAATTCCGGTCTTGATTTCGATGGCGTTCAGGCTGCCGGCGCCGTTCAAGCCGACGAAGACGTTCTTATAATCGGCGGCCATCCCCCACGCTATGCCGCCCGCGGCGGCGCCGGCTTCCGCGACTCTGGTCTGCCAGAGAACTTCGCCGCCATGGTCGGGATCGAGGCCGTAAATGACGCCGGATCTTTGCCCCGCGAGAATCACCTGGTTGCCGGTGGCCAGCGCACGCAGAATCGGAGAACTGGAGAATCCGCTCGTGCCCATCTCGCCGGTACGCGCCAACTGCTTCACCCAGCGCAACTTTCCGCTGGTCAAATCGAAAGCCACGATGGCATCGGTCAAGGACTGCTCGACGCTGGTGGTCGACCCGCTCGTGCCGACGTACAGCACATCGCGTTTCGGATCTATGGTCGGCGCATCCACCACGGCCGCGCCCGCCGGACCGTACTCCTGGATTCCGCTGCTGCTCTTGCGCGTCGGCTGCGGTTCCTGCAACACGGTGAAGCTCTTCCACAGCACCCTTCCGGTGGCGATGTCCAAGGCAACGACGCTGCCCCGAAAGGTGCAGCAGGCGTAACCGGGAAGGGCAGCCATGGCTTCCTCGGTGGACGCCACCGATACGTAAAGTCGATTGTTGTACAGGATCGGCGCGCCTACGATGCGGGCCAGCGGATGCGTCTCGACCTGGGTCTTCCACATCGGCGTGCCGCGCTGCGCATCCAGCGCATACACCGTACCGGTGTCGTCGCCGAACACCGCGACGCTGGGCGCCTTGATCACGTCGAGATGCGCCAAGGTGCGCTTGAGCTTCTTCGGCAGCACCGCCTTTCTCGACTGCCCAAGCTCGCCGATCGAAATGGCGGTGCGGCTGGGCGCGGGGGCGTCGAAGGTCCAATACGTGCAGCCGCTCTTGGCGTCGAGGGAATAGATGCGGCCGCTCGCGCCGGCGATGAACAGCCGGCCATCCACCACGGTGGGTTGCGCGAATTCGCCGCCGCCCTGATAGCCGAACGTCCATTTCAGCGCCAGCTTGCCCACATCGTTGGCGCGAATCGCCGGCTCTGGCTGATAGCGGCTGTTGTCGAGGTCGCGGCCCCAGCCATTCCAGAGGGCGGTGCCGAGGGCGACCGGTTCGGCGCGATTGGGACAGCTATTCCTTTCCGGCTGCAACGCCACTTGCACGGCCGGCGCGAGCGGCACGGCCGGCCCCGCAGCGCCAGGCACGATTTCGGCTGCGACGCAAACGCCGCCTGCCATCAGACACGCCGCCGACGCGCGCACCCAGGCGTTTGAAAGCGCGCGCATCTTTCAGCGTTTATCGATCGGCTGATAGTCTCGTTTGGTGGGACCGGTATAGAGCTGGCGCGGCCGGCCGATTCTCATGTGCGGATCGGAAACCATCTCCTGCCAGTGAGCGACCCAGCCCGCGGTGCGCGCGATCGCGAACATGACGGTGAACATGGAGCGTGGAATCCCCAGGGCGCTATAGATGATGCCGGAGTAGAAATCGACGTTCGGGTAGAGCTTGCGCGACACGAAGTATTCGTCCTTGAGCGCGATCTCCTCGAGCTTGAGCGCCAACTCGAACAACGGATTGTCGCTCCTGCCCAGCTTATCCAGCACGCGATAGCACATGCCGCGGATGATTTTCGCGCGCGGATCGAAGTTCTTGTAGACGCGGTGGCCGAAACCCATGAGGCGCACGCTGTCGTTCTTGTCCTTGACTCTGCCCAAGAACTTGTCGATGTTGGCAACCGATCCGATGGAATCCAGCATGTCGAGCACGGCTTCATTGGCGCCGCCGTGCGCGGGACCCCAAAGCGCCGAAACCCCCGCCGAGATGGCGGCGTACGGATTGGCGCCCGTGCTGCCGGCAAGACGCACCGTCGAGGTGCTGGCATTCTGCTCGTGATCGGCATGCAATATGAAGAGCAGGTCCAGCGCCTCTGCCGCCACCGGATCGATGCCGTAGGGCTCGCAGGGCACCGCGAAGAACATGTTCAGCATGTTGGCGCAGTAGCGTAAATCGTTGCGCGGATACATGAACGGCTGCCCGAGCGTGTGCTTGTAGGCGGCCGCAGCGATGGTCGGCAGCTTGGCGACGATGCGGTGGGCGAATATTTCGCGGTGGCGCGGATCGTCGATGTGCGTCGTGTCGTGATAGAAGGCCGCCATGGACGCAACCACGGCGGACACCATCGCCATGGGATGCGCATCGTGGTGAAAGCCCTGGAAGAAACGCAGCAGCTGCTCGTTGACCATGGTGTGGCGCATGATCGAGTTCTGGAAGGCGTCGAGCTCATCCTTGCCCGGCAGCGTGCCGTTGATCAGCAGCGCCGCCACTTCCAGGAAATTGGATTTCTCCGCCAGCTGCTCCACCGGATAGCCGCGGTAAAGAAGCACCCCGGCGTCGCCATCGATGTACGTTATCTTGCTGTCGCAACTCGCGGTCGCCATGAAACCAGGATCGAAAGTGAATACGCCTTGATCCTTGGTCAAATTAGCGATGTTCAACACATCGGGACCGATGGTTCCCGATATGGCCTCCAGTTGGCTTACTTTTCCGGTCGCTAGATTCTTGAGTTCGTATTTCGTGCTCATGCGCTGTTCCGACTGGTATTGCGTTCGTTACGGGGCCACGCAGCCTTGCACGGTCGCAAAACGGAATCAAGCTGGCGCGTCACCGCACGAGCAGCTGGTACTGCGGCATCGGAAGCCGGCTTAAGGCTTGGCAGCAGACGCGTACTTCTTGCGGAATTTATCGACGCGACCGCCGGTGTCGACGATTTTCTGCTTGCCCGTGTAGAACGGATGGCAGTTCGAGCAGACTTCAACCTGCAGATCGTGGCCTATGGTCGAGCGGGTCTCGAACGCATTGCCGCAGGTGCAGGTGACGTTGATCGTTTTGTATTCGGGGTGAATGTCGGCTTTCATGGGAACCTCGTGATTGTCTGCGGCAGAATCGAAGTGCATCGAATCGATGCCATCGCCACGCCTACCCTCAAGTTGCCGGCAAAAATTCAGAAATCAATGCCCGGCAACTTTTGGGGCCGGGCATCATATGCGCCTGCGCCGCGCCAAACAAGATTTGCCGTGCATCCGGTAACAAAAAGACCCCGGAATCGCGTAAGTCTTTGTCTGACAACGGGTCGCTCCTTTGTCCACAAAAACTGTGGATAAGTCTGTGGATGGCCCTCCTCTCAAGGGATGCAACAAGCTGAATTTCGCATTTGTATTGATTTGGTTAAAAAACATACAAGCCATTTTTATTATTAATTTCAATGGCTTATGGATGTGACCTTACGTAATGTAAATGCAATGTGCTGTAGGTCTCACTTCGCGCACGCAGCAATCAGCCATGTGTATAAGCTCAAGGCAGAAAAGCAGCCTGAAGATCATTGAGGAAGCGCCTCCCCAGGTCGGTCGGCCGCCAGCCCGCAGGGCCTGATTCGAGCAAGCCGCGCAGCTTGACCCCCTCGAGCTGCGCTCGCACGGCCTCCAAGGGCAGGCCCGTGCGCCCTTCGAAGCAATCGTTGCTGAAACCTTCGTTCAACCGCAGCGCATTCAACATGAATTCGAACGGCAAATCGCGCACCTGCACGGCGCCGCAGTCGCCGATGGCATCATCAGTGCCGCGGTTGGCCTGGGCTTGATATTCACCGGGCTGTTTCGGTTTGACGGTGCGCAAAATGCGCTGCGGCGCCGCGATGCTCACCTTGCCGTGAGCGCCGGCGCCGATGCCGATGTAGTCGCCAAACAGCCAGTAGTTCTGGTTATGGCGGCAACGTGCGCCCTCTCTCGCATAGGCGGACACCTCGTATTGTTCGAAGCCGGCCTCGGCCAATAATTCCTGGCCCTCGGTCTGCATGCGCCACGCGGTGTCCTCATCGGGCAGCGGCGGCGGCCGCGAATGAAACACCGTGCCCGATTCGAGCGTGAGCTGGTAGTAGGAGATGTGCGCGGGGCCCAAGGCGCAGGCGTGAGCCACGTCGCGGAGCGCCGCCTCGACGGTTTGCTCCGGCAGCGCATACATGAGGTCGAGATTGAAATTCTCGATGCGCGCCGCGCGCAATTCCTCGACGGCGCGCTCGGTATCCTCAGGTGAATGAATCCGGCCCAAGCGCTCGAGCATGCGCGCCTCGAAGCTCTGCGCCCCCAGGGAAACTCGGTTCACGCCGGCCTGTGCGTAGCCGGTGAATCGGCCGCGCTCGATGGTGCCGGGGTTGGCCTCCATGGTGATTTCCGCATCGCCCGCCAAATCGGCGCGGCGGCGTATCTCCCGCAGAAAGCGCGCGAAATCGTCCGGCGCAAACAGACTGGGCGTGCCGCCCCCGAAGAACACACTGTCGATTCTGCGCCCTTCGATGCGCGGCAGTTCGCGCTCGAAATCGCGCAGCAGGGCGGCGATGTACGAGACATCCGGCCGCGCCGACTTCAATTGATGCGAATTGAAATCGCAGTAAGGGCATTTGCGCACGCACCAAGGCATGTGCACGTACAA
>Ga0182024_10006912_pt1 | contig 24694 bp, 23 predicted proteins | sample P32metaG_FD_120480 | JGI IMG/M metagenome (GOLD analysis project Ga0182024, IMG submission 120480) | Permafrost microbial communities from Stordalen Mire, Sweden - P3-2 metaG (Illumina Assembly) | ecosystem: Environmental > Terrestrial > Soil > Wetlands > Permafrost | place: Sweden: Stordalen...
TGCTGCTCGACGAGCCGATGGGCGGGATGAACCAGGAAGAAAAAGAGGACATGGCCCGCTACATCCTCGATGTGAACCAGCAATGGGGCACCACGGTCATCCTCATCGAGCACGACATGACGGTCGTCATGGACATCTCGCACCAGGTCAATGTGTTCGACCGCGGCCGCAAGATCGCCGAGGGCACCCCGGCCGAGGTGCAGAGCAACCCCGCCGTGATCGAGGCCTATCTCGGCGCCGGAAGTCATGGGGGTGCGAAAGCGGCATGACGATCGACCTGACCCTGCCGCAACTCCTGCGCAAGAACGCCGGGAGCCTGCCGGGCAAGACCGCGATGCGCGAGAAGGATCGCGGCATCTGGCAGCCCTATAGCTGGCCGCGCTATTGGGACGAGACGCGCGATCTCGCGCTCGGGCTCGCCGCCGCCGGCTTCGGCGCGGGCGACAAGCTCGCGGTCATCGGCGAGAACCGGCCGCGGCTTTATTTCGCCCAGCTCGCGGCGATGTGTTTGGGCGGCATCGCGGTGCCGGCCTATCAGGACGCGATCGCCGCCGAGCTAGCCTATGTGCTCGACCACGCCGAGGTGTCGGTCGTCGTCGCCGAGGACCAGGAGCAGGTCGACAAGGTGCTTTCGGTGCGGGACCGGCTGCCGCATCTGAAGCTCGTCGTCTACGACGATCCGCGTGGTCTTGGCGATTACCACGAGCCCATCCTCACATCTTTTCTCGCGGTCGCGGCGGCGGGGCGCGAATTCGGCGCGGCGCATCCCGGTTATGTCGAGGCCGTCGTCGACGCCGGCAAGCCGGGCGATCTCTGCCTCTTCTCCTACACCTCGGGCACGACCTCGCGGCCGAAGGGCGTGATGCTCTCGCACGCCAATTTGCTGAGCGCGGCGGAGGCGCTCGCCAGAGCCGACGACGTGCGCGCCGACGACGACCATCTCGCCTATCTGCCGATGGCGTGGATCGGCAATTCGCTGTTGTCGATGGCGCTGCATCTGTGGGTCGGCTTCACCTGCAACTACCCTGAAAAGCCGGAAACGCTGCTGCGCGACCTGCGCGAGCTGGGGCCGACGATCGCGCTGGCGCCGCCGCGCTTCTGGGAGAACACGCTGACCGCGATCCTGGTGCGCGCGGGCGATGCGAGCTGGTTGAAGCGGCGGCTCTTCGGTCTCTTCCGCGACATCGCCGAGCGGGCGGAGATGCGGCGCGGCGCCGGGGAGGCGGTGCCGGCGTCGCTGCGGCTCGGGGTGGCGCTCGGCGAAATCCTGATCTACGGCCCGCTGCGCGATCAATTGGGTCTGCGCCGCGCGCGCTGGGTCTATACCGGCGGCGCGCCGCTGGGCGCCGACACGTTCCGCTTCTTCCGCGCGGTCGGGGTCAATCTGAAGCAGGTTTACGGCGCGACCGAGCTGGCCGGGCTGTGCTCGGTGCAGGCCGACCGGGACGTCGATCCCGATACCGTCGGCCGGGCGTTTCAAGGCACCGAGCTGCGCATCGCCGAGAACGGCGAGGTGCAGGTCCGCTCGGCCTCGGTGTTCCTCGGTTACTACAAGCAGGAAGAGGCGACCCAGGGCGCGATGACCGAGGACGGGTGGTTGCGGACGGGCGATGCCGGGTTCATCGACCGGCGCGGCCATCTGGTGATCATCGACCGCGCGCGCGATGTCGGCAAACTCGCCGACGGCACCGCCTACGCCCCGCAATTCATCGAGAACAAGCTCAAGTTCAGCCCCTTTATCGGCGAGGCGGTGGCGTTTGGCGACGCGCGGCCGTTTGTCGCCGCGATCGTCGCGATCGACCCGACGACGGTCGGCAATTGGGCCGAGCGGCACAACTTGGCCTATACCTCGTTCCAGGATTTGTGCGCGCGCCCCGAGATCGCCGGCTTGGTCCGCGACGAAATCCGTAAATGCAACGCGATGCTGCCCGACGCTGTGCAAATCCGCCGCTTCCTGGTGCTCAACAAGGAATTCGACGCCGACGACGACGAGATCACCCGCACCCGCAAGATCCGCCGCGGCTTTGTCGCCGAGAAATACGCCAGCGTCGTCGCGGCGCTTTACGGTGGGCTGAGCGAGGTCGAGCTCGCCGCCGAGATCACCTATGAGGATGGGCGCAAGGCGATAATGCGCTCGACGCTGGCGATCGCCGATGTCGACGAGCCGGAAGAGCGGCGCGAAGTCGCCGCCCCGCGCGCTGCCGAGCCGGCGGTTTCTCCGGCGCAATAGCGATATGGCTCGAACACACCACAATTCGTCGCCCCCGCGAAAGCGGGGGTCCAGGGGCAACCGCTCCGTCGCCCGCCCCTGGATTCCCGCTTCCGCGGGAATGACGACGGAAATTGCCGATGCCTGAGTTCGATCTGCAATTCACCCTCTATCTGCTGACCAACGGGGTGATGATCGGGCTGATGTACGCGCTCATCGCGCTCGGCTTTGTGCTGATCTACAAGGCGACCGACGCGATCAATTTCGCCCAGGGCGAGTTCGTCATGTTCGCCGGCTTTATCGCCGCCGGCGCGGCCCAGTTCGCCGGCGCGCCGTTCTGGGTGTGCGCTATCCTGGCGGTCGGCGGCATGGTGGCGCTTGGCTTCGCGCTCGAACGGGTCGTGCTGCGGCCGCTGATCGGGCGTCCGGTGATCGCCGTCGTCATGGCGACGATCGGGCTCGCCGCGGTGCTGCGCGGCTCCGCGGTGCTGGCGTTCGGCGCCGGCACGCGCGCCATCAACATGCCGATTCCCGACGACCCGATCCCGTTGGGGCCGGTGACGCTGCCGCCGGTCGAGGTGGTCGGCGCGGCGGTGAGCCTCATTTTCCTCGCCGGCTTCACCTGGTTCTTTTTGAAGAGCCGGACCGGCATCGCGATGCGCGCGGTCGCCGACAGCCAGCAGGTGGCGATGGCGATGGGGATCAACGTACGGCGCTATTTCGCCTTCGCCTGGGCGATGGCGGGCATCGTCTCGGCGCTGGGCGGGATCGTCTGGGGCGCGATGCTCGGCGTCGACAACCAATTGGCGCTGGTCGGGCTCAAGGTGTTCCCGGTGGTGATCCTCGGCGGCCTCGACTCGATCCTCGGCGCGGTGGTCGGCGGGCTCATCGTCGGCATCGTCGAGAATTTGGCGGCCGGGTATTTCGACCCGCTGGTCGGCGGCGGGACCAAGGATTTCGCCCCCTATCTGTTGATGATCATCGTGCTGATGGTGCGCCCCGAGGGGATTTTCGGGCGCCGCCGGATCGAGCGCGTCTAGAGGAAGGGCGCGCGATGTTCCACCGCGAGGCCGGGGTCTTCAAGACCAGCTATGCCGCCGACATGGCGCTCTACCCGCTGCCGATCGCGCGTTGGGCGGTGGCGGTGCTGGCCGTGCTGTTTATCGTTGTCGTGCCGCTGGTCTGCGGCGACTACGCGATCTCGATCCTCAACCTGATCCTGATCGCGATCGTCGGCGCGCTCGGCCTCAATATCCTCGTGGGCTATACCGGGCAGATCTCGATCGGCACCGGCGCGTTCATGTCGGTCGGTGCCTACACCGCGGCCAATTTGGTGACCCGCATCGGCGCGCCGTTCTGGGTGGCGTTGCCGGCGGCGGGGCTGATGGCGGCGCTGGTCGGGGCGATCGTCGGCATCCCGTCGCTGCGCATCAAGGGCATCTATCTCGCCATCGCGACGCTCGCGGCACAGCTGATCATCGAGTGGACGATCAACCACGTGCAGTGGATCTCTGGCGGCGTGCAAGCCTCGGTGATGATCCCGCGTCCGTCGATCTTCGGCATGCGGCTGAAGAGCGAAGCGCAGATCTATTGCTTCCTGATGTTCTTCGTGGTGCTGGCGCTGGTCGCGACGCTGAACCTGGTGCGCAGCCGCATCGGCCGCGCCTTCATCGCGATCCGCGACCAGGACATCGCCGCCGAGATCATCGGCATCAACATCTTCCGCTACAAGCTCTATGCCTTCGCGATCTCGTCGTTCTATGCCGGGGTGACCGGCGCGCTCGAGAGCTATTATCTCGGCATCGCCAATTACGAGCAGTTTCAGATCGACGTGTCGATCGACTACCTGGCGATGGTGATCATCGGCGGGCTCGGCTCCGTCCTCGGCTCGGTCTTCGGCGCGATCTTCGTCACCTTGCTGCCGATCGCGACGCGCTGGTTTCTCGAAGCCACGGGGGGCATTTTCTTTTCTCAGGCCGACATGCTCAACGTGATCCCCAATTTGCGGCTGGTGATCTTTGGCGGGCTGATCATCTTCTTCCTGGTGGTGGAGCCGGAAGGGCTCAACCGCTTGTGGCGCAACATCCGCAATTACTTCCGCGTCTGGCCATTTTCCTATTAACTCGTGGGAGACAAAGGGAGGGAACGCCAATGACAAAACTATCTAGGAGCATGCTGACGCTCGCGGCGGGCGTGGCGGCTGGCTTGGCGTATGCCGGGTCGGCGGCCGCCGAGGACAAGGAGCTGCTGATCGGCGACCAGTGCGACCGCACCGGGGCGACGCAGATCGTCGGCACGGTGCTGTGCCCGGCGGAGCAGGATTATTACCGGCTCGTCAACTCGAAGGGCGGCATCGGCGGCTGGACGGTCAAGGGCGACGAGATCGACAACGGCTACAAGGTGCCGGAAGGCATCGAAGCTTACGAGCGGCAGAAGCAGATGGGCGCGTTGTTGATGACGCTCTACGGCACGCCGCAGACGGTCGCGCTGAACCAGCGGCTGGAGCAGGACCACATGCCGACAACTTCGCCCGGCTTCGGCATCTCCGCGGCGGCGGATGGGGTCCGCTTCCCGTATCTGTTCCCGGTCGCGGCGACCTATTGGTCGCAGGGCGCCGGCGCGGTCAAGTTCGCCAAGGATCAGCTCGGCGGCGACCTCAAGGGCAAGAAGATCGCCTACATCTATTACGACAACCCCGCCGGCAAGGAGCCGATGCCGATCCTCGAAGCGCTGCAGAAGCAGGAAGGCTTCGACATGCGCACCTTCGCGGTGCCGCCCCCGGGGGTCGAGCTGGGCGCGCAGATCATCGACATCACCCAGCGCTACAAGCCCGACTTCATCATCGCCCACCTGTTCGGCCGTTCGCCGTCGGTGATGATCAAGGGGTTGAAGAGCGCCGGCTTTCCGCTGAAGAAGGTGCTCGGGCTCGTCTGGGCGTCGGCCGAGGCCGACATCCTCGCGGCCGGCGGCTGGAGCGTCGCCGAAGGTTACAACACGCTGCAATTCGCCGGCGCCGGCGACGACTACCCGGTCCGCGCGGAAATCAAGGCGATGTACAAGAAGGACGGCAAGGACCCGCCCAAGGAGATGGATGACACCGTCATCTACAATCGCGGTCTGTTGCAGGCGGCGATCCAGGTCCAAGCGCTGACCAACGCGCTCAAGATCAGCGGCGGCCAGAAACCGACGACCGAACAGGTCAAGGCCGGCATGGAGCAGATCCACGACTTCACGCTCGGCGGCCTCGTCCCGCCGCTGCAGATCACCGCGACCGATCATGAAGGCGGTGGTTGGGTCCGGATCTTCCAGGCCCATGACGGCAAGTTCGTCGCGGAGACCGACTGGTTCCACGCCTACCGCGACGTCGTCGAGAACGCGGTCAAGACCGCGGAATAGGCGGCGTACCTGCCCAACACCAGGACCATTCGATGCTGGCGTTCAACAATGTCGAAGTCGTCTATGACGGCGTGATCCTGGTGCTGCGCGGCGTGTCGCTGGTGGCCGAGGAGGGGCGCATCACCACCCTTCTCGGCGCCAACGGCGCCGGCAAGACGACGACCTTGAAGGCGATCTCGGGCCTATTGCAGACCGAGCGCGGCCAGATCACCAAAGGCAATGTCGAGTTCGACGGCGCTCGCATCGACAGCCTGTTGCCGCATGAGGTCGTCAAGCGCGGGATCGTCCAGGTGTTCGAGGGACGCCGGGTCTTCGAAAACCTGACGGTCGACGAAAACCTGATCGTCGGCGCCCATAGCCGCCGCGATTTCACCGCGATCCGGCGCGGCATCGACCGGGTTTACGACTCGTTCAAGGTATTGCGCGAGCGGCGCCAGCAGCCGGCCGGTTATCTCTCGGGCGGCGAGCAGCAGATGCTGGTCATCGGCCGCGCGCTGATGTCCGAGCCCAAGGTGATCCTCTTGGACGAGCCCTCATTGGGCCTCGCGCCGCTGATCATCGAGGAGATATTCGGCGTCATCCGCCGCCTGAAGGAAGAGCAGGGCTTGACCGTGCTGCTCGTCGAGCAGAACGCGGCGCTGGCGCTCGACATCGCCGACCATGGCTATGTGATGGAAAACGGCCGCATCGTGCTCGAAGGCCCGGCCGATTCATTGCGCCAGAACTCCGACATCCGGGAGTTCTATCTCGGCCTCAACGAGACCGGCGCGCGCAAATCCTACCACAACGCCAAGCACTACAAGCGCCGCAAGCGCTGGCTGGCGTAGCCTCGGCCGTGCTGCTGACCTAAAGTTCGTCATCCCCGGGCTTGTCCCGGGGATCCACGTAGATGGCCGGGTCAAGCCCGGCCATGACGAATTGAGGGAATATTAGATGCCCAATCTCCCCCGCATCGCGGTCATCGGCACCGGCGGCACGATCTCGTCGCTCGGCAATGGCAGCCTCGACGTGCTCGATTACCCGGATTTCGGGCAGAAGCTGACGAGCGAGGCGCTCATCGACAAGTTTCCCGAGACGCGGCTGGTGGCCGATCCGGTGCCGGTCACCTACCGTCAGGTCGGCAGCACCGCGCTCGGACCCGAGGATTGGCTCGCGCTGCGCAGCATGATCCACCGCATCGCTCAAGACGACCCCGGTATCGCCGGGTTTGTGATCCCGCACGGCACGGCGACGCTCGAGGAGACCGGGTTCTTCCTCAACCTGACGCTCGGGGTGGCGCAGCCGGTGGTCATGGTCGGGGCGCAGCGCCCGGCGAGCGCGCTCGGCACCGATGCCGGCACGAACCTGGTCAACGCGCTCCAGGTCGCCGGCTCGCAAGAGGCGCGCGGCAAGGGCGTGCTGGTCGTCCTCAATAACGAGATCCATCCCGCGCGCGATGTGGTGAAGACCTCGACCTACCGGGTGCAGACCTTTCGCAGCCTCGATTTCGGCGCGCTCGGCCATGTCGACGGCGATGGCCCGCAATTCTACCGTGCGCCGCTGAAGGCGCACATGCCGGACACCGAGTTCGCCGCGCGCGATATCGGCGTGCTGCCGCGGGTCGACATCGTGCTCAGCTATGCCGGCGCCGACACGGCCCTCATAGACGCGGCGATCGGCGCCGGCGCCAAGGGCATCGTCTCGGCCGGGTTCGCGCCGGGCAGCCCGACGCCGGCGCAACAGGAGGCGCTGATCGCGGCGGCGAAGGCGGGGATCGTCGTCGTGCAATGCAGCCGCGCGGCGAGCGGCCGGGTCGCGCCGCGCCGCCGCCTCAAGGAGACCGGCATCGTGGCGGGCGAGGATTTCTCGCCACAAAAGGCGCGGATTTTGTTGATGCTGATGCTGACGACGACGCTGGACGTCGGCGAGATACAAGCTGGGTTCCAGCGGTATTGAAAAAACCCCTCTCCCGCTTGCGGGAGAGGGAGGGGCCCGTCGCGCAGCGATAGGAGGGTGAGGGTATCGTGGCGATCGCTACCCTCACCCGGCTTGCGTTGCTCGCCACCCTCTCCCGCTTGCGGGAGAGGGGCTACTACAGCGCCGACGGATCGTCGCGCACGGCCGCCTCGGCGAGGCTGTTGTCCACCGCGACGGTGTAATCGGTGCCTCTGACAAAGCCGCCCGAGACCAGCCCGGCTTTCAGCCGCTCGTACCCGTCGCGCGGCAGGATCGGGGTCGCGCCCCAGACGCCGAGCGCCTTATAGCGCGCCAGCGCCGCGACGAGGCGGCCTCGCGGCAGCGCCGGGAAGTAGCTCTGTACGGCGTCGGCCAACGCCGCGGCCGGTTGGGTGTGCAGCCATTTTTGCGTGCGGTAGAGGCCGCGCACCAGACGCCAGAATTCGTCGCGCTTCGCCGCGAGCACGCCGCGCCGCGCGTAGAAGGTCGTGTAGGAGCACGGGCCCCGGCTTGCCGCCGCGTACCACAGATGCCCCGACCCGTCGGCGATCAATTCCTCGGCGAGCGGCTCGAACAATTGCACGACATCGACAGTGCCGGTGCGCAGCGCGGCCATGTTGTCGGCCATGCCGCGGTCGGCGACGCGGTCGAGGCTCGTCGGATAGATTCCGGCGAGCCGCAAATCATGTTGCAGGCAGAGCCACGGCGTCGGCACCTCGCTGACCGTGGCGATGCGCAGCCGCGCCAGATCGGCGAGCGCGAAATGCGGGCGCGGCGTGCGCCCCACCAAGAGGAACGGGTCGCGCGTCACCGCCTCGCCAAAGCAGACGACATCGCAATCGGCGCGTTCCTCGTAAAGCTGGTTGACCCGCATGGGTCCGCCCCAGGCGACGTCGGTGCTGCCATCGAAGAGGCCGTTCGGCGCGTTGCCGAAGCCCGGCGCGCCAGCGAAGCGCACCTCGACCCCTTCCTTCTCATAGGCGCCCAAGGCCAGCGCCGCGTAATAGGGCGCGTAGAACAGCCCGCGCAGCGACTCCTGCAGGACGATCGCCATCGCCTCACCTCGCCTTGAGGCCAGCTTTAAGAATTTCCGCCGCGGCGTCGGCGAATACCTGAGCGCCCAGCACGATGTCGTCTTCGCTGGTGTCCTCGGACCAATGGTGGCTGATCCCCTTGAGGCTGGGGATGAACATCATGCCGGCGCGCAATTTGTGCGAGATCACCTGCGCGTCGTGCCCGGCGCCGCTTGGCATCCGCGTGTGCCCGCCCGGCACGTAACGCTCGGCGGTCGCCTCGATCGCGCTCTCGAATTCCGGGTCCATCATTCGCGGCTCGGTCCGCGACAAATCCTCGATCTCGGCGCGGCACGGGCCGGCGCGGTCGCTTTCGGCGACCAGCTCCAAAAGGGCGGCCCGGTAGCGGGCGAGGATCGCGGTGTCGACGTCGCGCGCCTGCACCAGCATCTCGGCGCGGCCGGGAACGACGCTCGGCGCGTTCGGGTCGATCAGCATGCGGCCGATCGTCCACACCGTGCGCGGTCCGGCGATCGTCGCGAAGCGGTCGTGGATCCGCGTCGCGAGCCGCACCATCGCGACCCCGGCATCCTTGCGCCGCGCCATCTGCGTGGTACCGGCATGGTTCTGCTGGCCAGTGAGGGTGACGCGCCAGTTCCAGATGCCGACGATCCCCTCGACGATGCCGATCCGCAGGCCGCTCGTGTCGAGCGTGTCGCCCTGCTCGATATGGGCTTCGAGATAGCCGAGGTAGCGCGCGGGGTCGACCTCGATGCGCGGCCGCCCGGCATACCCGGCGTGGGCGAGCGCGTCGCGCAGCGGGACGCCGTCGCGACTCTCATAGGAGTCGATCTCGGCCTCGCTGAGCCGCCCGGTGAACGAGCGGCTGCCGAGCATGTTGCCGTAGTGGCCCTCCTCGTCGGCCCAGGCGACGGTCTCGATGCCGAGCCCCTTCAACCCCGGGTCGGCGGCGAAGGCGCGCGCCAGCTCGATCCCGTAGACGACGCCGAGCGCGCCGTCGAGCCAGCCGCCTTTCGGCTGCGTCTCGCTGTGCGAGCCGACCAGCAGCCGGCGCGTCGCGTGCTCGGCGCGGCCGAACACGTTGCCGATGCCGTCGATGACGGGAGCGAGCCCGGCCTCGGCGAATTTTTCGGCGAGCCATTGGCGCGAGGCGACATCGACCGCGGAATAGGTCGGCCGGTCGACACCAGTCTCGTAGCGGCCGAACTCGGCCAGGCGCTTGAGGTCTCCGAGCAGGCGGGGTCCGTCGATCTTCGGCATGGGTCGCTTGAACCTTTCAGCGAATTAATCCGCCGGCGAGGGGAGCCGACGAGGGGTCACCGCGTATTCTATGCACAAACGCCTCGTTCAGGGATTGCCGGTAACGGCGGCATCGGGCCACCCGCGAGAGCGCGCTTCAAAGGAGAACGCCAATGAATAAATCGACGCTGGCGGGCGCCGCGATGATCGCGGTCGCCGCTGTCGCGGTGCCGGTCCTGGCCTGGTCGCAGGCCCCCGCGCCGCCGCCCCCGGCCGCCGGACCCGGTGGGCCGGCAGCGCCTGGCGGGCCGGGCGGTCCGGGCCATGACGAGATGCATCACGGCTGGGGGCGCTGGGCGCAACATGTTTCGCCGCAGCAAGCCTGCGTCGACCGGCTGGCGCGGCGCGCCGGGTTCGTCGCGTCGATGGGGTTCAAGCTCGACCTGACCGCCGACCAGAAGCCGCTGTGGGACAAGGTGGTGGCGGCGACGCAAACCGCCCAGGACAGCCAGCGCAAGCTGTGCGCGTCGCTGCCGGCTTCCGCCGACGATCGCGGCAAGGAGACCCTGATCGACCGCATGAACCACCGGCAGCAGATGCTGCAGGGGCAGCTCCAGGCCCTGCAGCAGACCGAGCCGGCGGTGCAGGCGCTTTATGAGAAGCTGACGCCGCAGCAAAAGGCGATCGTCGACCACCCGTTCCATCGCGGGTAGCTCAGTTGTCGTCCCGGCGAAAGCCGGGACCCACTTTTCAGCATCTCGTGCCGCGGAAAAGTGGATACCGGCCTTCGCCGGTATGACGAATGTATCTAGGATAGGGCGCAGAATCACAACCCTGCGCCCTTCCCATGTCCCAAGCCAATCCCCGCGTCGCCCTCCTCGGCTTCTCGATCGAATGCAACCGTTTCGCGCCGGTCGCGACCAGAGCGCATTTCGAGGCCCGCACCTATCTCGAAGGCGACGATATCGTGCGCGAGGCGCGCGGGCCGGCGCCTGCCATGTTGCCCGAGACGCCGGGCTTTGTCGCGGCGATGGACGCCTCGGGTCCGTGGCAGCCGGTCGGCGTCGCGCTGGCGATGACCGAGCCGAACGGCCCGGTCGATCACGGCTTCTTCGCCGAGCTGATGGCGACGATCGAGACGCGGCTCACCGCGGCGTTGCCGGTCGACGCGGTCTATATCTGCTCGCACGGCGCGGCGATCACCACCGAGGACGACGACCCGGACGGCGCGCTCTTCGCGACTGTCCGCCGCATCGTCGGCCCCGACATCCCGGTCGCCGCGACTCTCGATCTCCACGCCAACATCTCCGAGCGCATGGTGCAGTCGATCGACGCCTTTATCGGCTATCGCACCAACCCGCACATGGACATGCGCGAGCGCGGCGAGGAGGCCGCCGGCACGATCCGCGAGCTGCTCGCCGGAACCAAGACCGAGCGCGCCTTTGTCCGCCTGCCGATCGTGCCGCCGACGGTGACCATGCTCACCGCCGTGGGCCCCTACGCCGACATGATCGATTTCGGCCAGACCAAGATCGGCCCGGAGATCATGAATGTATCGGTGATGGGCGGGTTCGCCTTTTCCGACACCGCGAAGAACGGGCTGACGGTCGTCGTCACCGCGCGGCGAGATCGGCGCAACAGCCGGGCCGCCGAGGCGGTGGCCCGCGAGGTGGCGCAGTTCGGCTGGGACAATCGCGCGCGCTTCTATCCGAAGCTGACCCCGCTCGACGACGCGGTGGCGAAGGCGGTCGCGGTGTCGAACGACCCGGCGCTGCCGGCGCTCGCCTTCGCCGATGTCGCCGACAATCCCGGCGGCGGCGCGCGCGGCAATACGATGTTCCTGCTGCGCGCTTTCCACGAGGCGGGGGTGAAGGGGGCGTTGGTCGGCGTGATCTACGACCCGGCGCTCGCCGCCGAGGCGCATCGTTACGGGCTGCACTATAATTTCGACGCGCGCTTCAACCGCGACGAGACGACGAAATTCTCCGAGGAATGGACCGCGCCGGCGCGGGTCGTGGCGCTGACCGACGGCGATTGCGTCGGCCGGCGCGGCATTTATGCCGGCCAAAGCCTCCATCTCGGCCCCTGCGCGGCGCTGCGGATCGGCGGCATCACCGTCGTGGTGATCTCGCACCGGGTGCAATGCGCGGACCCGATCTTCTTCGAGATGATGGGGCTCGATATCGCTAAGGCACGCGCCGTCGTGGTCAAGTCGCGCGGCCATTTCCGCGGCGGCTTCGACGAATTCTTCGACCATGCGCGGATCGTCGAGGTCGATCTGCCCGGCCTGACCTCGCCGGTGCTGGCGAATTTCGACTGGAGCCACCTGCCGCGCCCGGTGATCCCGCTCGACGATGGCGTCGACTGGCATCCGCCGCCGGGCTAGCTTTTCGGCAACGACACAAAAAAACCGATACGGAGGAGACGATGACGACGGCGAACCCCGGACCCCTGACCGCGGAAGCGGCGCTGGAGCGGGCGACGATGGCGCGGGTGACCCGCCGCCTGCTGCCGATGCTGATGATCTGTTACTTCATCGCCTATCTCGACCGGGTCAATATCGGCTTCGCCGGGCTGACGATGAACAAGGACCTCGGCTTTTCGTCGGCGGTCTTCGGCTTTGGCGGCGGGATCTTCTTTCTCGGCTACTTCATCTTCGAGGTGCCGAGCAATGTGATCCTCGAGCGCGTCGGCGCGCGTGTCTGGATCGCCCGCATCCTGGTGACCTGGGGGCTGATTTCCGGCTGCACCGCGCTGGTCACCGGGGAGTATTCGTTTTTCTCGATCCGCTTCCTGCTCGGCCTCGCCGAGGCCGGGTTCTTCCCCGGCATCATCCTCTATCTGACCTGGTGGTTTCCGTCGGCCTACCGCTCGCGGATCGTCGCCATGTTCATGGCGGCAATCCCGATCTCGAACATCCTCGGCTCGCTGGTGTCGGGCGTGCTGCTCAATCTGCACGGGCTCGCGGGCCTCACCGGCTGGCAGTGGCTATTCATCCTCGAAGCCGTTCCGGCCGTGGTGCTCGGCATCGTCTTTTATTTCTACATGACCGACCGGCCCGAGCACGCCCTATGGCTCGAGCCGGCGCAGCGCGACTGGCTGATCGCGCGGCTCGGGGTGGAGCGCGCCCAACGCGAGGCGATCCGCCATTACAGCCTCGGCGAGGCCTTGCGCGACCGCCGCGTGCTGCTGCTCAGCCTCGTTTATTTCGGTGGCACCTATGCCAGTTACGGCCTCGTGCTGTTCCAGCCGCAGATCGTGCGCAAGCTCGCCGAGGGGTTCGGCACGATCGGCCTCATCAACGCGATCCCCTATGTTTTCGGCGCCTGCGCGATGATCCTGTGGGGTCGCCATTCGGATCGTACCGGCGAGCGCGCCGGCCATACCGCGATCGGCTATTCGCTCGCCGCCGCCGGTCTCATCGCGTGTGGATTGATGACCGATCCCGTCATGACGATGGCGATGCTGGTGCTCGCCTCGATGGGGCAATCCTCGACCGGCCCGTGCTTTTGGTCGCTGCCGACGGCGATGCTATCCGGCACCGCGGCGGCGGGCGGCATCGCGCTGATCAACGCGCTCGGCAATCTCGGCGGGTTTTTCGGGCCTTACGTCTTCGGGCTGGTAAAGGACGCGACCGGCAATTTCACCTTGGGCCTGATGGCGATCGCGCTCGGTCCGATCATGTCGGCGATCGTCGTCTTGTGCCTGGGGCATGACCGCCGGCTCGAGCACATCCCCTCCCAGCGTCCCGTGACATCCTGATGTGTCAGCGCGGCGCTCCGTTCGCATGCGGCTTGAGCGCCGCGTAGATCAGGCTGTTCGCCGGGGTTGGGATGCCGTGCTTGCGGCCCAATTCAGCCACCTTACCGGCAAACCACGGCAGTTCGAGCCGGTTGCCGCGCGCGAGGTCATTGCCCATCGAGGTCATATGATGCGGCGGCATCGAACGGAACTGCGCAATGCTCTTTTCAACCGTGTCTTGCGGTAGCGCGACGCCCTCGGCGCGACCGACCGCGACAGTCTCGCGCAAGGTCGCTTCGCACAGCGCCCACAATTCGGGATCTTCGCGATAGATGCCGAGCGGTACGCGGGTCAGCGAATTGACGCCGGCCAGCGGCACGACCAAGGCGAACTTATCCCAAACCGGCACCAGAATGTCGGCGCTGAACACGCCGTCGAACCCGGCCGCCGCGCAGAGCTCCGCGAGCCGCCGGCCGCGCTCGCTCAGCGTCCCGTCAAGCTCGCCGAAAGTCATGCGCTGATAGCTGCCGGTCTGCCGGATCACCCCGGGCGCGACGATCGATCCGGTGACAAAGGCGGTGCCGCCCATCACCGCCTCGCGCCCGAGGATCGGAATCAGCCGCTCATGTGCGTCGACCCCGTTCTGCAGCGGGATGACCGCTGTCCGCGGCCCGACGATGGGTCGGATCGCCGCGCCGGCGCTCTCGACATCCCATAATTTGACGCAGAACAGCACGACGTCGACCGGGCCGATCGTCGCCGGATCGTCGGTCGCCTGGGCGGGCGCGACATGGGTCGCGCCGCGATCCCCCTCGATGCGCAGACCGTTCTCGCGCATCGCCGCGAGATGGCTGCCGCGCGCGACAAAGATCACCTCCGCGCCCGCATTGGCGAGCGACGCGCCATAGATGCCGCCGATGCCCCCGGCGCCGATCACCGCGATGCGCATGTGCTCCTCCCGCTCTCGCACCGGTTACTTTAGGGTGAACCCCTCATCCATGCAGGAGGAAATCATGGCTCAGACGCAAAGCTCCCCCGCCCGCGAACGCATTCGCGGCACCGTGCCGAAGCTCGCGGAGATCGCCGATACGCTGATCTACGGCGAGGTATGGGAACGCCCGCAACTATCGAAGCGCGACCGCAGCCTGATCACCTGCGGCGCGCTGATGGCGATGGGCCGCTACGAGCAGCTCACGGGACACCTCGGCCGGGCTCTCGACAACGGCGTCACCCCGGAGGAGATCGCCGAGCTGATCACCCACCTCGCCTTCTATTCCGGCTGGCCGACCGCGATGACCGCGGCGAGCATCGCCAAGGACGTGTTCGAGGCGCGGTGAGCGGGGCCTAAACCTTCCACCCGAGCCAGTCGCACAGCGCCCGGCCCATCACCAGGTCGCGGCCGGGGCCGCGCAGCCAGGGCAATTCCTCGGTGAACAGCGTCACGGCCTCGCGGTAGGTGCACGGGATGCCGGTCATGTCGGTGCCCCAGAAAAAGCGCCGCGGACCGAACGCGTCGAATACCCGTTCGAGATACCGGTGCAGCCGGCGATAGGGGTAGGGCTCGCTCGAATAGCGCGGCAGCGCCGAGGCCTTGGCCGCGACATTGGGGTGGCGCGCTAGGGCGATGAGGTTGGCGAGGTCGCCGAACGCGGCCTCGTCCTTGGCGTCGCGCACCAGCGCCAGATGGTCGATCACGAACCGCATGCCGGGATGCCGCTCGGCGAGCCGGCCCAATTCGGGCAGCAGCCCGGGGATCGACACCATCGCCGGCAGCCCGGCACGCTCGGCGGCTTGCCACAGCCAGTCGCCCTCGGGCTCGGTGAAGAGGTCGCGTGCCCCGGCGCCGGCCGTGGTGATCCGGATGCCGAGCATGCCGGGCTGCTCGCGCCAGCGGTCGAGGGCGTGGGCGTCGGACTTATCGAGCGGCGGTCGGCCCATTACCGCGAACTTGTCGGGGTGCGTCGCGGCGGCGGCGAGCGCGAGGTCGTTGCGGTCGCCTTCCCAGGACGGCGGCACGATCACCGCGCGGTCGACCCCGGCCGCCGCCATCTCGGTGAGAAGATCATCCTTCGAAAACGGTCGCGGCCGGTGCGCGCGATGCGCGTTCCCCGCCGGCCACGGCCGCTCCGGCGTGTCGGCGCCCCAGATATGCACCTGCGCATCGACGATGAACATCGGTGTTCCTCTATAATTCGTCATGCCCGCGAAAGCGGGCATCCAGGGGCAACCTAATCAGCATTCGCCACATGCGGGCCTGCGTCTACATCCTCGCCACCGAGCGCAACGGAACGCTCTATGTCGGCGTCACCAACCACATCGAGCGCCGGGCGTGGGAACACCGATCCGATGTGGTTGAAGGATTTAGCAAGCGGTACGGCGTGCATAGGTTGGTCTATGTCGAGTTCCACGCGACGATGCCCGATGCCATCCAGCGCGAAAAGCAGATCAAAAAATGGCGGCGTGCCTGGAAGCTCCGCCTGATAGAAGAAAATAACCCGCAGTGGCGCGACCTCTATGACGATCTTCTGAAGTGAAGGCCCCTGGACCCCCGCCTTCGCGGGGGTGACGAGCTTTGGGAGCGCTTGTCAAGCCGGCGGGCTTCTGGTTCGATCGGGCAAGCGCCGCGGGGAGGAGACATGGCCGATTCGATCATCACCGATACGGCGACGAAGATATTCCAGGATCTGTGCGAGGCCGACACGGTCAACAAGGCCGAGAAGGGCGAGTGGCCGACGGCGCTATGGAATGCGCTGGAAGAGTCGGGCATGCCGCTGATGTGGGTCGCCGACGAATTCGGCGGCTCCGGCGCGGAGCTCGCCGACGGGTTCGCCGTGCTGCGCGTCGCCGGACGTTTCGCGGCGCCGGTGCCGCTGGCCGAGACCCTGCTCGCCGGCTGGCTGCTGGCCGAGGCCAAGATCGCCGCGCCCGCCGGGCCGATGACCATCGCTCCGGTGCATGAGGACGGCGATATCCGGGTCGGCGCCGACGGCAAGCTCTCGGGCCGCGCGCGGCACGTGCCGTTCGCCCGCGACGCCGGCCACATCGCGGTGATCGCCACCAGAAATGGCGAGCCGGTGGTCGCGCTGGTCGCGGCGAAGGGGCTGGCGGTCGCGCCCGGCGTCGGGCTCAGCGGCGAGCCGCGCGACACGGTGAATTTCGATGGCGCCACGGCGCTGGCGGTGCAACCAGCGCCTGGCCTCGACCCGGCGAGGCTGACCTTGATCGCCGCCGCCGCGCGCACCCAGCAGATGGCCGGCGCGCTGGAAAGAATCCTCGACCAGTCGGTGCAGTATTCGCTCGATCGGGTGCAGTTCGGCCGGCCGATCGCCAAGTTCCAGGCGGTGCAGCAGAACCTGGCGAACCTCGCCGGTGAGGTCGCCGCCGCCGGCGCCGCCGCCGACGGCGCGGCCGAGGCGCTCGCCGCGCACGGCATCGCCAGCGATATCACCGCCGCGGAAGTAGCGATCGCCAAGCTGCGGGTCGGCGACGCGGCCGGCGCCGGCGCCGCGATCGCGCATCAGGTGCACGGCGCGATGGGCTTCACCTACGAGCACACACTGCACCATTCGACGCGCCGGCTGTGGGGCTGGCGCGAGGAATTCGGCAACGAGACGCTGTGGGCCGAGCGGCTCGGCCGCATGGTCGCGGCCCAGGGCGCCGACGCGCTGTGGCCGTTTGTCACCCAGGGTTCGTGAGGCAACGCGATGACCAGCACGTTCCAATTCGATCCGGTCGAGCTGCCGCCCGAGTGCAAGGAATTGCGCCAGGAGGTCCGCGCCTTTCTCAAGCAAGAGATGGACGCCGGCACGTTCAGCCCGAGCGGCCGGCGCGGCGACAACGCCGCGCTGTTCGCGAAAAAGGTCGGCGCCAAGGGCTGGATCGGCATGACCTGGCCCAAGGAATACGGCGGTCACGGGCGCACCCAGCTCGAACGCTATGTCGTCACCGAGGAGATGTTGGCGCACCGCGCGCCGACGCGCCACTACTCGACCGCCGACCGGCAGTCGGGCCCGGTGCTGCTGCGCTACGGCCAGGAGGAGGTCAGGAAGAACATCGTGCCGCGCATCTGCTCGGGCGAGCTGTGCTTCTGCATCGGCCTCTCCGAGCCCAATTCCGGCTCCGACGTGTTCGCCGCCTCGACCCGCGCGACCAAGACCGAGGGCGGCTGGCTGGTCAACGGCCGCAAGATCTGGACCTCGAACGCGCACCAAGCCGACTACATGATCGGCCTCTTGCGCACCTCGAATAAGACCCCGGAAAACCACCGGCACGGCCTGACGCAGTTCCTCATCGCGATGAAGTCGAAGGGGATCACCATCCGGCCGATCATCAACCTGACCGGCGCGCATGATTTCAACGAGGTGATCTTCGACGACGTGTTCGTGCCCGACCTGCACATGATCGGCGAAGTGGACATGGCCTGGAAACAGGCGAGCGCCGAGCTCGCCTATGAGCGCAGCGGCCCCGACCGCTGGCTCGAGACCTTGCAGAGCCTGGTCGAGCTGGTGCGCGTCGTCGGGCCGGAGCCGAGCGAGCGCCAGGCAGAGGGCATCGGCCGCGAGGTCGCGCATCTGGCGACCATGCGGCGCATGTCGCTGTCGGTCGCCGGCATGCTGCAAGCCGGCAAGACGCCCGCCGCCGAAGCCTCGATCGTCAAGGATCTCGGCACTAATTTCGAGCAGGCGCTGCCCAACAAGGTGCGGCTGATGGCGCCGGTGCGCGGCGATTCCGCGCCCGACAGCAATGACGACCGCTTTGAGCAGGCGCTCAACTACACCACCCTCATCGCCCCCAAGCTGACCATCCAGGGCGGCACCCGCGAAATCCTGCGCGGCATCATCGCTCGCGGGCTGGGGCTGCGGTGAGCGCCGGATCGGCGATGTGCGTCCTTCGAGGCCTCGCCGCGCGAGGCATCTCAGGATGAGGACGATTTTGTGATGCCACCAAGAAAGCCCCTCATCCTGAGGAGCGCCGAAGGCGCGTCTCGAAGGACGCAGGGCCGTTTTGCAGCACGAGTAGCAAATGCCTGATCTCCGGCCCCTCCTGTCTCCCAGAAGCCTCTGCATCGTCGGTGCCGCCTCGGACGAGTCGATCCGCGGCCGGCTGACCAAGCAGCTGATCGGCCACGGGTTCGACGGGCCGATCTACCCGGTGACCCGCAGCCAGAGCGAGATCCTCGGCCACAAGGCCTATCGCAGCGTCGCGGAATTGCCCGAGCCGGTCGATCTGGCGGTCATCGTCGTCCCGGCGGCGCATGTGATCTCGACGATCGAGCAATGCGGCGCGCGCGGCATCCCGGCGGCGGTGATCATCTCGTCCGGGTTCGGCGAGGAGAAGAGCGAGGAGGCGGCCCGGCGCGACGCGCAGCTGCGCGCGCTGGCGACGCGGCTCGACATGGCGATCTGCGGGCCGAATTCGGAAGGCCTGGTCAACCCGCTGCGCCCGCTGGTGGCGACCTTCAGCCCGGTGTTTCACGATCCCTCCAAGCCGCTGCTGCCCGAAGGCAGCAAGGCGAAACCGATCGCGGTGTCATGCCAGTCGGGGGCTCTCACATTTTCATTTCTGAGCCGTGGCCAGCCGCGCCAGCTCAAATTCACCACCCAGGTCAGCTCGGGCAACCAGACCGTGCTGGAGGCGCACGACTATATCGAGGCCGCGATCGACAGCGGCGCCGCCGACATCTTCCTGGTCTATCTCGAAGGCATCCGCCAGCCGGCACGGTTCCGCCAGGTCGCCGACAAGGCGGCCGCGCTGGGAAAGCCGCTGATCGTCGCCAAGGTCGGCCGCTCCGACGCCGGCCGCCGCGCCGCCGCCTCGCATACCGGCGCGCTGGCGCAATCGGGTGCGATCGATGACGCGATGTTCCGCCATCACGGCATCATCCGCGGCGAAGACCTCGACCACATGCTCGACGTCTCCGCTGCCTTCGCGTTCTGCAAGCTCCCCAAGGGCAACCGCGTCGCGATCATCACCGGCTCGGGCGGCAGCGCGGTGTGGATGGCCGATATTCTCTCGGCGCACGGACTGGAAGTGCCCGAGCTGGAAAAGGACATCCAGGCCAAGATCATGGCGATGCTGCCGTCCTACGCCTCGGCGCTGAACCCGATCGACGCGACCGCGCAGGCGATCGGCGAGGTCGGCTACAAGCCGATCGTCGAGCTGGTACGGCAATCGAAACGCATCGACACGATCCTGTTGATCGCCTCGGTGGCGAACGAGGGCACCGCCCGCAAGCGCGCCGAGGAATTGGCCGGCATCGTCGACGAGACCGGGCAGCCGCTGCTGCTGTGCACCTATACGACCGCGACACCCGGGGCGATGGCAGCGTTCGCCGAGGTCGGCATCCCCTGCTATACCTCGATGCCGAGCTGCGCGCGGGCGATCAAGGCGCTCGCCGATTACGGCCGGTTCCGCGAGCGCATCGCCCGCCGCCAGCCACCGACAGAGACGACGCCTTCGATACGCGCCACGGTCGGCAAGGCGCTGGCCGAATCGGGGAAGGTGCTGACCGAGGTTCAGTCGAAGGCGCTGCTCGCCGCCTACGGGGTAAAGCGGGTGGCGGAATTCCTCGCGGCCAGCGAGGACGACGCCAGCGACGCGGCGATGCGCATCGGCGGCCCGGTGGCGCTGAAAGTGCAATCGCCCGACATCGTCCACAAGACCGAGGCCGGCGCGGTGCTGCTTGGCCTCGCCGGCGACGCCGCGCTGCGCGAGGGCTATCGCACGGTGCTGGCGCGGTCGAAAGCGTCACGGCCGGAAGCCAACGTCGACGGCGTGCTGGTCCAGGCGATGGCGCGGCGCGGCCAGGAGATGATCCTCGGCGTCACCCGCGACGCGGTGTTCGGCCCGATGCTGATGGTCGGGCTGGGCGGCATCCATGTCGAGGTGCTCAAGGACGTCGCCTTCGCCCCGGTGCCGCTCGACGCCGAGGCCGCTCTCGCGCTGATCGGCGAATTGAAGGGCGCCGCGCTGCTCGACGGCGTGCGCGGCAGTCAACCAGCCGACAAGCCGGCGCTCGCCGAGCTGATGGTGGCGCTGTCGCGCTTCGCCGCCGACCATGCCGAGCAGATCGCCGAGATCGACCTCAACCCGGTCATCGTCCACGAAGCGGGCCAGGGGCTGAGCGTCGTCGATGCGCTGATCGTCAAAGTTTGAAGGACAACATCTCACCGCGGTGGACCCGGAGGTAACGCAAAGGACGCGAGGACGATAAACCGGCGCGAAGCGCCGATTAAAACCACAGAGACAGTGAGGCGGTGAGGTAACGATCGCTCGGCATCTCATTGCCTCACTGCCTCTGTGGTGAAATTATGATCGCGCTTCGCGCGCTCGGAACTCTTCGCGACCTCTGCGTGTGCTCTGCGTCCTCCGCGTTAAGGCGTTCTCTCTTTGGAGGAGCATTCCATGAGCAATCTAGGCACCTATCGCGATATCGGCGTCACCCTCGACGGGCACGTCGCGACGATCGAGATCCGCCGGCCACCGCATAATTTCTTCGACAGCGACCTGATCGCCGAGATCGGCGAGGCGTTCGAGCGGCTCGACGCGAGCGAAGCGTGCCGCGCGATCGTGCTCGCCGCCGAGGGCCGCTCGTTCTGCGCCGGCGCCGACTTCTCGAAGCGGATGGACACCGGCACGGTCAACGAAGGCTCGCGCAGCCGCCATGGCAAGCACCTCTACAAGGAGGCGAGCCGCCTCTTCCGCACGAGGAAGCCGATCATCGGCGCGATCCACGGCGCCGCGGTCGGCGGCGGGCTCGGCCTCGCGCTCGTGCCGGATTTCCGCGTCACCTGCAGCGAGGCGCGGTTCAGCGCCAATTTCAACCGGCTCGGCTTCCATCCTGGCTTCGGCCTGACCGCGACCCTGCCGCGCCTGGTCGGCGAGCAGCAGGCGGCGCTCCTCTTCTATACCGGCCGGCGCATCCCGGGCGACGAGGCGGTGCGCATCGGCCTCGCCGACCTGCTGGTGCCGCAGGACGAGGTGCGCAAGGCGGCACAGGCGCTGGCGCTCGAAATCGCGCAATCGGCCCCGCTCGCGGTGATCGCGACCCGCGAGACGATGCGCCGCGGCCTGGTCGACGCGGTCGACGCCGCGACCGAGCGCGAGCTCGTCGAACAGGACTGGCTGCGCCGCACCGAGGATTTCTCGGAAGGCATCAAGGCGATGGCCGACCGCCGCCTGCCGAATTTTCAGGGGCGGTAGGTTTCTCGACGCAGGAGCGAGGAATCGACTTCGGTTATCACGCTCTTGACGTCAGCTCGATGTTCGCTATATGTTCTCTATGATCGCCGTCTTGCGATGGATTGCCCTCCGGCTTCGGCGTCTTACGACGCGACAACTAAGGCGCGAACCGCCTGTTAATTTCCAGCAGAAACAGGCGGATCAGGTTTCCACGCTCAACGAAAAGGGGTCGCCGTCACACCCCCAACAGCTCGACATCGAAAATAAGCACCGCGTTCGGCGGGATGACGCCGCCGGCGCCGCGCCCGCCATAGCCGAGCTCGGACGGGATGATCAGCGTGCGTTTGCCGCCGATCTTCATGCCGGCGACGCCTTCGTCCCAGCCCTTGATCACCTGCCCCGCGCCCAGCCGGAAGCCGAACGGCTGCCCGCGATCGACCGAGCTGTCGAATTTCTTGCCCTTCTGGCCGTCCGGCTGCTGCAGCCAGCCGGTGTAGTGCACCGAGACGCTGTTGCCGGAGGTGGCCTCGGCGCCGGTGCCGACGACGCTGTCGGTGTAAACGAGACCGCTGGGAAGTGCGGGCATGTCGAACTCCATCGCTGTGATATGATGTCCCTGGATAGCAAACGGAGCCGAGACTTGGAAAGCGCCATCCTGCCAGGCGGCATCCTGGCCGAGACCATTGCCGCCGTCACCGACATTCTCGGGGCCGAGCTCGACGACATCGCGGTGGAGCGCGCGGTGATCGGGCTGTTCTTCACCGGGGTGAAGCTCACGACCGGCCACGCCGGCGCCTGCGCGACGCCGATCAAGACGATCCCCGAGGCGGTGTGCTGTCCCTCGTCGGCGATGGCGATGCCGTTCCCCGGCAAGATGAAGGGCAAGCCGGCGCGCGACGCGATGAAAGAGGCGTTCTCGACCCACGGCATCCGTCGCGGCGTCGGCATCGCGACGGTCAACGCGCTCGCCGAATTGTGCTGGGAGCGCCGCCCGCACCCGCTCGTCGAATTGCGCCACGGCGTCGATGCGTTCGCCGCCAACAGCTTCCGACCGGGCGACCAGACCGTGGTGGTCGGCGCCTTCGTGCCGTTCCTCAAGGAATTGAAGCGGCGCAGCTTGCCGTTCCTGGTGCTGGAGAAGGACCCCGGCACGCTGAAGGCCGAGGAGATGCCGTTCTTCCGCCCGGCCGAGACGGCGCGCGCGGTGGTGCCGCTGGCCGACGTGCTGCTGGTCACCGGCACGACCCTGCTCAACGACACGCTCGAGGATTTGTTGTCCTGGGCGCGGCCCGAGGCGCGGGTCACCGTGGTCGGGCCGACGGTCGGCCTGCTGCCCGACGCATTCCTAAAGCGCGGCGGCGACATCCTCGGCGGGGTGCGCATCACCCAGCCCGACGACTTCCTCGAGCTCCTCGCGGAAGGCGGCTCGGGCTACCATTTCTTCGGGCGGGTCGCCGAGAAAATCGTGCTCCAGCGCCACGCCGCAGTGGCGGCAAGGGCCGCCTAGCCGCAGATCGCGCGGCAGCGCTCTTTGGCGTAGTCCCAAGCCGAGAACCGCTCCCCCACCGGGGCGTCGTCCAGCGCGATGATGAACGGGTCGTCGCCGAACGCGGTATAGGTGTCGTACAGCGCGTCTGCGGTCATGCCCGGCTCGTGCTGCCAGTCGAGCCAGCTGTCGACGATGCGCCGGCATGCGGCGACGGCTTCCTCGTAGGTCGGGTACCTCCGGCCTTCGACCTGCTGCTCCTCGTCCATGTAATTGAAGTTGTCGGCGACGACGATTTTGTAGCGATCCATCGCTAGACCTCCGCGCGCACCGCCCAGGCGGCGGCGACCAGCGAGCGCGGGCCGTCCGGCGCACCCGACAGGTAGGCGGCGCGCACCGCGGCCTCGACCTTGATCCGCAATTCGGCGGTGAGCGACACGGCGTAGGTTCCCACCGGGCCTTGCCCGCCCAACAGCGGCTCCCAGTAATCGGCGAAGGAGGCGTAGTCCATGCGTACATTCAGCGAGGCGGTCTCGACCTTGGTGATGCCGGCGCGGGCAAACAGCGACGGCAAGCCCTCGGGCAGCGCGAGCGGTGCCGAGAACAGCCGGTCGCGCACCGCCGCGGCGTTCGGGTCGATCCCGGCGGCGGTATCCCACAGCATCCGCTGATAGACCAGCCCGCCGCGGAAATCCCACACGCTCGCGGCGATGACGCCGCCTTTCCGGGTGACCCGCCGCATTTCTTGCACAGCCACGACCGGGTCGGCGACGAAGTTCAGCACAAGCTGCGCCGCCGCGCCGGCAAAGGCGCCGTCGGCGAAGGGCAGGCGGCCCGCCTCGCCGGCGACAAAGCGCGGCCCCTCGGCGTGCCGCGCCGCATAGGCGACATAGGGCAGCGCGACATCGACACCGACCGCCGGGCCGCGCGCCGCCATCGCTGTCGCGAGGCTGCCGGTGCCGCATCCGACATCGAGCAGCCGGCCCTCGGGGAACCGCGCGAACTCGACCATCCTTTGCCCGAGCGCCTGGGTCCAGCGGCCGAGGAACACCTCATAGGCCGCGCCGTCGCTGGCGCTATAGGCGGAAGCTTGCGTCATATCCCGCAATATACATGGAGACGCGAGCCGGCCCCCGCCTATGATGCGGGCAATGGCGATGGGAGGAATGACATGGCGGTTCGGCTCGGCGGCGGCGCCTACACCTTCGAGGTCAACGAGAACTGGGCGAAAATCCCCGACGAGATCGTGCTCGGCGATGTCGCCGCGGTCGGGGTCGACAGCAACGATAATGTCTATGCCTTCAACCGCGGCGACCACCCGGTCGCGGTGTTCGACAGCGCGGGCAACCTGTTGCGCACCTGGGGCGAGGGTGTCTTCACCCGGCCGCACGGCGTCCATGTCGCGCCCGACGACACGATCTGGCTGACCGATGACGGCGACCATTCGGTGCGCCACTGCACGCTCGACGGCAA
>Ga0182024_10006913_pt1 | contig 24692 bp, 17 predicted proteins | sample P32metaG_FD_120480 | JGI IMG/M metagenome (GOLD analysis project Ga0182024, IMG submission 120480) | Permafrost microbial communities from Stordalen Mire, Sweden - P3-2 metaG (Illumina Assembly) | ecosystem: Environmental > Terrestrial > Soil > Wetlands > Permafrost | place: Sweden: Stordalen...
GGAATATCACGCGGACACGGACGAGACGATCCTCACCGGTCACGTCCAGTACGATTACGGGACGCAACATCTGAAGGCGGACCGGGCGGAATACAACATGCGGACGGAGAAGGGCCGCTTCGAGGACGCGAGCGGTTCGCTGCGGATCGAGCGCAAGGCCAACCCGCAGCTTCTGGTGACGCCGAACCCGCTTTCGTTCGAGGCCGCAACCGTCGAGCGTTTGGACGAAAACACCTACCGGCTCTATCACGCGAAACTGACGGTGTGCGACCCGCAGCACCCCAACTGGACGTTTGCAGCGGAGCGGGCGACGCTGCACGTGGACCACGGCGCGGCCCTGCTGTATGCGAATTTCCGGCTGTTCCGCATTCCGCTGATCTATTTGCCGTATGCCAACATTCCCGAGGAGAAGTCGCGGCAGTCCGGATTTCTGATGCCGGAAATCAGCAAGAGCTCTGTTAAGGGCACCATCGTCGGGGACGCGTATTACTGGGCACCGACGAGCTGGGCCGACGCGATGGGGGGCGCGCAACTTTTTACGTTGCGAGGATGGGAACAGAATGCGGATCTGCGCATGCTGCCATCGACAAATACGACGATCTCGGCGAACTATTTTGGGGTGGTGGACCGGCTCGGGGAGGGAGGCCACTCAGTAAACATTAAACTGAACACGCAACTGGCCGGCGGTTGGCACCTGGCGGCGAATTACAACCAGCTGACCTCGCTCATCTTTCAGGAGGTATTTTCGCCGACGTTCAGCGAAGCGGTGAATTCGGAGGTCATCACGACCGCGTTCGCCACGAATAATTTCAACGGCTACAGCTTCGACGTGGGCGCGCACAACTACAAGGATTATCTGACCGCTCTGCCGGAGACCTCGATTGACCTGCGTACTGAGCCGGAAGTGCGGTTCGATTCGGTGGACCGGGCGCCGTGGAAGAATTGGCCGGTGTATGTGGGATTCGATGCTTTTTCCGATGCGGTACACCGCAGCGACCCAGGAGAAACGGAGCCGGACGGAACGGTGGTCGCTCCAGTAAACACAGGGCAATTCGTGAATCGCAGCGAGTTTGCGCCGCGGGTGACGATACCGCTGCACTGGGGGGCGTGGCTAGGGGTGACGCCGACGTATACGTTCCGCAGCACTTTTTACGGCGCGCAGGACATGAACGGCACGATCGTCGACAGTCCAGTGTGGCGCGAGACCGGGGAGTTGAGCGTGGATCTGCGGCCTGCGGCGCTGGCGCGCGTTTGGCAGGGGGCGCACGCCAAGTGGAAACACACGATCGAACCCGACATTGTTTACAACTACGTGACAGGAGTGAATGACTTTACGCGGTTCATTCGCATCGATCAGGACGACACACTCAGCGATACGAACGAGGTGCAGTATTCGATCACGCAGCGCCTCTTCCGGCGCAACAGCGCGGGCGCAACCGACGAAATCGTTTCCTGGATGCTGCTGGAGAAATACTATTTCGATCCGACGTTTGGCGGGGCGCTGGTGCCCGGGGAGCGCAACGTGCTGGCGGCGCTGGATTCGGTGACGCCGTTTGCGTTTGCCGACGGATATCGCCGGCTATCGCCGCTGGTGAGCGATCTGACGATCACGCCCGGCGGCAAATATGATGCCGAGTTTCGCATCGACTACGATCCGCAGCGGATGCGCGTAACGACCTATGAAACACTGGTGAAAATGCACCCGTACGGCAACTTTCAAGTGAGCCTCGCGGACTATTCGATTGACGCCTCGTCGGTGCTGCAGCCGCTCTCGAGCCAGATTCGCACGCTCTTTGGATACGGGCAAATGAACAAGAAGGGATGGAACGCCACGGCCGGCTTCAGCTATGACTTGCGGCAAGGCGTGGCCGAGGATGAACTGGTGCAAGCCGGCTACAACGGAAACTGCTGCGGATTTTCGATCGGCTACCAGCGGCTTTCTTTGGGAACGATCCGCGACGAAAACCAATTTCGGTTTTCGTTTATCATCGCCAATATTGGCACGTTCGGGAACCTGCGACCGCAGGGGCCCGTGTTCTAGTAGCCGGCGTCCGGAACTGGAGCGCAACGCATGAAGGCAGCGAATCTGGCATTCGCCACCATCGAGGAATTAGCGCCTCTGCTGGCGAAGAAGAAACTATCGCCGGTGGACTTGGCGAAGAGTTATTTGGAGCGCATCGAGCGTCTCAATCCGCAGTTGAACGCTTTTATTACGGTGACGGCGGAACAGGCGCTGGCGGAGGCGCGTTTGGCCGAGCGCGAACTGCTGCGGGGGCGGCGGCGGGGACCGCTTCACGGCATCCCCATCGCCCTGAAGGACAACATCTGGACGCTGGGCGTTCGCACGACGGCGGGCTCGGCGATTTTGCGCGAGTTCGTGCCTGCGGAGGATGCGAGCGTGGTACGGCGGCTCAAGAAGGCAGGGGCGGTGCTGCTGGGGAAGACGAACCTGCATGAGTTTGCCTACGGCGCGACGAACGAGAACCCGCACTTTGGCTTCGCACACAACCCTTGGGATGTCGAGCGAATGACGGGGGGATCTAGCGGCGGGTCGGCGGCGGCGGTGTGCGCGGGGTTATGCGTCGCGGCGCTGGGGTCGGATACGGGGGGCTCGATCCGCATTCCGGCTTCGTTCTGCGGTGTCGTCGGCCTGAAGCCGACTTTCGGGCGGGTCAGTGTGTATGGGGTGGTGCCGCTGGCGGCTAGCTTTGACCATGTTGGGCCGCTGACGCGCAGCGCGGCGGATGCGGCGCTGCTGCTGGGAGTAATGAGCGGGCGCGACCCGCTCGATCCAACTAGCGTGTCTCGGCCGATCGAGGATTTTTTTGCGGCGGCGGCAAAGAGCAAGCGGAGGAAGTTGCGGCTGGGCTGGCCTAAGGAACATATGTGGGAGCGGATCCATCCCGACGTGCAACGACTGGTGGAAGCGGCTGCGAAAACGCTTGTGCGAGGTGGAGGCGCGATCGAGGAGATTTCGCTGCCGACGCTGCCGGCGGCTGTGGAGGCGGCGAACGCCGCGTCGATCGCGGAGGCTCGGGCGTTTCACGAGCTGGCCGGCTACTTCCCGGCGCGCGCCGCGGAATACGGCGAGGATGTGCGCAAACGGCTGGAACTGGCGGACGGGCTGCGGGCGGCTGACTATCTCAAGGGGCGCGAGACGATACGACGCGCGACGGCGGAATTCGCGTCCGCGCTGGAAGGCGTGGACGCGATTGTGGCGCCGACTGTGCCGGTAGTGGCGCCGGTGTTTGGCTCGCAGAGCGCTCGCATCGGCAGCGTCGAAGAGCCCATGCGCAGCGTGCTGCTGCGGCTTACTCGTCCTGGGAATCTTACTGGGCTGCCCGCGGTTTCTGTTCCGTGCGGATTTACTTCCGAGGGGCTGCCGGTTGGGATGCAACTTATTGGGCGGGCTTTTGGCGAGGGCGCGCTTCTGGGAATTGCGCGACGGTATGAGCAGGAGACGGATTGGGGCTCGCGGCACCCGGGGATTGCTGGTTAGGCCCGGGCTACAGCAATGCGGGAAAAAGCAGATCCCTCGGTCGCGGACGCGCCCTCGGGATGACAGCGTTTAGTTAGTAGTTGCGGTGGGTGGCTCGGCTGGGCCGCCCTGGACTAGGGCGCCACGCAAGGTGCTTTCGCGCTGTGGGTAAGACGGGCAGCGCCACTCGCCACTCGGGTGTGCGACAATAAGAGAGAGTAACCGAGGCGAAGGCGGGCTGCGCGGGACCACGAACGTAAGACACAACCATGCAGATTTCGATTGTTGCGGCGTTTCTTGCAGGGCTGATTTCGTTTCTTTCGCCGTGTGTGCTGCCGCTGGTTCCGGGTTATATCTCGATGCTTTCCGGAATTGGCGTCGAGCAGTTGAAGCAGGGGGACCGGCCTCGCACTAGCCTTTTCGCGTCTTCCATCGCATTCGTTAGCGGGTTTTCGCTGGTCTTTATATCGTTTGGCGCTTCGGCTAGCGCGGTGGGGCAATTCCTGCTGCACAACAGAACGCTGCTGGCGCCGTTTGCCGGGGCCATGATCGTGCTTTTTGGGCTGCATTTGATCGGATGGCTCGGTCATATTCCTGTGCGGGCGGGACTGGTTCTGGGAGCGGCGCTGGCGACGGCGGGCGCTGTGATCTGGTTGCGCGCGGGCCCGGATGCGCGGGCGACGGTGCCTGCGCAGCTCATTTCGGTTTCCCTGATTTTCCTGGCGGGGCCGACGCTTACGCGGTGGCTGAACCGCGACGTGCATTTCCGCAATCTGGGAGGGCAGAGCCTGGGCACGGAGGGCGCCAAGCAAGGGCCTTTTGCGGGCGTGGTCAGCGGCTTCTTGCTGGGTTTCGCCTTCGCCTTCGGATGGACGCCTTGCATCGGGCCGATTCTGGCTGGAGTGCTGGGGATGGCCGCGACCAGCGGGACCGTCGCGCACGGTGTTTTCATGCTGGCTGTTTATTCGGCGGGGCTGGCGATTCCATTTTTGCTGACCGCGCTCGGAATCAATCAGTTTTTGCGTTTTTATCAGCGTTTCCGGAGGCACCTGGCAACGGTGGAAGTGGCCAGCGGAGGGCTTCTGCTCGCGGTAGGCTGCCTGATTTTTGTGAACCGGCTGACATGGCTTTCGGGTAAACTGAGTTTCCTGAACTTTTTCGTGAGGTAGAGGAGGTTGAGCATGCGCAGCAAGTATTTGGCGCTGCTTTTGGTATCCGGGTTGGGCGCGTTGCTGGCGCTGGGGGGCTGTCAGGGCGCGCCGAAAGGGGGCGCGACTGGCGCCCAGAACGATTCGGGAGCGCCTGCCGCGGAAGCTAGCGCGACGCTGCCTGGTTTGGATGGCATGGACACCTCGATTGCGCAGTACAAGGGCAAGGTAGTGGTGGTGAATTTTTGGGCGACGTGGTGCCAGCCCTGCAAGGTCGAGATTCCCTGGCTGATCGAGTTTAATGAAAAGTACGGTCCCAAGGGCTTGGTGATCCTGGGCGTGTCGATGGACGATGAAGGCAAGAAGGTGGTGCAGCCGTTTGTCGCAAATCAAGTCTTCCAGGTGAATGGACATCCGGAGAAGATGGATTACAAGATCGTCTTGGGCAATGATAACGTGGCCGACAAATTTGGCGGGCTGCTGGGATTGCCGACGAGCTTTGTATATGGGCGCGACGGCAAGAAGGTCAAAACTATTGTGGGGTTGGCGGATTATCCAGACTGGGTGAAGACGATCGAGGGGCAGCTCTGATCTGGTCTGCTGGCCGGCCTATTTCCCTATCGTAAGCTAGTTCGTTTTTCCTGCCAAAAACAACTCAGGCTATTTTCCTCCTTGTCCGTAGCGCGCATGTTCACACGGCCAGGTAATTGCCAGCGTACCTACGGTTTGACGGCGAACTGTGGGTGGGCAAAATCGAACATTTCGAAGCAATCGCCGATGGCCGGGGTATTCAGGGGCACATAAGGATTGTCGGCGGCTGTGAGGGGATTGGGGAGATTGTCGCGGCTGCGGCTAGTGAGTGGTTTCAGGCTCCAATTGCGCTCGATGAACTTGATGATCGAGACGTGATCGTAGTAGGCATGGACGACGTGGCCGCCCGTGGAGTAGGGAGAGACGACGATGAGCGGAATGCGCGTGCCGTCGCCGAAGTAATCCACGGGCTGGATGTAGCCGGAGTCGTAGTAGCCGCCGCCTTCATCGAAGGTGACGAAGATGGCAGTGTCCTTCCAGAGAGCAGGGTTGGCCTGCACCGCGCGGATGATCTTTTCGCTGAAACCCTCAAATAGATCGAGCTTCGAGGAAGCCGGATGGCCGTCGCTGAAGCCGCTGGGCTTCACGATGGAAACGGCTGGCAGGGTGCTTTTGGCGATGTCTTCGTAGAGCTGGTCGGTGTCTTGAATGTGGGCTTCGCGCAGGGCGGGATTGGTCATGATGTCCGAGGCGTATTGGAAGGGATTGCAGATGGTGCAGTACTTGTCGTAGGGATCGGTTTCGCCAGGGTCCATCTGATAGCGGGTCCAATGCTCACCATAGTATTTGAAGGAGATGTTCTTTTCCATCAGCGGATCGCCAATGTGGCGGACCGAGGTGGGGGGAATGGCGAAGGGCGTCAGCGACGGTGAAATCACATGACCGGTGCCGGTGTAACCGGGATAGTAATTGTTCAGCAGATAGTAATGACCCGGCTCGCAATTCGGCTTGACCGGGCGCGGGAGCGACGCGAGATAGCTGACGATGGCGGCCACGCCGGGCTGGCTCAAGTCACTGCAATTGGTGTAGCTGCCGCCGACGTAGCCATCGTCGTCGTAGTAGTTGTTCGTGCCGGGCTGCGGATTGGGATTTTCGACCTGATTGTCGGGCGGGACGGCAGGATGACCATTGCCGTCGCTATACCAGATGGCGTCGGCGAAACCGAAGACGATGTGATTGACGCCGGTGCCGCCCATGACGGACTGGTGGAAGTTGTCACTGAGCGTGTAATCGTCGGCGAGCGCTTTCAGATAGGGCGCGTCGCCCTGCTGGACATTATAGAAAGCCATGGCTGTGGAACCTTCGCCGGTGGTCAGCGGGCCGAAATTCGGCGGTGGCGGCTGGCCGTTGCTTCCTGCGCCGATGGTCGTTTCCACCCAGGGGAAGAGGTCGTTCAGGCAGCCGCTGGGATTTGACTTGGTGGCGCGCTTCGCGTCGCAATCGGCCTGCTGCCACATTTGATAGAAGCGGTGCACGGGGCTGGCGGCGTAGTCGTCATACTTCACACCGGGAGTTAGCTGGAAAACGCCGGCGCTGAGATTGAAAACATTGGGGACACGAAGATCGGGCGTCTTCGGAGCAAGGCCCGTGGCGCCGGTGAGCAGATCGCGGGTGTAGGGCGGGAAGAGGTCCGGCTCGGCTTTGAGGGCCGAGTCGAGCGTCTTGAAGGGAGCGGGCTTGGCGTCGCTGGGCGCCTGATTGCCGCCGGCGGCGGGCGGGGGAATCTTGGCGTACGGGGATTTCGACTGCGGGCTGATCGAAAACGATCCCATGGTCGTTGCGTTGTATTGGGTGGAGAGAGAGTAGTTGGGCCCGGGCGTGCCGTCGGGCTTGACGATGCCTTTGGAGAGCAGATTGTCCACGTGCTCGCCGGTCTTGGGCTGGTAGGTGGCAAAGACGTGATCGAAGCTGCGGTTTTCGCCGATGATTACGATTACGTGCTTGATCGGCGAGACGGTGTTTGCGTCGCCGCTGGGGGCTTGGCTGGCGGTTTGTGCGCGAATCGGAAGCGGCTGCGCGAGCAGCGCGACTGCGACGAGCCAAGCCGCGCAGGCCTTCACGCGCGGGAGAGAATGCTTCTCAGGGGCTCCGAGCGGATTCATGGTCTGCTCCTACATGCTTTGTGCGACGGCTCGGCCGCACGCCCGGAAGGAATCGCCACGGCCTGCTTCATTTTATATTACCGGGCATTACGAGTGTGCGAACGCCCGAGTGAGGCAGCGTCGCGCAACCTCGATTTATTTTATCGGGACAAATTTCTGCAGCCTGGTATTGGGGGGACCGACCTCGGTAACGTAGAGGTCTCCCTTGGAGTCCAGGGCCATGCGCTCGACGAAGTCGAATTCACCGGGCTGATGGCCCTTTTGGCCGATCGAGCCGACTTCCTTGCCATCGTCACGATTGAGAATCCAGATCTTGCCGTCGAAGCCGTCGGATACGTAGAGGAATTTCTGTTTGGGGTCGCGCGAGAACATGGTGGCCCAGATGGATCCCTGGCCCATGGTCTGAGGGTGAACGAGAAATTCCTTCACGAACTTCCCTTCCTTGGTGAAGATTTGCACTCGATCGCCGCTGCGATCGCCGACGTAGACAAGACCGTCATTGGAGACGTCGATGCTGGTCATGACGCCGCCGAATTGCTTGGAGGGAGTGGCTGGATCGTGCTTGGGAGAAGGCCCGTTGGGGATCTCGCTCAAGGGCACTCCGTAGGCTCCCCAGCCTCGTTTGAATTCGCCGGTGTTCGAGTCATAGACCACGACGCGCCGATTGCGGTAACCGTCGGCGATGTAGACCTCGTGGGCGTCATCGTCGACGAACACTTCGGCGGGGGAACCGAGGATGCTGGTGTCCTGGTTGTTGGTGGGCGCGTTGGAGGGATGGCCGATTTCGAGAAGCTGTTTGTAGTCCGGGGAAAATTTGAGCACGTGGCGATCGGCCATGAGTTCCTTGGGCTTGGGGATGGCGGCGAGAAGATTGGCGCCGTCGCCTCCGCCGAAGTTTCCTCCGAACCAGAAATTGCCCTGCTTATCGATGAAGAGGCCGTGTTCGAAAATGGGCCAGTCCGGCACGTACGCGGGCCCTCCCCAGGACTTGAGAACGTTGCCCTCCCGATCGAATTGAATATAGGTGGGCGCCGGAATGCAGCACTCGCCCGTGGGAGGGTTGAAGGCCGCGGCGGCGTCATTGGCCGACAATTGGCGCGGGTGATGCTGTATCCAAATGTGATCGTCTTTATCGACGACGAGGCCGGTGGAATTCCAGATGATCCAATTGTTGGGCAAAGGCTTGGGCCAGTATGGATCGACCTTGTAGCGCGGCACGGCTTGGCCGTGCGCCAGCGGCGCTGCGGCCAGGACAAGAACCGCCAGAAGGACCGGCAGAGCGAATCGTCTTTCGCATTTGTTACGCAGCTTCGAAATGATCATTTGAATGCGCCTCACTGTGTTCGAGGATTTTCCTTTTTGACCGCCGAGATGGCAACTCTTATACATCGCATTAGTGCTTCCGAGGGAATGAATTGTTTTTTCCGAAAAGGCCGGTTGCAGCTGACTATTTATGGCGTCTTGCCGGTGGCCCGTCCCTGCGGTACTCTCAGAACGCCATGGACGAACATGATTTCCGGAAGAAGTGCGATGCGGCGCTGGAGTCCCTGCGAAAGCGACTGCTTGAAGTCGGCGACGAACGCGGCTTCGACGTGGAGGGACAGGGCGAGAAGCTGGAGATTCTTTTCGAGGAGCCGGAGGAGACGCGTTTCGTGATTAGTCCGAATGCGCCGGTGCGGCAGATCTGGATCTCGGCGCTGACTACTAGTTTTAAACTGAGCTGGTCGGAGCAGGCTGGCGCGTTCGTGCTGGAAAAAACAGGCGAGACCCTCACGCAACTGATGGGGCGAATCCTCACGCAGCAGCTTGGCAGCGCCGTCACGGTATAGGACGCGCCGGGTCGCCTGCCCCTTCCCCGCACATTGTAGAAAAAACCTCGGCGTGCTGGCTGCCGAGAATTAATAACGGATTAGTGCGTGGCGAAGCGATCGGCGAGTGCGGGGAGCGCGCGGCGTAGCCGGGTGATTACGCGGTCGCGGCCCAGGACTAGCATGGTATCGAAGAGCGGCGGGGCTACACCTTGGCCGACCAGGGCTACGCGGGTGGCGTTGATGAGGAGGCCCGCTTTCACGCCGGCTGATTCGGCGATTGCCCTGAGGGCATGATCGCAGGCGTCGTGCGTCCATTCGGGCAGGGCTTCGAGTGCATCGGCCAGGCTTGCGAGCAGGACCGGCAGGCGTTCATCTTTCCAGAATTTCTCGCTGGCGGCGGGATCGTAGGAAAAATCATCGGTGAAGAAGGCGCGCGCCCAGGTGGAGAAATCCGGCAGCAGGCGGGTGCGCGTGCGCAACAGATCGACGGTGTGGGCAAACCAATCCCGCCCGCTGCCTGCCCACTCTTCGCGCCAGAAGCCGCTGCGCTTCAGCTCGCCTTCGATGGCGGGGAGCAATTCATCGATGGGCAGCTTTTGCAGGTATTGCTGGTCGAACCATTCAAGCTTGGCGCGGTCGAAAACGGCGTTGGTGCGGCTCACGCCGCCGAGCGAAAATCGTTCGACAATCTCAGGAGTGCGCAGGAATTCGGAGTTGTCCCCCGGCGACCAGCCTAGCAGGGCCAGGAAATTGCGAAAAGCCTCGGGCAGAAAACCTTCCTCGCGGTAGGAACCGACGCTGGTGGCGCCGTGGCGTTTGGACAGGCGCGTGCGATCCGGGCCGAGGATCAGCGGGACATGGGCGAAGATCGGCAGTGGCGCTGCTAAGGCGCGATAAATCAGCACCTGCTTCGGGGTATTCGAAATGTGATCGGCGCCGCGAATTACGTGGGTGATGCGCATGTCGATGTCGTCGACGACGGCTCCGAGGTGGTAGGTGGGAAGGGCGCTATCCGGGGCGTCGGTCTTGGGGGAGCGCAAGAGAACGAAATCCTCGATCTCCTCGCTGGCAACTTCCTGGGGGCCAAAAACGGCGTCGTTGAATCGCGTGATTTCGCCGAGGGGCACGCGAAAACGAACCGCGGGCCGCTGGTTCGTGTCGGCGGGGTGGCCTTCCCGGCAAGCACATCGGGTGATGCGGCGCTTGCGGCTTTTGGAGGCTTCGTCGGCCTCCTCTTCCGCGGCGTCTCCGCCGGCGTATTTTTCGGGCGGGCAATAGCAGAGGTATGCGGCTCCGCTGGCCAGCAGCTTATCGGCGGCAGCGCGATAACCGGCCAGGCGCTCAGACTGGTGGAAGGGTCCCTCATCCCATTCGAGGCCCAACCAGCGAAGACTGTCGAGGATGCCATCGACGAGTTCCGGGCGATTGCGATCCACGTCGGTATCTTCGATTCGCAGAATGAACGTGCCACCTTGATTCCGGGCGAACAACCAGTTGAACAAGGCTGTGCGGGCGCCGCCTACATGCAGATAGCCCGTGGGCGATGGCGCAAAGCGCACGCGAACCTGCCCGGCGGGCGGCAGAGAGACATTGGATGAAACATCCGGCAGAAAACCCATTGAATTTGGCGACGCCTCCAGGAGAAGCTGGACATGTTAGCCGATGGTGTGATGAAAGGCGAGGCCACGCCAGCGGTCTTCTTTTTCACCAAATGCACTCTGGAAGTTACGTGCTGGTACTGCAGTACCGTTGACCTTCGAAAAAGACATCCTCTATGGTCGAGCGAGGCGCGGATTTGCGCGGTTGCACGTTCCGTTAAGAGCAATAGATTGGGACAGTTGAGCTTGGCGGATCGAAGCCTGCTGCCGGTGCAAGGCTGCGCGACTGGCCGCCTGGCGCGGCGAAGACGTCTAAGGCGGCGCGTGTTCCGAATGCGCGATCTTCCGAGGGAAGAGTGAACAATAATATTGGCCTCGTGTCCTTGGGGATGACGGCGACCACGGGTCTGACCGCGGGCTTTTTCGCGTACCTCTACCGCGTGAAGCAGCGGCCCTATTTGCGCTTCTGGACTGCCGCCTGGTTTCTGATGGCAGTGCGTTCGCTCGGACTGGCCATATTGCCATTGGTGGGACCGTCCGCTTGGTTATACGCGCTGAACGGGTGGTTGATCGCGGCCGCGGGACTCGCTTTCCTGTGGTCTGCTCTGGAGTACGTGCAGCAAGCGCACCCGAGAATCTCGATTTTGCTGTCCGCCGTGGCGGTGTTCGCGTTGTGGTCCGTCGCTTACCGCTTCCATATCGTGCCGATCGGGCCAAACTACGGCACCTCGGCGGTGTTTGTTTTCATTTTTGAAATTCTGTATCTGCACGGGCGTCGAACACAGAACAACGTGGATCGGCTGATGGCTTTGGGTTTTCTGGCATGGGCGCCACTTCCTATTCTGGGTGTCTTCTTTGGCCCGCTGGGGACCAAAGGGCAGTATGACTTGTCCGTGCTCGCGGGCGTGCCTCAGCTATTCACGGTGGCCATGATGTTGATGGCCACGTACGAAAAGGAAAGACGGTGGATGCAAAGCAGTCTGCTGGCTCTCTCCGACCTGAACCTGGCGACCTCGGGACTGTTGGCGGGAGAGATGCAGACCATGCACTCGGAGGTCGTAAAAGGCGTGCTGGGCGCGATGCGATTACCGGCGGGCGCGCTTTTCCTGCGTCACGAAGACGTTCGCGGTCCGACGTCGGTGGTATCGGTGGGAGTGGATGAGTCCTTTTGCCGCGCGGTGCACGAGGAAGGTCTGGACGAGTACCTGATTGAGCTGCCGCAGGGACCGAAGGACACAGGCGTATTGCGCGATTTAGACCGCTGCGCTGACGAACCGGCTGTGCCGGGCGAAGAACGGTTCCTGCGTTTGCGGCGACTGGCAGAGGGCCACGGTTTGCACACGGTGATGTTCGCCAGCCTGAAGGGGACTGGAAAAAACCTGGGAGCCCTGCTGCTGGCGGCTCCGGAAGGCAAGCGATTGACGGGCGCCGAGCTATCGTTGCTAAAAGCGCTCAGCCATCAAATTGCAATGGCGATTGAGAACCGCCGTCTGCTGCAGCAGGCCTGGAGACGTTCGGAAGAACTGCGGGCCTTGAATGAGATCGGGCGGGCGCTCAGCTCGATGCTGGATCCGGACGCGCTGCTAGAAAAGATCTTCACGGAAGCGCAGCGGCTATTCAACGCCAGCAGTTTTTACGTCGCTTTATACAACCCGGCGCGCAAGGAACTTTGCTTCGAGCTGGAGAACTCGGATGGCGTCCGTTTGCCCAAAAACACCCGGCCCACGGGCAACCACCTGACCGACTACATTGTCCGGACTTCGCAGCCGGTGCTGATACGGGAAAACTTCGCGGAGGAAATTCGCAGACTCGGGGTGGAACCGCACCGCGTTTCGGGTTCGTTCTGCGGCGTACCGCTGGTGGTCTACAACCGGACGATCGGGGTGATGGCGGTTCGCGGACCACAGGAACACCTGTTCGATGAAGGGCACTTGGAGATCCTGCGGGTGCTGGCGAGCGAGGCGAGCATCGCGCTTGAAAACGCCCGATTATTCCGGGAGGAACAAGCCAAATCGCGGCACCTCACGCTGCTCAATAACATCTCGCGGAACACGATATCGACGCTTAGTCCCGAAGAGATGCTGGCCAACATCGCCGAGCAACTCGATCAGGGACTGACGTTCGATCACATGGGCATCGCGATCTTCGACTACGCGAGCAAAGAAGTCGTGGTGCGAGCGGAAGCGGGCCGGCGACGCGGCGCCCTGAACCGACGTCTGGTGCTCAGCGAATCGCTGGTGGGCCGCGTGGCGCGCACGGGCCGGATGAGCGTGATACGGGACTTCGCCGAAGAAGAAAACGATGTGAATCCCGTGCTCGATGATTCGACGTCGGGCGTGGCGATGCCGATCCTCTATGCGGACCAACTCCTGGGCGTGCTCTACGTGGAGACGGTCTCGCCGGCGAGTTTCTCCGAGGAAGATTTGCCGCTGCTGCATACGCTCGCGGACTTGATCGCCGGGGCACTGCATAACGCGCTGGCTTTCCAAAAAGCTCAGGAAGAAGCCATCACCGATGGGCTCACCGGCGTGAAGACCCATCGCTTCTTCATCGACGCGCTTTCCATGGAATGGAAGCGCTCGACGCGGACGGGAAAGCCTTTCACGCTGGCGCTGATCGATGTGGACCGATTCAAATCCGTCAACGACTTCCAAGGACACCTGGAAGGCGATCTCGTTCTCAAGCGTTTGGGCCAAATATTCGAACAGGGGTGCCGGAGCACGGACGTGGTGGCACGATATGGCGGCGACGAATTCGTCATCCTGATGCCGGGAACCGACGCTGAGCAAGGGCTGCGTTTAGGACAGAGGCTGCGTTGCAGCGTTCTAGCCGACCGGCTGCTACAGGAAAAGAACACCACAGCGAGCTTCGGCCTGGCCTCCTTCCCGCTGAACGGCTCGACTCCGCAGGAACTGATTCAAATCGCGGACGCGTCAATGTATCTCTCGAAGCATCAAGGCGGCAATGCGATTTCGACCGGGAATGAGTTGGACGTTAGCGAGGCCAAGCAGTGGAAGCGCGACGTCCTCGAAGCCTATCTGGGCGTTACACTAAAGCGGCTTTTCTCGACGGGGCCGGAGGCCTTTCAGGATATCCGTCAACGGCTCGAACAACTCTGGCAATCCCTGGCGACGACGGGGGCGACAACGGGAATTTCCTCGAGCGATTCCGGAGAGCGAATGCCCGAAACGCCGGGAGCGCTTCGGCCGCCCCGCGCAGCGGTGATCGAAACGATCACCACACTCGCGCTGGCGGTGGACGCGAAGGATCCGTTTACACAAGGTCACTCCCAGAAGGTCGCCGATCACGCCGCGTTGCTGGCCGCAGAGCTGGGGCTGGCAGAAGAAGAGGTGGAAGCCGTGCGCCTCGGAGCGCTGCTGCACGACGTGGGCAAGGTGGGGATACCGACCGCGATCCTCACCAAGAATGGCCCACTGGATCCAGCCGAGTGGGAGGCCATGAAGGAGCATGCCCGATTGGGCGACCGTCTTCTGGAGCCATTGCCAAGCGTCGCACATATCCGGCGCATGGTCTGCCATCACCATGAGATGTTCGATGGGTCGGGTTATCCGGGTCGCCTGGCGGGACCGGAGATTCCGCTCGGCGCACGCATCATCGCTATCGCGGATGCGTACGACACCATCACGTCAGACCGCAGCTACAATAAGGCGCGCACGCCCGAGGAAGCGTTGGCCGAACTGACGCGGTGCGCCGGGGCACAGTTTGATCCCGAACTGGTGCAACTTTTTGTCCGAGTGTCGGAGCGCCAGTTCAACGGCTCTCCGGTTCTGGTGCAGCACATAGGGAAGTAAGGAAGTAACCTCCCTGCGCTCGTGAGCCACGGAAGCCACGCAGCGCGTCTTCCAAGCCGAGCCCCACTCTGGCCGCCTCTTTCTCGCTTATGCACTTCGAGCCCGTTAGGCGATACGATGTGACCAGGCTCTTCCACGGGCTCTTGCGCTTTGACCTGTTCCGTGGACCATGTGATAATGTTCCACCTTCCCTGCGAGGGCACAAATGAAGAGTCGCTTACCCTCTGCGATCGCACTACTGCTTCTGGCCTCAACGGGAGCCTGCGCATCGCCCGCAGCCCGTGGGGCGCTTTCCGGCCCGACTGCAGCCGCTGCACCGGCACCCGCGCAAGCACAGGCGGCTCCTTCCAGCGACGCCAACCGCAGGGCCGAGTCGTCGTATTACGACTTGACGATGGGGCATCTCTACGAGCAGGAGTACGAAGAATCCAGCCAGATCGCCGATGCCGATCGCGCCATCGATTTTTACAAGAAGGCCTACGGGCTGGACCCGTCCAGTGACGTGATCGGGGAACAACTCGCCGAGATGTACTTCGCGTCGCAGCGCACTCCCGAAGCGATCAACGAGGTCCAGAACATTCTCCGGCGAGATCCGTCCAATGTGTCGTCGCGGCGTCTGCTGGCGCGGATTTACGTGCGATCGCTCGGCAACATGACCGACACCTCGCAGCAAAGCAACATCGTGAACCTGGCGATCGACCAATTCAGCGAAATTGTGCGGCTGGATCCCTCCGACGAGGAGTCGGCGATCTGGCTCGCGCGTCTTTACCGGCTGACGAACCGGCACGTCGAAGCGGAGCGGGTGCTGCGCGGAGTGATTGCTCGCGACGCGGACAATGAGGATGCCGTCGGCCAACTCGTGCAGCTTTTGCTCGACGAAGACAAGTCCGGGGAAGCCGTCGCGCTTCTGCAACAAAGTATCCAGCAGTCGCCGAGCGGCAGCCTGTATGACCAGTTGGGCGATGCCTACGCGCAGACCCATGATCTAAGTGACGCCGAACAGGCCTATCGGAGCGCGGTCGATCTAGAGCCTGACCAAGTGAACCATCATCGCGGCTTGGCCCAAGTGCTTTTCGATGAGGGACAGTACACCGCCGCGCTCGCAGAATACCAGACACTGGTTGGCCTGCAACCGGACGAGGCCGGAAATTATTTGCGGCTGGCGGAGATTTACCGCCAACTGCAGCAACTCGATAAGGCCGAGGCGGCCGTGCTGCAAGCCAAGCGACGGGCTCCGGACAGCCTCGAAGTGATTTACAACGAGGCTTCGATCTACCAAGCCGAAGGCCGCTACGAGGACGGTATTCGGGTGCTGTCAGAGGCGGTGACCGGAGTGAAAACGCAGCCCGAGGCGCCCTCCCGGCGGCGCACGCTGGCCATCCTCTATCAGGTTCTCGGGCAATTGTATGGGAGCGCGGAAAATTACACGGCCGCCGTCAACACGTTCGAGGAGATGGCGCATTTGGGTCCGGAAGAAGATCGCCGAGCGAGGCCGTTGATTATCGATAGCTACGAAAGAGCGCACGACCTGCCGCACGCGCTTGCCGAATCGCAAAAGGCTTTGGCCAGCTATCCCGATGACCGCGGCCTGCGCGTTGGGCAGGCGCTGCTGTATGGCGAGAATAATCAGACCGACCAAGCGACGCAGGCACTGCGGGCGCTTCTGGATCATACGGCGAACGATTTAGAGATTTACTTGGACATCGCGCAGGTCAACGAGCAGGGCCAGCGCTTCGGGGACGCAGAGGCGGCCGTGCAATCCGCGGAAAAGCTCGCGAAGCAACCCAGCGACCAGGAACTGGTCGGTTTCACAATGGCCGCGGTATATGAGCGGGAGAAGAAGTACGATCAGGCGGAACAGGCGTTCCAGGGCGTATTGGCGATCAACCCGCGCAACGCCGCGACGCTCAACTATTACGGCTATATGCTGGCCGAACGTGGATTGCGGCTGGATGAGGCGGTGGGGTTCGTGCAACGCGCGCTGGCGGAGGAACCGCACAATGCGTCGTTCCTCGACAGCCTGGGTTGGGCGTACTTCAAGCAGGCGAAGTACCCCGAGGCCGAAAAATATCTCAGCATGGCCGTGCAGGGAGAGTCGCACAACGCCACGATGCTGAGCCACCTGGGGGACCTTTTCGCGAAGACCGGGCGCGAGGACATGGCGGAGGTCGAGTGGGAAAAGTCTCTCGCCGAATGGCACCGCGCGCTGGCGGCGGACTATGACGCCAAGGAAGTCACCGACCTCGAACAGAAGATCGCCAATGTGAAGCGCCGCCAGGCGCAACAGCAGAAACCTGGGGCAGGAACCAACCAACAGTAACCGACCGGCATGCACTTCATTCAAGTTCCAGCGTTCGCCAAGGTCAACTTGCGCCTCGATGTGCTGGGGCGGCGCGCCGATGGCTACCACGAACTGCGCACCGTTTTTCAAGCGCTGACGCTGCACGATACGCTGCGGATCGAGCGCGCCAGCGGCGATGAAATTGCGCTGAACATTCTAGGAAACGCCGCTCTGGCCGGCGGTGCGACGCGGCAAAACCTGGTCTGGCGCGCATTGGCGGCGTTGCGGCGCGAGTTGAAAGAGCCGGGCGGTCTGCGCGTCGAATTGCGCAAACGCATTCCAGTGGGCCGGGGCCTCGGAGGAGGATCGAGCGACGCTGCTGCAGCGATGGTGGCTTTGTTGCGGTTGACGCGGCGGCAGATTCCGCTGGAACGTTTGCTGGAGCTAGGCGCGGGACTGGGCGCGGATGTGCCTTTTTTTCTGCTTGGCGGGCGGGCACTGGGAACCAGCCGTGGCGACGAGATTTACCCGCTTCCCGATCTGCGGCGGCGCAACGTTGTGGTGGTGTCTCCGAACGGAATTGCCGTGAGCACGCGCGATGCCTATCGCTGGCTCGGCCGCCGATTGACAAAGCGCATGCCGGTCTCTAAACTATGGAGTTTCTGCGCTCTATGCTGGAGTCCGCAGGGAGGCAGCCTCTCGAATGATTTCGAGGCCGCTGTCTTCAAGCGGGAGGCGCGCCTCGGGAGTTTGCGGAGGCGATTACTCGAGCAAGGAGCTGCGGAGGCCGCGCTGGCGGGTAGCGGTTCGGCGGTGTTCGGAATGTTCCGAAGCCCAGCGCTGGCGCGTCGAGCCGCCAAGCAGTTTCCGGAAGACCAGGTCTTCCTATGCACGACTATCTCAAGAGCGGCGTACACCCGCGCCCTGTGGGGCCGCGCGGGAGCGGCGGAAACGCCTCGAGCGCCGGACTAAGTGAGCGGCCAACTTGGTTGACGACAAGTTCAAAATTTTTACCGGAAGCGCATCGAAGGGGCTCGCCGAGAGAATTTGCAGCAATCTAGGGGTGGAGCTGGGCGGCGCGAAGCTGGGGCGGTTCAGCGACGGCGAGATCTATTTTCAGATTCTCGAGAACGTTCGAGGCGCGGACGTCTTCGTGGTGCAATCGTGCTGCGACCCGGTGGACCGTCACTTGCTGGAACTGCTGCTGATGATCGACGCGTTCAAGCGCGCGTCGGCGTGGCGCGTCACAGCGGTGATACCGTATTACGCGTATGCGCGGCAGGACCGCAAGGACAAACCGCGCGTGCCGATTTCAGCGAAGCTCGTTGCGGATTTATTGGAAACAGCGGGGGCCAGCCGGGCGCTGACTCTGGACCTGCACGCGCCGCAGATTCAAGGCTATTTCAACGTGCCGGTCGATCATCTTTACGCGTCGCCGGTGCTGATCGAGTATTTCAAGCAGCGGAAGCTAGGGAAAATCACGGTGGTTTCGCCGGACGCGGGCGGCGTGGAGCGGGCCCGGGCATTCGCGAAGAAACTGGATGCGCCGCTGGCCATCGTGGACAAACGGCGAGTGGATGTGGACGTGAGCGAAGTAATGCATCTGATCGGCGAGGTGCGCGGGGCTCCGGCGCTGATCATTGACGACATCATCGACACAGCGGGAACCATCGTGAAAACGGCGGAAGCGCTGCTGAAGGAAGGCGCGACGGAAGTTTATGCCGCGTGCACGCATGCGGTACTTTCCGGGCCGGCGGTCGAGCGGCTGAGTCAATCGGCGATCGCGGAGGTTGTGGTGACCGACTCGGTACCGCTGAACGAGGCGGCGCGGAAGTTGTCCAAGATCAAGGTGCTGAGCGTCGCGGATTTGCTGGCGCGCGGGATACGTTCGATTCACGAGGAAACTTCGATTAGCGAGCTGTTTGAGTGACGGCGCGACCGTCGTAGGCGTCTCGAACGGCGCGAATGAGGCGCCGGCAAAGTTCAGCGGGGGGAAGAAGCCATGGATCAAGTCATCGTCGAAGCCACGCCGCGCACTGATCGCGGCAAGAATGCAGCGCGGCGGGCACGCAGTGCCGGGCAGGTGCCGGCCATCCTCTATGGAGGCAAGGGCGAGGCCGTCGCGCTTTCGGTGAACGCCAAACAGATGGGCGTGATCTTGCGCTCGGAGTCCGGGCACAACACGATCGTCAAGGTGATGGTGTCCGGTGAAGAGCATGCCGCGATGATCAAGGATTGGCAGGTGGACCCTGTCAAGGGCACCTTGCTGCACGCGGACTTGGTGCGAGTGGACATGGACGTGCGCGTGCGCGTCAGCGTGCCGGTGCACACCTTCGGCGAGCCACAGGGCGTGAAGCTGCAAGGCGGAATTTTTGAGATGGTGACGCGAGAAGTGGAGATCGAGTGCCTGCCCTCGGAGATTCCAGGGGAGTTTCGCGTGGACATCAGCGATCTGATGATTGGCAAGCACCTGCGCGCGGGCGATCTGCCGTTTGATTCGCAGAAAATGCGCCTGGTGACCGACCCTCAGCGCGTCGTAGCGCACGTGGTGGCCTTGCGCGCTGAAGAGGAGAAGCCGGTTGAAGCGGTGGCTGCCGAAGCCGCGACGCCTGCCGAGCCGGAAGTCATCAAGAAGGGCAAGAAGGAAACCGAAGAGGGAGAAGAAGGCGCAGCGACCGAGGAGAAAGCGGAGAAGCCGAAGAAATAGCCGGCGCCGCGGACAGCCGATGCTTGGCATGGTGTTTCTGATTCTGCTGCCGCCCGCGCGCTCCTACAGCGTGCAATGCGCCTGATTGTGGGCCTCGGCAATGCCGGCGTGCAGTACGCCTGGACGCCGCATAATCTGGGCTTTCTGGCCATCGACCGGATCGCGGAACGCGCGGGGATTCGCGTGGAGCGGCCGGAAGCGAAGTCGCTCTTGGGATTGGGACAGTTGGCCGGACAGGAAGTCGCCTTGGCCAAACCGCAGACGATGATGAACCTGAGCGGTTTGGCGGTGCGCGATTTGCTGAGCCGGCTGGAATGCGGCCCGAAAGATTTGACTGTGCTGTATGACGACGTAGCATTGCCCTGGGGGATGCTGCGGATTCGCGAGAGCGGGACCGCTGGCGGGCACAACGGGCTGAAGTCGATCATCGGCGCCATCGGAACTTTGGAGTTTTTGCGGGTGCGCATGGGCGCGCAGCCGGACCATCCGATCGGCGACCTGGCCGAGTACGTGCTTCGGCCGATGCGAAAAGCCGATCTGGAAACGGCCGGGGAAATGATTGAGCAGGCAGCCGAAGCAGTCGAACTGATTGTGACGCAAGGTTCCGGGCCGGCGATGAATCGATTCAACCGCCGAGTGTCACCGCCGGAAGAGACAGACGAGACGAAAGACAGCTAGCATCCAGCGAAAGCCACGCAAGGGGCGGGACGCGGGAATCGAGGAGCCATGGAAGAACGTTTGTACGACCTGATTTTCATCTGCTTGCCGACTACGCCAGAAGAGGAAATTGCCAAGATCATCGCGACACTCGAGCAGGTCATCGCGGACCGCGGCGGCAAGGTGGAAAAGATCGACAAGTGGGGCACGCGAAAGCTGGCCTACCGCGTGGCCAAACAGCGCGAGGGCTACTACGTGTATATGTCGGTGCGGGGGGCCCAGCCGGACTTGATCAAGGAGTTGGAACGCCGGCTAAAGGTGTCCGATGCGGTCATCAAGTACATGACCGTGCGGCTGGACGAAGAGATCAAGCGGCAGCAGAAACTGGTGGGACGGCGAGAGCGCCGGGCCCGGCAGCGGCCGCGTAAGACGGCGGCAGGCCCTGCAAGTCCAGGCCCGGCACCGACGCCCGGTCCAGCGACGGAACCGGCGGCCGCGGCCAGCTAGAGGAATTCACGTCTTCAGCATCTGCATCTGAAAGAGGATAAATATGGCTGACGAACATACACAGGCACCACGACCATCTCACTCCGGGCCGCCGCGCGAAGGCCGCTTTGGCGGCGGGGCTGGGGGCGGAGGGCCGCGACGCGGCAAGCGACAGTATTTCCGGAAGAAGAAAGTGTGCCGGTTCTGCGTCGATAAAGTGGACTTCATCGATTACAAGAAGGCCGACATGCTGCAGTCGTTCGTGCAGGATCGCGGCAAGATCATGCCGCGGCGCATGACGGGCACCTGCTCGAAGCATCAGCGATGGCTCGGCGTGGCGATCAAGCGGGCACGCAACATCGCACTGCTGCCGTTTGCGACCGAACTCTAAACGATTTGATTTTTTGCGAGGCTAGAACAATGCAAATTATTCTGCAGGAGAACATCGAGAAAGTCGGCGCCCGCGGCGAAGTGGTGGACGTCGCCGCCGGCTACGCGCGCAATTACCTGCTGCCGCGCAAGCTGGCTCTGGAAGCGTCGCCATCGAATCTCAAGCGTATCGAAAAGATTCGCCAGACGCTGGCCAAGCGCACCGCCACCGAACGCGAACAGGCGCAGGCGCAGGCCGAACTGCTGAATCTGGTTGAGGTGACTCTGACGCGCAAAGCCGGGGAGAATGACCAACTGTTCGGATCGGTAACGGCTGCCGACCTGGCCGAGGCGCTGGCCAAGCAGGGCTTTGAAGTCGACAAGCGACGGATTCAGCTGACGGAGCCGATCAAAGTCGTGGGCGAATCCACGGTGACGGCCAAACTGGTCCACGACGTGACCGCGACGTTCAAAGTCATCGTCACGCGCGAAGGCTAGCTCCGCAGCTGCAGTTTTCTTTACCTGGAAATCGAGTGCGCCAGGCGGGGCTCGCGACAGCTCGCTTGGCCTGCACGCACAAATTTTTCGCAGACCTTGCACACGCGCGCGAAGTTTTGCACACCTCGCAACATTTCCCACATCCAGCGCGCTATAAGACGCCTTGACCGCTTTCGCATCACTCCCCACAATCGCTGGACATGTTCAACCATTCGCGCGGACTACGCGGATGCGACGCCAAACGAAAGCTTGCGGGCGGATGCTTTTTGCGCGAACCTATGCAAGGCGAAGAAAGAGCGAAATAGATGGCTTCCGAAACCCTTGAGCGGCCCCTGCCGCAGAATCTCGACGCCGAGCGCAGCGTTCTGGGCGCCATCCTGCTCGATAACCACGTGTTGAATGCGGCGATTGAAAAGCTAAAGCCCGAGGACTTTGCCCTCGATCACCACCGGCGAATTTTCATCCAGATGATCGAACTCGGGGAATCGCAGCAGGCCATCGATCTGGTAACGCTTTCCGACCAATTACATCGCAAGGGTGAACTCGAGGCTGCGGGCGGCTCTCCTTACATCGCCCAACTGACGGACGGAGTTCCGCGCGTCACGCACCTCGAGCACTATCTGCGAATCGTAAAAGAGAAGTCGATACTGCGAAGCTTGATTCACGTCACGCACGCCATCCAGCAAACGGCGATCGAAGGGGAGGAGGATGCCGACGCGATTCTAGACCACGCGGAATCATCCATTTTCGAGATCGCTGAAGATCGCATCCGCACCGGCCTCGTGTCGATGAAGGACGTGGTCCACGAGAACATCGAGCGGCTCGAGCGCGTGATCACCGAAGGCAAGCGGGTTACGGGGCTTTCGAGCGGGTACGCGCAACTGGACAACTTGACGTCAGGCTTACAGCCCTCGGAATTGATTATTCTAGCTGCGCGGCCCTCGGTGGGTAAGACGGCCTTTGCCCTGAATATCGCGGAGAATGTCGCTCTGCAACAGAAAGTGCCAGTGGCGATCTTCAGCCTTGAAATGTCCAAGGAATCGCTGCTGATGCGTCTACTGGCGTCCGGGGCGCGTATTGACGCGCATAAGTTTCGCACCGGCCATTTGTCGCGCGAGGACTGGCGGCAGATGACACAATCGCTGGGACAATTAGCCGAATGTCCTTTGTGGATCGACGATTCGGGTTCGGCAACCGTCACCGAAATTGGCGCCAAGGCCCGGCGCATGAAGAGAGACCGCGGGCTTTCCTTGGTGGTCGTGGATTACTTGCAACTGATCGCTGCGCGCGGCCGATTTTCCAACCGCAACGAAGAAGTATCTAGCATCACCCGCGGGCTCAAAGGCCTGGCCAAGGAACTGAAGACTCCGGTGATGGTGCTTAGCCAGCTCACCCGCGCGCCTGCTCGCGAAGAACGTAGTCCGCAACTCGCAGATCTGCGCGAATCGGGCGCGATCGAGCAAGATGCCGACGTGGTGTTGTTCATCGACCGGCCCAATTTATTCAAGAAGAAGGAAGAGGTCACCGAGGAGGAGCGCGCCGAGACCAATCTGATCATCGCCAAACAGCGCAACGGCCCGGTGGACCATATTCCGTTTGTATTTCTCGGCAAATACACGCGATTTGAAGAAGCGGCGACTGGAAGCTGGTCGTCCGAAGCGGAATAGTTCGCGCGCTCAGGCGGGTGCTCCGCTGCGCACTTGACCGGGTTGACCAGCAACCGGGGCCCTGGGGTAATCTCGCGGCATCAGAAATGGAAACCCAGCTCGGCCGTCTCGGTGCGCGGTGTTACGAAGTGGGTGCCGCTGAACGTCGAGAGGAAGTTGTACAGGGCCACCTTGTTCGTGAGGTTGACGACCGTGAGGCGAAGACTCCACTTGAAGCGGTCGGTGTGAAACAGGTCATCGTCGCCCACGGAGCCGTCGAATAGATTACGTGGTTTCACGCGGTCAGGATTGTGGTCGTCGTTCTCGGTTCCGGTCTGCGGCAAAGTGATCAAGGTCGATGTGCCGACGCCGTTGCAGACGGTAATCGGGTTTTGCACGGTCGCTGGAACTCCATTGCAGGCAAATCCAATGGTCACTTGTTCGTTGCCCGTAAGCTTCAGGGCGGCTGCAACGTCGGGCACGCCACTCACCACCATGCCGCTGTCATAGCGCCAATTGAAACCAAACCAAGGTCCGCGCCTCCACGGCTGGTATTGCGCGTGGGTGGTCTGCTCGAGGTTTTCATCGTGGTCAATGCGGAATACCGCGCCCGGGGGACCGCCCGGTGTGGCGCCCAGTCCGCTTTCTTGCGGGTTAAAGAAGCGCGCCTCGACGTGGGCGAGGACGATGAACGCGGACAATCCGTGGAAGTTCGGAACCGTGCCGTGAATGGTGAATCCGGGGATCTTGGAATGGGCCCACTCAATAGGAAAGGTGATGGGAGTATTGCCTAGGACGCTGAAGTCATAGGCATTGCGCGTGTATTTCCAGATGTACTCGCCGTCGAGAACAAAATACTTGCTGAAGGCCTGTTGCAAGCCGGCGTGGTACTCGTTGCGATAGCCAGGAGTAAGCGGAGCCCCGGTGCAGACCGTGTTGGAGGTGGCCTCGAAAAGAGCGGCGATGGCGGGATAGTCGCAGCCATTGCTGGAAAGTATCAGATTCTCGTTGAAGGGGGTTTCCATGGTATGCGCATAGGACAGACGCAAGACCGTATTCGTCTTTTTGACCTTGTACGCAGCGCCGAGGCGTGGCTCGGCCTGGCCAGCCGAGGCGAACCCGTTGTACATATCTCCGCGAAGACCGATATTGAAGTTCCAGGCTCCCTTGGTGATGGTGTCCTCGACGTAGACTGCGAATTCCTTGACGTCCGTGCGAACCCGAAAATCGTACAAGCTACTGCTGGTGAGGCCGTTGGGACACGGGCCCGCTGGGACTGGCCTGGACAAGTCATAGCAAGCCAGCAGGGGCGAGAAAACAGGCGCGACGGTTCCGGCAAGCGGGTTCGCCGAGGTATTCGGATTTAGCGCGTGGGAGGTGCATTGGGATGGCGAGGTAAGACTGGTCGCGACGGGATCTCCCGCATTGTTTAAACAGGGGGAGTTGACGGTGGGATCGAGTACTCCAAAACTGTCATTCTCGGTGAGGAACGTCTGTTCGTAGGTCAC
>Ga0182024_10006914_pt1 | contig 24691 bp, 21 predicted proteins | sample P32metaG_FD_120480 | JGI IMG/M metagenome (GOLD analysis project Ga0182024, IMG submission 120480) | Permafrost microbial communities from Stordalen Mire, Sweden - P3-2 metaG (Illumina Assembly) | ecosystem: Environmental > Terrestrial > Soil > Wetlands > Permafrost | place: Sweden: Stordalen...
GGCAGAATCGTCGCCGTATTCACGCCCACAACTCGCCCGGCGGAGTCCACCAGCGGTCCGCCGGAGTTGCCCGGATTCAACGCGGCGTCAGTTTGAATGACGTCATCGATCAGCCGCCCGGAATACGACCGCAGCGAACGTCCCAGCGCGCTGACCACGCCAGCCGTCACGGTCGATTGAAACCCATACGGATTGCCGATCGCGACCACCAGTTGCCCCACGCGGAGCCTCTGCGAGTCGCCGAGCGCGGCCACTGTGAGGCCTGGCTCGTCCACGCGGATAACCGCGAGATCGCTCGCCGGATCATCACCAATCGCGCTGGCGGGCATGCGGCGTCCATCGGCCAGCGTTACCTCGATGCGGCTCGCATCGTGCACGACGTGGCTGTTGGTGAGAATCAGGCCGTCGGGAGTGAAGACAAATCCCGAGCCTCCGCCTCGCCGTTCGCGCGGCTCGCCCGAACGCGTGCGGCCAGATACCTGATGCACTTCAATGTTCACTACGGCCGGGCTGACTGTACCAACTACGCTCGTGACTGCGCGGGAGTAGGCATCGAGCAGGGAATCGTCGGACGAGACAGAACCGGCGATTGGAGCCTCTCCACGCGACTCATCTTTCCATCCATCCGCTTCCGTAGCATTCACAGACGCGAGAGGAGCTAAAACAGAAAAATCCCTCTCAACAATTTCCAGATTCATGCCAAATAGATGTGAGTTGATCTAGTTCGGATTCAGTTGGCCTACAGCTTCCAAGAAGTCCAACAAAAAAACCGGGACCAAGGATGGTCCCGGCATTGAGTTGGCTGGTTGCCCGGATAAAGTCTTATGTAGGGACAGCCGCCCTCGGCTGTCCGGCCGGGCGAAGCCCGGCTTACCTTGCCAAGAGCTGAGCGCCGGTGGTCGCTTACGCCGTCCGTCTCGGCCGCACCGTCAAATCCCGCACCTGCGTCAGAATGCTCGACATCTGCATCCCGTTCAGTTGCGAAACGAACGGCAGAATTTCAGCAATGAACTGATCTTTCACCAGCTCGCTGATCTCGTCCTGGCGGCTCTTTTCTCCGCCGCTGAGCAATTCCGGCACGGTCACCTCCAAAGCTCGCGCCAGCCGCTCCAGCGAAGAGAGCGTGGGCGTGGCTTTTTCGTTTTCGATTTTGGAAACGTAGGTCCGGGGCACGGACATGCGTCCCGCAAGTTGCCGCTGGCTCAGTCCGCTGCGCAAGCGCAGCGAGCGGATCGACGTAGCCAGGTTGAGATGCCCGCGGCCGGTGCCAGGCATGGGCATCATCACCGGCGGTGTCATCACCACCGGCTCGGGTTCAGGTTCCTCGTCCAGGGACGAGTGGCAGCGCCGGCAATTGTTATTGACCGTACGGAATTGAACCAGCAGGCAATGATCGCAACGGACGACTTCCCGTGAATCTACCGGGGCAAGGGTCGTGGCCATCGGGTTGTGGGAGTGCCAGAGCGGGCTACTCCTTCACTTCTACAAAGGAACCTAACGTTGGGGGAGAGGTTCCGACCGCAGGGACAATCTGCGGTACAAGGCCTGTGGATGTCAAGGTTAAAATGCATAAAGATCGGTGCATCGAGAGCAAAGATTAAAGTGATGCGCTGAAATATCGCAGAGGACAAGGCAAAACGTGATTCATCATGAGGCGGCGTGGTGTTTACTAACTGAGTTCACCCTCGAAACCCGAACGACTGGGTTTCAAAGGATATCGCCTTGACTTCGCCGCGTATCCGCCGGCTCTGCCTCGCCATCCGTCGCGGGCATTCGGCCTTGCGTGGAATTACGCGTTCGTGCCACCGTCGACCGTCAAGTTCGCACCCGTGATGTAGGATGCCTCTGGGCCAGCCACGAATGCGACCAGCGCAGCGACTTCGTCAACCGATCCGTAGCGGTTGAGCGCTGTGTTGGCCTTCTGGGGCGCAGCCCAGTCGCCCGAGGCTGGATTCAAATCCGTGTCGATCGGACCCGGCTGGACATTGTTGACGGTAATACCCCGGCTTCCAACCTCCCGTGACAGGCTCTGAGCGAACATCTTAACGGCTCCTTTTGTAGCCGCGTAGGCCGCGAGGCCAGGCGTCATGTTACGTTCGCCAACGCAGGAACCGATCATGATGATGCGGCCGCCGTTCTTCATTCGCTTCAGGGCCGACTTGGTCGCAATAAAAGTGCCGCGAATATTGAGGTTGATCAACTGCTCCAACTCTTCCAGCGTAGCCTCCTCGAACTTCTTCGGAATGGCCGTACCGGCATTATTGACAAGGATGTCGAGCCGGCCGAATGTCGCGACGGTCTTTTCGACCGCGGCTTCGACGGCGGCCGCATCGGTGGCGTCCGCCTGAATTGCGATCGCCTTTCCGCCAGCGCTTTCGATCTTCTCGATGACCGACGCGGCCGCGTCAGCACCCTTCGCGTACGTGATGGCTACCTTCGCTCCGTCGGCGGCCAGACGCTTAGCGATCGCGGCACCAATGCCCCGCGAGGCCCCAGTGATGAGTGCAATTTTTCCTTCCAGCTTTGTAGGCATCGTTCTCGTCCTCTTCTTGGATGATCCGTCTTCGTTCGCATCGTGTGCCGCGTTGTTCCTGGTTTCAGGGGGCGGTCATGCAACCATTGCTTGGATGTAGCGGGCCAGAAGTCGGATACAATTTTGTTCACTTGATAAATGGCCATGGCATTCATTGAAGGCTCAGGTGACTGCTAAGACGGTCCAAACACGCGGGTCCGGATCAAAGGAGAATTTGTAACGATGAATGAAATCAATAAGCGAGACGAAGCTTGGGAGCTTCTAACTGAGTTCACCCAGTCAGAAAGTTTGCGCAAGCACGCGCTGGCAGTTGAGGCCTGCATGCGCGCCTACGCCCGCAAATTCGGCGGGAGCGGAGAAAAAGATCATGTGGGGACAGCCGCCCCCGGCTGTCCGGCGGAGCGAAGCTCCGCAGGGGCTTCGGCCCCCGGGGGAATCAGCGACGAAGATCTGTGGGGCATCGTCGGCCTCATCCACGACTTCGACTACGAAAAATATCCCAGCCTCGAAGATCATCCGTACAAGGGCAATGAAATTTTGAAACAGCGCGGATGGCCCGAAACGATAACTCGAGCCATCATGTCGCACGCCGAATATACCGGCATTACTCGCGACACGCCGATGGAAAAAGCGCTCTTCGCCTGCGACGAACTCGCCGGATTCATCACCGCCGTGGCCCTGATCAAGCCGGGAAAATCCCTGGCCGAGGTGGATGTGAAGTCGGTGCGAAAGCGGATGAAAGACAAAGCCTTCGCACGCAAAGTGAATCGCGACGACATCGTGAATGGCGCGGCAGCCCTGGGAGTGGAACTGGATGAGCACATCGCTTTCTGCATCGAGGCCCTGCAGAGCCTCGCAGGCGAGTTGGGGCTGGATGGCCGAGCGGCTCGGAAGGCCTAAAAATTCTTAGGTTTCAACGAAGCGCAGCCGCGACCTTGCCGGTACCAATTAACTCCGCGATCCGCGCAAAATCCTTATACATCACGCGGTCTTTTTCCACAGTAGGGCACACTGATCGAATCGCCGCGTGCGCAGCCTGGCCGCGCGCGGAGCTTTTCAGCGGCGCCAGGAAGTCGATGGCCTGCGCCACGGCCATGGCCTCGATCGCCAACACGTTGCGCGTGTTGTCGACAATGCGCTTCAGCTTGTTCGCCGCCGTCATCCCCATGGAGACAAAATCTTCCTTGTTTCCCGAAGTCGTAATCGAATCCACCGACGCGGGATGCGCCAGCACTTTGTTCTCGCTGACCAGCGCCGCCGCCGTGACCTGCGGCATCATGAATCCCGAATTCAATCCCGCGCCCTGTGCCAGAAACGGCGGCAAACCCTCGCTGAGCGCCGGATTTACCAGTCGTTCAATTCTTCGCTCGCTGATCCCGGCCAACGCGCTTAGAGCGATGCCAAGAAAGTCCAGCGCGAACGCGAGCGGCTCGCCGTGAAAATTCCCTCCCGAGATCACATCTCCCTCGAAAGTTTTGGCGTTGGTGATGAACACTAGGGGATTGTCCACTGCAGAGTTGGCTTCGATTTCGAATACCTCTCGGCAATGCGACAGCGTGTCGCGCACGGCGCCATGCACCTGCGGGATGCAGCGCAACGAATACGCATCCTGCACGCGGCCGCAGTTGCGATGCGATTCGCGAATCTGGCTTCCCTCCAGCATCTTGCGCAGATTCGCCGCGCTCTTCATCTGCCCCCGGTGCGGACGCGCTTTGTGAATGCGTTCATCGAATGCCGTATCCGTGCCCTTCAGCGCATCGCAGCAAAGTCCACCCAAAACATCGGCGGTGTCCACCAGCGTTTCTGCTGCCAGCAGCGCGAGCGTGCCGACTGCAAGCATGGCCTGCGTCCCGTTGATGAGTGAAATCGATTCTTTGGCTTCGAGCGCCAACGGCTTGATCTGCGCCCGCTTCAAAGCATCGCCGCTCGCAATGCGCGCGCCTGTCGGGTCAATGCATTCGCCCTCGCCGATCAACGCCAGCGCCAAATGCGCCAGCGGAGCCAGATCGCCGCTCGCGCCCACACTGCCCTGCGAAGGCACAAAGGGAGTGACGCCGCGATTCAGCATCTCGCACAGGGTATCGATGACGATTCCGCGCACGCCGGAAAATCCCTTGGCAAGGGAATTGGCGCGCAGAAGCATCATGGCGCGGGTTTCCGCCACGGCAAGAGGTTCGCCCACGCCAACCGCGTGCGAGCGAACCAGATTGACTTGCAGTTCGCGAATCTGGTCACCGACAATGCGCACATCGCTGAGTTTTCCCACGCCAGTGGTAACGGCATAAGCCAATTTGTCGCCGGCGACAATCTCGTCGACAACGGCGCGTGCTCGATTCACTGCTTCTCGCGCATCCGCCGAAAGCAGCACTGGACGGCGTTCGGCCGCCACTTCGCGTACCTCTTCCAGGGTCAGGTCGTTGCCGCTAATATGGAGTGCGTTCACAGTTTCCCATCCTGTTTCCCCACGGCTGCGCGAAACACGCTCATATATTTGTCCGGCAAAGCGGCAACTTTCATGTTGGCATCGGTCACGATGTGCGTAGTCTCGCCCTCGGCAATCAAGCAGCCGTCTTCCGCTCGGCGCAATTCGTAACCGAAATGGACGACCGATTCGCGGACATTCAATAATCGCGTGCGCACCAGAATTTCTTCGTCGTAACGCGCCGGGGCGCGATACCGGCACTTGGCCTCGGCGACGGCAATGAAGCGCCCGTCCTGCGCCTCCATGTCCCGATAAGAAAAGCCCAACTGCCGCAGCAACTCGACGCGTCCTACTTCAAACCAGACGAAATGGTTCGCGTGATACACCACGCCCATCTGGTCAGTCTCGGCGTAGCGTACGCGGAGCCGGGTTTCGTTCACGGCCGTTTCGGGCTTCGAATTCATTTGCCGCTCCACACCGGCTTGCGTTTTTCCAGGAATGAAGTAACGCCCTCGCGGAAGTCGGCGGTGCTTCGGACCGCGGCATTCTCGCGAATCGCGGCCTCAATTTGCACGTCAAGTTCGGCGCGCGCGTGATCGCTAAGCAGCTTCTTGGTCGCCCGCAGTGAAGAAGGACTGTTTTCCATAAGAACACTCGCCAGTTCATGCGCGCGAGCCATTAAATTCTCCGGCGGCACGATTTCATTCACCAATCCCATTCGCGCGGCTTCTTCCGCGCCGATGATTCTTCCCGTAAGCAACAAATCGCGCGCGTATTTCTCTCCAGTCTGGCGTAACAGAAACGTCGATACGATGGCGGGCACAAACCCGATGCGCACTTCGGTGTAACCAAATTTGGCTTCAGGAACGGTCAAAGTGAAATCGCACAGCAGCGCCAGTCCGGTTCCGCCCGCAATGGCGGCTCCGTTCACTGCTGCAATGGTTACCTTTGAAAATTCGTAAAGCGCGCGGAACATGCGGACCATTGTCCGCGAATCCTGCATGTTCTGTTCGGGCGACCGTCCGATCAGCGCCTTCAAATTCTCTAAGTCCATGCCTGAAGAAAATGCTTTCCCCGCACCCGTCAAAATGAGCACGATCGAATCGGATTTCTCTACCTCGCCTAGCGCGCGCAGCAGATCATCAATCAGTTCGAAGCTGATCGCGTTGCGCTTGTCAGGACGATTGAGCGTTATTGTTGCGACGCCAGAATCGTAAGTGAGATTGAGAGTGTTGTAGATCATGGGTGCAAGCAACTAGTCGTCGCTGACAGAATTCGCGTATCTGGCTTCCATTTCTTTCGTGGCACGGATCAAAGTATCGAGCGGTTTTAATGGCGTCAAATCAGCGCCGCGCTGTTTGAGAGCTTCAATCACTTTTTCAGTGGAGATATTTCCCACCAGCGCATCCTGCGCGAATGGGCAACCGCCAAGCCCACCGATCGCCGAGTCAAATCGCCGGCATCCCGCATCGTAAGCCGCGAGAATCTTTGCCGCAGCCTGCTCAGGACGGCTGTGCAGGTGCACGCCGATCTCCAGGTAATCGTACTTCTCCATCACTGCGCCCACGAGTTCGGCGATCTGTTCGGGAGTAGCCACGCCAACTGTGTCAGCCAATGAAATCATTTTCAGATTATCCACTTCCATCAGCGAGATGGCCTCAATCACTTCCTCCACATTCCACAGATCGCCGTACGGATTGCCGAACGCCATCGAGATGTAAACCACGACATCGAGCGCGGCATCGTCCGCCTTCTTCTGTATCTTTTCCAGTTCCTCAAGCGCACTTTCGGCGGACTGATTCTGATTCTTACGTAAAAACGTCTCCGAGATCGAATACGGAAACCCCAAAGAGTGGACCGCATGCGTTTCGATGGCACGCTGTGCGCCCTTTTCGTTGACTACAATCCCAATGATCTCCACATCATCAGGCGGATCGAGTTCATTCAAAACTTCCTCCGAATCCGCCATCTGCGGCACTGCCTTGGGCGACACGAAAGAAACCGCGTCAATGTGTTTGAAGCCGGCGCTGATCAATGCCTGCAAGTAGGCACGCTTGATGTCAGGCGGAATCTGCCCCTTCAGCCCTTGCCAGGCATCGCGCGGACACTCGATCAGCTTCACAGTCTCGGACATAGAAAAACCTGCCACGGATCGCACGGATTTTCACGGATCAAAACCTTAACTTAACAAACCGCGATCTCTATTTCTTTATCCGTGTTGATCCGTGCAAATCCGTGGCCAACTTTAGGTTTGCAGCACCCCTACCTTGAACTCCGCCACATCGGGATTCAGCGCCGCGGCTTCCAGAGCCTGCGTAATCGCGTCTCGCGTCTCGATCGGATCGATGATCTTATCGATCCACAGCCTCGCCGCGCCGTAGCGCGGGTCGGTCTGCTCGTCATAGCTGCTTTTCACCGATTCGTACAGCTCCTTCTTTTCTTCCTCGCTCAGTTTCTTTCCGCCGCGCTCCAGTTGCTTCACCTTGATCTCCACCAAAGTTCCCGCCGCTGAATCGCCGCTCATCACCGCGTAACGCGCGGTCGGCCAGGCAAAGACAAAGCGCGGATCGAACGCCTTGCCGCACATCGCATAATGGCCCGCGCCGAACGATCCGCCGACGATCACCGTAATCTTCGGCACAACGGAGTTCGATACCGCATTCACCATCTTCGCGCCGGCTTTTATAATGCCGCTCCATTCCGCGTCGCGGCCCACCATGAATCCGTTCACGTCGTGGAAAAAAATCAGAGGAATCAGATTCTGATTGCAGTCCATGATGAAGCGCGCGGCTTTCTCGGCCGATTCGGTATAGATCACTCCGCCGAATTCAATCCGCTTGTGTCCTTCATGATCGGTTTGATGCGCATGCAGTTTCTGGTTGGCTACAATGCCCACGGCAAAACCGCCGATGCGTCCGTAGCCGCAGATCAGCGTTTGGCCGTATTCCGGCTTGTACTCGTCGAAGCGGCTGCCATCGAGCACGCGCGCCAGAACTTCTTTCATGTCGTAAGGACGCGCCGGCGAAGAATCATAAATGCCATAAATCTCTTCCGCCGCTAACGCCGGTTCTACGGGCTTTTTGCGGTCCCATGGCGATTGCCGCCGGTATCCCCACTTTTCGACGATCGATCGAATCCGCGCCAGGCACGCCTGATCGTCGGCTTCACGGAAGTCTACGGTGCCGCTGATTGCCGAGTGCATGGCCGCTCCGCCCAATTCTTCCGCGGAAACTTTCTGTCCAATCGCCGCTTGTACCAGCGCCGGCCCTGCCAGGAATAGTCCGCTGCCATCGGTCATCAGAACGTGATCGCACATTACCGGCAAGTAGCCTCCGCCGGCCACGCACATTCCCATGATCGCTGCAGTCTGCGGAATCCCCAGAGCCGACATCACGGCGTTGTTGCGGAATACGCGGCCGAAGTCGTCGGTGTCGGGAAAGACATCTTCCTGCAACGGAAGAAACACACCGGCGGAATCCACCAGATAAATTGTCGGAATACGGTTCTCGATGGCGATGTTCTGGGCGCGAATCACCTTCTTCGAGGTCATCGGGAAAAATGCGCCCGCCTTCACCGTGGCATCGTTGGCGATAATCATCACCATGCGCGTCTGAATGCGTGCCAAGCCCGTAATTACGCCGGCGGCCGGTGCTCCGCCCCACTCTTCGTACATGCGGTGAGCCGCATAAAGCCCCAGCTCAAAAAATGTTTTCGGATCAACCAGCAGATCGATGCGTTCGCGCGCCGTAAGGCGTTTTTTCCCGTGCTGGTTTTCGATCGCCTTGACGCCGCCGCCTTCGCAAATTTTCTCGCCTTCGTTGCGCACCTGCGACATAAGATCGGCCATGAATCGCATGTTGGCTTCGAACTTTGCCGAAGTGGGATCGATCTTCGTCGTCATGACGTTCGCCGCTCCGGACGGCTGATCAGGAAGCGTTTCTGTGCGGTTGGCCATAAATGCAGAGTTCGGACTGTTTACGGTATACCACTCCAGTCCGGGCGCGCAACGGAGCAGGCATCTTACAAACGCAAATACAGAATCCAGGAATTTACAGCGGTGGAGAAGCGGTCCGATTCAACGCCTCGGCCACAGGATCGGCCACGACCGCGTCGACCAGCCCGATCGCCAGCGCTTGTTGCGCAGTGACCTTCTCTGCCGCCACAAACATCCCGAGAGCAACGCCCTTGCCGACCAGCCTAGGCAGTCGTTGCGTTCCACCCCAGCCGGTGATCAATCCCAGCGCGGCACCACGATGCCCGAAGACCGCGTTGGAAGCGGCGATTCGCCGATGGCACGCCAGCGCCAGATCCAGTCCGCCGCCCATGCAATATCCCGAAATGGCGGCATAAACCGGTGCTGGATATTGCTCGACCGCGAGCATCAAAGCCTGCCCCATCTGCGAGAACTCATAAGCGCTAGTTCCATCGAGCGCCGTAATTTCTCTCAGATCGGCTCCGGCGGAGAAAAACTTTTCGTTTCCGGTGATAATCAGTGGCCGTGGCCTCTCCGCCAGTTCGCGCATTGCCCGGCTGAGAGCGAGAACGCAATCTCGAGTAAGGCGATTGGTCCCGTCCACGGATCGAAGACGCACAACCGACGCGCCCTCATGTTCGTCGAGATGAAAAAAATCTCTGGACAAGCAAAAACCTAAGACCTAACACCCAAAACCCAAGACCTAAGACCTAAGACCCAAAACCTAAGACCCAAAACCTAAGACCCAAAACCTAAGACCCAAAACCTAAGACCCAAAACCTAAGACCCAAAACCTGGCCCCTATCACCCCAAGCCTACGGCTCTTTGGTCTCCACCCACTCCGCCAGCCTGCAGCCATCTTCCTCCAGCAGAAAAGTTCCCACCCCAAAGCATTCGCCGAAAATGCGGTGCGATTCGCCATCGCGCGCGGCGCGTGGAATCCACTGCTTGCCCACCTGATATTGCGCAGCCGTGAACCATTTCTGTGGCAGCACCTCCACCAACCCGGCCTGCAAATAACAAACGAAGAGTGCAAAGGCGGGGTCGTCGTTCGACATCGCTTTATAGCTGGTGGGGATGATCAACTCGTCGACGGACGCCAATTCCGTAGGTACGTCGATCTTATGCATGCCCGCACTCAACGTGAGAGGCAACTCGAACTCCGCCGCCGGTGGGGTGGCCGAATAAATTCGGTCGGAAGATTGCTTAAACCATCCCGCGATTTCGCCAAGTTCGAATGCTTTGAGCTGATCCAACTCAAAACATGCGACGCGTATGCTGCGCCCCTCTGGACACCAGATTCCCAGAAATCGCGGCAATATCAGGAACGGCCGGCAATACGTATTCAGCGCGATACGAATCTTGTCCGGCTCCTGCTCCAGGGCGAGCGTGACGACATATCCTACCGGCCCTTGGTCGCCGTGATGCGTCCACCCAAAGCGCTGTCCCGAGGCCGAAAGAAGCGCCGGAAAAGTTTTCCAATACCATGGCGCCGGACCGACGGTGCGCTCAAGTTGTTGACGGATACTGGTTCGATTCGGAGATGGCATGTAAGGAATAGGGAATAGAGGGAATCTGAAAGCGGCTCGAAAAAATTGGCTCTAGCCGTACGACTTTAACTTGCGGTGGTCACGCCGGCGCCTTTTACGTTCGAGCGGATGAACTGTACGATCTCGTCCATTGCGGTGCCCGGCTGGAAAATCGCCGCCACGCCTTGCTGCTTCAGAGCGGCGATGTCCTGATCAGGAATAATGCCGCCGACCAGCACCAGTACATCGTCCATCTTGTTCTGCTTAAGCAGATCCATCACCCGCGGCACAATCGCGTTATGCGCCCCCGACAAAATCGAGAGCCCGATCACCTGCACATCTTCCTGGAGCGCGGCGCTGACAATCATCTCCGGCGTCTGCCGCAGTCCGGTATAGATTACTTCCATGCCGGCATCGCGCAAAGCACGCGCTATTACTTTGGCGCCGCGGTCGTGCCCATCTAAGCCGGGTTTCGCCACCAACACGCGAATCTTAGGATCGGGCATCGTTCTTCATTTAATCACAGAGGAGGTTGCAACGCACAGCAGCTTATCGCGAGTCGCGGCAGCTACAGAGTTTTTATGTCCAGACTCCTCCACAAGTACCAGCAAGCCACGCTGCGATAAGGCTCCCAACACTTCGCGATTTTTTCCATCTGCTGAGGGGTGGGCAATTTGATTTTCTTCTTGCGTCCCTTCTTGGGCGCGGAAGCCCCTTGCGCCGCCTTTGCCCTCCGCATGGCGAGATAGTGTTTATACATCGCCATGCGCACGCCGAAGTCGCCGGTCGGCAGCACGTTTTCACGCTTCAGAGAAAACATCAGAAACATCTGCGCCGTCCATACGCCGATTCCCTTTACCTGCGTGAGATGCTCAATCACTTCTTCGTCGGGCAGTTTCGAGAGACGGGCGAAATCCAGCACCCCTGCTGCCGTCTTTGCCGCAAGGTCTTTCAGGTATGACGATTTCTGTTTCGACAGTCCGACCCCGCGCATCTGCTCGTCGGTCAATTTCGAAATTCCTTCCGGCGTCACGGGATCGCCCGCCAGCGCAGTAAAACGCCCGAAGATGGTTTCCGCAGCCTTGCCATTCAATTGCTGATAAACAATGGCTTCCGCCAGGTTATGGAAATCAGGCGGCCCATAGTTCATACGGTACGCACCTACGCGCTCAATGATCGCCTTGATAACGGGATCGGATCGCTTTAGGTGGGTCAGGGCCCTTCGCATGGACCTATGTATATCACCAAATCAATTGGTAGCGAACAAAAAACGAATCCGCGAGGGCGATTGGCTGCCGTCCTTTGTTCGACGGAAGAATGTCCAAGGTTTGGGGAAACTTCTCTATGTGATGCTGACTTCCGTATACGTTCCGAACACCTCGCGCAGCGCCTCGCAGATCTCACCCACGGTGGCGTAGGCTCGTACTGCATCCACAATGAAAGGCATCGTATTGGCCGGAGAAATGTTTCCGTCCGTGCCAGACTTCGGCTCCTGCGCCGCGGCCTTCTTCAGCGCCTCAAGCCTCCGTCGGACTTCCTCATTCGACCGACGGGCGCGCAAAGCCTTCAACTTCGTCGACTGCTGCCGCCCGACGCTCTCGTCGATGTAAAGAATGTGCGGCGATGCCTCTTCGATCACGAAATCGTTGACGCCTACGACAATTTTCTCCTTGGCTTCTGCCGCTCGCTGGTATTGATAAGAAGCCTCGGCGATTTCTTTTTGCGGATACCCACGCTCGATCCCCTTAACCATCCCGCCCATGGCGTCGAGTTTGCCGAAGTAATCGAACGCGCCCTTTTCCATCTGCAGCGTCAGGTTCTCCAGAAAATACGAGCCGCCCAGAGGATCGACCGTCTGCGTTACGCCCGATTCATACGCAATGATCTGCTGTGTGCGCAGCGCAATGCGCGCTGCCTCTTCGGTGGGCAGCGCAAGCGCCTCGTCATAAGAATCGCAATGCAGCGACTGCGTGCCTCCAAGCACGGCAGCCAAAGCCTGTAGCGCGACTCGCGCAATATTATTCATCGGTTGCTGCGCCGGCAGCGATACGCCGGCAGTCTGCGTATGGAATCGCATCAGCCATGTACGGTGATTCTTGGCCGCAAATCGCTCCCTCATCACCTGCGCCCAAATCTTGCGCGCAGCTCGGTATTTCGCGATCTCCTCAAAGAAATCGTTGTGCGCATTGAAAAAGAAGCTGAGCCGCGGTCCGAACTCGTCAACATCAAGCCCGCGTCGCTGCGCCCACTCTACATACTCCACACCGTCATACAACGTGAACGCCAACTCTTGCAGCGCGGTCGAGCCCGCTTCTCGAATGTGATACCCGCTGATCGAAATTGTGTTGAAGCGCGGCGTGAACTTCGATCCGAACTCGAACGTGTCAATTACCAGCCGCATCGAAGGCGCCGGGGGATAGATGTATTCCTTCTGCGCAATGTATTCCTTGAGAATGTCGTTCTGGATTGTGCCGGAAATCTTTTTCCAGTCTGCTCCCTGTTTTTCCGCAACTACCAGGTACATGGCCCACAGCACAGACGCCGGCGAATTGATCGTCATTGAGACGGTCGTTTTTTCCAGGTCGATTCCCCCGAACAGAATCTCCATATCTTCCAGCGAATCAATCGCCACGCCGCACTTGCCCACTTCGCCTTCGCTGGCCGGATGATCGGAGTCATAGCCCATTAGCGTAGGCAGATCAAAAGCAACGGAAAGCCCCCCGCTGCCGTGCTCCAGCAAATATTTGTAACGCTGGTTGGTCTCCTCGGGCGACGCGAAGCCCGAAAACTGCCGCATGGTGTAGAGCTTGCCGCGATATCCCGTGGCATGAATGCCGCGAGTAAACGGCGACTGGCCGGGGTAGCCAAGATATTTTTCCTCGCTCCAATCCTCCGGCAGATCGGCCTGAGTGTAGAGGCGGCGAATGGGAACGCCGGAAATAGTGGTAAAGCGGGCATGGCCGTGCTCGTCGAGATTTGTACCTCTGGGCGCGCCAATTGGCCGCTCAGGATTTTTGTCAAGCGTCGGCCCAAGCGTGTTTTCCGCCCACTTTTTTTCATCGGCGGAAGGATGGCGGTTCTCGAAAATCTCGGCAATCGGACTTTCGGCAACTTGCGGCTTGGATGGCTTTTTCTCCGGCATGATGACCCCAGTGCTCTTACGTGATGATAGGGAAGCTCCGGCTTACGAGCAAGACACGAAAGCTGCGCAGAACGACCGGTCGGTCAGCGCAGCGCTGATGATCAGGAATCTTTGCGCCCGAGTTCCCACGCCTTCGCATATTTCCACGACACGTAACCTGCGTGGTAGAGATGCAGCAGCAAGCCTTCGCGGCCATCAAGAAATCCCAGCCGAATAAAGTAGTTGTAGACAAACGTCGCCATCGGGCGCAGCACGATGTTCGTGAAACTGAAACTGCGGTATCCCTTGGCTAGCGCCAATTGGGCGCCCAGTGACGAATAACGATTCATGTGGCCGAGATAGAGTGTGAGGTTGGGATAGGTGTAATGAATGAGCGCGTTCTTGAATTGCCTCGTTCGTTGAGGCACGTCTGGCTTTAGCTCGCAGCGGTCGTGCGGATCGTTTCCGGTTACAAATCCTTGCCCGTGCCGGAACAGCCGCAGCTTCGGATCAGGATAAAAACCGCCATGCCGCATCCAGCGCCCGAGGAATAAATTCTTGCGCGGCAGCCAATAACCGCTGACCGCGCTGGGATCGGCAATCGCCGCGCGAATTTCCTCCGCCAGTCCAGGACTCAGCTCTTCGTCCGCGTCGATCAGCAACACCCACTCTTTCGTGCAAAGATCAATGGCATACTGCTTCTGAGCAACATAACCGCGCCACGGTTCCACGACGACCCGTGCTCCCTGCGAGCGAGCAATCTCGCAAGTGCGGTCTTTCGAGCCGGAGTCGACAACCACGATTTCATCTGCCCAGCGCACACTGGCCAGTGTGCGGCCGATGTTTGCCTCTTCGTCCATTGCAACGATGGCCACGGAGAGCGTCATAAAGAATCAGCCGGTTCGAGCGGCGGAAAATCGACAATCGCTTTTCGCGTCTCGCTCCCGCGAACTTCACACAGCAAAAATACCGCCAGAATGAACAATTCAGGTTCGATCGGGTGGCGGTATCTCGCATGCGGAAACACGAAATAATAAACCGTCGGATAAGTCGCAACGAGTGCGGCGAAAAGCCACGCCCCCGGCCGCTTCTGCCGCAGCGCGCGCCCCAATCCCCAAAGCGCCAGCACCGACGACGCCAGAAACAATGAACTGCGAAAGTCCCACGGCGACGTGTCATTGGTGGGCCGCGGCACACCGTTCCAGTAATAAATAAACCGCTTCACGCTGATTAACACAAAGCGTTCCGGATGTTCGCGAATCCATTTGAACGCCAGTCGTCGGCACTCCGCTTCATAACCAAGTTCGCCTAACCGCTGAAACTTCTCAAACTCAGTCCTGTCCAGATTTGGCTGCATCGAGGCATACAGCATGCCATCGGACATCTCATTGTTGCCCAAACGAAACTGCAATCCAAAATCGTCACGAATAAAAACAAAACGTCCAAAAACTTCGTAATTCCGTACCAACCAAGGAGAGAGCACCAGAAAGAACACTACTGAAGAAAGCGCAACGCCGCCCAAAGAGGCTAGTCCATGCTTGTGTCTTCGCCGCCAAATCCACAATCCGCAGAACGGCAGGAACGCAAGCATCGCAGGATTGGCCAGCGCGCCCACGCCCCACAACGCACCAAACAGCACCCATCCGCGCCAACCCGGCCACTCCTCCATCTGCAGCGAGACCAGAAAAATCAGCGCCAACATCAGCGGGGTGAACGTTGTGTCCCAGATCCAATGGATCGACCAATACCACACATAGGGATTGAACGCCCACGCTCGTGCCGACCATAGTGCCACTCGCGGCCCGAAACTTTTCTGCGCGATCGAGAAAACTGGAATCGTCGTGAGTGAGGCAAAGACGCTGTTGATCGAAAGCAATACCCACGCCGACGCGTAAGTGTAGATACCGAAAATCTTAAATACACCGCCGATCAAGTAAGGATAAAGCGGCGGCTCCCATGCGCTCGGCCCTGTATTTCCTTCGTAGGGGCTGCCGAATCCCCGGCCCAGCGCGATCGAACGGCCTACGCGCCCCATTTCAAAGCCAAATCCAAAGTTATCTTGTCCCGGCCTTGTGTGGTATTGGCGAAAAATTCCAATCGCCGCGATTTGCAGGAAAAATGACAGCAACACCATCCACAAAACAGATCGGGGAATGACACGGAAGACTGGCCGTTGCATCAGGGGCGAGTTTATCAGGTCTCTGTGGAAGCTGAACCTTCACAATAGCTTTGGAACTATTGAAACCGTCCCGGTGTCCACCTATAGAGAAACTAGCCTCCGGAGGAACTATGTCTTCCACTCGTCCCATCCTCTTGCTCGTCCTGGTTCTTTGCATGAGTGCGACTTTGAGTTTTGCTCAAGGGCAGACTACCCAAACGAACGGCCAACCCGAAGACCAGGTGAAACAACTCGAGCGCGATTGGCTCGCAGCGGATGCCAAAGGTGACGCTGCCGCGCTCAGACGGATCATCTCCGATGATTTTATCGGCACCAGTTTTGGCGGCGAGTTGCTCAACAAACACGACATCATTCCGGACCGCACAGGGCCCGGCGGCTTCGCCGGTGCCGCTCCCGGCGATACGAATGTAAGAGTTTTTGGCGATACCGGCGTTCTGATGGGCGTCATTAACACTGACGGCGGGCCAAAGCCGAAACCAGTCCACGTGACCCTGGTTTGCAAGAAACGGCCCGAAGGCTGGCAAATAATCGCAGCCCAGCTCACTCAGCCGCAATGAGATTGCCGGAGCTAGCCGTGGCCTTTTCCAGTGGCTCGGATTCTGGTTCTACTGTCCTGTTGGCGGCGGAGTGGCCTGGCTAGGCCGTGCCCCCGGGCCACTTTCCTGCCGCGGCACGACATAAGGAACCTTCGGCAGGTGATTGACCTGGCCCCGCGTTGCGTCGCTAACATCGATGCCCGAGTGATCGAGCAACAATCCCGTGGCGCGATCAAGTTCCACGCGCGATTTCTCGTAGGCCGCTTTGGCCGAAACCAGATTCGATTCGGAAGTGGTTAAGACGGAAGCATCCTGCAGGATCGCGGTCGTAGTGGTGAGTCCGACCCTCAGTTTCTGTTGATCGGCGTCGAGCGTCTGGCGGGCAAAGTCAACTGCATACTGGGCCGCCTGCACAGCGGCGCGGTTCTGTTTCACGTCAAATTGGGCATTGCGCACTTCGATGCGCACTTGATTCTCGAGCTGGTGCAGCCGCACTTGCGCCTGGCGGTACTCCAGTTCGGCGCGCACTTGATTGGCCTGGGCTTCGCGATTGCGTAGTGGGATGTTCAACGTCAAGCCAACCCCTTTGTCGGGAGCTGTGGAGTTGAAAAGTTGGTTCAGAGTGCCGCCGTAGCCGACCGAAGTTGCGCTTTGGAACGGCGGCGGGTTTTCGCTTGGGGTGTAGCAATACTTCGCGCTTGGAGAGGATGCGCATGCCGGAACGACCCCGTTGACGTTGCCTCCTGCTCCGGATCCTCCGTAATAGGCGTAGGCATCGAGCGTAGGCAGCAGGGCGTTGCGGACGGCTTTGCTGCTGAGGTCGCGGGAATTGAGATCGATGCGCGACTCGACGAGTTCAGCACGATGATTGAGAGCTTCGTTGATCAAGTCTTGCGTGGGAACAACGGCTTCCTCCTGCGGAATCTGCATGGTGGAGGTGGGAATCATCTCGGCTTCCGCGAGCACGGGATCCTCCACGCTGCGGCTCAGTGCGTTTTTCACGAGCAACTTTTCCAGTTCCAGGTTGTTCTGCGCCAGGATCAGGTTCTGCTCGTCGGTCGATGCCGTGCTCTGCGCGCTCACTACCTGAATGGGCGGCACGGTGCCTACTTGCGCCTGCTGCTTGGTATCGGCCAGCGCTTTTTGTGCGTACGTCAGGGCTTCCTGCTGCACGCGCACGTTTTCGTAGGCATATACCAGATCCCAATACATATCTTCGATCTGGTCGACGGTGGTGATGATCTGCAGGCGGAAAGCCACGTCAGAAATTTCGCGATTGTTCTTGGCGATGCGGACGAAACGCAGATTGGGGAGCGATCCGAAGCCTTGCAGCAGATTCTGCGTGATCTTAAATTGGAAGTTCGAACTCAAGTCTGGGCTCAGCAGGCTGGTAGGGTTGTTGGTGGTGACGTGCGTGTTATTGAAGCCGGCGCTAATGCTTGTTCCCCACTGGAACCCCTGAGTGTAAGCGAAGTTTGCCGTATAGGTGTTCTGCCCCACCACCGGGACCGGGCTAAAAACGCTGACCGATTCGGTGTCGTTCTTATCGAGCTGCAGCGTGCTGGTGACAACCGGATCGAAACTGGTGATAGTCGAGCCAATGCCAAGCGTAGAACTGACCAAGCCGTTGGTGCCTGTGCCTACACCGCTGGGAGCAATGGTAGTTCCCCCAGTACCGGAGCCAACTGTTCCTCCCAGGCCACCCACGCCGCCACCGGGAGTGTTCTGCACGATGCCCGCGTTTACACCCAGAATGTTCGCCCCCGACTTGGCGCGCAAGTAGTCGGTGTCGGCGATGTTCAGGTTGTAGCGGGCAATGTCGATGTCAAGATTGTTCTCAAGGGCGAGCGCGACGGCGTCGTCAATCGAAAGATAGATCTTGCCGTCGTGCATAAGCGAGTCGATGCGCGGGGAATTGCTCAGGTTCGGCTGCGCAACCTGCTGCGCCCGGTAGGGCTGCAGGAAATGAGGAAAGGCCGAACGCGGCTTGGAGTAATCCTGCAGATGAATGGCCGGCGGCTGGGCGGCAGCAGGCGCGACCTGCGGCACGGGCGCAGCGGGCGCCTCCTGCGCCAATAGCCACGGTCCTGCCAGTAAGCAAACCAGCGCTGCCAGGCCTGCCGACGGCGTGATTCGACAGGCCGCCGCAAAACTACGGTGCGAAGAAAAAGACATGGTTCGTCTCCTCAAATTAGGAAGGGTCGTGCATTCAAGCACAAGCCAGATATCGAAAATTGGATGCGGAAAACATAGCCTTCTCTCCATCTTAGCGGGAGCGGCGCGCGCATGCGGTAGCAGATTGTAAAGAATTGTTTGGGCGAGGAGATGGAAAAATAAAAGCTGTGATTGAAAAAACAAAAAAGGGCGGCCTTTCAGGCGCGCCCATTTCCGTTCTTGGAGTTATTACGGTTATTGCTGTTGCGGGGGAGCGGTTGCCTGCGGCGCTGGTTGTGCCACCGATGGCAGCTCCTTGCGCGGTGCAATGAAGGGTACGTTGGGCATACGCGTCACCTGTCCCCTGGCGGCATCGTCGATGCTGACGCCATCGTGATCAAGCAAGGTTCCGGTAGCGCGGTCTAATTCAATGCGGGACTTTTCATACGCCACCATGGCATTGACCAGCGTCGATTCGGCCGTCGCCAACTGGCTCTGGTACTGCAACACCAGCGTGTTGGTCGAAGTGCCAAACTGAAATTTCTTCTGCTCCGCGTCCAGCGACTGGCGGGCAAGGTCGAGCGCCGCTTTCGCGGACTCCACGCTGGCGCGGTTCTGCTGCACATTGTACTGCGCGCTGCGGATCTCGATCCCAACCTGGTTTTCGATTTGCTGCAGACGCATCTGGGCCTGACGGTATTCCAGTTCCGAGCGAATCTGCACTGACTGCGCCGCTCGGTTGCGGATTGGAATGCTCAGCGTCAGGCCAAGCCCCTTATCAGGATTCGTCGAGTTTATTAACTGGTTGAGCGTGGGGCCGATCGGGGTTGTCGGAAAAAATGGCTCTGGGTTTGTCGCGCTGAGGGGGCCGGGAGCGGCGCAACCGAAGGCTGGGACGGGATCCAAGGCACATGTATTTGTTGGATTCTGATTGCCGCCCACTCCAGCTCCGCCGTAATAGGCGAACGCATTGAGTGTGGGCAAAAGCGCACTACGTATGGCTTTGTTGCTGAGATCGCGGCTGTTCAAATCGATGCGCGACTCCACCAGTTCCGCGCGATGGCGCAGGGCTTCGTTGATCAAGTCCTCGGTGGGCACGATCTGTTCTTCCGCCGGAACATCCATCGTCGAGGTGGGAATGACCTCGGCCGTGGCCAGCACCGGATCCTTCAACGTGCGGGTAAGTGCGTTCTTCATCAGCAACTGCTCAAGCTGCAAATTGGTTTGTGCGGCGGTGACGAGTTGCTGATCCTGCGCGACCGTACTTTGCGAGCGCACCACCTCAATGGGCGCAAGGCTGCCAATCTCGACTTGTTTCTTCGTATCCGACAGAGTTTTCTGGGCGAAGGCGAGCGATTCGTTCTGCACGCGGGCATTCTCGTAGGCAAAGACGAGATCCCAATAGATGTTTTCGATCTGGTCAACCGAGTCAATGATTTGCAGCCGGAAGGCCACATCCGAGAGTTCGCGGTTGTTCTTGGCAATTCGAATGAATCGCGTATTCGCCGCGAAGCCGAAACCCTGGAGAATCGGCTGGGTGATGGTAGCTCTAAAGCTGGAGTTCAATGCCGGACTCACACTGGAGAAGAAGCTATTCGTCGTCTGCCGCGTGTTATTGAAACCCACCGAAAGATTCATGCCCCAATGAAAGGCCTGGTTGTATGCAAAGTCGAACGTTCCAGTATTCTGCACCAGGCTGTTGCCTGGGAAGACGCCCTGGAAGAGGCTGGTGGCTGTCTGGCTCGAGTGATCATCTTGCAGCGTTCCCGTGAGGACTGGGTCGAAAGAGTTGATCAGCGGTCCCTGGCCGAGAGTGGAACTTACCAAGCCATTCGTGCCGGCTCCGATGCCGCCGGCTCCGAGGCTGGTGCCCCCCGTGGACGCACCTGAGGTTGCGCCGATTCCGCCGATTCCGCCTCCCGGCGTATTCTGCACAAGCCCGATGGGAACGCCTAGAATTGCGGCGCCGGCATTGGCACGCAGTACGTCTGTGTCGGCGATATTTAAGTTATAACGGGCGATCGCGATGTCGAGATTGTTTTCCAGCGCGAGCGCAATCGCGTCATTCAGCGAAAGGTAGAGTTTGCCGTCGCGCAGGGCCTGGTCAATGCGCGCGGTATTGGCCAGGTTTGGTGGCCCTACATGCCTTGCCGTGTACGGTGCGACCGGATTAGGGAAGTGCGAGACCGGCTTGGTGTAATTGAGTATGGGCACCGGACTAGTCTCCGGGCTGTTCTGCGGCACCGGCGCGGCAGGGGGCTCCTGTGCGCAGGCTGCGATCGTTACTGTCCCCAGAAAAAGTGCGGCCACGGTCAGCCGGATAGTCGAGGCTATGCGTGCGAATGGCATCTACTCATCTCCGTTCAGGAATACTTGCTATAAGATGCTGCAAAGGTTTGTAATTTAACCCGGCAAATCGGGCTTGGTACAGAATTTAGGACCCGATACAGACTTTGGTACGTAACTGCTGGCGTCGAGGTTCCTCAAAAACGACCCGCCCTGCAATGGGCGTGAGCCTCTCAGCCGAATATGTGGTGAAACGCACCAGTATATCTGACCCAGCTACTTCTCTTTCCGGCTGCTCCAGACTAGTCGAAGCTGGTAAAGTGCTCGCCATGCCGAATTTCTCCGAAGGCGCTAATCCGAGCGACCGCGAAATGGATTGGATACATCTTTCCGCCCGTTGGACTCGAAACTTCGCATGCGCAATCTCAAGCTGACTCTCTCTTATGACGGATCGGATTTCGCCGGCTGGCAAGTGCAGCCCAATGCCGTAACCATTCAGGGCACACTAGCCTCTGCCATTGGACGAATCACCGGCGAAAAGGTATTGCCCCAGGGCTCTGGCCGGACGGATGCGGGAGTTCACGCCCTGGCGCAGGTCGCAACGTTCTGCACCGAGTCTTCGGTTCCGACGGCGAATTTCGTGAAGGCGCTCAACGGCCTTTTGCCGCCGTCCGTGCGAATTCTGGAAGTTGAGGAAGCCGCGCATGATTTTCATGCCCGCCATTCGGCCCAGGGCAAGACTTATCGCTATCGTATTTATCGCGCGGCAATCTGTCCGCCATTTCTCGCCAGATACGTCTGGCATTATCCCTATCCGTTGGACGAACAGGCGATGATGAGCGCGGCCGAAAAAGTGGTAGGCGAGCACGATTTCACTTCATTTGCTGCAGCCGATCCTGAACGTAGCGTGGGTGTCAGTGCTGGAAGAGGCGAAGGCTTCCAAATCCCAAACCTCCGCCGCATTTTTTCTTCAACCTGGGAGCGGCACTCAGACGAATTGGTTTACACCGTAAAGGGATCGGGCTTTCTGCACCATATGGTGAGGAATCTAGTGGGGACGTTCATTCTGGTAGGCAAGAGAACGTTGCAGGTGGAAGATATTGGGCGGATACTGGAGGCGCGTAACCGCTCAGCGTCGGGAGCGACTGCTCCGGCAAGCGGGCTGTACCTGGTGACTGTGGAGTATTGAACGACTGTCGAGCTTGCGCAAAAACGCACGAATGCATCCAGTGCGTGGGGGAGCCGCGCCTCCAGTGACGTGGAGGAGCGGAGCGTCCAGTGACGTGGAAGAGCGGCGCTTCAAGCGCCGCGTAAGGATCTCAAAATCAGTCCGGGCTTTCAGCCCCCGTGGTCGCAGTTCCGTCCCCCACGAGTTTTTCCGCAACCTCCGTAAGCGTGCCAGTGCCGTATAAAATGGACAACGGCCAGCGCCACCCAGCAAACTACGTCTTTACCGATTGCCTTCCGCATGGGCACTGAGTTACAAATCGCCGTCGCTAAAGTCGTCTCGACAAATCCGGCAACCGGCGAAATTCTGCGCCAACTGAAGTGCGCCGGCGAGGAAGATGTGCGCGCCGCCGTGGCTCGTGCGCGCGCTGCGCAAGCGGCTTGGTCTGCAATCGGCGTGCGCCATCGCATCGCTGTGCTGCGCGAATTTCAGCGTCGACTGTTACAAAGAAAATCAGAGATCGCCCAGGCCATCACGCGCGAGGCCGGCAAGCCCCTAGCCGAGGCTCTAACCACCGAAGTTTTGGTGGTCCTCGACGCCGCGCGCTTCCTCATCGACAACGCATATCGCCTACTGCGCGACGAACCCCTTCCGCATGGAAGCCTCGCCACAAAGCTGAAAAGTGGAATGCTGGTACGCGATCCCTATGGAGTGGTCGCAATCATTTCACCGTGGAATTATCCCTTCTCAATTCCCGCAACCGAGACGCTCGCGGCGCTGGTTGCGGGCAATGCTGTCGTGCTGAAGCCCTCGGAGTTCACTCCGCTTGTGGCGTTGGAACTGCAATCGCTCTTGCAGCAAGCGGGCGTACCGAAAGAACTTTTTCAAGTCGTAGTAGGCGATGGCGCCACAGGTTCAGCGCTGCTTCATTCACCAATCGACAAACTGGTATTCACCGGCAGCGTAGCCACGGGCAAGCGAATTGCTGCCGCTGCCGCCGACCGCTTGCTCCCCGTTGTCTTGGAACTAGGTGGCAAAGATCCCATGCTCGTACTCGACGATGCCGATCTCGACGTGGCCTCGAGCGCAGCCGTTTGGGGCGCGTTCGTGAACGCTGGCCAAACCTGCTTGTCAGTCGAGCGCTGTTATGTTCATCGCAATCGATATGAAAACTTTCTTCGCGCTTGTGTCGAGAAAACAAAAAAACTGCGAGTGGGAAACGGATTAGACCAGGACACCGATGTCGGTCCAATGATTCACGAGCGCCAGTTGCGAATCGTGGAAGCTCACGTGGAAGAGGCTGTGGCTCGCGGCGCGCGTCTTCTGGCCGGAGGATCGCGGCTTCCAGATCTGGGAAAGAATTTCTATCAGCCGACGGTTCTCGCCGATGTGACTCACGAAATGCGCATCATGCGCGAGGAAACCTTCGGCCCAGTCCTTCCGGTGATGGCATTCGATAATGACGACGAAGCGGTGCGCCTGGCAAATGACTCCGAGTACGGCCTGGCTGCGAGTATCTGGACGCGCGACCGCGCTCGCGGCGAACACTTAGCGCGGCGCATCCACGCCGGCACCGTAATGGTGAACGATGTGGTTTCATGCTTCGGCATTAGCGAGGCTCCGCACGGCGGTGTGAAGGCGAGCGGCATCGGCCGCACTCATGGACGCTTCGGCCTCGAAGAAATGGTGCGCCTGAAATATCTGGATACCGACCTCACGCCCGGAATGAAAAAAGTCTGGTGGTATGGCTACGGCGCAAGCTTTGCGCGCCAGATGGCAGGCTTTATGGATTTTCAATTTGCCCGAAGTTGGAGGGAGCGTCTACGCGGCGCCATGCGATCGGCGAGTCTGTCGCGAAGCAAGAAGTTGTAAATCAGAGTCGAGGTTGGGTTATAGATTTGGTCATGAGCAATCCTTCGATGAGCAATTCTTCCGATCCCAAACGCGAGTTATTGCGCCACGCGCTGGCCACGCTGGCCTACCGCGGCGGCAAGGCGATCCGCAACGCACCCGAAAACTTCCCCGCCTTTAACGCCGAGGGAGGCGTACGCGCGCCAGAAAAAATTCTCGCGCACATCGGCGACCTCATGGACTGGGCACTGACCATCGCCCTCGGCAAGCGCGAATGGCGCGACTCCAAGCCGCTGCCCTGGGAAAGCGAAGTCGAACGCTTTTTCGCCACCATAAAGAAGCTCGACGACTATCTCGCCTCCAACGAGCCGCTTCACGCCTCGCCAGAAAAACTCCTTCAGGGTCCAGTCGCGGACGCCCTAACCCACGTCGGCCAAATCGCCATGCTGCGCCGCATCGCCGGCGAACCGCTGAAGGGCGAAAGCTACTATGAAGCGGAAATCACCGTAGGCCGCGTCGGCCCCGATCAAGCCAAGCCGAAGCGGGAGTTTTAATAGCGTACAGGCGCGCCCGTCGCTGATGTCAGAGACTGTAAATCATTCGTCATTGAGCCTGTCATTCCGAACGGAGTAGGAGCGCCAGCGAGGCGGAGTGGAGGAACCTGCTATTCAACCGCCGGCACTCCATTGCTTTGTCATCCTGAGGAAGCGGAGTCTCTCGCGGAGCGAGAGACTCCCGACGAAGGACCTATGCATTTGCTGGCGGTCTCGGGGCTGACGGCAACTACATAGGTCCTTCGGCCCGCAAAAACCGCGGTCCTCAGGATGACAAAGCGGTTGAATCGCCGGCCTCCGTACCAACGGTCGAACCGTCGTAAGTCCGACCGCCGGAAGCCGACCGCCGGAAGCCGAACGCCGAACGCCGAACGCCGGAAGCCGA
>Ga0182024_10006915_pt1 | contig 24691 bp, 21 predicted proteins | sample P32metaG_FD_120480 | JGI IMG/M metagenome (GOLD analysis project Ga0182024, IMG submission 120480) | Permafrost microbial communities from Stordalen Mire, Sweden - P3-2 metaG (Illumina Assembly) | ecosystem: Environmental > Terrestrial > Soil > Wetlands > Permafrost | place: Sweden: Stordalen...
CGACGACATCCAGTGGCGGCGGCTCTCATGCTGCTGGCGGAAGCGCCAGCAGCAACGGCGGCAGCAGGAACAGTAGTAGCAGCGGTGGGCATTGGTGGAATCCGTTCCACAGTGGTTCCACGACTTCGGCAGCGCCTGCTAAAGGCGCGAATTCACTGGCCGCAGGAAACATCAAGTCGGAGTCCAGCGCGAGCGCGGCTTCCGAACGATTTGCAGCGGGGAACAACACCTGGCAGGAGCCGCCAAGCGCATCGGCGCGCGCAGCGGCACGCGTAAATTACTACGCGCCTGCGAACGTGAATGGGTCGCGGCCGTACGTGCCGCTGACAACGAGTACGCGCGCGCCGATTACTTCGGCGCATGGCGCGGCGGTGGTTGCTGCGCAGCATCCATTTCAGCCGGTACGTCCGGGTTATCCCTACTATCCCTTTTACCCGAATTTCGGTTACTACCCGTACTTTGGGGGTTTTGGTTTCGGGTGGGGCGGCTTCGGGCCGTGTGATCCGTTCTGGGGATGCTACGGGTACGGATTTGGGTACGGCTTCGGGTACGGCTTCGGCGGAGGCCTTGGGTATTTCGGCGGACTTGGGTCCTACGGCGGCTATTCAAGCGGTTACGGTCCGGGCTGGACGGATGCGTCATCGGAAGGGTCGGCGAACGTGACGTCTCCCGATAACGTCAATTCGTATTTGTATGCGGCGCCTGGTACGGGCAGCGCGCAAACGGCGGATACCTCGGACGCGATGCAGGCGACGCCTGCTGATTCGACTCCGCAACAAACGTATGTTTTGTTGTATCTGAAGGACGGCTCAAGTTTTGCAGTGAGCGATTACTGGATGACGGGTGGGAAGCTGCACTACGTCACGTCATACGGTGGTGAGAATGCGGTTGATGAAGGCCGGATCGACCTGCAACGCACTGTAAATGAGAATGCTGCGCGAGGCGTGGACTTTAGTTTGCGTCCACAGCCGGCAGCGATTGGCGACGCGCCTACACAAAGTCCTGACCCGCAGAAGCCTTGACGGCAGAGGGCGCAGCCGTTCGGGTATTCCGGCCGGGAACTTGCTTTCGAGAACCTGGTTCCTGCTCGTGCTGTTTGGTCCGCGGCAACTCCAATAAAGTGTGCATGGATTGGATTATTTTCGTGTACACACACAACGACTTGACAAAATTATGAAGTGAGCGTATAAACTTATCCGTTAACCTCGAAAAGTGTAGAGCGCCGCAAGCGAATCGTATGCGCTTTTTAGTGGCAGGCGATTCGTAATCCTTCTTTCTCTCCATGACTTACGCAATTCTAGTGGTGTGCCTGGTGATACGCGGCCGCGGTCGTGTGTTCGTGTATGCGAACGCGGGCTAAATGCCGAAGACAGATATTATTTCCAATTCGCGGCGGTTTGTAATTCGTTCTACACCCCATGCGCTGCTCGGACAGTGAGAAACGCAGATCCTTCTGGAGACTCCCGACGATGCCGAACTATAATGCGCAGGTCCCTCCGTACTCGATCTTTCCTGGCGATGTTGCTCTTGCATTCAACAATGAAGCTCCGGCGGCGGGGCAGGCGAGCCAGCAGTTTGCGCTGCCTAGCTACGCCGGTTTTCCGGAGAATGGCCGCACGATTCGCTGGCAGATCAGTTTCGCTACCGCTCCGACTTCGGTGAACATCCAGTTGCAAACCGCAATCAACGACGTGGACGCGCAGTACGCGGTGCCTACCGGCGCTGCAAATATGAGCTCCACGCTGACGACGGGAGACAATCTGGTGGCTACCGGGGTACGCGCGAATTTTGTGCGGGCGAAGGTCATCGCGATCTCCGGGGGTTCGGGCGTGACGGTGCAAATTCTCGGCTAGGATTGCGGGGCGGAGTGATGCGATCGGCGTTGGGCGAGAATTTTCCGCGCGGGGCTTCCGGCGTGTAGACCCGCGATGATAACGTGGGGGATATGCGTGCCTGGCTACAGTACGGTAATTTCGCCGCCGACAAGGGGAAGTGTCGTTGAGGGATCGTCGGGAGTACGGAAGCATTCTCGCGGTCGTGTTGCTTTTGGCGGCACGAGGGACTTCTGTTGGCGCAGCAGTTGGCAGCGCCGGCGTGACTCGCGGTGCGGCGGCAGGCGGCGTAGTCTGGCAGCAGCAAGCAACGGCGGGGCAATCGAGCGCCGCGCCGCAATCGTCCGCCACGCAACAGGGGCCGAATCCGCCGCCGAGCGGGTCGGCGATGCACAGTATTACCGTCCAGTTCGATTATGACTTCACGAAGACCCCGGCGTGCTCGACGAAAGTAACGACCGCGTGCGTGAAGACATTTGATGTGTACGATATTTCCGGCGACAAACCGTACCTCCTGTTTTCCATCCCCGTGCCGCCGAACGCGCAAGGCGCTATGAAGGGGATCACGGCCACTAGCCCGCGGATGCTGTTTGCAATCGGGCGCCATCGCATTGGAGTTTCGGCGCGGACGCCCAATGGCGAGAAATCGCCGTCGCGCGACTGTAAGGTAATCATCGAAATCAAGGCGGATAATCCGCCGAGCCCACCCGCCTCTCACTGAGAATCGCGCTCTCACTGCTGCCAGTCGTGGCACGTATTTCCGCGTGAAGATTTCCAGACTGCCCCATGGCAGTGTGTGTTGGATTCGTGCGCTCGCAATCATCCACGAGTGCCTGGACGCGGTGCGCGCGGCGGGCCGTGCGGGGACGATTATGCGCGGAGCATCGCGACGGATTGGACGGTGCGCTGCTGGGGATGCTGAAGTTTGAAGAACTTCTTGCCTTGACGCTAGGGCAGCTGGCGCCCAAGCCCAAGAAACGGCGCCGCAAAAGGCGCAAACGAAGTTCACCTGTGTGGGACACGCGCAACGTCGCGGCGGAAACAACGACGCCCGAGCGGCTCGAACCGGACCCGGCACGCGGGTGTCCCGCTCCCTCACGCTTGAACATGGGCGCGTTCTGAAAAAATCGCAGCGGCAGTTATGAGCGAAGTGCAGGCGGTGCAAAGCACGTGCGGCGCGGAGAAGAGTCCTGCCGGCTGCGGACAAAACGGAGCATCGCCGGTGATGGAAGAACAGCCGCGGAAGAAAACGCGCGGAGCGGCAACAGCGACTATCACCGCGAAATCAGAGTTTTCATTGAGCGGGGTTCGCGTGCAGCAGAGCGCGTCGGGACGGTCGGTGCGCAAATCCGCGGGGCGCGCTGCAGCGGCGAAGCCGTCAGTGAGCGGTGATGGTTACGTCGCCGACGACGTAATGTCGGTCGAGGAACTGGAACCGATGATTTTGCGGGACCCGGACAACCGGAAGAAGCGTCTGACGCTTGCCGAGGCGCTGCGCGAACACGGCCTCGATGAGCCCAAGGTGGCGGCGGTTTACGCCGGTCTAGTCAAAAAGCTGAGTCGGAACAAGCACGAAGGGCCGGTAGGTGTGGCTGCTGCCAAACTCTTGTTCGATATTCTGAAGGAAGTGACGCATTCGCACGAACCGCAGAAAACGACGGGCAACAGCGATTCGAGTGATCTGCCGCCTTTCGTACGTTTGATTCACAACGTGCCACGCCCGGTTCGCACGGAATAGATCGAAACAGGGCGGACGTAGGAGAGCGGGGGCAGAACAAATTACGGGACGGAAATCATCAAAGGAGCTTTCATGAGCGCGAGCAAGACGACCATTGGATACGCAGTACAGCTGGGAGGGATCGGAGCACTGGTCTTAGGCGCGGTGTTGAGTGTGCACCACGCGGCGATTGCGGCGGCGTTTCTGGGTGGAGCGGCGGCGTTTTATATCGGCGAGAAGATTCGCACTCTGGCATAGAAATTTGCGCGAGATGCGGCGCGGAACACGGCGCAACTGTTCATGGCAGAGATCACACCCGGCGCGAAGCGATTGATATTGGCTCGAGCGGAAGCTGCCGCTGACAAATGTGCTGGTAATGAGCCTCGCGGGGCGGATGCGCGGGAATGTGAAGCCGACATACAAAACGCAAAGCAGCTGTCCGTCAAGCTGAACTACGAGCCATTTCCGAAGCAACGACAATTCCACGCGTCTCCTGCCAAGTACCGACTGTTCGGGGGCGCCGCCGGCCCAGGAAAGACGAAAGCGCTGCTGATGGAAGCGGTGCTGCAGGCGATCGACCACCCGAATGTAAACACGTTGTTGCTGCGGCGCACGTTTCCGGAGCTGGAGGCGTCGCTGCTGCATTATTTTCGACGTGATGTGCCACGAAGCCTTTACGTGGCCTTCCATGAATCGAAGCATCTGGTGGAGTGGACTAACGGCTCGACGACGCGCTTTGGATACTGCGCGAGCGAGCACGATGTATATCAATACCAAGGCGCGGAATATCTTTTTATTGGGATTGATGAACTGACGCTGTTTACTTTGCGGCAGTGGCAGTTTCTGACCAGCCGCAATCGCTGTCCGGTGCCCGGCACATTTGCGTGCATGGCGGGCGCGACAAACCCGGGGAACATCGGGCACGCGTGGGTGAAGGCGCTCTGGATTGACAAGCAGCCGGCGTCGGGCATGGAGCGTCCGGAGGAATATAACGTCAAGGACTACGATTTCATTCCCGCGCGATTTTTCGACAATCCCATCTACGCGGCGGATCAGAATTATCAGAAGACTTTACTGGCACTGCCAACCAATCTGAAGCGCGCGTTTTTCGACGGTGATTGGGAAGTTTTCGCGGGGCAGTATTTCGACCGCTTCGATCTGGGGCGGAACACGGCGCGAGCCGAAGAGATCGAGTGGCAAGCGTGGTGGCCGCGCTGGATTTCGATTGACTGGGGATTCGAGCATCCGGCGGCGACGTATTGGCACGCGCAGGCTCCCGGCGCGTTGTCGTCTGCACCCGCCGCGAGGGATGGGAACCCATGCGCGAACGGGGATGCGCGGGCGGAGCCGAAGTCGTGCGTGGTGACGTATCGCGAGTATGTGACGCACCGAACTTCACCGCGCGAACTGGCGCGCGAAATCATCGCGCGAAGCGTCGCGAGCGAGGAGCGAACGGCTGCTCAGGGATTTTCTTCCGGGACTGCTTCTTTGCAACAGTCGGCGGAGAGGCGAGAAAAAATCGGCGCGATTTACCTGTCACCAGATGCATTTGCGCGGCGCACTGACGACGCTTCGATTGCGGAACAGATGGGGGATGTGTTCGCGGCGGCGGGCTTTCCGCGTCCGACACCGGCGGATGACGACCGCATCGGCGGTTGGATGCTGATGTATCAAATGCTGGACGCCGGGGAATGGCTGCTGACGGACAACTGCGTGGAGCTGATTCGGACGCTTCCTACGCTGGTGCGCGATTCCGCGCGGATTGAAGACGTAGAAAAAATGGACGGCGACGACGCGGCGGATGCGGCGCGTTACGGATTGATATCACGTTATGCTGCGCGGCGCAGCGGCCTGGTGCAACCTCCCTGGGAGCAGCGCCTAGCCGAGCGCGTGACGTCGGCAGATCCAACCATTCGCGCAATTCAGGCGCGCAAAGCGCAGCTGGAAGAAACGAAGCGAGTACAGCCGGTTTCGTTTCTACGGAGACGACGAACGTGAACGAAAGCGGTGAGCGCGTTGTGTGCCGCGTTGCGCGGGCATCGAGGGGCGTGCGAATGACGCTGCGAGAGATGTGGGGCCGGCTGGTGGCCACGAAATACACCCGGGCGCTGGAACGCGAAATAGCGCGACTGCGTCTGGAGAATCGCGCGCTGTTGAATTCGATTTTGGGCATTGCGGGTGTGCCTCCGATTGTTGTGCCTGCGGATGAACTTGCCGCTCCGGTGATAGTTGAGTTCGTCACGGAGAAGACGGCGCCCGATCGCGGCAGGGCACCTGAAACTGAGAGTGACGCGGGAAAACGAGCAACTGCGCAGAACGCGTCCGGGTTGAGCGTGAAGCAAGTCGGCCAGCGTGCGTTGGCAGAGCGGGGCATGAAAAGCGTGGCCGCGCCGATGCGGCGGAGATCCTGGCATCAGATTTATCGGATGTTGGAAATTGATGCTGCAAGGAAGAAAGAAGCAGTCTAGGTTGTTGCGTTGCGGTTGCGCCGGTCGTTGATAGAGGATCGGGCGCATCTATTTTGGGATTTCGGTGTTATTTCTTTTGAATGCGGAGGAAACATGCCGTTCATTCGAGGGCGTTACCACATCAATGCGATTGCGGGAGAGGCACTGGAAGCGGCACGCGAAGCCGAAGCAGCGCTGCTAGCTCTGGAGCATGAGGCTGCGCAAGCCGGCGGGCAGGATGATGAAGGCGACGACGGCGAGGAGGAATCGGCGTCCGGTTCGGGCAGAGGGCCGATTCATCGTGTCGAGATAGAGGCGGCGGAGTTGGCGCCGCCGCATTCGGGACGAGCGCAGCGCGGTTTCGTCGCGCACGTTCACCGGGAGGCGGTTCAACCGAACCAGGGCGGGCACGGATTTGTGCAGAGCACAGCAAACGGCAATTCTATCGGGTCCGGTGAGACGCCACGAGCGCGATTCGCGTCATTGCGGTCGCCACAGGCAGGGCAGGTGCCGACGGCTGGAAATGCGTCACGTCCGGAGACACATGTGTTCGCCGACCATCATGATTTGGTCAACTTCCTGCGTGATGAGTTTGCGAAATCTTGCGGACGCGGTTAGCGAGGACGAGTGCGCGGAACCGCCGCGATCTTATTTGGGTCCGTTCAGTGGATCTAATGCGGAGGTTCGCGCTGGCGCGCGGGCTGGTCTAGAATGATGGTCAGCAGTTAGCGGTTGTGAAGCGAGGATGGGTTTGACGATTTGGGATACGCCGAGCGGGCGGGATCGCCGCTGGTTAAGGCGCAAGAGCGGGTATATGCCGGCGCCAATGTACGCGCGCGTGGCGGTGGTGTCGCTGGCGATGGCGCTGATGGCGACACTAGCATGGCAAGGCGCGCAGCGATTGTTGGATCCGGCGAGGATGCCGGGCAGCGACGCGCCTCATTTTTTGGCGAGGCCGCCGAGCGACCGGCCGGGGATGCCGGCGTGGCAGACGGCTTTGTCGGACGCTTTGGAACAGGCGGTGGCGCAGGGAGTAGGCGGCAACATCACGGCGGCGGAAATGCAGGCGGATCGCGCGGCGACGATACTGGTGACCACGCGAATGCGGGCGCAAACGGCCACGCCCGAATTTTTTGAGCACACGGTTCGCGAGTTGGATCGTGTCCTGCAAACGCATCCTGATAACGCGCGATTGGTAGAGCATGTGACGCTTGCACGGATTGAACTGGCGCAGTTGCGCTCCGCGCAGCCGGTTATGCCTGAAGCAGGCGGCGGTGGTGAGGGTGCAGCGCCGAAGAATGAAAATGCCGCTCAGACGGGGACTCTGAATTCCGGCGCTGATGTAGGACCGGGAGTTCACGCGGCCCACGCCGTGAATATTCCAGGGCACGTGATATTGGCGGCGCCACGCGCACTTGGCGCCAACGATTTGTTGGATCCTGCTGCGTTGCGCGGCAATTACATTGATGCAACGCTGATGCCGGATACTTCGGAAATCCTGCTGCCGCCCTCGACGCGGGTGATGGCAGACGGCGTGCGCGTAGATGGATTGACGATCGCGGGAGCAGCGCAGACGCTGGATGGCATTCGCTGGAAGAACGTGACGTTTATCGGCACGCGGTTGCGTTACGAAGGTGGCGAAGTGTCGCTGCAAAACGTCCGCTTCACGAATTGTACTTTTGGATTTTCCGCCGACGAGCGTGGAGCACGGCTGGCCGACGCGATCGCGCTGGGGCAGCGATCGTTCGTAATGCAATAGCTGACGGCGGGCGTTTCGCGCGCGGCGCAGTAATTTCTGTTGTGGACCTGTTTTTCTCCGTACGATTCAATTCCGTAGGCACATTTTCGGCTGGTGTTTTCGTAGTGTGTGAATGTCGTGGCGGATTCCATCCCCGGCATACTAAAGACCACCCTTATCATCAACGCAGGCGAGGACAGATGCCCACGCAGAAATCATTTTCACCAGCCGATCCGGCGATTGTGCCCGTGGAAGGGCCGGTGTTGAGCGAAGGTAACGCGGAGTCCGGCAGGGAAGGGAAACGGGAGTCGCGGGCGGCGGCACAGACCAATCCCTACGGTCCAAACAACGAGCAGCTGCCGGAACGGCTGGAAGGCGCGTTGCGACGGCTGGTGTATCAATTTTCGTTCGAGTCGGAAGGAACGCGCCGGCAGGAAGTGCGCAGGATCAAACAGGCGCATCAATTCTGGCGCGGCTTGCAGTACTTGTGGTGGAACGAACGCGACCAGAACTGGCACCTGCCGTTTGAACAGAAGCTCTCAGACAATTCCACCCTGGAAGATTTGCCGCGCTACGAGTTTGTCACCAATATTTATCAGGCGTTCGGACTTTCGCTGGTCGCGGTGTTGTCGCAGGACGTGCCGCGCGTGAGGTTTTTCCCTTCTTCGGCGCAGGCGGAAGAGGACGTGGCGGCCGCGAAGGCCGCTACGGAAGTGGCGCAGCTGGTGGAGCGCAACAATCGCATCGGGAACTTGATTGTGGAGGAAGCGTTCAATCTTTGGACCGATGGGAAGGTCGGAGCGTACGTGCGGTTTGTGGTGGATGGCCAGCGATTTGGATTCCATCCCGAGACGGAGATTGCGGCGCGCGAAGTGAGGATTGGTAGCGATGTGTACGTGTGCCCCGAGTGCGGAGCGGAGAACACGTCGCAGCGGGGTGGGCTGGCGCGAAGTGAGAGCGCTCCGGTCGATAAAGCTGGGAGTCAGGATGACGACGATAATGAAGAGACGGCTTTTAACGGTGTAGAGCCGGACGCGGACGGCGGCACAGACACTAATATTGGCAGGGCTTGCGATACTTGCGGCGCGCTGCTTACCGAGGAGGATTTTGTAGCGGAGGAACTGGTGACAGTGCCTACAGCGGAAACTCGCCAGCGCGTGCCAAACGGGCAGGAAGTGGTGACAATCGTTGGTGGCTTGGAGCTGAAGACGCCGCCCTGGGCGGGCGAGATGCATGAGTATCCGTACATTCAGTGGAACATGGAAGTTCACCAGGCGCGCCTGCGCGCGGCGTACCCGCACGCGGCAGACAAGATCGGGTCGCCGGTCGCGAGCGGCTCGCAGGAATACGAAAGGCTGGCGCGGTTGGCGCAATCGCAGGGCGGCCCGCTGACCGAGGGCGGCGATACCAACATCAATTTGATCACGTTCCAGAGAACTTGGTTGCGACCGTGGGCGTTCTTCGCGCTGGAGGATAAGGCATTGCGCGATGAACTGCTGGAGATGTTTCCCGATGGAGCGTACGTCGCGTTTGCGGGCGACACTTACTGCGAATCGCGCAGCGAGAACATGGACGATCACTGGCGCGTGCTGCACGCCCTGCCGGGAGATGGCTCGAGCGGGCGGCCGGCGTTGGGAGATGCACTGATCAGCGTGCAGGAGCGTTTCAACACGCTGTCGAATTTGCAGATGGAAACTTACGAGTACGGGATTCCGCCAATTTATGCGGATAGTGAAGTATTGGATTTCGACGCGCTGCAGGGCCAGACGGCGGAGCCAGGCGCGCATTATCCGGCTCGGGCGAAGCCGGGACAATCCCTTGCGGCGGGATTCTTCCAACCGGACGCGGCCGAAGTTCCTCCTGACCTGGCCGAGCATGCGGCTGGTTTAATGGGCCCGGTGGCGCAATTTCTTACCGGAGCGTTTCCCGCGCTGTTTGGCGGGGCAATGTCGAACAATGATACTGCATCTGGTTATGCGATGGCGCGCGACCAGGCGATGGGCCGCATCGGCTTGGTGTGGCGGCGGATGAAGTTTTTCCACGCGGACATCATGTTGTTGGCAGTGGATTGCTTCCGGCGGAACCGGCCGAACGACGTGGAAGTGACGTTGCTCGGGGCAGGTGCGGCGTTCGAATCCAAATGGATCCGCCTAGCAGATCTGAAGGGGAATCTGTTCAGCTATCCGGAAACGGACGAGCAGTATCCGACGCTGTGGTCGCAGCAGCGTGCTGTGCTGTTGCAATTGCTGGCGAATCCCGATCCGCAGATGCAAGCGATTCTGGCGCATCCGGAAAACACGGCGTTGATCAAACGTTTGATCGGTCTCGAGGAGTTCGTAATCCCTGAAGAAGAGTCGCGGACCAAGCAATATCGCGAAATTGCGCAGCTGGTGGCGGAGATGCCCGTCGTGCACCGGCAGGACGTGACGGCTGCGGCGGGGCCGGCGGCTGCGGCTGCATCTCCTGGCGGAGTGGACGCAGAAGTGATTTTGCCGAGCATCATACCGGATGAGTTTGCGGATAATCACGCGGTGGAACTGGAAATCTGCATGCGGTGGTTTTCCTCGGACGCGGGGCAGGTGGCGAAGATTGAAGCGCCGCTGGGGTATACAAACGTGCGGGCTCATGCGCTGTTCCATCGGGATTTCCTGCGGAAACAGCAAACGGCGGCGGCCCCTGCGCCGACACAGCCACAGATAAATAGCGGCAGGCGTAGGTGACAGCAACGCTGCTTAAGCTATATGGTGCGATCGATTGAGCCGCTGGAGTAACGCGAGGCGCCGTAGGCGGTTCTGGCGCTTGGCGGTGGGGCTACCAAGCGAACGACGTGCAGTAGACGTTCTGGCTTAAAGGGCTTGGCCATGCAGACGACTGCGCCGAGTTGGTGGCTTGCGGAGTAGTCGGTGGGTCGCGCCGATTTCGTTAACAGAATTACGGGCACCCGCTGCAAGCGGTCGTTGCGCTTGATAATCAGGCAGAGGTCGTGGCCGCTCATGTCCGTCCCCTCCACTTCAGCGAGGAACACGGCCGGGACGGTGTTGCGCAGGACGTCCAGCGCTTGCTGTGCCGTGGGGACGATGATGACGGTGTAGCCGTCATTCGAAAGAATGCTGCGCATGATTTCGGCGGTCTTCGGGTCGGATTCGACGGCGAGCACAACCGACTGCTGTTTGGTTTGCGTAGCCGTGGAAGGCGCGGAATTACCGGCGACTGAGGGATCGAGCTTGGCGGCGTCCTTTCCGGCGGACTCGGACTTCGCGTTGATGAATTGCAATGCGACCGCGAAGCGGCCGTCCTGCTCGGTGACGCGCACCACTTCGGCGGCTTGAGAGGAATTGAGCGCGGCTGCTGCTGCGGAATACGGGAATGTGACGTCGAGTCGCTGGCCCTTCCAGTATCCAGCGCGCGCAGCGGTGACGAGAAGTCCGTCACGCGATACGTCCACGCTCTTGCAGATTTCTTCGCAGGGTTCGGGGGCATTCACTCCGCGGATGTGAACTTGCGCGGTGATTTTCGCGCGCTTGCGGCGCCGGCGTTCAATGACCACCGGTGAGTTGGATGATCCAGAATTTGTGGCGGCTTGTGCGGAGGCAATCGGCGGCGTGCTCATCGGTGTTACCTCAGTTATTTGCAGGGGCTGCCGCGTCCTCCTGGACTAACGTACAGCTCCTCCTGCCGCTCGTAGATGTACAAGAGCGGAGCCGAAGCGGGAATAGTACTGTGGTTTCATTGTGGAAAACTCCTGGGAGAACCGGTGTTAGACTCGCGTAAGCGCTGTGGATACAGAACAATAGCGTACGGAAGGTGTGGGTAGGCCAGGTGCATATTGGCACACGTCTGGAGATTAAGGGAGAGGAATAGGGTATGGGCTCAAACACGATTACTCCGCCGCCGGTTTTGAATCGCAATTCCAGCGACGACGAAATACTTGGACTGCTGACGCACGCGCCGCGCAGAACTGCTCGTCGTGAGACGAATGGCGAAGGGCGCGATTCGAGCGCGCAGGATTCGGGGACGCGGACGAACGAACAATTGGCTATGGATTTCGGCGATGAGGAAGTTCAGCAGGGGGCGCGCCGAGCTTCCGCGACGGACGCGGGAGCGGCGGGCGTGAACGCCACCGGGCAACTCGAACCGGAACATTTGCGCGCGGCACTCGACGCGAATCCAGAACTACGCGATGCCTGGCGAGAAGCGAGCGCGTACCGCGAAACGTTTGCGACGCCCGAAGAGGCGCGGGCCGCGACGACGTTGCTCGGGGATCTGAACCGGATGGATGCGCTGTTTTTCTCGAAGCGGCCGGAAGACCACGCGGAATTGGCGCGAGCGGTTGCGAAATTGGATCCCGATGCTTTTGCATCGCTGGCGCGCGCGATGAACGTGCTCGCAAACGACGCGACGTGGAAATCGGGCGACGGCGCTCATACATCCGGCATGCGCGAATTGTTCACTGACCGTGCGAATCGAACGCAACGGCCGACGCAAGCATCGGCTCAAAACCAAATCCAGAACCAAGAGCCGAACCAAAGTCGCCCGCGCGATGCCGGCCCCGCGCTGACCGCGGCGCAGATGGATTTTTTTCATTCGACGAATGCGGCGGCGGTCTCCAGTGTGGTGGACGCCATTGAATCGCAGGTGGAGCGCCTGCTGCCTGAAGGCATATCGAAGTCAGCGCGAAACAGGGTGGTGGGGGAAATCTATCGCGAGTTAGACGCCACGCTGCGGGGCAATCGCGCGTTGGGGCAGCAGATGCGAGATGCATTCCGTTCGGGCGGGCTCGATGAAGAGCATCAGCGGGCCATCGTTTCGCTGGTGACCGGCCGGGCGCGCCAGGCGCTGCCCGGCGTGGCCAAGCGGGTGCTGAATGAGTGGACCACGACCGTGGTTTCTGCAAATCACGAGCGGCGCGCGCGGCAGCGCACGGCGGAACGGCGCGTCGATATCGCAGGATCGGGCGGCGCGGGCAATGACGGCCGACGCGCGGTGACCTCGCGTGACGTGGACTATGCGCGGATGTCCGACGCTGATATTTTGAATCTGTAGCGTCGCGACAAGGTCCCTCAGAGCGCAGCGCGATTGGTGGATACCTTGTAGGTGCTGATAATCTGTGCGAGCCCGGTGACGAACGATGTGATTTGTGCGGTGGTGAGCGAAGGCGTGAGATGGACCAGGCCGGAGGAGATGAAGTTGGCAACCAACGTGGTGAGGCTGTCGTTGACCTGCGGCCAATTCACGGTGCCGTCCGAGCCAGTGCCGGTAATGATATACGAATCGATAATGCGCAGCGTGACGCCAGGCGTCAGGATTTGCAACACCTGCTGATTGGCGTTCATCGCGTTGACCAGATCCTGCGTGAACCACTGAAGGTCTTGCAAATCGGTGCCGGAGGGTGGCCAGACGAATCCCTCGGTGGCTGCTGCAGCGACGATCTGGGCGATGGCGGTGTCCTGCGCCGCAGTGTTGAAGCTACCGTCGGAGTTGGTAGGCGGCAGGGCGTCGGCGATCGCGCTGGACAACCCCGCCAAGACCAAGTAGGTCTGATCGGTGTGTAGGATTTTTGTGACTGCGACGCCGTAATCCTGAAACTGCGCGAGCGTCATGCCGTAACGAGGCTGGGTGAGGCCGGTGGTGACGGCGTTGGCTACGAAGCATTGCACTGCGGCGTCCGAGCTGGCGGTGCAGTTCGGTGGTGCCGTGGTTTGGGCGCGCGCTCGACGTGGTGATGCTGCCGCAGCCGCGAGAACGAGGACAAGCAGGGTGACCTTTGGGACGAGAACTCGCATGGGATAGCTCCGACTTACGATGGATGATGGTTCCGCGGTATCGGCGGCCACTCGTTCGGCGACGGCCAGCGCTCGCACAGATGGTTTCGTGGATTTCATTCCTCAAATCATCACGCGCAACACTGAGGGGCGCAACTGACCTGGAGTCGAGAAGTTGACCGGGGGCAGATGACTCTAGTGGGACAGGAACAAACGTCTCCACGAAAGAAAAGCGGCACCATTTGACCAGAAGGGTTCTGCGGCGTGCGCTGAATCAAACGATAGACGGAGCTTCGCGCGAGTTGTGCGATTCATCGCGGGCGGGCAGCGTGGCCGCGTAAGCCCGGGCGATGATGGGATCGTTAAGCGTCTTCAGTTCTTGCGCAGAGCCGTGCGATGCGTCGCAACCTTATAGTCGTGGATGATTTCCGCCAACGAGTTGGCGAAGGAAGTCACCTGCGTCGGAGTCATTCCAGGTGGAACCTTCGTGAGGCCCGAGCTGATGAAGTTGGCGACAGCGGTAGAAAGTTTGGCATCCACCTCGGTCCAGCTGACTTGACCGTTGGCGGTCGCGGTGATGACATAGGAGTCGATGATGCGGAGGGAAATGCCGGGAGTCAGCAATTCCAGGGCCCCGTTGTTGTCATTCATGGCGCCGGCGATATCCATCGAGAAGTGTTCGAGGTCAAGCAGAGAAGTGCCCGCGGGCGGACCTGCGAAGCCATAGTGACTAGCGGCGGTGATAGCTTGCGTGATTGCATCGTCTTGCGCAGTCTGATTGGGCGTGCCATCAGCATTCGTCGGTGGCATGGCGTCTGCGATGGCACTGGAAAGACCGACAAGCACGAGGTACGTGCGATGAGTTTGCAGTATCTGTGAAACGGCGAAGCCGTAGGACTTGAATTCCGCAAGGGTCATTCCGTAACGGGGCTTGGTCAGTTTAGTAGCTACCGCATTGGCTACAAAACACTCGACGGCGGCTTGCTGGCTTGCGGAGCAGTTAGTTGAGGTCGTTTGGGAGTACGCGCGCGGAGCAGCGAGCACCGCGCTGAGCAGAAACACCCCTACGAAAAGCGGTTTGCAGACACTCATTCGATAATCCCCCAAGTGTGAAGTCCCGCGAGTGCTCGGCACGTAGAGGGGGGAATACGCGCAAGCCCACCGCGATTCGGATTTGGATTCGTTTTCTCTTTGCTGTAGCCACTGCGACGTTCAGCCGGTCGATGATGAGTGATCTCGAGAAATAGGTCAACTGTACCGAAGTGCAGGTTGAAGCGAGGATGAGCAACTGTACTGGGACAGGGTGGGGAACAGTCGATCGCGGGGAGCGCAGCTGAATTATTACAACAGACTCAATATTCAATGTATGCGTCCGAGGAGGACATCCGCTGAAGGTTTAAATGGCGCGCACGCCCGGAATTTTCGGGCGGCCAGGAAAGACAGCGCAGTATTGATTTACAGCGCGGCACGAAATTCAATCCCAGGGAGACATTCACACTATGACACAGATGCAGAATGCACAATCTGTTGCGTTACAGCTGGAAAAAGTTCGCGACAAACTGCCCCTGCTGTACGAGCGCGACGACATCCTGCTGACCATGATTCAGCAGCGCGGCGATGCCGAGCGTGTCAGCTCGCGCAACATGCGTTTGCCGCTGCAGATCCGTCCGGGAGGCAAGGCCGGCCTGGCCAATATGGACGGCGGCGACCTGGGGCGCGGGTCTGGAACCACATACGACGTGGCGCAGGTGACGCCGGTATTTTTCAGGCACGCCGTGGAAATTACCAAGCTGGTGGGATTCGCTTCCAACGCTCCCGAGAAGGCCATCGAGAACACCGCCAAGCGTGAGGTGAAAAATGCCATGGCGCAGTTCCGGTCGTTTCTCGACAAAGTGATGCAGACGAACGGGAACGGAGTGCTAGGGACGATCGGTTCGATCATCACGACTGGACTGCCCGCAGGAGTTGCAGCTCAATTCGGGATGGCCAAGCCTCCGGGTGCACAGCTCTTCTATTACAATCAGACGGTGCAGGTGTACGACCCGACGCTGACGACCAATCGTGGCTCGGCCAACGTGTTGTTGGTGGACCCCTTTAATTCTCTGATCCAAGTGGATTCGCTGCCTGCCGGCACCTCCGTGAATGACCTGATCGTGCACGACGGTTTGACCGGCGCGCAGCCGACGTCGCTGTTTGGGATTTTGTACCACCAGACGAATGCGACGACTGGAACATGGCTCAACCTGAATCGCACCACGTATCCCGTGGAATTGGCCACGCCGGTGGTGAACGGCAACAATTCTGCGATCACTCCGGGCGCGGTGCGACTGGCGATTAACAAAGTACGGAAGTCCTTGGGTTCGAACCAGGTGTCTAAGCTCATCGCTTACACCGCGCTCGAACAAGAGCATCAGTGGGAACAGCTCGGCGTGACGATTTCACAAATCATTAAGGAAGGTGCTGGTGGACGCGCGAGCGACCTGGATTTGCTTTTCACTGGGGAGAAGTCCATGGCCGGCGTTCCGATAAAGTCGTCCATCAATGCTAATCAAACCCGCGTGGATTTCCTGGATTTGTCTCACTGGGGTCGCGCGGTCATGCAGGACATCGATTTCTACGATGTCGGAGGGCAAACCGTGTTTCCGATTTATGGGGCAAGCGGCGGAATTTCGGCGGCATACATTTTTTATTTCGTCACCGGATTCCAGGTGTGGAACGAATCGCCTCGCAGCGGAGCCTACATCAACAACCTAGCGATTCCGACGGGGTACTAATCCCTGTCGGTAGGGTTAGGGATGGCTGCGTGACTTGCCGTTCGGCAGGTACACAGAAAATAAAACGGGGCGACTCGCTAGCTACCAGCAGTCGCCCCGAAATCTAAACGCGTCATGGACGCGCCCGAGAAGCAACTCGATATTATCAAGAAGAATTCAAATGTCAATCCGGATCGCGCGTTGAGGTGTTGAACGGAGAGTGGAAGACTCGAACTTCCGAGGCTGTTCCCGGCCCCCAACGCTTCTCGGGCGCGTCCAGTACCCCCACTGGCAGCACTCTCCGAAACGCGCCGGAGCGCCGTAACTTCTCACGGGAGCGAGTTTGAAAACAAGAGTACAAACGTCTCCGTCGCCTGTTATTCGCATCACGCGGGAGACGCATGAGGCGCCTGTTGAGATTCAAGAACGCGTGGAACGGGCGGGGGGAACGAACTGGTACGGCGAGGCGAATTTTCGGGTCGTGTGGGGCGCGTCGCGACTGACTTGGATCGGTGGACGCTGGACCGATCGCGACTCAAACGGAAACATTTTGCGCGAGGCGATCGAGACGCGGCGAGTGCCTAAATATTTGCCGCTGAACCGCTGGCACATCGAGCGTTGGGCGCCGCGGGAATCTTATGGTTCTCCGGAACAATGGTTCGCGCAGACAACGGAAGTCGAGGACGGCAGACGCATCGCAGCGCTGGGACCTTATCCATCGCGCGGGGAGTACGAGCACTGCTTCACGTTGGAAAGCACGGGCGGTGAATTCATTGCGCTGACGCCGGCAGCGTGTGACTGGATCATTCGTGCGATTGAGTGGTCTCGGAGGCAGCCGCGCCGGCGGCTTCGGGGAGCAATCGCTGCCCGGGAAACGCGGCGGGCGCGGGATTGGGATCGCGACGCGGATGCATTGCTGGATGACGCCGTTCCAGCGTTTCACGGTGCACCTTTTGTCGGCATTGCGGCAGGCTAACAGAATCGAACGTCCCTACTCGTCAGGCGCTTTGAACGATTCACTCTGCGTGTTACCGCGTAGCTGATGTCGCGGCGTGGGGCGGCACTGAGGCGACACTAACCAAAGGACACTCACTTGAACATGACCACGACGACAGCCTCGAGCTTACGGGGGAGAATTTTGGTGGACACGCGTTCGACGGGCGACACGGCCGCGACCGTGACGATTGCGTCCATTTCCGACCAGGACTGGTATATTTCGCGAACGCACGGGGTGTATCACATTCTCGCGTGCGCCAAGGGCGAAGGGTACTCATTGCTGCTGATTACTTCGCGCGGGGACGCTATCGATCTGGGGGACAACCGCAAATTTCCATTCACGATTTCAGCGCGCGACATCGCGGAGGATCTGCTGCAGGATTTGCACGATCATGGCGTGTTTGTTTGCGCCGGAGCGCGACCCACACCGGACGAATTGGGCGTGGTGGCCGCGCGGCGCGACGAATTCTACCAGCGGCTGGTGACAGACGGCGACACCATGTGGGCGCGGGGACATTCGTTCAGAGAGATTTCGGATTTGCATCGTAGGGCGGCGATTGCGCTGGGAGCAGAACGCGAATGGGCGTACGTTCCGGTGCGCATGGCCGATTGCCCGGCGTGCGGCGAAAAAGTGAAGCCAGGAGTGGCGGTTTGCCGGCATTGCAGCGCGATTCTGGATCAGGAAAAGGCCGCGAAGCATGGCCTGGGATTGCGTACGGCTACAATGGACGAGAGGCGAGCCGGATCAGACGGCGCAGAAAAAAAGGGAAGAGTATAGCGCTGCTCAAATCCTAGTATTCGCCCAAGTGGCTCTCAGAATTTCAGCTTAATGGGTAAACGAAAAAAAGGCAGTCCCGCAGGACTGCCTCTGTTGACGAGGTTGCTGGCCAGCTTATGCGATGGAATTGGAACTCAATCGGCGCCGAGACAGCGCGACCAGACCCAACAGGCCCGCACCGAGCAGAAACACCGCCGAGGGTTCGGGAGTCGCAATGACCGTTGCGGTGCCACCGGTAACGTAATCCCACGCTCCGCCGTCCAAGGGTTCGACGTAGCCGCTGCTGATGAAATTGATCGTTGACGGGAAGGTTCCCGCCAAATTGAACCCGTTCCACTCGAGGACGGTCAAAGTGTTGCCGGAAATCACCTCAAAGTACTCGGTGCCGACCGGGTCGAACACGATACACTGATTTCCACCAGTCAAGCCGTTGCAGGAGAAGGATGTGCCATCCATCGTGAAATTGGAATTGATCAGCAGCGTCTGGTTCGTGTTCGAGTTGTAACTGAAATCCAACGTACCAGAGAAAGTACCACCGGACGACATAGTCCCACTAATTTGATAGGCGTTGTTGGAATCCGCATGCGCCACCGTCGGTAGCATGGCAAAGGCGGATACCAGCAAAGCCAGTGCGAAGACTCTGGCGAATAGTGCGCTTCGGTTTTGGCTACGCGTTACGTTTAGCTTCATCATTTGACCTCATTTACTCGTGACCCCATGGCCCCAAGCGACGGAGTATATAACCTCCGCCCGTATAATTCATTGCAAGAGCAGTGCCATCCGCGCGAGATGGAGTAATACTACCTCTTTTGCCGATCATGGAAGCGGCTAATTCGCCCCTCGACACCGCTAACCAACTGATGTTACAGGTGTTAGCTGGATTCTGGCACACGGGTGGACTTAATGTGGCGTAGATCGAACGGGCTAAGCTGAAACGTGTGACAAGATCCCAAGTGGAAGTCTTTTTCTTCAATTGACAACTTTCGTGGACTAGGCTCCTCGGTTTGGCAGAGAATGGCGCGGTGGAATTAGAATCCCAGGGTTGCATCGCATGACGCAGCATCCTGCGCTAGCAAATCACGGGGCGAAAGGACAGAACACGATGGCGAAACAGGTAAGTGCCGCAAAGATTAAAACTAAGACAGACAGCGCTATGGGCATGGGCGTCGACGCGTCGGCGGCACCTACAGGGACGCTAGCAGGCGCGCGCAAAGAGCGCGAGCTGGCCGCAAAGAGCTGCCGCCGTGCAGGCACACGCTGCGCGTCCAAATTGCAGCGCAAGTCGGACCGAAAAGCGAACATCGCAGCGCGATTCTTCACGATCGTTGCGCTCACGCTGGCGTTAAGCGCGCTTGCATCGCCGCAGGCTAGCGCGCAAGGCTCGCGCAGAGATGACGTGGTGTTCGGCCCGTCAGGCCATCCGATCGCGGGCGCGACTATAACGGTTTGCCAGGCTACAGCGACCGGAACACCATGCGCGCCACTGGCAACTCTCTATACGGATGCGACGCTTACCACGACCGCGCCGAATCCGTTTCAGGCCGATGGAATCGGCAATTACCACTTCTACGCGCCGGCCGGCCGTTACCTGGTCCAAATCAGCGGCCCGCAAATTACTGGCACACTCAACTACCCGGACGTGATCCTTCCGGCGGACGTTTCTTCTTCCGGAGCAGGGAATAATATTTCGGCATTTGGCCTGACGCTAGGCGGGAACCTGACCGTGGCGGGGAATGCCACGATCAGCGGCACGCTGACGTCAACCAACTTCAATCCTGGAACGTTTACGCCGACCACGCTGAGCGTGCTGGGAAACGAAACAGTAACCGGACCGCGACCACGTGTGGATGTGACTGCTTACGGAGCCAAGGGAGACGGAGTGACCGACGATACGGCCGCGATTCAGGCCGCGATCACTGCGGTATGCAACAGCTACCCGCAAGCGAACGCCGGCGGCAGCATATTTTTCCCTCCGGGCATATATGTTCTTAGCCAGCCACAGCTCCCTTCGACGGCGGCAATTTTCCCGCTGCCCTGCGGCGGCTTGCACTTTGTCGGAGGAAACGGAACGAGCAGCTCTACGGGCGCCGCGCAATTCAATCGCGCGCCGCAAGTGCGGCTGGTGGTAAATAACATCGGTTCGAGCCCGAATGGCGCCGCAGTATTCTCGATGGCGGGTCCTGTTGCCCTGAATACGTTTGAAAATCTTACGATCAACGGGCAAAACCAAGCGATGAGTTTGTACGACTCGGGGCAGAACGTTCTACGCAATGTGTGTTTAACCACAATTACCACGGGTAAAACTGACAATACGCCATTGAAAATCACCAATACGTTTTGGTTTTTTATGGACGACGGCTGCTTGCAGGCGGGAAGTGGTTCCTTGCCGATGGCCCTGCTCACCGGCGAAACGTCGCTGAACGGTGAAGCGCCGCTGGTGGGGCTCGCTTATTTCCGCGGCCTGGAGGGAACCGGCGGAGGAATTCAATATATTCAGCGGGTCAACACCGCGGGGAGTGGGCCAGGCAACATCGTCTTCCGTGACATAGCCGCTGTCGAAAGCTCCTCGACCAGCTTTTTCACCGTGACGAATGCTACGGGTAACGCGGGTTCGGTCGCGCTGCCGGCGATGTCCGAACTTACGTTCGACAATGTGACGACTTCGGACGCCACAACACCTACTAACGCTGTTCTGGAATTCAATTCTTCCGGTTCGATTCTGCAGGGCGTTTATATGCAGAACACATTCGCGGGTGCCGGGGGGGAAGGACCCGCGATTCGCATAGATGCCGGCACGCTGGAAGGATGCCACGTCGTCGGGGGTAGCGGCTTAGCTTCGTCGTGGGTAGTGGACGGAAACGGCATGCCCGTCGGCGGGTGTTCGTCGGAGAATTACAACGGCTTCGATTTCATCGTTTCGACCGGCGGTCCGGATCGTCTGCGCAGCGATTTGTTTCCGGTAGCGGACGTGAACGGCCCACCCTTCCGCGCGGCCGCTTCCGGCAACCGCTTCGCGAGCGTGGCGATTGATCCCGTGCTGGGATACATGTTCAACATCGGAAATATGTTCGGCTTCGGCGCGTCGGTTGCGGAAAATGCAACGGGCACGATTGACGTGCAGTTCGCCACGCTGTATCCGCCTACTAACGTAAGCGGCACGGCAACCACGGGGGGATCGCTCGCGGCGGGAACTTACTACGCGACCGTGACCACCACGTCCGACAACTGCACCCATCAATCTGTACAATCCATACAGGGCGCGGGAGTAGTAGTCGGTGGGTCCAATAACGCGGTGAGCGTGACCTGGACGTTGCCGATCGCGGGACTCAGCGCGATTGACGGATACTGCGTGAATCTCTCCACGTCGCCTAATATGCACGGGACCGCGTATTGGCAACCGCAACAGTTTGGCGCGCTTTTCGTAGCTGGCGCATCCACGAACAGCACGCTGCTGACTGCGATTCCAACCGGTGGCACCCTGCTCGTCACCTCCACGTTGTCTGCGGCACATCGCTTTACACCGACCTCGCTGGGGATCAATACGACGAACCCGCAATACAATCTGGACGTCAACGGAACGGCAGCGGTAAACGCGCTGAACGGCGTGCAGAAGGCGGAGCGATTCAGCGGCACAGATACCGCGCTGCAAATCAATGCTTGCTTGACGGCGGCGGCGGCGACGGCCAGTGTGTGCGATGCGCGCGGATTGACCGGGACGCTGACAGCCACGCATCACATTACAATTCCCGCGGGAACCACGTTGGAGTGGGGACAAGCGCAACTGGTAATTTCGGATTCGACAACCAACGATGCCGTCGAGTTGGCCGGAGACGGATCGTCGTTGATTGGCTATCAGGAAAGCGGGCTGGGAACGGTTGCGGTGCCGGATACGTCGGGGTACATCGGCTGTGGCATCGCCGGCTGTACTGTGGTGAAGAAGCCGAATCCGACGGCGTCCAAAATCAATTTCGTGCACATCGCAGGGATGTACCTGCAGGCCAACGGCGCGAGTTCGACAGTAATAAATATGACCTCCATCGGCCACTCCGATATCGAGAATAACAACCTGCAACTCGGCACGGGCGGAAATTCCTACGGTGTGTATGGCAGCTCGTCCGTGGGTGGATTTGACGGGTCGAACACGCTGTTCAAACACAATAATTTTCAGCCGGAGACAGCGGGCGACACCTGCTTCTACCTTGCAGGAACGTTCAACGCCGTGGTGCTGGAGCAGAACGCTTGCGTGCTGCCTCCGGGAGCTTCCACGGGATACACGTTCGCGAAAGATTCCAACGGAAATTACCCGAACAACGACGAAGTGTATGGCAATGACTGCGAATCTGCTTCGCAGGCATTCAATCAGATTTGCTACAACATCGTGGGCGCAACATCCATCACTTTCGGTCCCAATAATCGCTGTGAGAATGTGTACAACTGCTACCAATTTCCTTTCGATGGTTCCGCGGTAGGGATCCACGTCCTCGATCCATACCTTTCGATCACCAACAATACACAGATCAAGCCGAACGAGCCCGCCACCGCGATGGTGGCGCTGGACAACAATGGCCATAACTGGACTCCGTCTATGCATTACGGCATGAACGATTTGGCGGGCGAAAATCTGCTCGGGAACGCCAACTTTGAAGGCTGGCAAAATACTACAACTCTGTATTACTGGGGCGGCGTTACGGCGGCCGGCGTTATAAATCAAGCCGGCAGCAGAATCTATTTACAAAATGCTTCGAGCAGCGCGACGCCCGCGGTCGATGCGTTCACGCAAGGAAATTACAACGTGCGCGTCGGCGACGGCGCGACGGCAGGACTCGGCATCAACTCCGGTTGCGTCCAAGTGGATGCAACGAAGGAATACACGTTGATGCTGCGGGTGGCCTCGAGTTCGACATCGAATAACTTCCGCCCCGGCATACGCTTTTACTACGACGCGAACTGCACCACCGCCGATGTGATTTCCTCGGTGGCGACGAACGCGAGGGTATTGTCGCCTGCTAACTACGACGGGACCTCTGCGGCGACGGGGAACTGGCAGTCAACGAACGCGTCACTCACTTACAATAATGGAATCACTTGCGGCTGCAATGTGACTGGCGCGGATTGGCAAGTGAGCACCGCGAGCTCGTGGACAGCCACTCGAAATTTCGGTTTGATCTTTCGCATACCGAATGGGTATTCGCTGGGCACAACTGTGGCCCACTCCATGAGGATCTTCTTGCTGGAGAATACCGCCGCGGCCGGGAACTACATTTATTTCGACGACGTGATCCTGTCGCAAGGGCCAGTGACACCGGACTTGCGTTTGGCTCCGTTGCACGATTCGCAGAATCCCACGGTATACGGCTCGCTGGGTATTTCACAGCATTTGAATCAAGGAGCCGCCAACACTTTTGCGGGAACGGTGGCACTCGCGGCCGGAACCGCGACGGTGACGTTCCCCACGGCCTACAATTCCGCGCCGGTGTGCACGGCGAACGATACCTCGGCCATCGCCACGGTGCGGGTACAGACGACCGCTAGCGCATTGACGCTAACGCAATCGAGTGGCACGGACACGATTGCGTACATCTGCGTTGGAAATCCGAATTAGTACAGCTCCGAACTAGCGATGCGCGCGCCGCAACGTAGACCCATGCACATACCCGAATCCGCGCATTTCTGGGCTTTGTTCGTGGCGGGGCACGGACTCCACGTGCTGAAGCGCGCCAGCTTGTCGGCGCAATCCGTTTTATCGGGTACCAAAACGCGCACGGAGTGGTTGCGCACGAATGCGATGAATCTGACGATTCGATTCTTCATAAATGCAGCGGCGTTTTCCTATTGGCTGGCACATCCCGACGCGGCGACGCACGCGATCGGCTCGGTGGGGATACCCGCGAATTTCACACTCGAGCCGGGACACGCCACCGCGGCGATGTTCGGTCTTTCGGGCGACAGCCTGGTGGACTGGGCGGCCGCGAAGATCCCATTCTTGCAGAAAGAAATCCCGCTCTTGAAATCGAACTAGCGACTCAGGATCCCACTGCGCCGATTCGAACGATCGCACGGGCGAGTTTACGAGCGGCTCAATCAGACCTCAGGTTTTATGGCAATGGCCTGGATTTCGAAGTGCGCGCCGAAGAGTAAAGGACCGGAGCCGATGAATGCGCGGGCCGGAAACGGCGCGCGGAGAAATGTACGATAGACGGAGTTGAAGCGTTCATAGAGCGAAAGCTCGGGACAAAACACCGTCAGCGAAACTAGATCCTGCATGGTCAAGCCGCAGCGGGTGAGCGTGTCGCGCAGCGCTTCGAGCACGAAGCGTGCCTCGTGTTCGATATCATCCGGAAGTTTTCGCGTGGCAGGATCGAAGCCAATGTGTCCGGCGAGATAAACGGTGTTACCGGCGATCACTGCGTTGCTGAACGGCAGATCACCCATGCCACCGGGCGGCGAAATGTACTGGCGTTTGTCGTTTGGTGCCATTGGTTCTCCTGTTTTGCACCTGTGCTCAAGGCATTGCGAAACATCCTATCTCAATTCATAGCGATCGGAACCTGCGCGTTCTTACACCGGAGGAACCATGCCCGTTCTACCCACAACGGCGTACTCGCAAGCGGAAGACGCTCTGACGCTGGTGCGCGCGTTGGTGAACGACACATCGGGCGCGGTGTTCA
>Ga0182024_10006916_pt1 | contig 24688 bp, 24 predicted proteins | sample P32metaG_FD_120480 | JGI IMG/M metagenome (GOLD analysis project Ga0182024, IMG submission 120480) | Permafrost microbial communities from Stordalen Mire, Sweden - P3-2 metaG (Illumina Assembly) | ecosystem: Environmental > Terrestrial > Soil > Wetlands > Permafrost | place: Sweden: Stordalen...
CAGCCCGGCGACCCGGGCCCTCGACACGGCCCGCATCGCCGGCTTCGCGGACGCCGAAGTCGACGCCGACCTCCACGAACGCGACTACGGCGACATCGAGGGCGCCACGACGACCGAGGTGCGCGCCCGGGGCGCCGAGTGGAGCGACTGGTCGGTGTGGACCGGCGCGGTACCCGGCGGCGAGACGCTCGCCGAGGTCGGGACCCGTGCCAGGCGGGTGCTCGCCCGCGCCGACGCCGCGGTCGGCGACGTCTTGTTGTTCGGGCACGGACACCAGCTTCGGATCCTCACCGCGGTGGCGCTCGAACTCGATCCCAGTGTCGGAGCCCGGCTCGTCCTCGATCCGGCGACCGTGTCGATCGTCGGTCACGAGCACGAGCTGCGCGCGATCCGCGCCTGGAACCGCCATTGACCCCCGCGCGCAACGCGCGAACGCTCGGTCGGAACTGCCACAGAGCATGGCGTAGGTGTCCGTGCCGATACCCCGGCCCGTCGTTGTGCTCAAGCACCCCCCCGTTCCCGCCGATTGAGCCTCCAAGCTCGGGCATGGATGCCGGGGACGGGAACCAAGGATGCGTGCGATGTTCAACAAGAAGCGAATAGTCGGGGCCCTGACGTGCGCGGTGCTACTCGCCGCCGTGATCAGCGCACCCGCCGGTGCGGCGATCAATCTCGACATCACTGCGGGCACTCTCAACTTCGACGGTGGTGCACCCACGATTGGCAACTTCTCGGGTGTGACCCTCAACGGCACCCCGCAGCTCACCAGCTTGACGGTCGACCCGTTCACCGTCGTCGACGCGACGGGTTCCGGCTCCGGCTGGAACGTGTTGCTCACCGTTCCGAACCTGACCGACGGTTCGGGCGACACGATCCTGGCGTCGAACATCTCGATGACCGCGCCGGTCGTCACCGCCGCGGCGACGTCCAGCATGACCGGTGTGGTCGGCAACGCATCGACCGGGAACTTCAACACGGGCGAGACGATCGTCACCGCACAGTTGACCGACGGTGAAGGTACCTACCTGGTGGCGCCCAGGATCCTCAAACTGACGATCCCGGTCACGACGATCGCCGGCACGTACTCGAGCGCGGCGACGATCGCGACTGTCTCCGGCCCGTAACGGTCCGATGCGCCCTGTCGGGCCCAAGGCCTGCAAGCGCACCGATTCCGGCCGATAGGACAACGAACGAAGCGTGACTCGACCCGGCCTCACGGCCGGGTCGATGTCACGCCCCGCACAGACACGTGCAACCTCTCCGGGAGGCGATGAGGCGGTGCGGAACGGGACGAAACCGGCGCATGCGGTGGTTGTGGCCGCCGCATGCGCCGCGTTCGGGTGCGTCGCGTTCGGGATCGCCGGTGCGGCGCCGGCGGCCGCCGCGACGCAGGGTTCCGATGTCGTCACGCCCGCGCCGGCTCCGGGTTCGCAGCTCGCGCCGCACTCGCGCTACTACCTCTTGCGCCTGCGTCCAGGCGCGGTCGCGACCCAGACCGTCGTCCTCTACAACGACAACGCCCACCCGATCGACGTTCACGTCGACGGCATCGACGGATTCACGAGCGACGCCACCGGCGCCAGCTACGACACGCCGTATCAGCAGGCGCACGGCACCGGCCGCTGGATCGTCGTGTCGACGCCGGAAATCACGCTGCAGGCCGGCGCGGAGCGCTCGGTCGACTTCACGGTCCGCGTCCCGCCTTCGGCGGCGCCAGGCCAGTACCTCGGCGGGCTCGGCATGTACGTCCCGCTGTCGTCGACGACGACCACGATTGCGTCCGCGCCCGGCCAGGCGACGTTCGGGATCACGCTGCAAGGAGAACGGATCATCGCAGTGGAAGTCGTCGTACCCGGCGCGGCCAGGCCCGATCTGCAAGTCACGGGCGTCACACCGGTCGCGGCACCGTCGGGCCTGGTGCTCGACGTCGGCCTCGCCAACACCGGCAACGCGTTCGCGAAAGGCACCGGCGTCGTCGCGGTCGACGACACCAACACGAACGTTGCGTTCACGATCGGGACCTTCGTTTCGCGCACGGCGATCAGCTATCGCGTTCCGTGGACACGCACCGTCGTGCCCGGCGACCACAACGTCAGCGTGAAACTCGACTACGACGGGCGCGTGACCACCTGGAACGGGACGGTCAGCATCGCCGGCAACCTCAAGAACAACCTCGAGCGTGCGTTGCACCAGACCGAGCCGGGCGCACCGACAGCCCCGTCGACCACGCGCTGGTGGAACCCCCTCGTCGTGGCCGGCGCGGCGGCGGCGCTCGCGTGCGTCGTGGGTGCTGCGGTGCTCCGCCGCCGGCGGCGACAGGTCGCGGCGTTCACACGCTGACGACCCGCCCCTGTCCGTCATGAGGCGAAGGCTGCGAGCGCTGCCGTTGCTCGTCGTCGGCATGCTCGCGGTGACCGTCACCGCGACGGCGACGGAACCGCCGGCGAGCGCCGGTGCCGCCACGACGACGTCCGCACCCTCGGCGCCCCCGGCGAAGCGCACGGCCGCACCAGATCCGTCCGCACAGTCGGACAGCCCCACGTCGGGTCTGTTGCAGCTCACGCCGGCAGCAGATCCACCAACGTCGGGCGCCGCGTCGCGGGTCGTCGTCGCGATCGATCCGGGCGCGACCGCGTCGCGTTCGGTCGTCGTCATCAACCGCAGCGCCGACCTGGTCCTCACGGTGCGGCTCAGCACGGTCGACGCGGCCACCGCACCCGGGCGCACGGTGCAGTACGCGGCGTCGGCGTCGGCCGGTTCACCTGCGACGTGGCTGACCCTGTCCGACGTGATCGCGACGCTCGAGCCCCACGCGAAGCTGCCGGTCTCGCTCACCGTCACGCCGCCGGCCAACGCGGCGCCCGGCGATCTCCTCGCCGGTGTCGTCGCCCGAGTGGACAGCGCGGTACGGGCCTCCGACCAGGCCACCGTCGACGCGAACGCGACCGCGACCCTTCCGGTGGCGATCACGGTGTTGGGCGCCCCCACCGCGCAGGTGAGCATCACCGGCGCCCGGGTCGTCGCCGCCGGTGGACGCGACAACCTCGAGATCACCTTTTTGAACTCGGGCGCGACATCGAACACGATGACCGCACGCGTCGACGTGCACGGATCGCGGGCTCAGCCCCCCATCGTCCGTGCGTCGGTCGCGCCACTCACCCACACGACGGTCCGCGTCCCGTTCGCGATGCCACCCGGATTGCAGACCGTGCCGATCTCGGTCGTCGCCACCGACGCGGACGGCGACCAAGCGACCTGGAGCGGTTCGGTCGGCCTCGCGGACACCCTGACCGCCGCCGCGTCGAACCGGCCGCGGTCGGCGCCGCACCGACCGACCGTGACGGACGCGGCCCGGCCGGTGTCGCTCCCGCGTCCGGTGTTGATCCTCGTCGCGTTGGGTTTCGTCACAGCCGCGGTCTGGTTCGCGGCCGAGCTGCGGCGCAACCGACGCGCCCGTCGCGCGATCCGTGTCGGGACGCACACCCCAGTCGCGCCGAATGTCGGCGCCGTCACGCGAGCCGCCGCCGGGCTCGCGGCCGACGCCGTCGACCCGATGAGCGCAGTTGCGACACAACTCGGCGCGCTGGTCGACGCGATCGACCGGCTGGCCGTCCGCCTCACCGACGGGTCCGTCCCGGAAGCCGGACCTGGCGGCCCGACGCGCGCCCCGGTGACGTCAGCCGACAGCGAACCGTCGATCGCCGAATCGGTCGCCCGGTGGCTCGCGCCGGCTGCACCGCGAGTTCCGCCCCCGTCGGCCGACGACCCGTACGACTGGCCGACCGAAGCGCAGCTCGAGCAGTTCGCGGCCCGCCGGCGGGCCAGCCCCGACGACGGGCCATAACCCGGCCCCGACCCCGCGACGCGTGACAACCTGGCTCGGTGGGCGTGTCGATCCATCCCGTCAGCGATCTCGCGTCGTTGCTTTCGCTCGAGCAGGTCAAGCCCGACGCATACCTCGGTGCCGGCCCGGTCCTCGGCTGGGGACGCATCTACGGCGGACAGGTCGTCGCGCAGGCGTTGCGCGCCGCGGGCCTCACCGTCGGCGAGCACCTGCGTCCACAATCGTTGCACGCGTACTTCGTCCAAGCCGGCGACGAACGTCTCCCCGTCCTGTACGAGGTGGAGCGCGTCCGCGACAGCGGCTCGTTCGCGACGCGCCAAGTTGTCGCCTATCAAGCGCGGGGCGCGGTCCTCAATCTCATCGCGAGTTTCCATCGTCCCGAAGCGTCGATCGACATCGGCGCGATCTCCGCTCCGGGCGACGTGCCACCACCCGAAGCGTTACCCGCCGAGCCGACCGACCTTCACTTCGAGCGGCGCGGCGTGTCGCGTCGGGTCGATCCAGAACCGTACGAGCTGGGCTGGATGCGTGTCCCCGAAGCGCTCGGCGACGACGCGATGCTGCACGCCTGCGCGTTTGCGTATTGCTCAGACGAGTTTCCGCTCGGCACCGCACTGTGCGCCCATCCGACGGTTCCCGACTGGGACCGAGTGTTCACCGCGAGCCTCGACCACGCCATCTGGTTCCACCGTCCGCTGCGGGCCGACGGCTGGCTGCTCTACGAGCTGCGGGGCGGCGGGGTCGCCGACGGCCGCGGCCTGGCCTTCGCCCGCGTATTCGACCGGACAGGAACACACGTCGCGTCGGTCGCCCAAGAGGCACTGGCCCGGGAGCGGCGCTGAGACGGCCTTGAAGAACGCTTTACAAACAGACCCATCACTTCTTCACATTTCGGCCCGACAATCATCGGTATGGGCAGATCCCGAACCTCCCTCGTCGCCGGCGCGCTGGCCGTCGTCACGGCCGTCACCCTCGTCGCCGGCTGCTCGCACAGCAGCGGCCATCCGGCGAGCTCCCCGACATCGCATCGGCCGACCGCGCCCGCCAGCGTGACATCACGGTCCAAGACCGCCGTCTCGAGCACCGTCGCGAACCCGTCGAGTGCGGCGAACCGAGCGGATCTCGCTGCGTTGACCCAGCAGCTTGACGCCGCCGGCTCGTCGTTGGGCGCCGCCGACACCGCGCTGGCGCAGACCGATCCCAACCAGACGAAGAACTCCGAAGGGAGCGTGCCGTGATCGCACGTCCGACCGGTCTCATCCGAGCGCGGGTGCGTCTCGGCACGGTCGTCGCCGTCGCCCTGATCGGCACCCTCGTCGTCGCGGTGCCGGCCGACGCGCTCGGCGGAACCCGTTCCGACGGGTGCGGTTCGTTCGCCGTCGCCAAGGCCTGGGTCCACACCGCCGCCCAACGGCGCGAGGCGACGTTGGGTTTGCTCGTCTCAACGTTGCAGGCCCGTCAAGATCCGTGGTCGCTGAACGCAGGCCAGATCACCGCGTTGCAGAACGCGAGCTCCGCCATCTCGGCGCTCGACGCGCAGGTGCAGAACACCTGCTACCCGACCCGCGCCGCGCTGCGAGCCGATGCGACGCAACTGTTCACGAACTACCGCGTCTACTGGTTGCGGGTCCCGCAAACCCACGCCGTCGAAGCCGCCGACCGTCTCGCCGAGGCGAGATCGCGTCTGGGGACCGTCGCCACCAAGTTGGCCGCACACGTCGGCGGGAACGTCGACGCGCAAACTGAGCTGTCGGCGATGAACCAGGCGTTGGCCGCGGCCGACGCGGAGCTCGGGACCGTCCCGACCCCGGCCGACGCGGTGGCGTCGGTCGTGACGCTCGTCCCGGCGGCCGACATGACCGCCGACGTCGCAACGATGGAAACGGCCCGCGCCGACCTGATCGCGGCCCGAGGTGCGCTCGTCCAAGCGCGTACGGACGGACTCGCAGTCGTCGGCGACCTCGGTGCGTGAGCATGCCGGCCCGCGAAGCCCGTACTGAGCGTCCGCTTTCGGGAACATTCGAACCAGTTACCACGCAGAGTGATCAAGTGTGGTGGGCTTCGGAGCCGAAGAATCACGTGGATGGTCGCTCCTCCTTCTGATCCGCTCGCGACCGCCGACCTCGGCACCGAGGCTGGCGGGACCCGCAAGCTGCTCGACGAGATGCTCGCCGAGCGGGCCCGGCCGCCCCTGCCGCCTGCGCCGGTGCTGAGCGTCGAGCCGGTCCCCGTCGACGCGGCACCGATCGCCGGACGGCGTGGCGCCCGCAAACGGCTCGCCGAGGTCGAAGCCCTCGCGCGCCGCAACCTGCGGGCCGCCGAAGAAGCACGTCGCTTCGTCGACGAAGAACGCCAACTGCTCGAGGAGGAGGCATCGGCACGCACCGACGCCGAACGCACCGCCGCCGCGTTGCGGCGCGAACTCGAACGTCTCCGCTCGACCGAGGATCAACGCGCCGCGCAAGCGCGGTTCGCGGCGACGCACGAAGCCCGCTCGGAGCTCGCGACCGAGATCGACCGCGTCCACGAAGAACACGCCCGCGTCGTCGACGAACTCGACCGTCTGCGCGGCACCCTCTTCGACCATGACAGTCTGCTCGACGAGTACTCGCGGCGGCTGCGCGAAGAACAAGAGGCACAGGCCCGGGCCCGGGCCGAGCAGGTGCACGCCGAAGAGGCGCAGCGCGTCGCCGAACGCAACCTCGAAATCGCGACCGAAACCGGCCGACGCCGAGCGGAGGAAGACCTCGTACGTTTCACCAAAGTCGAAGCGGCCTGGCGCGACGCGTGCATCGAACGTGATCGAGTCACGGGCGAGTTGCGGGCGATTACCACCGGCGACGGCGAACTTGCACGCCTGCGAGTCGAGATCGAAGCCGCCCGCGAAGACATGACCCGAGTGCTCGCCGACCTCGACGTACAAGCCGCCCGCGCCGACAACGCCGAAACCGAACTTGCACCCGCGCGCGACGCGCGCGAGCAGGCAGAGCGAATCGCGGCCGAGGCGACCGAGGCGAGCGACCTCGCCGGGATCGCGCTCGAAACGATCCGCAGCGAGCTGGCCGAACGGACCGAGGCGCTCGACGCCGAACGGACGACCGCCCAGACCCGCATCGCCGATCTCGTCGCGCAGCTCTCCACCGCGACCCGTACCGCCGAACGGGCGACGGACCGGTCCGCCGATCTCGAGTCGCGTCTCGACACCGCGATCACCGCGCGCGACGATGCCGTCGCCCAGGCCGAAACGCTCTCCGAGCAGCTCTCACGAGCCCGCTCCGATGCCGAGCAGTTGCGTACCCAGGCGGCGAGCATCGGTGACGAACTCGCCGCGAACCAAGCGGCGCTCGACGCGGCCCGCACCGAAACGGAGGCGGCACGCCGAGACGCCGATCGCGCCCGGCAGGACGCGACGGCCGCCCAGCACGTCGCCGCGCACGCCCGCCTGCTCGCCGACGGCGGCGACGCCCCAGCATCGCCGCCCCCGGCGCCGGATCTGGACGCTCCGGCGGAACCGACGTACGCGGCTGCGGCTCCGGCGTCGTTCGACGTGGCGATCGCCTCGGCATTCCGACAAGAGCTGGTCGACTATCCCTGCGACGTCGCGCCGGCCGGCGCACCAAAGCAGGCCACGACGTTCCGCACCGTCGACGCCGCCGACGGCATCCGCCCCGTGCGAGCGGGCGGACCGGTCGTGGAACTCGAGGCTTCGCTCGTACGTGAGCTCGAACCCGCCGAGCCCGCCGCCGACACCGGCGAGTCGAACCCGACCCCCGCACGGACCCCAGCACAGCCGTGGCGGCGGACCGCGATGGCCGCCCTCACCGACCTCGCCACCGACTCGGACGACCTGACCCCCCGCCGCCGCCGCTGAACCCAAGGGGAATATTTAGCATGGCTAATTAGCTATGCTAAGCGTATGCAGTCGAAGGTTCCCGTCCCCAACGCGCCGCGGCTCTCCGATCCTTCGACCGCGCCCCTCGGCGACGTCGCGTCGCGTCTGCGATTGGCGGTCATGCGTCTCAGCCGACGCCTGCGCCAGCATGCTCCCGTCGGGATCACCCAGTCGCAGCTTTCGGCGCTCGCCACCATCGTGGTCGAGGAGCGCATCACGCTCTCCCGCCTCGCCGAGGCCGAACGGGTGCAGCCGCCCTCGATCACTCGTCTCGTCGACGTGCTCGTCAGTCAGGGCTACGCAACCCGCACGCCAAGCTCCGAGGATCGCCGTGTCGCATGGGTTGCGCCGACCGAAGCCGGCCGCGCCCTGATCGAAACGGTCCGCCGCCAACGCGACGCGTATCTCGCCCAACGGCTTCGCACCTTGACGCCCGAGGACCGCGCGGTGCTCGCACGCGCCGCCGTGCTGCTCGAACGGCTCACCGAGGATCCACGATGACGCAGGTACGCCGGCTGGGCCGCGACACCTTCACCTCGCTCCACAACCGCAACTATCGGCTGTACTTCATCGGCCAGACGATCTCGGTGAGCGGCACCTGGATGCAGAACATCGCCCAGGCGTGGCTGATCCTCGATCTGACCCACAGCGGCACCGCGCTCGGGATCGTCACCGCGTTGCAGTTCCTCCCGATGTTGGTGTTCGGAGCCTGGGGCGGCGTCCTCGCCGATCGGTTCGACAAACGCAGGCTGCTGTACGGGACCCAGATCGCCGCCGGAATTCTCGCCCTGACGCTCGGGATCATCGTCGGCACCGGTCACGCGGCCGTTTGGAACGTGTACCTCCTGGCGGTGCTGCTCGGCTTCGTGAACGTCGTCGACAACCCGGCCCGCCAGACGTTCGTCCTCGAGATGGTCGGCCGCGAGGATCTCCCCAACGCGGTGAGCCTGAACAGCGTGGTCATGAACAGCGCGCGGGTGGTCGGCCCCGCGATCGGCGGCCTGTTGATCCGCTTCTTCGGTGTGGGGCCCTGCTTCTACATCAACGCGGTCTCGTACATCGGGGTGATCGTCGCGCTCATGATGATGAACGCGTCGTTGTTGCATCGGATGCCGACCGTCGAACGGGCCAAAGGTCAGCTCCGCGAAGGCCTGCGTTACGCGTGGTCAGAACCAATGGTGCGTGTCCCACTGCTGATGATGGCAGTGATCGGCACGCTCGCGTTCAACTTCCAGGTCGTGATCCCGCTCATCGCGACGAAGACATTCCACACCGGGTCGGCCGGCTTCGGCCTGCTGTACGCAATCTTGGGTGCCGGCGCGGTGCTCGGCGGACTGTCGGTCGCGTCGCGGCGCGGTGTCTCGTACCGGCGCCTCATCGTGCTTTCGATGGTCATGGGCGTGATGATCATGGTCGCCGCGGTCGCGCCGACGCTGCTCACGGAAGGCATCGCAATGTTCGCGATGGGCGCGGCGGCGTTTGCGTTTATCGCGGTCGCCAACACCACGATCCAACTCACCAGCGCGCCCGAGATGCGCGGCCGAGTCATGGCGCTGTACGCCATCGCGTTCCTCGGCAGCACGCCGGTCGGCGGCCCCATCGTCGGCTGGATCTCCCAGCACTACGGACCACGGTTCGGTTTTGCGATCGGCGGGATCGCGACGATCGTCGCGACGGCGATTGCTGCTTGGTCGTTGGTCCGTCACCGCTCCCGGGCGAGCACGGATCGAGATCGCGGGCGCGACGTGATCGCGGTTCCGGCCACGTGAGCCGCAGCTACTGCTGGTAGTCCTCGACGGTCTGGGCGTCGCGCGTCGACACGACACTCGGGTCGAGTCCGAACTCGCGGCGGGCACGACGTTGTCTGAGAAGATCCCAGCACTGGTCGAGCGTCACCTCGAGCTTGCTCAGCCGGCCCGGATCATGATCGGGAGTTTCGGCGAGCTGTTGTTCTTCGGCGACGAGGTCGTTGATGTGTGCGAGGAGCGCAGCGTCGTCCATGGCGTGCCTTTCGGAGGATGCGACTACAGGGAGCTATCCGAGGTGCTGGCGTGCAAGGATATGGCGCGTCGAGCCAGACCTCGGTTGGCGACCCGCGGTATGCCGCGACCGGGCAGACTGATGAAATGGCGGTCAGCGACGGAGGCGAGATCCGGTTCGGCACCCCCGCCGCCCGTTGGGTCATCGCCGCGATGGTGCTCGGTTCGGGCATCGCGTTCCTCGACGGCACCATTGTGAACGTCGCGCTTCCCGCGATCGGAAAGGCGCTCAAGACCAACGTCTCCGGCCTGCAGTGGACCGTCGACGCCTACCTCGTGCTGCTCACCGCGTTGTTGCTGTTCGGGGGCGCGCTCGGCGATCGTTACGGACGCCGGCGAGTGTTCGTGATCGGTCTCGTCTCGTTCACCGCCGCGAGCGTGGCCTGCGCGGCCGCGCCCAATGCGACGGTCCTTGCGATCTCGCGTGCCGTTCAGGGTGCGGCCGGCGCCCTGCTCGTACCCGGAAGTCTCGCCATCATCGGCGCCGTGTTCCACAACGCCGACCGGGCGCGGGCGATCGGAGCCTGGTCGGGCCTGGCCGGGATCGCCAGCGCAGTCGGCCCGTTCGTGGGCGGCTGGCTGATCGACACGTTCTCGTGGCGGTGGGTGTTTCTCGTCAACGTTCCGGTCGCGGTGGTGGCCGTCGCCATCACCGTTCGTCACGTGCCCGAGACGCGCGCCGACACCGACCAGGCCCTCGACGTCGCCGGCGCGGCCCTCGCCGCGGTCGGACTGGCAACACTGTGCTGGGCGCTCATCGAAAGCGGCCACGGCTTCGGTGCGTCCCAGGCCGCAGCGGGCCTCGTCGGCGTCGCCGCGATCAGCGCCTTCCTCGTCCTCGAACATCGCAGCACCCATCCGATGCTCCCGTTGCGGCTGTTCAACAACCGCGCGTTCAGCGGCACCAACGCCACGACGCTCGCCGTCTACGGAGCGCTCGGCGGAGCATTGTTCCTGGTCGTGCTCGAGTTGCAGATCTCGCTTCACTATTCGGCACTTGCCGCCGGTGCGTCCCTCGCCCCGATCACCGTGTTGATGTTCTTGCTGTCGTCGCGTGCGGGGGCGCTCGCCCAACGCATCGGTGCGCGGCTTCCCATGACGATCGGTCCGTTCGTCATCGCGGTCGGGTTGTTGCTGTTCACGAGCATCGGTCCGGGACGTGGGTATGCCACCACCGTGCTGCCCGCCGTCATCGTCTTCGGCCTCGGCCTCGCCTGCACCGTCGCGCCGCTCACCGCGACCGTGCTCGCCTCCGTCGACGACGCCGAACTCGGCGTGGCATCGGGTGTGAACAACGCCGCATCTCGGCTCGCCGGACTGCTCGCGGTCGCCGTCCTCCCGACCCTGGTGCATCTCGACACGACCCTGCCCGCCGCGGTGCTCACCGGCCGGGTCGCGGCCGCCCTGCGCATCTGCGCCGCGCTGGCGGCGGTCGGCGGCGTGATCTCCTGGTTGACGGTCGGTTCCCGCCCAGTAGGGACCGCCGCCCGCCCGGCCGACCTGCTGATCCCGTGCTACGACCCGTGCACCACCGGCGACCCGGCCGCCGCCTGACCCCCGCCGCCCGACGCGACCCAACCACACGACGGCGCGCCAACGCCCGTGCCCGCCAACCGGGACCGGGACGCCTCGTCTTCGCAAACCTGATGCAACCGGGGCGCCGAAATCGGCCGGAGTTCCGCCCTCGCCGTTCGCTTCCAAAGTTCGCGCACGCGTTCGCTCACGTCACTGCAAGCCCGACGCCCGCGCCGGGTCTCGCCGGCTTCGGGTTCGCCAACGCCGATCCGCGTGCCACGACCGCTGACGATCGACGTCGCGGAAACTTCGGTCGTCCGCCGCCTCCGTCGTCGTCGCTTCCGTCGTCGCCTTCGTCACCGACGGAAGACGCCGCGAACGCCGATCGGGCACGCCGGAGCCGAGGCGTCTGGCATCGGCGTCGTCGGTACGGACGACGATGGGATCTGACCGTCAGCTCGACCAGGCGACTCGCCCGGCCGACGCAGGACACACCCACCTCATGTTCCGGAACCGACGAGCGCTCGAGGCGCGTCGCCGATACCAGGAAATCTTCGACGGAGCGTTCACGATCGACGGACTCGACACCGACGACGAGAGCGCGGCCGGTCCGACCCGGCACGTCCGACGTCCGGTCTGCACGTCGTTGGGCCAACGCATCACCTGTGTCGACGGTCCGATCGAACATGACTTCGACAGGACCCCGGCGATCTCGTTGTTCGTCGAGTGCGGCGACGACGGCGAGCTCGAGCGGCTCTTCGTCGCGCTCGCCAAGCACGGAGAGATCTTCATGCCCCTCGACGACGACGGCTTCAACCGACGGGACGGATCGGTCCAAGACCGATTCGGAGTTCCCTGGCAACGCAACCTGCGGTCGCCGTCGCGCCCCGACCGACGACGTGCGCGGATGGTGGCCGATCGCACCTTGGCGGCAATCTTCGGCCGCAAAGAAAAGGCCCTGACCGACTACCGTGGCCCTGTGAGCGGCCGGCGAGTGCTCGGTGGGGCGGTGCACAAACTTCCGGTCGACTTGCGCGCGGCGCTGATCGCCAACCCGACGGCGCTCGACGCGTGGCACGACATCACGCCGCTGGCCCGCAACGAGTTCATCTGCTGGGTCGAGGACGCCAAGCAGGACATGACCCGACAACGCCGCATCCGCCGGACCCAGGAGGAACTGGAGGAAGGCCAGCGTCGGCCCTGCTGCTGGCCGGGATGCAAGCACCGGGAGCGCACCGGCAGATAGGTGTCGCCAGGCCGGCGCCGTCTCGGCGGCGTTCACACGCTGACTGCCCGTCGTTTTCGTCAGCTCTTGGTGTACTGCTCGTACAACTCGCGGGGCCAGTAACGGACGGCGGCGATCCCATCGGGTTCGATGAGATCGGTCTTGATCCGGTCGTAGTCGTAGCAGTTGAGCTCGTACTGGTTGCCCCACGGATCGGCGAGATCGAACGCCCAACACATGTCGAAATCGATCACGTCGTTCGGGACGAGCGGTCGCCCGACCGGACTGTTGATCTCGCCCGGCAGCGACCGCGTGAACGAGATGAACGTGTCGGCGTCGACGCTGAACGCAACGCCGGTCTCCTGCGCGACCATCGGGTGCCCGTCGCTGGTTTCGAACAATGCCAGCGTCGTCGCTCCGCCATCGGCGGAGATCTGCAGGGGGCCACCTTCGAAGCCGGTTGCCCAGAAGTCGTACTCCTCGACCGGTTCGAACCCGAGGTGCGCTGCATACCAGGCGGCCGCCTCGGCCCTGTCCGGCACCCGGATGTGTACGTGGTCGAGCCGGCCCATACTGAACCTGCGCACGTCAGCCATGCGCAAAACACTAGACGTGCCGGCGCTCAGTACCGTCCGGACGGCCGACAACAGTCCTGTCGGGCGAGACATCTCGTCGCTCGGGACACGACGGTGACGTCGCGATCTCCCCGATGTCGCACATCCCAGACCGTTCCCGACCCGCGCGCGCCAACGATCCGGTCCGAGCGTCCCCGACACGACAACTGGACGGTTCGCGAGCACCTCACGCCCCACCAGTGGGCAGTGTCCGAAGACATGCCGTCCCCCGCGTTGTCGGGACGGTGCGCCAGACCGGGCTGCAAGCGGGGTGCTCCTGCTGACAGAGCACCGCCGCGTCGCTCGTCGCGGGGTGCTCACGCGCTGTTCGTCAGGGGCGATGCCGGAACGGCCATCATGTGTGCGAACCAGGGGAGCGAGTCGCGCAATGCGTCACGCCACGACGCGAAGCCGTGATCTGCGCCTTGCTGTACCACGAACCGGGTGTCGAAGCCGTCAGCGAGGGCAAGCCGGTCGAGGCTCGTCATCGCGTGGGCGGTGATGTCGTCTGTTCCGACTTCGAACCAGATCGGTGGCCGGACCGGATCGTTCCAGTGTTTCAACAACACCGCCGGGTTGTATAGCGCGGCCTGCTGTTCTGCTTGTTGCACCGTGCCGGCGAAGAGGCGCTGCAGACCTCCGGGGACGGACGGGCCTTCTTCACCGGAAAAATCGCCGATCGCCCCATACAGGTCTGGATGGCGCAGCCCGATTTGGAGCGCACAGTAGGCGCCTTCGGAGAACCCGGCGATCGCCCATCCGGCCGCATCGGCCCGCGTGTGGAACCGAGCGATGATCGCGTCGCGAACATCGACAGTCAGATAGGTCTGCACTTGGCCGCGTGTGCCGTTGACGCATTCTGAGTCGGATGTCCAGCCCCCGTTCACGTCGGGCATCACGAGTATCGGCGCGTAGCCGTCGTGTTGCGATGCGTACGCGTCGGCGGTGAGGTCAGCGAATCCGGCGCGTGTCCAGTCCGCTGGACTTCCCGGAGTGCCGTGCAAAAGTTCGATTACGGGAAGTTGGGGGCGGGGCGTCGCAAAGTACGCGGGCGGCAAGTACACCAGCGCCGTGCGGGCACGGAAACGCGAAACGGTCGCGGGGATGGTGAACGGGGCGACCACCCCATGGTCGAGGTGAAGATCCCCCGAGCTGCCCGCGAGCGCGAGCCGCGCGCCGAGCGAACGTCCCAGGCCGCTGGTCCTGGATCCAGCGGCGAACTCCAGCTGGTGGAGCTGGGCCGGCGAGATCTGATCGATGGCGTCGCGACCGAATACGGCCGCGACGGTCGGGAAATAGGCGTAGCGGGCGTTCACCGCCGATGCCGCCATCAGGATCGGGAGCACGACACCGAGCCCCCGGAACGTCCACCGCAGCCAGCCCTGTCGCGGCCGGGACCAGCTCGCGACGAACACGGTCAGCGTCACAACGCTGAGCCCGATCAGGAACGGCGGATCGATGAGCGAAAGATTCTTGACCGCAGACATCAACACCTCCGTCGCTCAGGTCGACACCGACACGCCGGGACATGAGCTTCCTGGCGAGGTTCGGGCAGTCCCAGCCCGCGCCGCAGGACGTCAAAAGCTGGCTGCCCACGCGCCGGACGCTGACCGGCCGTGGTGTTCGACGACACCGTGTGGTGGGCAGCTTCGCTGCGGTCGCGGTGTCTCGACCGCACCGACGGGGGATCGTTCGCGTTGCGCGACACACCGGCCGCACCCGCACCGGCCGTACGTGCGACGAAACGACGGCGTTGCGCTGATGGTGGACTCGAACCGTGGTCGCGCGCCGAGGTCCGAACGGATCTGATGGGCCTCGATGAGCGTCCCCGGATGTGCGCCACGATGTGGGCCGAGTCGGAATGCACCGTGCGTACGACCTGCCGATATGCGTGTTGATCTGCGAAGTTAACGCGTCCGGCGACCCGCCGGGTCGCGGGTCGAGGTCCGCCGGCCGACAGGTGCGGGGCGGCGAACCGCCGCCACCAACGTCGTGGACGTCGAAGGCGACCTCACCCGCCGCCCGACCACCGAGATCGATGACAGCCACACATGGTCATCTGGCGTTGGCCGACGAGCGAGACGAACGTTTCGGCCTTCCGGGCGTCGGTTTCGAGGAGCGCTGCGGCAACGATCGCGGCGTGAGGCCGCGTCACGACACTGCCCGAGCGTCTCGCACGGGGCTCCCAGCCGGGATCGGACCGGTGTGCACGTCGCGTTCCGGTCCGAAAAGGTCAGGAGTACCGTTCGCCGTCATCAAAACGGGGCGCACAGGAAACCTTCAACCCGCCCGCAAGCCTCTATCAGCCCCGGCCGCCACGATCGCGTTTCACGACCTGATCCGATGCAAAGGATGTGGCATCGATGTCTGCCGCCGATGACACCCAACCCGTAGGTTCCGAACGGCACGCCGCGCTCCTCGAGGACGCGCTCTTCCAGGTCAAGCGGGTCATCGTCGGCCAGGACCGCATGGTGGAGCGCACGCTCGTGTGCCTCCTTGCTCGAGGCCACTGTCTGATCGAAGGTGTTCCCGGCTTGGCGAAGACGCTGACCGTGTCGACGCTCGCCGACGTGATCGGCGGTTCGTTCGCCCGGATCCAGTTCACGCCGGATCTGGTCCCGGCCGACATCGTCGGGACGCGCATCTGGCGTCCATCGCGGGAGGAGTTCGACATCGAGTGGGGTCCGGTGTTCGCGAATCTCGTCTTGGCCGACGAGATCAACCGTGCGCCGGCGAAAGTGCAGTCGGCGTTGCTCGAGGTCATGGCGGAGCGTCAGGTGTCGATCGCGGGCCGGACCGAGCCGCTGCCGAACCCGTTCCTCGTGCTCGCCACGCAGAACCCGATCGAGTCCGAGGGTGTGTACGCGTTGCCGGAGGCGCAGCGGGACCGGTTCCTCATGCAGATCGTCGTGGACCAGCCGTCGTACGCCGAGGAGATCGAAATCGCACGCCGTATGGGTGTCTCGGCTCCGAAGGCATCGCAAGTGCTGTCAGTCGAACAGTTGCTCGCGCTGCAAGGCGTCGCGGACGAAGTGTTCGTGCACCATGCGGTGCTCGACTACGCGGTCCGGATCGTCATGACGACCCGCGACCCCGCGGCCGGCCATTTGCCCGAGCTCGCGTCGCGTCTGGCGCTGGGTGCGAGTCCACGCGCGACGCTCGGCATGATCGCGGCTGGCCGGGCGCTGGCCGTGCTGAGGGGTCGCCGGTTCCTCACGCCGCAGGATGTCTTCGACGTTGCTCCCGAGATTCTGCGTCACCGTCTGATCCTGTCCTACGACGCGCTCGCCGAGGGGATCTCCACCGACGACGTCGTGCAGAAAGTGTTGTCGACGGTTCCTGCGCCGCGCGTCACGCCCCGCCAAGACGAGACGCCTCCGCCGCCCGCCGGCGCGGGCCGGCTCCAGGAAACTGCATGACCAAGTCGGACGGTCCCGGCGCGCCCGGCGTCGCTGCGGTTTCGTCGCAGGCTGCCCGACTGAGGCGTCTCGAACTCGAGGTGATGATCCGACTCGACGGCATGTTGCGCGGCGACTTCGCCGGCCTGTTCCCGGGGCCGGGCTCGGAGACGGCCGGGACGCGAACCTACGACTTCGGCGACGACGCGCGGCGCATCGACTGGAACCTCACCGCACGTTCTCTGACGCCGCAGGTGCGGACCACCGAGGCTGAACGCGAGTTGCACACGTGGGTCGTCGTCGATCGTTCGCCGAGTATGGACTTCGGGACCGCGTTGTGTGAGAAACGCGATGTAGCGTTCTCGGCGGCGGCCGCGTACGGCTTCTTGACCGCTCGCCACGGCAACCGTTTCGAGGTGTTGGTTGCCGGTCGCGATCGAATCAGCCGGCTCGGTCCGGCGTCGACACGCGCGGCGCTGTTCGCCACGCTGTCGAAGCTCTACGACCTTACGAGGCTCGACGGCGCGCGGCCGGCGTCGAATGTGTGCGACGCGTTGGTCGAGTTGGAGCGGATCCGTCCGCGTCGGGGCCAGATCGTCGTGATCTCCGACTTCCTCGACGAAGCACACTGGGCGGCCCCGATGCACCGCCTGAAGTTCCGTCACCAACTGGTCGCGATACAGATCATCGATCCCCGCGAGCTCATCTTGCCGGCGATCGGGATGGCCGCGTTCGTCGATCCCGAGACCGGGCGCCGGTTGCACGTGCAGACCAACGGCGCGCTGCGAAGCCGGTACGAGACCGCGGCGCGAGAACGTCAGGAGTCGATCGCTCGAGCGATTCGCGCCGCGGGTTGTGAGCATCTGGTGCTCGGCACCGACCGCGACTGGTTGGTCGACATCGTCAAGTTTGTCGCCGGCCGGCGGTCGATGCGGGGAAGCGGACGGGCCGAACGTGCGCGTCGCGCGGGCCGCGCCAACGTCTCCGCGCTCGCGGCTGTTCCCGAGAGGAGCACGCCCTGAGCTTCGCTTCGCCGGTGCGCCTGTTGTTGATCGTGCTGCCGGTCGGTCTGCTCGGCGCGTACGTGCTCGCGCAGCGATCGCGGCGCAAGTACGCGTTGCGTTTCACGAGCGTCGACCTTCTCGCATCCGTCGCGCCGCGCCGGCCCGGCTGGCAACGGCACATCTCGGCGGCGCTCATGTTGTTCGCGTTGCTCACCCTCGTGTTCGGCTTGGCCGGCCCGACGACCAAGGTTCGCGTCGCCCGCCAGCGGGGAACCGTCCTGCTCGTGATCGACACGTCGGGTTCGATGTCGGCGACCGACGTGAGTCCGAGCCGGCTCGCGGCCGCGAAGGACGGGGCCCGTCGTTTCGTCGACGAGCTGCCTCACGGTTTCGAGGTCGGGCTTCTCTCGTTCAGCAGCCAGGCGCAGCTGGTCGCTCCGCCGACGCTCGATCATGGCGTCGTGCTCGCGGCGATCAACAACCTTCAAGCAGGTGGCGGAACTGCGACCGGTACCGCGATCTATCGGGCACTCGCCGCGATTTCCGCGCAACCACGCGCCGCCGACGGCAAGACAGCCGCCGCCGCGATCGTGTTGATGAGCGACGGCGCACCGACGATCGGTCAGGCAGGGGAGTCACCTGAGCAGACGGTCGCCGACGCCACCGCGGCCGCGAAGGCGGCCGGCGTACCGATCGACTCGATCGCCTACGGCACGCCGGACGGCACGATCGAGGTGCAGGGTGAGCTGGTCCCGGTGCCGGCCGATCCGCAAACCATGGCTGCGATCGCCGCGGGCAGTGGCGGCAAGTCGTTCACTGCCGTAAGTGGGGCGCAACTCAACGCGGTCTACGACCAGATCCGCAACAGCGTCGGCTACGACACCGTGCCGCGTGACCTGACCCGTTGGTTCATGGGCTTCGGTGTGGTGCTGTTGGTCCTGACGTCGGGCGCGGCGCTTGTTTGGACCCAACGTCTTCCCTAAGCATCCCAACGAACGCGTGCTGCACCTGCACTGTGTGAACGATGGTCGCCACCGTGCCTCGACGGGGTGCTCCCACGCTCCTCGGGCGTCCGGGGAAACGACGGGCGCAGCGCCCCGGCCGGGCACTGCTCGGCGACGTCGCATTGTGTGGCGCCGACGGTCCGGCGCCAGGAGCTGCTCGCGGGTATGGGACCGGGGCGTTCAACAGCAGCGCCACGGTAGGGCGGTCCTGATGACCTGGCCCGCAGCGTTGAGCCCTTGAACTGGGTTGTCGAAGGGAGTGTCGGATGACGCGGGAGCGGCGAACGCGGCCCAACCGTTGACCGGTGTCATTTCGTCGAGTCCCGCGGCTGTGGTGCGGGTTGGGTCGACACGGACTTTGGCGATCTTCGTGGCGTGCAGTATCACGAGGTATGGCGAACGACCGACAGACTGAAGCACGCTTCGACCATCGGGCAGGACCTCTCTGATGTCGGCCAGCGTGATCATCGGTTCGAGGTCCGGCCCGGTCGCGGGAGGAATATTGCGGTTGAGGACCGTCGCGCGAAACATGTGGCCGCCGGTGGAGAAGTCGAATTCGACGCCGGGCGCTTTGCCGCTCGCGCAGTCACCGTTCGCCGACTCGGTGCTCGGGACGGGTATGGCCGGACATCCGGCCGCCTGATCGGAGGCGGCGACGGGAACGAGTCCGGCGCGGGCGACGATCACGATTCCCGTCGCGGCAGTTCGCGTGAACAACGCGCGGAGTCCGTCGTCGCTGGGGTGGATAGTCGTCGATGTCGGCCCGCCGGTCCTCGCAGTGTGACCGTGCCGCCTGCCGACGATCGTCGCAGCCGCGGCCGCGACGATGAAGGTCGCAACGATGACCGCGACCGCGACGCGTCGCATACCGGTACCTCGATTTCGAGTGGCGGCGGTCCCGAGCGACGCAATTGGTGCGTCGTCGGGAGCAGGGAACTCGCCGACGCTCCGAGCCGCGGCCTCGGCGAGCGTGTTGGCGTATTCGGGCAGGCGTTGTTCGGCCGTCGGTTTCATCGCGCTTCCAACTTTGACCGTCGGCCCATTTCGGTCGCACCGACCCCGCGCGATCATTCGTACGATCAGGGGTTCTGCGACGCCGAAGGGAGGTGGAAACTTCGATCACCAAGAGAACGCCGGCACGGCGGCGGTCGCGATGGCGATGTTGCATTCGGGTCGGAGATCGGCGGGTTGGCATGATGGCGCATGACCGATACCCCAGTGACGCCTACACCCTTGGCGGGTTGGTCGGATGCCGCGCAGGTCGAGTGGTACGTCGACCGGATCGGCAAGCTCGAAGCCCGACAGGCTGGTGAACGGATGCTCGCCGATGTGATGCCGCCCGCGCCGCGGCGGGTGCTCGACCTCGGCTGCGGTGACGGCAGACTCGCCGCGTTGGTGCTCACGGAGCGGCCAACGGTCGAAGCGATCGTCGCCGTCGACGTGTCTCCTCCGATGTTGGAACGCGCGCGTGAGCGGTTCGCCGACGAGAACAGAGTTGAGGTGCGCGCGTGGGACCTGCGACATCCCCTGACGCCGCTCGGAACGTTCGACCTCATCGTTTCGGGTTTCGCGCTCCACCATCTCGAAGACCCGAGGAAGCAGCAGCTCTTCGCCGAAGCCGCGGCCCAGCTGACTCCAGCCGGCGTGTTCGTCAACCTCGAGGTCGTCGCGTCGGCAACGCCACAGCGACACGCCGAGTTCCTCATCGCCATTGGACGCACCCACGACGATCCCGAGGACCGACTGGCGACGATCGAGGACCAGCTGGCATGGATGCGCGATGCCGGCCTGACGAACGTCGACTGCGTCTGGCGGTGGAGAGGATTCGCCCTCCTCATCGGTGAGGTGCCCCACCAGACCCCGTCAGACACAGGCAGTCTCCGATAGTCCTGGGTTCGGGGCGTCTCAGCTCGGGACGGCGGCATGCGCGAGCTGCTTTGCGTCGAGTTGGAGCGGGCCGCGCTGGACCTCGATCCGGTCGCCGCCCGTGACACGGTGATCGTCGTCGGGCAAAGTGTCGCCCATGACCGACGAACCCCCCATCATCAATCTCGATGTCACCGTCGATGACGCCGGCCGCAGCGCGGACGCTCATCAAGGGGATGCTCGTGACGGAGGGCTGGGACTACAACGTCGAGCTTCCCGCCGACCCGAACGAGCTCGGCCGGCTCGTCTTGGCGCTCGCTCACGAAGCAGCGTTGCTCGCGCTGCAAGTCCACGTCGATCATCCCGACACGCCCGCGGTCAAGATCGTCGACCTGCTCGCCGCAAACGAACCACGCAAAGGACTGCGACTCGTTGACTGACCCCAACACGAGAATGTGAAGACCTCGAGGGTTGCGCCGGTGCCGAACCGCCCCGTGGGTACCGAATAACGTCTCCCCCCGACCTTCACGCGCTCGAGGACGACACGTCGCAGGTGTCTTCGAGCGCCCACTCGACATCCAAGGGCTGATGGGGTGTTGATGTCCTTCTTCGCTCTGGCCCCGGGGCCAGAGCCACGACGCGCTCGGTTGCTTGTCGGCGTCACGTTTCGACGCCGCATCGGCGCGCGGCGCCGGACCGTCACTGAACCGCCGCAGCTTCCGGCGCAGACTCGACCCTTGGTCCTCGGAGCCTGTCCCAGAACCTTGCGTTCAAACCCTGGCGAAACGATCAGGGTCGTTTTCGTGTCTGTCTGCGAGGCATCGGGGAGCGGGTTCTGCCTCGTTTCGTGGTGCCCTTTGGGGTCGTCCGGGCTGGCAGTGATGCTTTTCGGTGCCAGCGTTGGTGTGCCGATGTTGTGCCGACGGTGCGCGCGCGTACGGCGGCAGTCGGTTTGTGAACATCACCCGGGTGCCGCGGGCGAGCGGGTCGAGACATGAACGCGGGAAGGCCCGGCGACCAGTTGGTCGCCGGGCCTCTCCGCACTTGTCCGAATTGCGCTGCCGTCGCTAGCTGATGACGACCGGCGATGCGCCCGTGACGTCCACCTTCGCAAGCGGCGTCGACGCGCAGCCTGTCGCAGGGACCGCCTTGAACGAGTACGAGGTCTTCAGGTGCAGACCCGCAAACTGTCCCGTTTTGGTCACGCCGGTCACGTTGTCTTTCGTCGGGCTGCCCTTGATGCCAATCAAGGTGATCGTGCCCACCGATGTCTTGCCGTTGCTCCACGTCGTCGTGATACTCGCCGTGGTCGTCTTGGTCGTGTAGGTGATCAGCTTCGTACAGTTATCAGCTGTCACCTTGTAGCTCACCTTGTATGTCGCGCTGGTCACGCCACCGCCAACGCAACCGCTGAGCTTCCCCGACGAGCTGACGGTGCTGTTGACCGTCGCTTTGCTCTTCAGGTCAGGCAACGGGGGCGTGAACGTCGCGGTTCCCGTATTGGTTTTGCACGTCGTGCCGCCGGCCGCGCCAGCAGGCGCGACCCCAACCAGTGCTGTTGAGAGCAGCGTCGCGATCGCGAGCACCACTCCGAAAGACCTACGCATCTGATCCCCTCTCAAGAAGCCATCCCAATCCTTGATGTCTAGCAGGACAGACACGATGTTTCGATCCCTAACCGGCTCTGGTCGCGTTCGGTACCTGTGACATTCCTCGGGGGCGCGAGTGAACCAACGTGTACGGGCGTGGCTGATGTACGGATCGCGTCCACGGGGTACGAGCCACCGAGTCGGCCGCTGCCCCTGGCGCCGGCCAGAGTGACGGTCCAGACCGCACCCCCCTGTGCAGGTGTGCGCGGCCCCCGACCCCTCAGGGTTGCGGGCCGCGCGCACCCATAGTGCACCTTTTGTACGGATTCATGGGACTTGTACGTATTCACGCCAACCGGAATGAACACGCCGCGAGGGGAACGTCGTGGAGCGCTCCTACTCCCGTAATCGTCGGCACTCCGTGCTCGAACCACACGAACTCCATGATCATCAACATCATCATCATCATCATCATCACCATCACCATCACCACCCATCTGCCGCTGGGCATGGTGGTCGCAGGAGTTCTCGTGTGGCTCAGCTCACGGTCTCCCCGTCTGGTGGTTCTGTTCGCGGGCGTGCACCATGACACGTGCAGCCCCGTCGGACTGCGTGGAACGTGGCCGCATCAGGCCCGCGTCTGACAGGTGCGCCTCCGCTGGTTACGGTTGGGGGCTGATCCGACCGACTTGAGGGGACGTTGCATGAAGAAGTTTGGGATGTTCACGATGGCAATCGCGCTGCTGGTCCCAATGGCAGCGCTGACCGCAGCACCGGCAGGTGCCGCTGGGGGGACGACGTGCAAGCCGCCGTCCGGGACGCTCACCTTTTCACCGGGTGTCGGCGCGACGCTGAAAGCGCAGACGATCGTTATCAATCTGCCGATCAAGGGCTGCGTCGGCGGTGGAGTGACCGGCGGCACGTTCAAGGGGACGCTCAAGACCGCGCCGACGGACATTGCGATGCTCAGCAAGCAGGCCGCAAACCTGAAGTTCCCGTCCACGATCACGTGGAACACGAAAGCGACCTCCTCTTTCACGGCGACGTCCGACACGAAAATCGGCAAGATCATTACCTCGTCCGTCACCGCGAAGATCGCCAAGGGTCTCTTCGCCGGGCTGACCCTCTCGTCGAAGCAGACGGTGAAGTACGGTCCGATCGTCGGCGGCATCATCAAGACGCTGAACATCACCGGTACCGGGTCGCTCACCATCAAGTAGCGCGAACCACAACAGTCACGCGACGTTTCGGGGTCCGGCACCCGCCGACCCCGAGCGCTCGCGCGTCCCGCATGGCCACCGCGACACAAACGTGAACGTCCTCACCGACAAGGACGCGCTCGATGCCGTCACCGGGGTGGTGCGCCAGTGGGCGTTCCGGTCTCCATGGAACCGATCCGGCCCCTTAAAGAACCCACGCCGATCGACGCTAACACTGCTCCTCGACGCTGATCGGGAGTCGCGTCTGACGCACCTCCGACGTGGTGGGTGTGATCGCCTCGTGTATCCGCGGCAGTCCGCCCGCCGTCTCGTCGGTGTTCGCCAGCAGCGCTGAACGCGCACGAAGCTGGACTCCCTGAGTGACGACGTCCCCTTCTGACGACGCGACGCCCCGTATCCAGGGCCTCGGCATTCCAGTTCGGAACTGCGACGGTCGCGATGGCCACCGACGCGTGACGAGACACACGGTCGCGCACGCTCGCCTCTACAGGCGGCTGCTGGCGGTAGGGACCGAAGTATTTCTATCGGTCCGCTCGGACGATCACTCCGATGGCCCGCTGGACGCGCGTGAACGGCCGCGGGCATCGCTTCCGGTCGCCGGGGGCGGAGCCGCTCATACCTGCACCGGGATGCCGGGCGGCGACCTTCACTGACGCGCTCCCGCGGGCCAAGGCACCAAACGGGGCGCGGTGTGGTCACGACCGTCTGGACGAAGCCGTGCCCGTAACCATTCGGGGCCCCGCCTGGTGACGGGGCCCCGATGGAGCATGCACCTTGCAGTTCGTCCGTGCCGGACGGCTACGTCGTGGTGGACTTGGTGGCGTGGAATGTGGCCTTCGACAGGGTCGCCGTCAGGCACGCGCCCGTGTTCAATGTGACGCTGATGGTCGTCGTGGTCGTGTGACCCGCTCCAACTCCGACCGTGTCCTTGGCAACGAGCTGGAAGGTGGCAGGACTCACGCCGACCTTGCTCTTCAGGGTCAACACGTCCGACGACGTGGTCGTCTTCCCGTTGTTCCACTTGACGGTGCCGGTGCTCTTCGCACCCTTGTCGGCGCCCGCGACGGTCACAGTGCAGTTGTCCTGCGAGATCTTCGTGACCGAGCTGCTCACGCCGCTCGTGATACCGGCCACGCCGGTGCAGCCGCTGAGCTTGGCCGACAGCGTGACCGTCGTGTTCACCTTGGTTGACGAGCTGAGCTTCGGCAACGGCGGCGCGTACGTCTCGGTGCCGGCAAATGTCTTGCAGTTCGGCGGTAACGGTCCCGCGGCACCCGCGGGAGCGGCCACCGACACGCCCAACGGCACAAGCAACACCAACGCGCCTAACAGGCCCAAACCCTTGCGCATAAAGCCCCCTCTTTCGTAGGTCCTCTGACACCGACGTTGTAGCCCTTGGGGGTCCCGGCGACAAATTTCCCTTTCTACCCTCAGACGTCAGACCAGGACGTGGACAACGAGGTATCCCTGATCGCCGG
>Ga0182024_10006917_pt1 | contig 24683 bp, 24 predicted proteins | sample P32metaG_FD_120480 | JGI IMG/M metagenome (GOLD analysis project Ga0182024, IMG submission 120480) | Permafrost microbial communities from Stordalen Mire, Sweden - P3-2 metaG (Illumina Assembly) | ecosystem: Environmental > Terrestrial > Soil > Wetlands > Permafrost | place: Sweden: Stordalen...
TCATTCTGCCCCCCCCGTATTTGGAATCAAGGCAAAGCCGAGGACACCGCATTGCTGTTCGCGAGGCCATTCTGCCCCCCCCGTATTTGGAATCAAGGCAAAGCGAAGGGATTGTTGATGTGATAAATAAAAAGATTCTGCCCCCCCCGTATTTGGAATCAAGGCAAAGCGAATCCGAACCGGGATTCCTCTATGATTGGGCGAGCGTGCAAGGCACTCTGTTGCGCCTTCCGCCGCGCCGAAATGTTTTAGCTATCGAAACTCTTAATTATATTGTCAGTCCATCCGGCTCTCTCGTCTTCATCGAGGTCGTCCCAAGACGACTCTATTTCGTCCCGCATTTCCTCGTATCTTTGTCGAACGTCCTCGTTTTCGGGGTCTTCTCCGTCTTCCTCGCACTGCTTTCGGTATTCCTGTTCCGCTGACAACGCTTCATGTTCCTCCTCATTTCTGCACTGATGTGTTGCCAGTTGTTCGGTTGACATTGTGTGGAATTTTGTGTGTTTCATAGCTCCTTTATTTATGTTAGCTGAATTACGACCTTTGCCTGCGAAGGGTCAAGCGAGCTAATGATTTCAACTGACAAACCTAGTTGTGGAAGAAGCATCCACTGTGGTTTTCCGAATGTTTGGGGGTATCCAATTCCTCCATCCTCATGCCATCGGCAGGCCAAACTAAGCGTTTTCCCGTCCTCCCAATAACCACGGGCGACAGCGAACCCGTTTTTATTATACACGATGTCCTGAACCTTGAACTTACTTGTATTTCCGAGCATATAACACCTTTTGTTATCTATGTTGCCGTGCGGGTTCTGATAGCAACCGCGCTATCCTTTCCGCATGGTGCATTGATTAATATCCAAAGAAGCGCTGATACTCAAGAACAAAATGATGCTTTATTCTGTGCCTGTAGTTGCAATCATTGGCACGATGTTGGCCCGCGCTTCCGGCTTTACATTAAACCATTTTTCCGCTTCTGCTTTCGTGGCCAACCCCTTGTAATTTTTGTGAACCATTGCCGGAGAGTTCCCGGCTTCCGCTGCGGTCAAATTCTCGTTGGCGTTCAAGGCAAAATGGAAGCTGACAAAACCGTGACGCAATCCGTTGCGCCGCGCCGGAATCTTGACGGAATCGCGTAGCGCCCCGAATTCATCATGGAACAGGCAAAGACTTTTTACCCAAATGAGTCCAGAACAGGCGCGGTAAGATTCAATCCACGCGGCCAAAGCCGGGCAGATCGTGACAAGGCGGCGCGAGCGCGTCTTGCTCTTGGTCTTCGATATTTCGACATGGCCGGGGATGCGGAAAACATCTTCCCATGTCAGCCGGATGATTTCTTGCAACCGCACTCCAGCCAAGCCGCCTAGAACAACGACCGGCAGCAGCCGGTTGAACTCGGTTTTTGTCCCGGCCATTTCCAGCAAAAGGCGCAATTCCTTTGGCGAGTAAAAGCTAATTTCCTCGGTGTCCGCTTGTTCATGTGCAAGGGCGTCAGATTCGAGCAGCCGGTGGTTTGCCGACAAGTAATCCTGCCGCACGGCCCACTTGAGGAACATCCTGATAACGTTTCGGCGCTCATTGCGGGTCTTGGGGGCAACGTTGCCATGCCCGGCCATGTAGGTGCTGAGATGTTGCTTGGTCAGGTCGCAAACGGCGTGGCCGGGGAACGTGGCGGCGAATTCCCGCAACCATAAGGACACGCTGTAATGATAACCTTCGGAGAGTTGCGGGCGCTTGCCGTCTGGCGCAACGGTCTTGGCTTTCCGCCCTTCAATGAATTCCTCGGCAGCCTCGGAAATGTCCTTGCGCTTGACCACGGCGAGATTGCGAAGGTAGGAGTCAACGCATTCGCTCAAGGGGCGTTCGCCAAGTTTGGCGGCGGCTTCGCAATACTCTGAAATCCCCGCCAGCAGCGACACGCGCCGCCCGGTGGACTGATAGAGGCTTTGCAGCCGTTGGAGCGCGGCCAGGGCGTCTCCCGCTTGCTTGTCGGTCAAAGCCAGCACTTTGGAACCTTCCGCCAGTTCGCGGACTATCTTCTCCGCAAAGTCCCGCGCCTCGGAATAGGCGGCAATGGACTTCATGCGGCGTTTGCCGTCGGCGCGATACACAACCCGGTAAAATGGGTAGCGTTTGCTCTTGCCATATATCGTGGCTTCGCATTTTCTATGTCGTATGAGTTTTGGAAACCTCATCGCTTTAGCGTTAGTGTCAGATTCCACTGAATTCTGTGCGGAATCTGTGCGGGAGTCAAGAGATTCCCCGGTTCGCTGGGTAAAAATGGCTGTCCGACATGGATTCGAACCATGACAAAGGCCTCCAAAGGGCCTTGTGCTACCGTTACACCATCGGACACTGCGTCCCTAAACTAGCGTTTTCAAGCCGGTCTGCAAATGGAAAATTTCCCCTCGTAGCGGGTTTCGGCAGAAAGCCGGCCAATGCGGCGCTCTGCCGGGGCGCCGCTGCGTTTCATTTGGCCTTTGGCCATTTTCTCAATCGCTCATCTTGACTGTGGCTGTCCAGCATTTGCCGCCGAATTTGGTTTTGAAATTTTCGAGCAATTGTTCAGTCGTTCCCTTTGCATCGGCCAGGGCAAAGGTGGTTGAGCCGCTGCCAGACATCAACGAGACCCGCGCGCCGTTTTCGCGCAGAAATTCCTGGAATAATTCCAGCAGCGGATATTTGTGCAAGGCGGGCGCTTCCAGCGAGTTGTAAAATTCCCGGCACGCCTCGGCGACATTGCCGGCGCGCAGCAGGGCCGCCAGATGTTCAGCGCGGCCGGCCCGGCCGTTTTGCGCTTCGGGAAAACGGACCAGTTGTTGATAAGCCCACGATGTCGATATTCCAAAGCCGGGATGGATGAGCAGGATATACGCCCCTCGCAGCGCGGGAAAAAATTCGAGCGGCTGGATGATTTCGCCGCGGCCAGTGGCCAGCGCCGGCCCGTTCTGCAAGAAAAATGGAACGTCCGAACCCAGGGCGGCGGCGAGATCGTGCAAGGTGGCCGGCGTCAGGGGATGGCCAAAGAGTTCGTTGAGGGCGAGAAAGGTAGTGGCCGCATTGCCGCTGCCGCCACCCAATCCGGCGGAGATGGGAATCCGTTTTTCCAAATGGATGCGAACACCTTCGTTAATTGCGGCTTTTTTTAAAAAGAGCGCGGCGGCGCGAAAGACCAGGTTCCGGGAATGAACCGGCAGAATGGGGTCGTTGCAGGTCAGTTTGACGTCTCGTCCGCCACGGTCAAAGCTGAGATGGTCATGCAGGGCAATTGGATGCATGAGGGTTTCCACTTCATGAAAACCGTCGGGACGTTTTCCCAGGATGTTGAGGAGGAGGTTAACCTTGCAGCATGAAGTCTTCTCAAGCATCAGGGGATAAAACGCGCGAAGCGTTGCCGAAGCCAGACAGCATCCATGATCGCAAACCTCCGCCGGTTTCCTCTTAGTTATCGAAGACGCGGAACCGGCTGCCTGGAGACCACGGCGCTATGTCGCCCCCGGCAAAGCCCAGCGAAGTGTCGGGCGACAGCATTCCGTCGGCGATCCAATCTGGCTTGTAACTGTCGGGATAGACCGGATCCGGGCTGCGAAGAAGACCTTCACCAAAGAAAATCGGGTCGTAGTTGCCGTAACGGCCATTGGGAATGGGGAACGTCAGCACTTCATATAATCCGGCGCCGGTGCGGGCAAAACTGCGATTGATCCCGTGAAGGACGCCAGTCGTAATGCCGCCATGTCCCGGAGTATCAAATATGGCTCCTTGTTCCATCGCCCGGCGGATCTCGCCCATTCGGGCAAATTCGACGAGATTATTCATGCCGCGGCCGAGTTTTTCTTCGGGGCCGGCGCATCCGGCGACGAGGCCGACAACAGCAATCAACGATAAAAAATAGACAGCCTTGTTACGCATAATTCAACTCTTTGCCGTAAATTTAAGCCCGGCGGACCCGGCTTGTCGAGTTTTTTTCTCGGAATTTTACACATCGATTGCCCCGTTCCTGGCTTTCTGTTGTTTCTCCTGGCGCTCCCAGTACCAGGCGATCCAAACCGCGACTTCATAGAGCAATTGCAAAGCCGCCGCCATGATTATCTGGGTGAAAGGTTCAGGGGTGGTGAGCAGTGCGCCCAGAATGAGATTGCCCACAATCATATAACGCCGCATGGCGGTGAGTTTGGCATAATCGAGCAGACCGATTTTTACCAGCGCCAGCAGGACGACGGGCAATTCAAAACCCAGCCCCATTCCCAGCATGAACTTGATCTCGAAACTGAAAAAATCCTCGGCCTTCCAAATGTTCGCCGAAATGCCCATTAAGTTGGAAGTCAGCTCGGCAAATTTAATCGCGGGCGGCATGATGACAAAATAGGCAAACGACACCCCGGTCAAGAACAACACCAAGCCGAACCAAAACGCGCGCAGGAAATATTTTTTTTCAATATTTTTCAGGGCCGGTACGACGAATTGCCCGACGAAGTACATGACAAACGGCGAAGCCAGAAACAATCCACCAAAAAAGGCGATGTGCAGAATGGACATAAACGAGTCTGCCGGACCCATATAGTAGAGTTGGGGACCGCCGGTTGCCTCGTCAGTATCCGTCGGCCCTGGGCGCATGGCCAGGAAGGTGTTGGTGCCGACCTCCACCGGCTCCAGTTGCATGGTGACGTGCCGATTGGTGCCGAAATTCAAGGAGCCGATCCGATTTGTCGTTAATGTAATGGACTGAAGCGGTGTCGAACCAAAGCGCAGATAAAGCACGGTGTTGGTGTCTGCCGGCATAAAAATAAGATGCCGGTGCTCGGCGCGTTTGAGGGGCCACTTCAGAATGGCGGCCAACTGATTGACAGCGAAGAGGCAAACCATCATGCCGACTAATGTGGCCGCCGCGCACTTGATGATCGTCCAGCGAAGATCTTCGAGATGCTCGAGGAACGATTTTACAGCGCCACCTTCACCGTCCTCGTCCCCCGGCTGAAGTTCGTCGCTCGGTTCTGCCATGATCTAAGGTTGGCAACCGTGATCAAGCCTTGGGCACAGTGGCGGGGGGATTGGCGGCGGCTGTTTCGGTAGTGACGGGCGGCTTGATGGCTGGAGGCGGGGGCGGAGTCGGTGACGGCTCCTGATTCAGAGCATTGTGAAACTCGTTGGTGACGTCACTGGACGCTTTCTTAAACTCCTTGATGCCCTGGCCCAAACCCTTGGCAAACTCCGGGATTTTCTTCGCGCCAAAAAGAACCAAAATGGCGACGAGAACAATAATCAATTCTCCGCCACTTAGGCCCAACACTGCTAAACTTGTGTTCATAAGGTATAGATACACCACCCCTGGCCTTTAGTAAAGACCCAAAACACAGGCTATTTCGGCGTTACCAGCACGAGGTCGCCACGGCGGTTTTTCTTCCACGCCTCTTCGTTGTGGCCGGGATCGACCGGTTTGGAGGCACCGTAGGTAACGGTCCTGATCCGTTGCGGGTCCATGCCCAGGTTGGCCAGATATTCGCGCACGGCCAACGCGCGCCGATCACCCAATGAAAGATTATACTTCTCGGTTCCGCGCTCGTCGCAATTGCCTTCGATAATCAGGACATCGGTGCTGTTGTTTTTGAAATAATTGGCCACGTCCTGCAGTTTACCCTCTTCCGAAGCTTTGACGGTGGCGCGGTCAAAGTCGAAATAAACGGTATCGGCCTTGAATTTTTCACGGTCCTGGGTTCCGTTAAATGCGGCAGTCCATGGGCCATTATCGCCTGCAATTCCCTCCGGCGTCCGTGTGACCTGGCTTCCTAGAGGAAGGGACTCGCCGGGACCAGGCACGTTCTCGCCAGCCGGCGGTTGCGAGCCTGGAATTGGCGTGATCGAACTCGGTTTGCGGTGGCAACCGCTAACCACTAATGCGGCGCTGATGATGAATACGCGGAATAAATTTAAATTTTTCATTTTTATTTTTAGTTGGCCAGGAAGCCGTTTTTCTACCTCGCCCATGAAGGTTCCGAACAGCTCCCCAAAATCTGTCTCACATCCTTGACGTGTTTCGTCGGAACGTCAAGCAAACATAGGACTCGTTTATCATTTCTTTCCTGCGCGAAGATGATCGTGCGGGAATTGGGCGCCCAGCACGGGTCTTCACCAGTAACCAATCTTTCGGCCGCGCCCCCGCCGGCCGGCATCACCCATATGCTGAACGGGCGGCTGCCGGTGGTAAACGCTATTTTGCTGCCGTCGGGCGACCAATCCGGCGCCGTCAGGTTTCCATAAGCTCCAGCGGCATGCACGGGCACAACCGGCCCGCCATCGACGCTGATTTTCTCCAGCATGGCGCGTCCGCTCCGGCAAGCGAAGCAAATTTCCCGGCTGTCAGACGACCAGCAAGGGGAGGAATCTTCCTCGCGGGTATGGGTCAATTGTGTGAGATGGGTGCCGTTAATATCGCAGACATACAAATTGGGGCTGCCGCCTTTGCTCAGAATCATGGCCACCTCTTGCCCGTCAGGCGAGACTTCCGCGCTAAAACTCGATCCAGGATAGCCGGCAAAAACCCGGCGCGCGCCCGTGGCCAGGTTGTGTTCGTAAATCTCTGTGTTGCCGTTCATCCACGAAGTGTACAGCAGCGCCCGCCCGCCCGGCAGCCAGGAAGGAGAGTCCACCATGGCGCCATCATGCGTCAGGACCACTGGGTTGTGGCCGTCGTAATCCGAGACGCAAATCTCCGTCGTGCCGCCGCGCGTCAGGCGGAAGGCAATTTTACTTTGAAAAATAGGGGCGGTCTGGCGCAGTTCCTTGGCGATGTCATTGGCAAAAGCATGCGCTTGCGAGCGCGCGTTGCCGCCATTGTAGGCCCGGCTGAAAATAGGCCGGTTCATCCCGGCCTGCGTCAAGCTGCCTTCCACCCCCCCGGCATCTCTCCCGCTGACGATGTAATCCGCCGGCTCCGTGATTTCCATGCCGAGAACAGAAAGATCAAATTCCAAAACAGATTTCGCTTCCCCTGTAAAACCGGTCACGGAAATGGGAATCAGGTGGGCGGTTGGTTTCGTGATCTGAATGACGTTTTGCGCCGGCATGTTGAGAGACATTACCCCTAGAAAAATTCCCGCTAAAACTGCTTTGAAATATATTTTCATCCAGACCCTTCCTTTGCTTCCAAGTTAAAACGGATCAAATAACTGCGTTGTTCGTCGTGGGTGGAGGCGGGAAACGGCGGCAACTTGGTCACCTCCCGCAACACTCTTTCCACCGAATTATCCAACGCCCTTTCGCCGGACTTGTTGATGATTTCAGCGGAAAGAACCCGGCCGTCGCGGGCCACCACAATTTTAACATCGGTTCCCGCCAGTTTGTCCGCCACGCCGTCCGGCGTAGTCCAGGCGTGGAAATAGACATTGTAAATAACAGTTTCGTAACCCGCGAAGGCTTCCCCGCCGCCCTGCCCTGGCGTCTCCACCACCGTCCCCTTCGCTCCGCTGTTGCGCACGCCGTTGGCCAGTGCCTCCAGGGATTCGGCAAGCTCTCGTTTCACGCGTCTGGCGTCGGCGCGCGAGGAGGAAGAGGATTCGTCCGAAGCGGTCTCAGTCGTTTTGGCCTTTGTCTTACGGGTCGTCGCTGTGACCGGGGTAAAGTCAGGTTGAATTTCGTGAGCTGGCTTGGCCACATGTTTCTTCGGAAGCAATGCCGGCTCCGTTGCTTCTGGCACGCGTTCCCGCGGATGGGGACGTTCGATCGGTTCGGGTGGGCGCTGTTGCGCGACGGGAGGCTGCGGCCGGACCACGGGCGCGACGGGTGCCGCGGGCACCGCAGGCTGCTCCGAGTGTTGCGGCTGCGGCGCGACCGCGGGTTCGGGACTGCCACCGCCGGATCCCGCTTGGTCCAGAATGTTAGCCGGGATCATGTGCAAAATGGGAATGTCGCTCGTCTCGGGTTTGTCGCGAAAGGCTGAACCGCCCAGCAACACAGCCAGCAATAGGCCGTGCATTCCGGCCGAGACAACAAAACATTTTTTTTGCAATCGCGTCATCGGTGTTCCACGGGTGCGGTCATGGCGGAAATTTGGGTAATGCCGTGACGCGAACAAGCGTCAAACATGGCGGCGACACAGCTCCATGGGGTTCGTTCATCGGCCCGGACCTCGACGATCAATTTCGGATTTTGGCGGAACGTCGCGACCAAATCCGCCTCGAGCTGGCGGAAGGAAACATGCCGGCCCTGATACAAATACTCGCCGCGGGACGTGATTTCGACCAGACGGATATTGCGCCGGTCAATGGGCCGCGTTTCCTGCGCTCCCATGTTTTTTGGGAGTTGCAAATCGATGTTTTGCTCGAGCAACGGGCGGGTGATGACAAAAATGATCAACAATACGAAAGCCAAATCAAGCAGCGGCGTGATGTTGATCTCGCTTAATGTCACCAGCGAATTGCGTTGGGAGAACCGTCTCATTCTTCCTTTAAATACTCCGTTTCCATTTTTGAAACCAGATCTTGCGCGAAATTATCCAGCTCGACCGTCCGGACGCGCAACGAATGCACCAAAAAATTATAGCCGAACATCGAGGGAATGGCCACCAGCAAACCGGCCACCGTTGTGATTAACGCGGCGGACACGCCCGGCGCCATCGTCGCCAAGTCGGCCTTGCCCGCCTGTCCCACCATGGCAAACGTATCCATCACACCCCACACTGTGCCAAGCAATCCGATGAAGGGCGCGCCCGGCGCGACAGTGCCCAGCAGAATCAAGCCCGATTCCAGTTTGATTGACTCGCGGGCCACGGCACTTTCCAGCGTGCGCTTGATGTGTTCCATGCTTTTGAGCGAGATGAGTTTTTTTCGCGCCTCTCCACTTTCGCCCTTGAGGCGGGTGTCCAACTCCACGCAACCCTCCTGGTAAACGGCGAACATCGGGCAGCCGTCCACCTGGAGGCGGCGGTCAAAAATGCTGAGGACATTTTTCTGCCGGCTGTATTCGGCCTCGAAGTGCAAGTTGAGTTTTCTGGCCAGACGCATCTGATTCGCCTTGTAAACCATCATCCACCAGGCAAAGAGGGAAAAGACCCCCAGGACCACAATGATAACCCGGCCCACGTCGGTGGCCCGGTCCCACACAAATTGCAATTGTGTCAGCGCAAAAAAACAAAAGGGAACGCTCATTAAAAAAACAGTTGCCGCAGCCACACGCCGCCGCGCCTCTTGGCGAAACGTGGAGGAGTGAAATGGTCAAAAATTTCACGTTTCGCCCAATGTTCCGACCATCTGCGAAGAATTTTAGTTCAAACCGGTTTTTTGGCAATGATATTTCGCAAAAACTTTCGCGGGCCGATGGAATGGCGTCTGATGAATTGACAGGTTGACTTACAGGTAGAATTGTCTATCTTGACTTTGTGAGTACCATTGTGCGGGACGACGGCAAAATTAGCATCCCGCAGGAAGTGCGTGAGGCTCTTGGTCTGGGTCCTGGAACGGTGCTCGAAGTGCAAACTCAGGCGGGCACACTCGTGGCATGGAAAAAAACCGAACCGGACGTGTTTGAGAAGTGGCGAGGACGCGGCCAACTGCCCACCGGCGCAAATGCCAAAGATTACCTCCGCCTGATTCGCGATGGTGACCGCCGTTGACACTTCGGTTCTGCTGGATGTCTTGCTGAACGACCCATAGCACGCGCCAGCTTCCATGACTGCCCTGCGCCGGGCGGCGGTTGAAGGCTCGCTCATTCTTTGTGAGATTGCTCTAGCCGAAGTGGCCCCTACCTTGCCGCCTGCCGACATGCCGCAATTCCTCTCCGACTGGAACCTCACTTTTGTTGCCTCTTCACAGGCTAGCGCTATTTTGGCCGGCGAAATGTTTCGGACTTATTTACAGCGCGGAGGCAAAGGTGGACGAGTTGTTCCCGATTTCCTCCTGGCTGCGCACGCGCAAATCCACGCCAACGTCTGCTGGCCAGGGATCGGGGCTATTACCGGGATTACTTCGAACACTTACAACTGTGGGATCCCGGTCCCCACTCCTGAGGCCGAATCACTAACGCGCAAAGAGGATCTGAAAAGAAAGATTTTTATTTCAGGTCCGTCCGTTTATTCTGCGCGCAAAAATTGAGTTCTTTCTCTCCCACGCCTCAACAGCATCGGGCGATTTCCGCCCGGGGCAATGTCCTGGTCGTGGCCGGGGCTGGCGCGGGCAAAACGCAAACGGTGGTCGATCGCTGCCTGGCTTGGTTGTTGGATAAGGGCGATGCGGGTTCCATCGACCAGATTCTGATGGTGACTTTCACCCAGGCGGCCGCAACGGAAATGCGCCAGCGACTCCGCCAGAGCCTGGAAGAAGCCCAGGCCCGATTGGAAAAAAACGGTCCGCCCTCACGCCATTTGGCCGAACAATTGGCGCTGCTCGACACCGCCCATATATGCACCTTGCACAGTTTTTGTTTTCATCTGGTCAGCCGCCATTTTTATGACTTGGGGCTGGATCCGAAAGCCCACATTCTGCCCGAGGAAAAGGTGCGGGGGCTGGAACGGCAAAGCCTGGACCTTGTCCTAGATAGAACCTACGCCGCCGAGAGCTTTTCCGCACTCGCCATTCAGCAGCTCATCCAGGCGCAAGGCGGCGATTGGGACGTGCCGGTGCGGGAGTTGATCCTGCGTTTGCACCATTATTCGCAAACACTGCGCGATCCAGCGGCGTGGTTCGCGGACCAAACCGCGCTCTTTCAACAATCCCAACCAACGGTCTGGCTCCGTTGGCTGCTGAACGAATTGTCCGAATGGCGGAAAGCATGGCTGGGAGTGCTGAAAGCCCAGCCCGTGGAAAACAAGAATGCCGCGGAATGCGCCCAGGCCCTGGCCGGCCTGCCTGAAAAGCCTGAACGATCCCAATTCACCGCCGCTCTCGAGGCCACCGTGCGCGCGGATGAAAATTGGCCCAAGCCAAAAGGGCCATGGCGCGATCCAATTAAAACTATATTTGACGATGCTGAGTTTCTGCTTTCAGTGTGCGCGGTGGGCGGGTCTGATCCGCTGGCGGAGGACTGGCATTGGGCCCGCCCCGCCATGCTGGCGCTGCTCGATTTGGCGGGACAGTTTGACCGGGCTTTTCAGGAAGCCAAACGGCAGGAGGGCGGCATTGATTATCATGATCTCGAGCAGTTCGCCTTGCGCCTGCTCTGGCAAGACGGGCGGCCCAGCGTCATCGCGGAACAATGGCGCCAGAAATTGCGCCTGATTTTCGTGGACGAATACCAGGACATCAACGAAGCCCAGGAAGCCATCATTCAAGCCCTGGGCCGCGAGGGCACGGACGCCAATCGTTTCCTGGTCGGCGATGTCAAGCAGAGTATTTACGGTTTCCGCCTGGCCGACCCGCGCATTTTCAGCAAGTATCACGACGCATGGACAATTGATCCCGCCGCGCAAGTCATTCCGCTCACGGAAAACTTCCGCAGTCACGAGGCCATTCTTCATTTCGTCAACGCCGTGTTCACGGGGCTGATGCGCAAGGATACGGGAGGGGTGGATTACGACGCCGGCGCACGGCTGCTTTTCGGAAATGCCGCCGGGCGCGCGCATTTGGCGGCCAACACCACGGCGATGCCACCGGTGGAATTGCATCTGCGCTGTTTGGGACGCGAGGGCGACGACGGCGAAACGGCCGAAGCGCCTGAATCCTCTTCCGACGCCGAAAAAGAAGCCCGGCTCGTCGGCCGGCGGCTTCTGGAATTGAAAGGCCGGCGCACACTTTTGTTTGACCGCACGGGCCGACCATACGAGGCGCAGTGGAGCGACATCGTTGTCTTGCTTCGTTCTCCCCGGCACAAGGTCGAAGCTTATGTGAAAGAATTCGCACGGCTGGCGATTCCGCTATCCGCCACGCGAGGGGGATTTTACGAAAGCCTCGAAGTGCGCGACTTGCTGGGATTGCTGCAAGTGCTGGACAATCCGTTGCAGGATTTGCCGTTGCTCGGCGTTTTAAGGTCACCGTTGGTTGGACTGACTGCGGATGAACTGGCGCTGATCCGCATCAGGCGCGAGCACGGGCGTTTTTGGACCGCACTGGAGCAATGGCACAAGACCACGGAAATTCGGACCACGCACTATGACAAGGTGGATGAATTTCTACGGCGCTTTACGGATTGGCGCAATCTCTCGCGGCAGTCCGCCGTCTCTCACTGCCTGGAATGCGTCATCGACCAGACTCATTACGGCGACTGGCTGGCGACGCAGGAGCGCGGAGAACAAAAGCGGGGCAACGTCGAGCGGTTGTTGCAATTGACGCGCCAGTTCGACGCCTACGATGGAGAAAGCCTCTATCGTTTTTTGAAATTTGTCGAAGCGCAAAAGGAAAGCGAAGCGGCCGTCGAGCCGGCGGCCGCGCCGGAGTCGGATGCCGTGCGCCTGATGAGCATTCATCAAAGCAAAGGTTCGGAATTCCCCATTGTGGTGGTGGCGGATTTGGGCAAGCCCTTCAACCTCTCCAATCTTTACACCCGTATTATACTTGACGATGAATACGGGCTGTGCCCCCAAATCCAGCCGCCGGAAACGCCCCAATTCTACCCCAGCCTGCCGTATTGGCTGGCCCAGCGCCGCCAGAAACGGAAAATGCTGGGGGAAGAAATGCGCCTGCTTTATGTGGCCATGACCCGCGCCGGACAGCGGCTCATTCTGGTTGGCGCCGCCGGAAAAAACAGCCTCGAAAACAAATGGCCGCCGCAAGCGGAACGGGCCCGGAGCGCGGCGGAAATACTGGCCTGCCGCAATTACCTGGATTGGCTGGGCCCCTGGCTCTTCCGTTCCGCGGGCGTGACCGCCCTGACGGGATCGGGGAGGGATGCGCTGCTAAGTTGGACGCTTTATGACGAGAACGACTCGCGTCTGGCCAAAGGACCGGACACCGGCGAACCCGGCGCGACGGAAGTCAAGGCGGACGGAATGGACATTTCTCCAGAACAGCGCGACCGGTTATCGTGGCGGTATCCATTCCACGCGGAAACTGAACAGGCGGCCAAGACTTCCGTGACAACTCTGCGCCGTCAAATCACCGACGCCGACGGCGATGAATCGATTCCGTTATTTTCCCCGTCCAGGCCGCGCGCCGAACCCCGAAAGCATTCGGGGTTGGGCGCGGCGGAAATCGGCGTGGCGCATCACGCCTTTTTGCAATGGGTTTCACTGGACAAAGTGCATACATCCACCATGCTCAAAGCGGAAGCGGATCGCCTTGGCCGTCAGAACCTGCTGACCCGCGAACAAATCGCCGGTTTGGATTTCGAAGCGCTCGCGGTCTTTTGGCAATCGGAGACGGGACGGCAATTGCTCGGCCAATCCGGGTTTCTGGCGCGCGAACTGGCTTTTACCGCGCGTTTCAGCGCGGCGGATCTCCGGCAGATGGGCGCCGAGGAATTTGCGGATGTGGGCGCCACGGAATTTGTTGTCGTGCAAGGCGTGATGGATTTGGCGGCAATCCTGCCCGGCGAAATCTGGCTGCTCGATTTCAAGACCGACAACTTCCCCGCCAGCGGCCTAGAAGAAAAAATCCGGGCCTATCGCCCGCAACTCGAGCTCTATGCCCTGGCACTCGAACGCATCTACGGACGTCCGGTCACAAAACGCTGGCTGCATTTTTTGGCCCTGCGCCACACCGCCGTGGTTTGACAGCGTGATTTCAAAATTCAAATATCAAACTTACCACAACACCCCAATGGAGTTCCTCGCGTCCGCCGCTGTCAATTGGAAAGACGTAAGCGAGTCCCAGGTCCGGCTGCATTTCCCCGATGGGTTTGAGATTGATGCGAAATCCGGCGTCTCCCAACATGCTGTCCCGGCCGGCCTCTTCCAAGTTTAATCCCCGCTCCCCGGCGAGTTCGAACATGGGAATGAAATGTTGCACTCCGGGGAGCGGCAATTCGTCATGGGGAATCGCATAAGCGAAGCTAAAGCCATACTCGAACGTTTGCGAACCCCCGTCATCTCCGCCGCCGGTAAGCGTGGAATAGCCCAGGACGGTTTGAACGGTGAAATACTTGCCGAGTTTCAGGCAGTTAAAAATTTCAGGATTCAGTTCCGCGTTTCGGCTGACAGTGGAATCGGCTGGAATGGCGCCTTCCATGGCGACGCCAAAGGTGGCGTCAATCATCTGATCAGACGAGAGGACTTGGTAAAGGGGATAACGAGCGCCCAGATCAATGTTACCGATGCCCTGCCTGGTTTGATCCGGTTCCACATTGCGTTCGTAGGGGACTTCCGCTTGCAAAGTCAGAAGGCCGAAGCCTTTTTGAACTTCAACCGAGCCGATGTCGTTTTGTTGGCCGCCGCCTTTCGTATGCAACCAGGTGAACTCGAGTTCGTTATCCTCCCGGGCCATGTCATCCACCAGAAACGGCTCGGGAAAAACCTCCTGCGTATAAGCACTGCGGTGATCAAGCCCGTCGAAAAGTCCGTAGCGTGCGTTTGTCTCGCCCGCTGAATTTGTAACGGTTGATGATGGGGACGGGTGATCATCCGCGTCTATTCCAGCAGCCGCCTGGACAAAAATTACGGCAAAAAGTACACCAATGAAATGCGCAACCGCCTTTCTTTTGAATTGCATCGCGGAAGAAATAGAGGATGCCCATCGCGGACACGAGTGTTTAATTGTGACATTATTTACATATGGCTGGTTGCCGCCATTGCCTAACGCCGGTGCTTCGGGTTAAGTTGTCGGCAGAGAGATTCCCGCATGAAAAGTGCAGAAAAAAAAGCCAGCAAGGAGCTTTACCATCAGTTGCGCGCCTTGTCCTGGGGCCAGTTGTGGACCGATGAGGCACCGCGCTTCGATAAGGCTTCCCCGAAAGAACGAAGCGAACGAGTCGCGCTCGTGCGCGCGGTGGGCGTCGTTTTTTCCGAATCCGGAGACCCGGCACAAAAGGAACAGGTCAAGTCGTGGCTGCTTGGCCTGCTGCATGACCCCTGCGAAAAAATACGGCGTTACGCCATGGCGGCGCTGCCCAAAATTGGCGCAGGCGCGGGCGAGGAAGTGGAACTGCTTTCCTTGTTGCGGACGACGACGGTCGGGCGTGAGAAGAAATTCGTGGCGCAGGCCCTGGAGAAGATCGGCGGAGCGGCCACATTGGAAACGATGCGGGCGGGAAACCTGGCTCTCCTTCCGCAAACGGAACAAAAGGTCAAAGCCAGTCTGGCGCGCAGCCAAAGGCCGAGTGCAATCTGCATGGCTGGCATTCTCTCCGATTTCGCCGGCTTGCGCATCCATTTGCGCGGCCGCAGGGGATTGGAGAAGATGGTTCGTGACGAGGCGGAGGCATACATCCAGACGCACGGGAAATTCCGCGTCGCCAACATCAGCGACGGATTGGTCGCGCTCGAGCCTGTAGCTCCATTTGCGCTGACTGATCTTTATGCGCTGAGATGTTTTGGCACCGCTGGCTTTGTTCCCACCTCAATCCCGGCGGACTCGGCCGATGGTTTGGCTCAAGTCATTACTTCGCCTTTGTCCCGGCGAGTTTTGCAGGCTTTCACGGATGGCGCGATTCGCTATCGTTTGAACTTCATTGCCAAAGGCCATCAACGAAGCGCGGTGCGCCTCCTGGCGGACCGGGTCTATGCGCTGTGCCCGGAAATTCTTAATGACGCCCGCAGCGTCACCTGGACGCTGGACATTTACCCGGGCGAACGCGGCCACTCGGTTGAATTGCGTCCGAATTTGACGCCCGATCCGCGTTTTTATTACCGTCGGGGAGACGTTCCCGCGGCCTCGCATCCGCAATTGGCCGCCTGCATGGCGCGACTGGCCGGCAGGGTGGAAAATGAAATTGTTTGGGACCCTTTTTGCGGCTCGGGCCTGGAACTGGTGGAAAGCGCGCTATTGGGCGGAGTGCATGGCATTCATGGCACAGACCTCAGTGCGGAGGCCATTGCCATTGCCCGGGACAACTTCGCCGCTGCGCGGCTGAAGCCGGTTCCGGCGCATTTCGCCTGCTGCGATTTTCGTGATTATGCTGTCAGCAAGAGTTTGGGTCCCAACAGCGTCACCCTGATTATCACTAACCCGCCCCTAGGGATGCGAGTTCCGGTCGGCAATCTGCGCGGGCTGATTGAGGATCTTTTCACCGTCGCCGCCACCGTATTGCGACCTGGCGGCAGGCTGGTTCTAGCCAACCCCGTGTTCATGGAAAAGCCGCCCCGGCCATTTCAATTGCAGTCGAGCCAGGCCGTTGATTTTGGCGGATTCGATTGCCGTGTGGAAAAGTATATCAAAACGTCCGGCGGCTAGCCGCGATAAAACAGCCGATGGTTGTGGCTGAAGAAATAACGATCAGGATTTCCGCCAGGCGTTTGCCGTGTGTCATGCTTTCGACCCATTCCGCCACGCCCGCCATCACCACGCCCATTCTGCCGTATTGGACTTCCAATTGCCGCGTGCCCGTGCGGGAATCCAGCGGGGAAAGCGAGCCTGCATCATTGGCCTCCAGAATCGCATTCTCCCGGTCGATGCGTTCCTGCGCCCGCCAAGCCAGAGCGGCGCCGGAGTAACCGGCCAGCAGCACCGCCAGACCCACGATGTGCAGGATCAAGCGTAATCTCGCCGGTGACATTGCAGCAAAAAACCTTGGCACCATAAACAAGGCTGGCACACCAACAACGGGATTTCCAGAGCAATGAAATGGCGCAGCGCATTCGGGTGTTTTTACGGCGCTCACCGCCGTTGAAAAAAAGTCGATTTTTTCCATTGACGGCTTCGCCAAAGTGTATTAGTGTGTGCATACACAATGCAATTGCATGTTTCAACGGGCGACGGGGTTCCGATTTATTTGCAGATCGCCACCCAGGTGAAATATCTGGTCGCTTCCGGACGGCTGGCGCCGGGGGATGAAGTTCCGCCCATTCGCGTGCTGGCCCATCAGCTTTTGGTCAATCCCAATACCGTCGCGCGCGCCTATTTGGAACTGGAGCGCGAAGGAGTTGTCCACAAGCGCCATGGTTCCGGCACCTACGTTTCCGACGCCGGTTCGCCGCTGGCCCGCAAGGAACGGCTGAAGATTCTGGCGGAACGGGTCGATGCCCTTCTGGCCGAGGCCCGACACCTGGAAGTGGAACCACAGGAATTGCAACGGCTGATCAAGGAACGCAGCCAGTCCATTCAACCCAAGGAAAACAAATGAACACATCCGCCCCACCCTGCGCCGTGGAAGTCACAGGCTTGAGCCGCACATTCGGCTCCAAACTCGCCCTCAACCACGTTTCACTCCAAGTCCGGCGCGGACGCGTCTTTGGCCTGGTCGGCGCAAACGGCGCGGGCAAGACCACCCTCATCCAACATCTCCTTGGTCGATTGAAGCCCGAGAGCGGGTTGGTCCGTGTATTCGGTTTCGATCCAGTGGAGGATCCCGTCGCGGTATTGAGCCGGACGGGATATTTATCGGAGAACCGGGACCTGCCGGCGTGGATGCGAGTGGACGAATTGCTGCGCTACACGGCGGCGTTTTATCCGAAGTGGGACATGGCGTATGCGGAGGCGTTGCGCCAGCAATTCGGCCTGGACCCGCGTGCCAAAATCAGGACCCTCTCGCGCGGCGAGAACGCCAAGGCCGGATTGCTGATTGCCCTGGCCTACCGGCCGGAACTCCTTCTACTTGACGAGCCCAGCTCCGGGCTGGATCCGGTGGTGCGCCGCGATATTTTGGAAGCCATCATCCGCACGGTTGCCGACGAAGGCCGCACCGTTTTCTTCTCCTCACACCTGCTGGAGGAGGTCGAGCGCGTGGCGGATGACATTGCCATGATGTTCAACGGGCAGGTGGTCCTGACCGGCACATTGGATGACGTGAAGGAGAGCCATCACCGTCTGATTCTCCGGTTTGATGCGCCCCAAATTTCGCCGCCCAAAGTCACGGGCGTCCTGAGCATCACCGGCAGCGGGCAGGAATGGACGGCGATTTGCAACGGCAAACGCGAAGAGGCGATGGCCGCAGCCGCGCGCGTGGGGGGACGGGTGGTTGCCGAGGAATCCGCGTCGCTGGACGAAATCTTTGTAGCCTGGGCCGGAGCAAAAACCGAATAGAAAAATTCTTATGCACACACCATCCGCCGCATTAGCCTGGGAATTTTGGCGCAGGCACCGCACCCGTTTGATGGGCATTGCCGGACTTGTTCTGGCATTCACCGTGGTGTATCCGAAGCTGTGCGCGCTTGCCGGCTTCGATCCGAACAACCCTGATCCCTTGGAAGAGGTCGCCAAAAGCTCCGCATTGCAGTCCGCCGCGGAGCCGTCGCTGCTTCGAATTGGTCAAGTCCTGTCCATGCTCTTTCTCGCCTGCGGACCGGCGGTGACGATGTTCCTGACTCTCCTCTGTGTGGTATGGATGTTCACCTATACCGAACTCGACCAGAGAACCAAGGATCCGATGAGATTTCCTGGGCGCATCTTTACGCTGCCGGTTTCGACTTCCTTTCTGTTCTGGTGGCTGTTCCTCGGGGGGCTGGCGGCGATGATGGTGTTTTACGCGAGTTGGGTTTACCTAATTCCGCAGCCGCGGATCAAAATATTCGGCATGCACCAGAACTGCTTCGGGTGGATGGCCCTGATGGTGCTGGCGCAAGCGATTGCATGGACGCTGGCCGCGTGGCCCGGCACTCGAATGTTGATATTGATGGCGACGGTTTTTTACTTTCTTGGTTGTATCGACTCGTTCAATTTTTTTGAGTGCCCGATTGTATTGCCGCTGGGCGCGGCACTGGCTTTCGCCGGCCTGCAAAAGATGCGACACGGCCAATGGCAGGGATTAACTTGGAAGTGGCCGCTGGCGGTGCTGGCTGCCTGCACCGAGTGGCAGGGACCAAAGCGATTTGCCCCACCAGCCCAAGCCCAAGTGTGGTTCGAATGGCGTCGGTTCGCGGGTACCTTTTGCTTTATCACTGTCGCGATGGCGCTGGTACCTGGGGTCATCCGTTTGCTGGCGCGCATCGTATTCAGCCTCGAACCTCTGAGCGGAGATATGATGGACGGCTTCACCGTATTCCTTGTTTTCCTGCCATTGTTCATTCATTTTTGCGTCGGGGCGTCGCCGGCCCGGTCAGACCAGTCGTTCCTGATGGTTCGCCCCCTGACCAATGGCGAGATGGTCATGCCCATGTTGAAAACGGCGGCGATCAGCACGGCTATTTCGTGGGTAGCCGTGTTGATGGCGCTGGCGGTCTTGAATTTGCTGGGCGATTTTCACAAGGTGGCGCAGGGCGTGTCCCCTCTTCCCGCAGTCAGGGTTGCCATCGTGCTCGGATTGATATTCTTGACATGGCGCGTGGCTGTCGTTAATCTTTGTTTCATGCTGCCCGGCAACCGATGGATCGCCACTATGCCGGTGTTGCTGATTATTGCGCTGGGCGCGGGTATAGTTGTATTTTATCAACTGGAACAATACGGCGGGTATTGGCACCCTCTCTCGCGGATTCTTCCCGGTCTACTGCTTTTCCTGGTCGCAGTAAAATTCCTGCTGGCGTTCCTGTCCTTTCGCGTCTCGCTCCAACGACGTCTGTTCGCTCCGAACGACGTGGTGAATTATCTGACGATTTGGGTCGTGCTGGTCGCCGCGTTGCTGGGGACTCTGGCTCTGATTCATCCTGCCAGGGAATCGGTTTTCCCATTGTCATTGGGCGTTATTTTGCTCGTGCCACTGGCCCGGATTGGCTTCTGCCCAATCGCGCTGGCGTGCTACCGGCATTCTTGAAGCCTTGTTTACGCGGGACATCCGCCTGTAAGAAAATCTGTCTGCTTTTGCTTTGCGCGTCCATAAGTAGGTAGGATGAGTGAGATGGACGACATGGCCCTCCTGCGGGAGTACGCATCACGCCAGTCTGAAACAGCCTTCACGACGCTGGTGGAGCGGCATATAGGCCTGGTGTATTGCGCGGCGTTGCGCCAGGCGCGCGATCCGGCGCTGGCCCAGGAAATTACGCAGGTAGTGTTCATCCTCCTGGCCCGCAAGGCGCCCACCTTCGGCCATGGGATCATTCTCTCCGCGTGGCTCTACCGCACCGCGCGGTTCGCCGCGGCGGACGCCCGGAAAACCGCATTCCGCCGTCAACAACGCGAACATGAGGCCGCCCAAATGCAAACCACTTCCGCCGACGAATCCGCCTGGGAAAAAATCGCCCCGCTCTTGGACGAAGCGCTGGCCGCGCTGGCCGAAAAGGACCGCGTCGCCGTCATGCTGCGTTTCTTCGAGCAAAAATCGCTGGAGGAAGTCGGGATGGCTCTGGGCATCGGCCCCGGCACGGCGCAAAAGCGCGTCTGGCGCGCGGTGGACAAGCTGCGTCAATACTTTTCCCTGCATGGCGCGGCCCTGTCCACCGGCGCCCTGACCGCCGCGCTTACCACTCACGCCACTCAGGGCGCGCCCGCCGGCCTGGCCGCCACCGTGGCCGCGACTGCCGCGCTCAAGGGAACCGCCGCCTCCGCTTCAACCGCAACCCTCCTCAAAACAACCTTGAAACTTATGGCTTGGACAAAGGCAAAAATCACCGCCATCGCCATCGTGGGTGTTCTGCTCGCCGCCGCAACCACCACCATCACCGTGAAAGAAATTCAGGAACACCGCACTTATCCGTGGCAGGATTTGACGGACGGAAGCGCTGAGAAACTGAGGGTGCTGGATGCCACACCGCCTCAGGTCACGCTGGTGCGTTCCAGGTTTGCCACGAACGTGCCGGATGGCAGGCTGGTGGCCGATCTTGGCCCCGCCAACGGCTGGCGGTATCTTGGCATTCACGAGTCGCCCGGTAATATTGTGGATGTGGCATTTGACAATCGTTCCCATTTGCCCGCCGAGATTTTTTTGCCGTCCAATATGCCGGGCTGCTTTTACGATTACATTGCCAACCTGCCCCATGGCTCGCAAAACGCCCTGCAGGAACTAGTCAAAAAGAAGTTCGGCCTGGTCGGAAAGCATGAAATGCGGGAGATGGACGTCCTGCTTCTCCGGGTGGATCATCCGAACGCTCCGGGTTTGAAGCCGGGCACAGTCCCGCCGCCGGGGAACTGGGGATCACCCGTCATCGAGGGCAAAGTGCATTGCCAGAATATATCAATGTCCCGCTTCGCCGGGCATCTTGAAGTGGCTCTGGGAATTCCAGTGGTGGATCAAACCGGCCTGGCCGGGAATTATGATGTGGAGATTCCCGTGAATTTCGGCGCCACATTCGAGGAGAGAATGGAGACAGCCCGCACCGTGCTGCAGGACGAATTCGGCATGAAACTGGTGCCGGCGCGGCAGCCTCACGAAGCGTTCATCGTCGAAAACGTCAAGTAAAAATATCGCGGATCCGTACTGGCGCGCCGACCGGCTTGCGCCCGCCCGCGCCGCCGCTTATATTTTCTGTCGTGCCCGTTTTTTACGATACGCATGCGCATCTCGGGTTTCCCGATTTTGCTTCCGACCTGCCCGAGGTGATCGAGCGGGCTGCCGCCGCTGGCATTGGCAAGATCATCACCATCGGCACCGATTTGGAAAGCAGCGCGCAAGCCATTCGCATTGCTGAAAGATTTCCCACCGTGTTTGCAGCGGTGGGCTGGCATCCGACGCATGTGCTGGAAGCGCCACCCGACATCCGGCCGGCGTTACGCGAGATGGCGAGCCATCCCAAAGTGGTGGCCATCGGCGAAACCGGGCTGGATTATCACCAGCGCGCGAATGATTCAAAATCGCCGGGCGAATTCATGCACTACAAGGAAAGGCAGGCCGAGATTTTCCGGCAGCAAATGGAAGTAGCGGTGGAACTGGGATTGAATTGCGTCATCCACCAGCGCGACTCTTTCGAGGACACCATGGCGCAAATGCAGCCGTTCGCAGGCAGAACGCGGGGAGTGTTCCATTGTTTTTCCGAAGATGCCGAGGCGCTAAACCGCGTGCTGGCGATGGGATCCCTGGTTAGTTTTACCGGTATTGTCACATTCAAAAGCGGGCAGAACGCGCGGGATGCGCTGGCGGCGGCGGCGTTGGGCCGGTTTATGTTCGAGACGGATTGTCCGTTTCTGGCCCCGGCTCCATTTCGAGGCAAACGATGCGAACCGGCGCATGTCCGGGAAATTTCCGGCTTGGCCGCAGAAATCAAGAAGTGTTCCCTGGAAGAACTGAGCGCGGCCACCATCGAAGCCGCGCACGGCTTTTTTCCGAAAATGGTCTGACGCAACTGAATTGACCCGGCGGGGTTCATAAGTAAAATGGAAACATGAGTAATTTGTCGAAGATTCTCCGGGGATTGGCGGCGCTGGGGGTGGCGATCGGGCTGGGAACTTTGATTGGCTGGCTGGTGAGTCGCCAGGGAGATGTCACACCCATTGCCGTGCCTGCCACCAATCAACCGCTGGCGGTCGTGCCACAGGGGGCTGAAGCCCCAACGCCGGAGCCGGCACCCGTCACGCCCAAGCCGCCGGCCGTTAAGGTGATTAAACATCAGGATCCAGCCTTCGCCGATTGGGAACAAAATTTGGACGACATCCTGCTCGGTGATGACGACGAGAATGGCAAAGCCGACAAAATCCTGGCCTTGATCCCGAACGCCCCCCCCGAAGCCCAGCATGAGCTGGCCCAGCATTTGGTCAACATGCTGCAGGATGACCATTACGATGGAGCCGCGGGAATGCTCACCAATTCGGCCACGCCCGCCGATGTTTCGGACGTGCTGATGAATGATCTGCTCAATCGCAGCAACACGCTCAAGCTGCCTTTGCTCCTGGCCATCGCCCGCAACAATGATCATCCCTTGAAAGATGAGGCGCTGAATTTGCTGGGCCTTCTTACGCAGGAAGACGACGGCACGAATTGGGACCAGTGGTCCTCGACCATCGATACCTGGCTGCAAGACAATCCGCAATAATCCCTCACGCGCCGGCGCCAGCCGCGGACCAAACAACCCGGCCGTCGCACACGGTGAGAAAGACGCGGGCGTTTTTAATTTCCTCCGGCTTTATTTCAAAAATATTCGCGTCCAGCAACACGAGATCCGCCAGTTTTCCGGCGGTAATCGTGCCCTTGTCCCGTTCCGAAAATTCAGCGATGGCCGAACCCACCGTATAAGCGCGCACCGCTTCCGCAACGCTGATTTTTTGCTCCGGCAACCAACCGTGCGGGTGTTTGCCGTCCAGCGTGCGGCGGTTGACGGCGGCGTCAATGGTCAGCATCGGGTCCAGCGGCGCGACAACCCAATCGGTCCCCAAAGCCAGAACCGCTCCCGTGTCCAATAAGGTACGAAAGGCGTAAGTGCCTTTGATCCGTTCGGGGCCGAGGCGGGCTTCGCACCAGCGTCCGTCGTCAATGGCGTGATACGGCTGGACGGACGCAATCAGTTGCTGGCGGCCAAAACGCGGGATTTCACGCGGGCGCAAATGCTGGGCGTGTTCGATACGGAAACGGCGATCGCGCTGGCCGTTGGCTTCCGCCACCTGCGCAAACATATCGAGGATTTCTGAGTTCGCCCGATCGCCTATGGCGTGCATGGCCACTTGCAAACCGGCCTTGTCGGATGCCAAAACATGCTGGAGCATCAATCCCTCCGGAAACATTTGATCACCCGGCAGGCCGCAGTTTTTTGGATCGTCAAGATATGGCTCGAAGAACCACGCCGTGGCCGAACCCAAGCTGCCGTCGGAAAAACCTTTCACCGCGCCGGTGCGGACCAGATTAATATTTGGATTAGGATTGGGAACGTCCTGCCAGCGGGCGATTGGGTACATGCCATAGATGCGAGTCTTCAATTCACCCTGCTCGGCGAGAGACCGATAGATGGCGACGGCATCTCCGGCCAAAACATCCTGCACGCTGGTGACACCCAAACTGGCGGCGTATTCGGTGGCCAGTTTGGCGGCGGCGCGCTTTTCGTCGGGACCGGTCTTGGGCATCACCCGCCAGACTGCATCCATGGCCGCGTCTTTCAATACGCCGGTTGGCTCACCGGTGGCGGGATCGCGCACAATGAAGCCGCCGGGAACGTCCCTCGTCTCGCGAGTCACGCCGGCCAATTTCAGAGCCAGCGAATTAGCCAGCGCCATGTGGCCATCGGTCCGGCTGACCATGACGGGATTATGAGGCGTGACGGAGTCAATCATTTCCCGGTTGGGCAACGGCGCGCCCGGCCAGTTTTCGTGGTCCCACTCGCCGCCCGTAATCCATTTTCCGGCGGGCACCGTTGAGGCGTGGACGCGGATGCGCCGCACAAATTCCTCGACGGTGGCGGCATCGCGCAAATTCACATTTGACAATGATAAACCGCCGTCCAAAAAATGCACGTGAGCGTCATTGAAACCCGGCAGGAGCAATTTCCCTTGAGCATCAATGACTCGCGTTTTTTTTGAGGCCCGCCGGAGAATCTCCCGTGTTGGACCCACCTGAACAATACGATTGCCCCTGACGGCCACGGCGGTGGGAGATGGCTGCACCGCGCCGGAGGCGGCCTCCATGGTTCGGACATCCGCATTAATGATGATCAAGTCCATCGCAATTCCGTATCATCATGGGAAATTCGGGGCGAGGAAAGGCGCAAGTCAGCAAGAAAACCACGTAGAACGTGGTAAACCCTGGCAACTGTAATACTCTGACTCTGGAATTTCGGAGATGGCCGAAGGTTCGAAATGGGCCTGAAATTCTAACTGACACTCTGCACTCCCAGCCCTCCACTGAACAAAAAACCGAAAATATTTCCGTTATTCTTTCACAAAA
>Ga0182024_10006918_pt1 | contig 24682 bp, 25 predicted proteins | sample P32metaG_FD_120480 | JGI IMG/M metagenome (GOLD analysis project Ga0182024, IMG submission 120480) | Permafrost microbial communities from Stordalen Mire, Sweden - P3-2 metaG (Illumina Assembly) | ecosystem: Environmental > Terrestrial > Soil > Wetlands > Permafrost | place: Sweden: Stordalen...
CAAAACCGCCTCCCAGAATAATGACCCGGTGACGTGAAGCCATGAAGCGGACCTCTTTCCGTCGCGCTTTGCCAGCAACGTGCCTTCGATTATTTTCTCATTATTTGCGATTCGACGTATTACCGCTGCACTGTCCTTGAAGAGCAGGCCGGACTAACGACGATTCGCGTGGATGGAAACTTCGGCTGGGGGAACAGCGGTGGAGACAAAAAAGAGAGGCGCTGGTCAGAACTCACAGGCGCCTCTCTAATTTACAGCTTAATATTTCGTGTACCTCAGGGATCACCTCCTTAGTCGACTGGTACGCCGACTGGCTCCAGTATAAAACGATGCGATTTATGCGCAACTGTAAAATTAGGGGCCGGAGCGGCTCGGTACCCTTCCTCTATTCGACACCCTTCCACGGTGAGAAAAAGTAGCCTTTGCGAAGAACCAAAAACCTCTTCGGTCTGTGGCCGTCTAAAGATCCCGTGCATAACACGAACAGGAAAGCGCTTGTCAAATGATGCGCCTCGACTAGGGTGACACGCTGCATCACTGGTAAAAAGCAAACGGAGAAAACACATGAACGAGTTGGTCCAGATATTGATGCAGAAGACGGGACTGCCGCAGGACAAGGCGGAAGAGATTGTAAATACCGTGGTTGAACACTTGAAGGCCAGGTTGCCGGCTCCCATCGCCAGCCACCTCGACAGCGTTCTGGGAAGAGGCAGCAGCGCGGGTGAGATAGCCGAACTTGAGGAAAAGGCCAAGTCCATGATGGCTGGGCTGGGCGGAGCATTCGGCAAGAGCGAGTAAGCCGTAGCAAGCCGAAAATTCGGCCATTTAGGACTACGGAACACCCACCTATCCGCGCGCGATAGCGACGAATTGGAGTGCTACTATCAGCATTCGTTGAATGCAGGCCTTCCAGCCAGCTTGAATCATGCGTTCGGGAGTCTGATATGGGGCATGCGCGGATAGTCTGCGCTTTGGCGGCGATGTTTGCCGCCCTTATGACTTTTGGTTGTGGCGGAGGGCAGGTTGTAAATCAGGCGGTAAATCCGGAGGAACCGCTCAATTGCGGGTGGTTCAGGCAAGCAGCCAGTATCCGTCGGTAAGCGTCTCGGTTGATGGCGCGGTGCTCACTTCAAGCGTGGACTACCAAGCGCAAAGCAATTATTCGCCGGTTCCGTCTGGCGCACGGCACGTGATTCTCGAGCCGACTGCGGGTACCAAAGCTCCGGCCGTGGATGCCACGATTACCTTGTCGCCGGATACGAACAACACCCTGGTTCCGAACGGATTCGGATTCAGCACCGGCTACGCCATGCTGCTGGATGACACTACGCCAGCCGCCGATTCCGGCGTGAAGCTTCGCATCCTGAATTTCTCCCCGCTGGAAGTGGATGCCTACGTAGTGCCCGAGGGCACAGCTCCGAATGGAAAACCGGCGCTTAGCGCGCTTTGCACGTACCCCGCTTGCACCTCCGAGCAGCAGAAATATCTTTCCTTGTCGCCCGGCACTTACGACATCGAGATCACCACCGCCGGGAAAACGCAAATCGTCTACGCGAAGACCAAAGTGACCATTGAGTCCGGCCAGAATCGGACGCTCCTGCTGGTACCCAACTGTCCGGTGTGTACCGGGCCGGTTTGCGTGTGCAATCAGGATGTGCTGACTTCCCTGCTGCTCAACGACCTCAATTAACCTCGTACCACCGTCTCCAGCCCACAAGGTGTCTATAGATTGATGTGGCCGAATCGTTCGCTGAGCTTGCCGCTTGAGGAAGTGCCTGGAGGAGAAGTTGTGTTGCCGTCCCATACGCCCGGAATGGCTTGACCACACTTTGGACACGCGCCGTTTTTCAAATTGTTTTCCAGCACGTTGTGCCAGGAGCGGCGCACCAGCAGGTTGTCGCAGCTCGGGCAGCGCGTGGAAGCGGCATCGCTGAAAATATTTCCTTCGTAAACGTAGTGCAGTCCGGCCTCCAATGCAATTTTTCGCGCTCGGTGCAAGGTTTCGGGCGGCGTCGGCGGCTTGTCCTGTAGCTTGAAATCAGGATGAAATGCGGTGAAGTGCAGCGGGACATCGGGTCCGAGATGCTGCATGACCCATGCGGATAATTTGGAGATTTCCTCGGGACCGTCATTGAGCGTGGGAATCAGCAGATTGGTCAATTCGAACCAGACGTTCGTCTCATTCTTCAGCCATTGCAGGGTGTCGAGCACCGGTTGCAAGTGGGTAAGCGTGATTTTTCCGTAGAAATTTTCGGTGAAGGCTTTCAGATCGATGTTGGCAGCGTCGATGTGATCGTAAATATCGTGGAAGGCCTCCCGGGTGATGTAGCCGTTGGACACCATGACGGTTTTGAGGCCGTGTTTCCGCGCCGCTTTGCAAATATCGATGACGTACTCGCCCCAGATGGTCGGCTCGTTGTAAGTGAAGGCGATCGATTGGCAGCCGTTCTCCAGCGCAAGCAGGGGCACATCTTCGGGCGAGACATGCTGTGAACGGACCTGGTCCTGGCGCGATTTAGAAATGTCCCAGTTCTGGCAGAAGAAACAGCCCATATTGCAGCCCGCGGTACCCATGCTGAATACGCGAGTGCCCGGAAGAAAATGGCTGAGCGGTTTTTTCTCGATGGGATCGATTTGCAGCGCGGCGGGCTGGCCATAGCCCAGGCTGTACAGTTTGCCTTCGCGATTCACACGGATAAAACAAAAACCTGCCTGGCCGGAATGGATGTGGCAATGACGCGGGCAAAGGTAGCAGTGAACGCGACCGCCGGGCTCAGCTTCCCACCAATTTGCTTCGTGGAGCGTTTCGGTACTCTGGAGGACGGCCAGGTCTTTCATAGCGCCTGCTTCCATCAACATTATATAACGCGTGTCTGATGTGAGAGTGCTATCACTTCAAGGACGATGCTTGCGTTGCACGCGGCGCCGCTCTGCCGCCCATTGAATGAAATCTTCCATCTGTGCGCGGTACTTCCAGGACAGGCGAAAAAACTTGCCGGCGGTCAGGGGGGCCGCTTCCGGACCGATAAACGTTTCGAAACGCCAGCGAATGTAGGGGCTGTTCCACGGGTTCAGGCGGTAGCCGGGAGTGGTGATCCAGTAATAGCGTAGCGCCTCAAGCATCCCGTTTTTGAGGTGTGAGGCGGCGCACCCAGATGCGCGAGGTCGCGGGCTTGCCGAGATGCAGTTTTTTATTTTTAGCGCGCAGCGTCATGGTTTCGTCGTATTCGCGTTTGAGGACTTCCACTTGCGTGGCCGGGCGGAGATGCAGCTTTTCCAGAAACTCCAGGAATTCACGATCTTTTTCATAGACGCAGACAATTTCCGCGGATTCGGTGGGGCGCAATTCGGCGAGAAGCACGGCGCCACGCTCGCGCAATTTGGCAATACCACCACGCATGGGGACGCCGTGCGGGCAACTTTTTTTATTTCCAAAGCGTTTCAGCAGCAGCGCTTCCACTTCCGGTGAGATGGCGTGCTCCATGCGCTCGGCTTCGTCATGCGCTTTGGACCATGAAAGTCCGATCACTTCGGTAAGCAGCATCTCGGCGAGCTGATGGCGGAGTGCGAGACGCTCGGCAACGGCGCGTCCTTTGCGGGTCAGGTCGATGCGGCCGCTGCGTTCCACGCGCACGTGGCCGTCACGCGTCATGCGCTTGAGCGCGGCGGTGACGGCCGGCGGCGTGACGTTCAATTCCTCGGCGAGGCGAGCGCTGATAGGCGTCTGGGCTTCTTCCAGCATCTCCCAGATGGACTTCAGATAATCTTCCTGCGATACGCTGGTTTTTTCGCGGCGCATCTATTTCCTGTGGTGCATCATAGTTTGCTGGCTCGCGCGCGGCGTCGTCGCCGATTTTCTTAAGCGATCGGCAAGCTCACCGACGCGGCCGTGAATATCTTCGTAAATTGTCTGATAGAGAGCGGGATCGGTGCCATAAGGATCTGCCACGTCCCACTCTTCCACTTTTCGCCAGTCCAGAAAAGCGCGCTCCTTGGGAAGACCGCTCATATTCACTACGATGTCGGCGGCGTCCCACAAGGCCCGGATGATACCAGTGGACTCGAGGTTTTCAGTGGGGTAGCCGTTGTTCGTAAGCGTTTGTTTGGTGAGCTCCGGCACAAAACCCAGTGGAGTAAGCCCCGCGCTGTAGGGTTCGATAACATCGGCGGCATCGCGGCGCGCAATGGCCTCTGCCATGGGGCTACGGCAGGCGTTGCCCAGGCAAATGAACAGGACTTTTTTTCGCGCGGGCTTTTTTGCGGCTGGCGGTTGCGGGGTTAATTTCACTTGGAGCGCTTCACTCCGCGAGCTTCTGGAGCACTTCGCTTTGTATTTCGTGCGGTGGATCGCGGCCGTCCGTTGCCAGCATTACCTGCGCCAGCGCCGGCGGCACCCTTGACGCCTGCAGCACTCCGCTTCGAAGATTCTGCCGCAAGTTTCAGAAAGTACTCGTGGACCGTGGTGTCGGAGGTGAGTTCCGGATGGAATGTGGTGGCCAGCAGATTACCCTTTTGCACGATAACGGGTTTGCCGGCGTGCTTGGCAAGTATTTCAACGCCTGGACCGATGCGGTCGATGACCGGACCGCGAATGAAGACCATTTCCAGCGGCTCTTCCTTCAGTATGGATTGGCCGGTAAAAACATCGCTGGCGATCTGGCGGCCGTAGCCGTTGCGTAACACGGTCATGTCGAGCAGTCCAAGAGAAGGTTGCTTTGGATTTTCCACATCGGTGGCCAGGAGGATGGCTCCGGCGCAGGTGCCAAAGACGGCGTGTCCGTCGGCGGCAAACTTCTTGATGGTTTCGTACAGGCCTTCTTCCTGTAAAAACTGCAGTTGCGTGGTGCTTTCGCCCCCGGGAAGAATCAGGCCGTCGCAGCCGTCCATGTCTGCAGGCGCGCGTACTTCCACGGTCTCAATGCCGATGCTGTGGAGCATGGCCGCGTGGGCTTCGAAGTCACCTTGAACCGCTAGAATGCCGATTTTCACTGATGCTCCTTAATAGGGTCTATTCCTTTACCAGCCGCGAGTGGACATCATGTCTTTTTCTTCCATCTGGCGGATGTCCAGACCTTTCATAGCTTCGCCCAATTCTTCGCAGGCTTCCAAGACAGCCTTGGGATCTTCGAAATGGGTCGTCGCCTTAACAACCGCTTTCGCGCGGACCTCCGGGTCGCTGGACTTGAAAATTCCGGAGCCCACGAAAACCGCCCCCGCCCCGAGTCGGCGAACCAGCGCCGCGTCCGCCGGTGTAGCAATACCTCCCGCAGAGAAGTTGGGAACAGGCAGCTTGCCGGTCTTGGCGATCTGGCGAATCAATTCGAGTGGCGCGCCTAATTCTTTGGCTTCATGCATCAACTCGTCGTCGCGCATGGTGGTGAGTTTCTTCATTTGCGAGACGATGGTGCGCATGTGGCGGACGGCTTCGACCACATTGCCGGAACCGGCTTCGCCCTTGGTACGAATCATCGCCGCGCCCTCGGCAATGCGCCGCAGCGCTACGCCGAGATTGCGCGCGCCGCACACAAAAGGCACGCGGTAATCATGCTTCCAGATATGATTTTCTTCATCGGCCGGCGTGAGTACTTCGCTCTCGTCGATGAAATCGACTTCCAGCGCCTGCAAAACTTCCGCTTCGGCAAAATGGCCGATGCGCACCTTGGCCATCACCGGAATAGTCACGGTAGCCATGATTTCGCGAATCACTTTGATGGAGGCCATGCGTGCGACGCCGCCCTCTTTACGGATGTCGGAAGGGACGCGCTCCAGCGCCATCACCGCGCACGCGCCTGCTTTCTCCGCGATCCTGGCCTGCTCCGCGTTGGTGACGTCCATAATCACGCCACCCTTGAGCATCTCCGCAAGGCCAACTTTAACGCGCCATTCCTTGGCGCCTGGTTGTCCGTTAGCGCTGCCGTTTACTTTTTTTGTTTCGCTGCCATTTGCTTTTTTCGAGTCCATGAATTTCCTCTCTCCGTGGTCATACGCTAGACGCCTGATACTTCAAGAGTAGGCGTCGAAGTGCGCTTAAGCTTGGTTCCCCGCCGCCGATTCCGGTTTCTGGCCGACAATCACAAAACGAGCTGTGCCCCGCGCCAGAACATCGCCGGCAGCATTGCGAATTTCGCCGGTTTGAAAGATGTTGCGACCCTTGGAGCCGGTTTCAAACGCCTCGACCGTAACTTCTTCGTTCACTTGCACAGGCTTCAGATACTGGATGTTCAGCTCCGCGGTCACTGCGCGCACTTCGCGAAATCTGCAAACTTTTCCCATGGCCTCGTCGAGCAAAACGGCGATGATCCCGCCATGGCCCATGCCGCCCCCGCCCTGGTAACGCGGACCCAGAGTAAAACGACCAACGATGCGGCGGTTGACGTTGTCCTGAGTAAACGTCAGCTTCATCCCGCCATCATTCGCGCCGCCGCAACCGAAGCATTTATTTTCGGGGTTGGGCGCCAGCGTAATTGTGTCCGTCAAATTGTTCCGAGCCTTTCCATGTAACGTTCAAGAGACAGCCGAAGATCAAACCAGCGCCACACGGCTGCGCTCGGCGCGCCGCACACCACGTTGCCGCTTGCGCATTTCAATCTTCAGCATGTCCGCCAGCGTAACCACGCCTCGGGCTATCTGTTTTTCGTCCAGGCTGGCGAAACCCAGCCGCAACGTATTGGGCAGCGGATTCTGCACGTAGAAATACCGGCCGGGAGCAAACAGCACGCCGCGCTCTTTGACGTGAATCAGCAATTCGCTGGCATCAAAACCTGGCGGCAACTCCAGCCACAAACACATGCCGCCTTCCGGCCGCGTCCAGCGCGTGCCCTCCGGCATGTGCTTGCGCAAAGCCTGATCCAGCGCTTCCAACCGCGAAGAATACACTTTACGCATCTTCACGAGATGCTTGCTGAACAGTCCGCGACGTAAAAACTCCGCGAGCGTCGCTTGCGCCAGTTGGTCCGTGTGCAAATCGGTGGTTTGCTTCACCAGGCGCAGGCGTTCGACGGCCGCCGCCGGCGCGACAATCCAGCCAACGCGAAGACCCGGGAAGGCTACCTTGGCGAAACTATCGATGTGGATAACCAGATTGGAGCGATCCAGTTGCTTGAGCGAAGGCACGCGGTCTTCCCTCAAGTGCAACCGTCCATAAATATGGTCTTCCACAACGGGAACTTGATGCCGCGCCGCAAGCTCCAGAACTTTTCGCCGCGACGCCAGTGACATCGACGTGCCGGTCGGATTCTGAAAGTCGGGGGTCAGAACAATCAGCTTCACGCGGTTGGCGGCCAGCGTGGCTTCCAGTGCTTCCACATCCACGCCCAACTCGCTATTGGGTTCCGCGTGCGTTTTGACCGGAACGGGCAGACATCTCGCTCGCGCGCCGTTGAATATCGCCACAGCACCGGGATAAGTCGGATTTTCGAGAATGACACAGTCGCCAGGACGCACGAATGCTTTGCTGATTAAGTCCAGAGACTGCTGGCAGCCATCGGTGACAAGCAGGTTTTCATCCTTGGCGGCTATGCCTTCGCGGTGCAGCATGTCCAGCAATGCTTCCTTCAACGGCGCGTAGCCATCGGAGGGGCCCAGATTGAGAACGTTGGTGGCCTCGCGGCGCAAAACCGCGTTCACGCATATCTGCAATTCTTCGATGGGAAAAAATTCCTGTGCCGGCCGGGCCATTACAAAAGACAACGCGTCTTCCGGCGCGCTGGCGGTGAGACGGCTCAACGCTTCTTCGCCACGTTCGTCGGCGAAAAGTAGTTCCCAGCGAATACCATGATTTCCGTTGAGTACTGGCGGCGCAGGAGGCGTGATTTTCAAGCCGTTGCCGTTCGTGCTGCGTATGAAGGTTCCGCGGCCCACATGTCCCTGAATCAGGCCCTCCGATTCAAGTTCGGCGTAGGCATTGGCGACTGTGGTGCGATGTACACCCAACATGTTGGCAAGTTCCCGGCTCGCGGGAATGCGATCGCCGTGGCGCAGATCGCCGGCATGAACGAGCGCGCGCAATTGATCGCGCAACTGGATGTATAGAGGGACGTGGCTTTCAGACTGGAGATGAAGAGGAAGCATTGTCTCTCACCCTAAGCCAATTTTAACAGGTATTGGACTGGAGCAAGAGCCAATATGTCTTTTTTCAGTTATCTCTGAGCGGACCGCTGCGAGCCCTAATTTCCCGGCTCGTCTTCCGATCCGGTTTGGTCTCCGACCGAGAGTCTCCGCATGCACAAAACAGCGAAATCGGTCGGATTGCATGGGTAAATGTTAATGAACAGCGGGTCTCCGGTTCGTACCACGTACCCCCCACCCTCCATATCCTGCGACTCCGAGTTGGACGCGGTAGCTACCGGACTTCCCTGCCGCACCCGAACGCGAAATTGCCGTGACGACGGTTCATAGTTGGAATAGGTGAAGCAATGACCTATACACGCTCGCTCAACCACGTGGCCGATATACGGAATCCGAGTACTGCGTGGTTCAATGGTCGGGATTACCAGCGCTCCAACAGGAAGCTGCCTGGTGATCTGCTCGGCGTTCCACTCGAGCCGATCGACGATTGCGGTGTCCTGATAGAGAAATACAAAATAAAACCCGCCGCAGGTTACCAGCGCGGCGCTTGCCAGAATCCTTGGCTTCAAAAAACTGAGGGCGCACAGCGCGAAAATAGCGGCGATGATCGTCAGGCGGCTCACTAACAAGCCCATCCACGAACTGGTCGGGTCGAACCGCAGATCCTGTGGCAGCAGACAGATAATGACGAACGACAGAAAATACATTTCCACCCAAAGAAAAAACCGCTTCCGAACTGGAGCATACTCCCGCCATTCAAGCGCCTCGTAGGCGAGCCAAGCCCCGGTGATGGTCAGCAACACGCTGACGAACCATTTGCAGCGAGCGCTATAAACCACAAACTGGTCCAGACCGTTGTAAAAATAAAATGGCCGGTCCAGCCAATTAATTTCGGCGTTGCCGAGACTCGCCGCATGGGCCAGATACCAGTGCAGCGCGATGAATGCCGCAATTGCAACAACCGGAACCACCAGCCCCCAAGAACCGCGGACCCTGCGCCGAACCAGCACATACGCAAACGTGGCCAGGCACCACAAAGAACCGATCGGGTGAGCCACTACCGCCAGGCAAAAAATCAACGCACCGGCCAGCCAGTCATACCTCTTTGCTTGCCAAAATAGAGCCAATGCCAACGACGCCAGGCCGATAGACAGGTAATAATTGAAGAACCCCATGTTGAAGGTGTAGCCGTAAGTCAGCATGGCGATCACCGGGGCAAGGCGCCAGGGCACGCGGCCACTAGTTGCCGCCACCAACGAGAAAACGCCCCAGAAAAACACCAGCGCACACAGGGCTACCACGATTTTCGGGCCCGCTGTGAATCCGAATATTTTGCAGGCTTGCAGCAGAAGAATATCGAACAACACGTTGGTGCTCTGCCACACGGTGTAAAGCCCCGGCGCTTTGCCCTGCTCGATCAATTGCGCCAGCCAGGCATTGTAGGTGTGACTTGCAAGATCGCCCGCCTCGATGCGCCGGTGCCAGAGGCACGGTATAACGAGTGCGGCGGATATAGTGGCTATCGCCAGAAAATGGAACCGAAAAAATTTCAAACCGGACGAGAGTCCGTTGGTCTGGAGCGTCATGGATTAGACAAGATAGATTTGTGTTGCAATCATCATGCCTGCTTTAAGGAACATTTTGGCGTAAAAATCACGGAAGCAAAATCAGGCGAACCACGCAGCCACGCAATCACGAGGGTTTTAACGCGCAGGATTCAGCCCACTGCAAAAACATCGGAGCTTCATAGTCCCAAAAGGGAAAAGGCGAGCTATTTGGATGCTTGATTTTCGCCCAATCGCTTGAGGCGGTCGCGCAGACGCCGCTGCAACGGGGTCGGCGTGTTGGGGTTGAAAGCCACTAAGTACCACAAAGGCTGGCTGCGATCTTTACTGAGCCACGTCAAGGTCGGCGCGTCCGCGTTGGGATGTCGCGCCACATTTTCGCGAATAGCCGCGTAAGGATGTTTGGCCAGCTTGTTCAAAGTTTTGGAATTTGCGCGAGGATGCTCGCTGATCAGCCGCAGCAGATAAAAATCTTCTTCAGGGGCCTGCTTTACGAGTTTTTCAAGCATGTCGGGTTTGGCGTCGGCACTGAGCACCAATCCGATTTTCTCGTCCCAGGCGGTGTTGATCTGGTTCAGCTCACGGGTTCGCGCGTGAATCAATTCTTCCAGAACGCGCCGTTCCTGCTGCATACGCGCAATCTGCAAGGAGGTTCCTTCCAGCGAATCAAGCACACGTAGCAGATGCTGGCGTTCACCAAAAACAATTTGAGAAGTACGCGTGATCGCACCCTTCTCGCGTTCTTTGTGCTGTACCAGGTCCGAACGTCGCATGGTCTTGCGCTCCAGCCGATTTTCCCGCTTGGATTGGATCGGCGCAACCGCCCTAAGCCCCCGGCGGCGGCTTGGAGGCCCCGTCAGGCTGTGCGAATTATGGTATGCGAGGAGCATAGGGTAAAGTTTGCTGGGGTTCGAATGTGCCCGATTTGCTACGGCGCGCAAGGTAGTGCTGACACCGAATTGAAAGACTTCCATTCAGCTGCGGTCGCAGGAACTCCCAAAACTGTAAAGGTCCAGAAGTTTTTAGCGGTCCAGCGGCGACAGAGGCCCAGCACAGAGGAACGATGAGCGCATTTTCAGAGCATCAGGAAGAGTTAGAACGCTACGAACAAATGTTCGGCCTGGAGCGAGGCCGCTTGGCCGTATCGCTGGATCGCCTGACCAATGCTTTGGTGCTGGTCGGTCAGCACGGCGTATATTGCACCAGTCAGAGAAATCCGATGGTGCCGGCCATGGACCTGCGCCTCATTTCTATGGAATTAACGCACGCCAAGGAACTGTTGCAGTCGGTGATGGAGGAATTACGCAAGAAGAAAGAAGCAGACAAAACCTAGTTTGCGCCGGTCTAGGTCTGCAAAAAAGGATTCGAATAGCGTTCGTTGCCGATGGTCGTCACCGCACCGTGCCCAGGATAAACGATGGTGTTGTCCGGCAACTGCATCAGCTTGCTGCGCAGCGAATCAATGAGCTGCTCCATCGAGCCGCCCCACAAATCCGTGCGGCCGATGCTTCCCGCAAAAAGAGTGTCTCCGGCAAAAAGCTGCGGCGCCGCAAGCGTAACGCTGCCGACTTCCTTCGGTACGAAGAGGCATACGCTTCCCGGCGTGTGACCAGGCGTGTGCATCACATGGGCTTCGCAGGAGCCCCAGTGCAGGATGTCGCCTTCTTTCAGCAGATGGTCGATGCTGGTCAATTCAGGAGTGGCCACCCCCAGAAACGCCGCTTGCACATCCATGGCCTGGTAAAGAGGCAAGTCTTCGCGATGCATCAGAACTGGAGCACCCGTATACCGGTGCAACTTGCTCAGTCCGCCCACGTGATCGATGTGCGCGTGCGTGCTGACAATGGCCTGCACATTCAGCTTGTGCCGGCCGATTAAATCCAGGATGCGATTTACTTCATCGCCTGGATCAATCACCAACGCTTCGCGTGTGGCCGGATCGCCCACGATGGTGCAATTGCAGTGCAGGATGCCCACCGGAATGGTGATATGAATCAGTTCCTGCGTGGAAGCGTCTTTTGTTTCCGGTTCGCTCATCGCAGGCAAGTATACCATTCGCAAAGTTCGCATTTTGGCGCGTCCGCCGAGGCGCGCATCGCCATTTTGCTAGACTACTTACGTACGCCAGGCATGCCCGCCCGGTGCGTCACAAAGAGTTGATTTCATGCAGGACACCACTTCCATCCTCGGATCGCCTCTCGCTGCGCGTCATCGCGGCGCCGGTGCGGCTATGGGCGTGTGGTTCGGTTGCGATTTGCCCGACCATTGGGGCACCCCTCAGGAAGAGCAGAGATTCGCGAATGAGACTGTCGCGCTCATCGACAAAAATTATCGCGCTTACTTCGCGTTTACCGGACCGGACCGGGTGCGCTACGTGAACGCGATTCTGACCAATAACGTCAAGGATCTCGCGACCGGCCGCGGAGTCGTTTCCCTATTATTGAACGCGCAGGGCCGCATTCTGGCGGAAATCGAGACCTTTGCGGAAGCTGACAAACTATTTTGTGTTTCTCACCGGATGATCCGCGAGCGATTGATGGAAGTATTGGATAAATACATCATCATGGACGACGTCTCGCTCACCGATGAAACGGAAAAGTTTGGAACCCTGGCCATCGAAGGCCCGGAAGCATCGCGAATCGTGAACGAACTTTCGGGGTTGCAGCTCGACACACTGCCGGAACTCAGTTGGGCGGAGATTGCGCTGAAGGCAAACGGCACATACCTTCCCTGCCGCGTCTTGAAGCGCTCTCCCGGGACCTCGACGGGCGCAGAATTTATTGCGCGCCGTGAGCATCTTGAACCGCTGTGGAACGTATTGCTGACCGCTGCGCAAAAACATGGTGGCGGGCCGATGGGCTACAAAGCGCTGAGTGCCCAACGTCTCGTTCAGGGAATTCCGTGGTTTGGCTACGACTTCGGTGAAAAACAAATCCCGCACGAAGCTGGCTTGGAGTCCAGCCATATCAGCTATACGAAGGGATGCTACACCGGCCAGGAGATTGTCGAGCGCGTGCGCTCGCGCGGGCAGGTGAACCGCCGTCGAGTTGAACTGCTATTTTCAGGCCACAGCGTGCCAGAAAATGGCACGGAGCTTACCGCCGACGGCAAAGCTGTTGGATTCGTAACGCGTGCCGCACAGTCGTGGTTCCCAGAATGTGTTTTAGGCATGGGTTACCTGGGGAAAGATCACCGCGCCGTAGGAACTGAATTGCAGTGGAGCGGCGGCAACGCGACCGTCGTGGAATTCAAAGACGCGCCCAAGATGTGAGGGGAGGGCTAAATAATTTCGGCACATTTTAAGGTAAACCGATTTAAGCGGACTGCACTCAGACACGAGGCTCAGGCACGCCTTCCTTATCCAGCAGCGGTTTCAACAACCCCGTTAAGCGGCCGCGGTCTTCCGGATTCATGGCGGTAAACTCCACACCCATTCCGCGGCTTGGAGCGACGCGGCGTACCACTCCGCGGGCTTGCACTTCCCCGCTTCTGTTCGGCAGCGACACGATCACTTTCAGGACGCTTTCCGCAGGGGGCGGATTCGGGGTGCGGATGAACAGCCCACCTAGCGCGATGTTATCGAGGCGAGACACAAAACGCTGCGTGCCGACCTGCCAGCCCACCAGCATTCCGTCCGGTGCTTTGACACGAGGATGACGCCGTGTAGGAGCGGTATTTTCCATCCCAACTCAATTCTCTGATATTGACGATATTTACCCGGTAACGCTGGCTAATTCGCGCGATTCCGCGTTCAATCCAGATTCAAGGCGCGCCTAAACGAACCTGTTTCCGCATCGATCTTCTTTTGTAGTTGCAGAATAGCGTACAGCAAAGCCTCCGGGCGCGGAGGGCAACCGGGAACATAAACGTCCACGGGAATAACCTGGTTGCAGCCTTGCACAATCGCGTAGTTGTTGAATACTCCGCCGGAAGTGGCGCATGCACCCATGGAAATCACCCATTTGGGCTCGGGCATCTGGTCATACAACCGGCGAATTACCGGCGCCATTTTTTGTGAGAGGCGGCCTGCAACAATCATCAGGTCGGCCTGCCGCGGAGAAGGACGGAAAACTTCTGCGCCGAAGCGCGCCACATCAAACCGCGCGGCGGCCATGGACATCATTTCGATGGCGCAACACGCCAAACCAAAGCCCAGGGGCCAGATCGAACTTCTGCGCGCCCAATTTACGGCCTTGTCGAGCGTGGCAAAAATTACGCCCTCGTCTTCCAGCAGCTTTCCAAAATCGTCGGGCTTGCTAAGGGTAACGCCTTGACCGAGAGATACGCTCATGTGGCCTCGTCACGCTTATCTTCGCACACTTAAACGGGAGTCGACAAATTGCGTTGTCCCGATGGGCTTCAACGTTACGCGTCAAGGGGCGCGCAGGTGTTGCTTCAAAGGAGTTTTTCCATCTGAACCACTGGCAACATTTCTCCGTTTCCGACCGGGACCTGAATTTCCTTCACGGCTTTGTAACCGCGGGCGCTAAAGAATTTGACTCCGGTCAACGTGGCGCCCATTTCACAGCGGGTGAAGCCGGCCTGGCGAGCGGCCGACTCGCAAGCGTCCAGAATTATGCTGGCAATTCCCTGGCGCGCCCAATCCGGGTGTACAAAAAAGGCGCGAATTTTTGCTGCGTCGCGCTGCGGATCAAGCAGCGCGTCTTCACGACCTGCCCATTGATCGCCGCCATACAAAGTGGCGTGCTTGCTCCAACCGCCGCACCCCGCGAAGGTCGATCGATTCGCCGCGGCCGCTTCACTCGCTTGCGCTTCCACAACAAAATAAGTTCCATCGGCAATCAACTGGCTATCCACGCCAAAGACGGTTTTCAACGCGTTGTCGATTTGACTCTGCGTGTAGTCCTCGGCCTGAAGCTTTCGTACGGACAACTCGATGAGCCCCCGCAACTTCGGAATGTCCGCCGCTGTAGCGACGCGTATACTTTTTCGCATGCGTGGCAAACCCCGCTCCGTGAAGTGGAACAATTATAGTCGTGCCAACCCCCTCATGCCCTACCGGCTCTTGCCCAACCCAGGTGATGCAAGAGTCTGCCGGTGCGACAAAGCTCCATCAGACACCGCTATTCTCCAGTGTCCTGCCCCCCCGATAAATCCGCCAATGAGCAGACATCAGGTGTTTTGGTTCTTGAATCGGTATAATGCCGCCACATCATGGCGCTTTCTCCCGGCAGCAAGCTAGGTCCTTACGAAATTGGCGCACCACTCGGCGCCGGCGGCATGGGCGAGGTGTACCGCGCCAAAGACACGCGCCTGAATCGCACCGTGGCGATCAAGATTCTTCCCACGGAATTCGCCGCCGACCCGGTTTCGCGGCAACGCTTCGAACGCGAAGCAAAAACCATTTCCAGCCTCAATCATCCGCACATCTGCGTGCTGTACGACATTGGCCATCAGGATGGACTGGACTACATCGTTATGGAATGCGTAGAAGGCGAGAGCCTGGCGAAACGACTGGAAAAAGGTGCGCTCCCTTTGGACCAGACGTTGAAATTTGGCGCGCAAATCGCCGAAGCGCTGGACAAGGCGCATCGCAACGGTGTGGTGCATCGCGATTTGAAGCCGGCCAACATCATGCTCACCGGCAGCGGCGCAAAGTTGCCGGACTTCGGCTTGGCGAAAGAGGCCGCTCCTCTGGCCGGAGCTCACACGTTGACTGCGGGAGTTCCGTCCTCGCCGATTACCCAGGAAGGAAGAATCGTTGGCACCTTCCAATACATGTCTCCCGAGCAAGTCGAAGGAAACGAAGTCGACGGGCGAAGCGATATTTTCTCGCTGGGCGCGGTGCTGTACGAAATGGTCACCGGCAATCGCGCCTTCCAGGGAAAAACGCAATTAAGTGTGGCGTCCTCAATTCTGGAACGGGAACCAGAGCCGATCAGTGTTGCGAAGCCGCTGACCTCCAAGGCGCTGGAGAGGGCCATTCAGCGCTGCCTGGCAAAAGATCCCGAAGATCGCTGGCAAACGGGACGCGACCTCGCTAGCGAGCTCAAATGGATCGGCGAGAGTGGAAGTCAATCCGCGGCCTCCGTGACCACTTCCGCAGTCGCGCACCCTGCAAGAAATGTGAAGCAGTGGATGCCATGGGTGATCAACGGAGCGCTCGCGCTGCTCTTGATTGGCGCGGCCGTGTCGCTGCGCAATGCCAAGCCGGAAGAACAACAACGCATGTACTTCTCGGCGCCTTTGAGCTTTGCCGCCCAGGATTTGGCGATCGCACCGAACAGCCACACTGTGGCGGTCGTGGGCTACAACGAAGCCGCCAGGAAGAGCATGATCTGGCTTTATGAAGTGGGCTCCCGGGAAGCGAAAGTATTGCCCGACACGGAAGGCGGGATTTTTCCGTTCTGGTCACCGGATGGAAAATCGCTGGGCTTCTTTGGCGGCGGAAAGCTCAAGAAACTGGATGTCGCGGGTGGGCCGGTGCAGACCTTGTGCGACGCGCCGTCGGGACGCGGCGGTACGTGGAATAGAGATGGCGTCATTTTGTTTACGCCCACCGGCCGCTTGACAAGTGGACTGTCGCGCGTCTCCGCATCCGGTGGAACGCCGAGTCCCCTCGGGGGTACATTTCCCGGGCAAGGAGAAGCCAGCCAACGCTGGCCAATGTTCTTGCCGGACGGAAAACATTACCTGTTTCTGTCCGCCACCATCACCAAAGGCGGACAAGCGGACGGTATTTATCTTGGCGATCTCGATTCGAATGAGAGACGCCTGGTGGTGAACACCAATGCCAACGGCGCGTATGCCGCGCCGGGCTATCTTTTCTTTTACCGGGACAAGACACTGTTCGCCCAACCTTTCGATCTCAAAAATTATCAGTTAACCGGCGAACCCACGCCGATGTTCACCGATGCGCAATTCCTGCCCAGAATCTTGCGCGTTTCGTTTGCGGTGTCCGATTCAGGTTTATTACTCGTGCAGCAGGGCGGCAACATCTCTCTGTCGCGCCTTGCGTGGTTCGACCGTAAGGGCGCTGAGGTCGGCGCCGTCGGAAATCCGGATGTGTATTCCAACCTGCAGCTTTCTGGCAATGGAAAAGCGGTCGCGCTGGATAAAACCGATATTGCGAGTCAGAACACCGACGTGTGGCTGTACGACTTACAGCGTGGTTCGACGGCGCGACTCACCTTTGATCCTGGATTGGATGCTCTTCCGTTGTGGAGCCCGGACAATTCGCGGATCGTATTCACCTCCAGCAGGAAGAACGTGTTCGATCTGTACCTCAAGAACGCCGACGGCGCGCAGGAAGAGCGTCCCATAAACGCCACCGGCGCGGACAAGTATCCGAACTCCTGGTCGCGCGACGGCAAGTATCTTCTCTATACCGAAGGCCCGGACATGAAATTCCTGACCTTTCCGGAGATGCGCAGCAAAATATTTCTCAGCGCACCCGCCACCGTTAAGAATGCACAGTTCTCTCCGGACGGCAAATGGGTAGCCTACGCCTCCAATGAAAGTGGCAAGTGGGAAATTTATGTGACGTCATTTCCGGAAGCGCGGGGCAAGTGGCAAGTATCCGCAGGTGGAGGCGAACAGCCGCGATGGCGTGGCGACGGCAAGGAGCTGTTCTACCTTTCAGCAGATATGAAAATGATGGCTGTTCAGACAAAAACAGGCGCGACTTTTGACGCTGGCGCCCCCGCGGTTCTTTTTCAAGCCAATCCGCGGGAAGTCGTCGCGACATCCGAACAAGTGATTTACGATGTGGATCAAAAGGGCGAGCGATTTCTCATCAACACGCAGGTGAAGAGCACGGAAACGCATCCCATTTCGGTCATTCTGCATTGGGATGCCGGGCTGAAAAAATAATCAGCCGTATCAGGTGAAGCGATTAGAGTCTTGGTCGACTAGACGGAAAAAACGAGCTTTTCGATGAACAGCCGCTGTCACTGCCAACTGCGCGCGGAAACGTGCTGCTTTCCTTCGGTTACTAAACGCTCGGGCCGGCCATTGTACCCTCGTCCAAGTCTTGTCCGATGACGCCTGACCCGCGGCGCAATTTCGTTCTATTGACGACAACGCCAATCGAATCTAAGCTCCGACCAACAAAAGCTCGCACGGGGGGTGGGCTCTGCGTGGACAGAGTCCCCAGCAGCCACAAATTCCCATCCCGCCCACAAGGAGAAAAGCATGATCCGAAGGCTGGGTATAGGTGTGTTGGCAATCGTTTCGCTCGCGTTGTTGCACAGCTCTGTCAGTCAGGCGCAGTCGGTAATGACCCGTCATGTCCGTGAAGTTACGCGCAATGGTCAAGCGCGCTCCCTGGGCCATTTGTCTTCCACGCAAAACATGCGACTGGTTCTCGTGCTTCCGCTTCGTGACCAGGCCGGTCTTGATAAATTCCTGCAGGATGTTTACGACCCAACGAATTCTTCCTATCACCAGTTCCTGACGGTGGACGAATTCACCGCGAGGTTTGGCCCCAGCCAGGCAGATTACGACGCAGTGGTTCACTTCGCGGAAAGCCACGGCTTCTCCATAGTTGGGACTTCGCGCAATCGGTTAAACGTGGATGTCGAAGGAACCGTAGCCAACGTGGAGTCCGCCCTGCACGTAAACATGGGTGTCTACCAGCACCCTACGGAGAACCGTACGTTCTTCGCGCCGGACCGCGAGCCGACGCCTAATGTCTCCGTGGCTTTGTGGCACATCTCCGGGCTCGACAATTACTCCATTCCTAAACCGGCTATAACGCACAAGAGTGCAAGCGGCCGCGCAAGGTCTAACGCCACCACCGGATCCGGACCGTCAGCCTCCTTTCTGGGCAGCGACATGCGCGCGGCCTACTATGGCGGAAGTCTTTCGGGCAGTGGGCAATCGCTGGGATTGCTGGAGTATTACGGCAGCGATTTGACGGACCTGAACACCTACTTCAAAAACGCCCATCAAACGAACAACGTCCCCATCACCCTGCGTTCCACGGACGGCACCAGCACCAGCTGCGTTTCGCCCTCTTGCGATGATACGGAACAAACTCTGGACATGACCCAGGCCATCGGCATGGCACCCGGTTTGTCCAGTCTGGTCGTGTACGTGGGTTCTTCCGATTCCGCCATCTTCAACGCGATGGCTACGGCTTCCCCGCTCAACGCGCAATTAAGTTCTTCGTGGACCTGGTATCCGGCTGACCCCAGCACCGACAACCCTTACTTTCAGGAGTTCGCGGCGCAGGGCCAGAACTTGTTTCAGGCTGCAGGCGACAGCGGAGCGTGGAAGTCCAATTCCGAAATCTATCCCGCGGATGATCCGTACGTGACCTCTGTCGGAGGCACAAGCTTGAACACCACCTCCGCAGGGGGTGCGTGGAGTTCAGAGAGCACCTGGACCGAGGGCGGCGGCGGCATCTCGCCGGATTCGTATGCCATTCCTTCGTGGCAGACGACCACCGCCAATGAATGCTCGGCGTGCTCTAAAACTGTACGCAATGGCCCGGATGTTTCCGCAAATGCAGATTACACTTTTTATGTCTGCGCCGACCAAACCACCTGCACCGCAAACGAGTACGGCGGAACGAGTTTTGCGGCGCCCATGTGGGCGGGCTACCTGGCTCTTGTAAATCAGCAGCTCGTTGCGAATGGCCAGAAGACGCTGGGCTTCATCAATCCCACGCTTTACACCATCGGCTTAAGCTCCAGCTATGATGCCGATTTTCACGACATCACTTCCGGCAGCAACGGGCATCCGGCAACTACGGGTTACGATCTGGCCACCGGATTGGGCAGCCCGAACGGCGCCGCGTTGCTAACGGCTCTTACTGGAGGCTCGTCCACACCTGGCTTCAGTCTATCGGCTTCGCCCTCGTCCGTTTCCGTGACACAAGGCAGCTCGGGGAAATCCACGATCACCAGTTCGGTGACGGGCGGCTTCAATTCAGCGATTGCTTTGACCGCGAGCGGTCAGCCCTCCGGCGTAACCGTAGGTTTCAATCCAACCTCGATTACCGGAGCTGGAAGCTCGACGATGACCATCACCGTAGCCTCATCCACGGCTACCGGCTCATATCCGATCACGGTAACCGGGAAGTCCGGCAGCACTACAGAAACTACCACGGTCACCTTGACCGTTACTGGAACAAATCCGAACTTCACCATAGGCGCGGCGCCCACGTCGATCAGCGTGGCCAGAAACAGCTCCGGTGCCTCCACGATTACCACCAGTGTTTCGGGCGGGTTTAACTCTGCGATCAGCCTGTCGGCCTCCGGAGCGGGAAATTCGCAATCGGTGAGCTTCAGCCCCAGCTCTATCGCTGCGCCGGGGTCAGGAACCTCGACCATGACCGTCAAAGTGGGACGGAATGCCAGGGTCGGGAGCCACACCATCACCATCACCGGCACCGGCGGCGGCGTGACGCATACGACCACCGTCACACTCAACGTCGTGAACTAAACCGTAAGCAGTTATTTTACGGAGCCTGCCCTTCGTGACTCCGGTCACAGGGCAGGCTCGGATCTCGTTCAGACCACCAATACTACTTTGCCGAATTGTTCGCCCGCTTCCAGGTAGCGGTGAGCGTCGGCGCAGGCCGACAGAGGAAACGTGCGATCGAGAACCGGCTTCAGGCGGCCGGAGGCCACTAATTTCATCAGCGAAAGAAGCTCCGCTTTCGTGCCCATGTAGGAGCCCAGCAAAGAAAGCTGGCGGCTAAACAAAAACCGCAAATCGATTTTGGCGTCGTAGCCGGTGGTTGCTCCGCACGTCACCAGACGCCCTGCGGGCGCGAGGCTGGTGATGCTTTGCTCCCACGTCGCCGTACCGACATGTTCGATGACCACCTCCACTCCCTTTTTGCCGGTGATGCGGCGAACCTCATCGCTGATTTTTTGGGTTTTGTGATTGACCAGGTCATGAGCGCCTAGCTGTTTCGCTTTCTCCAGTTTTGCTTCGTTCCCTGCCGTGGCGATGATTCGCGCGCCGAACATCGCTGCAATTTGTATCGCTGCGCTGCCGACTCCACTGCCCGCTCCGAGAATGAGCACATCTTCGCCGGGTTGCAATTGTGCGCGGGTGATGAGCATGTGCCAGGCGGTCTGAAAAACCAGCGGAACAGACGCGGCTTCCTCGAAACTCAAGTTTTCCGGGTACGGCAGGCAATTCACTTCCGGGCAGCGGACAAATTCAGCGTCGCCACCATCGATGATGTAGCCAAGATTCGAAAATTTGCGGCAACGGTTATCCAGCCCCGCGACGCATGCCGCGCACTTTCCGCACGAGACGCCCGGCGCCAGCACCACTTTCTGCCCGACGCGAACGGTGGTGACATCCGCACCGATCTCGGCTATTTCACCGGCTACGTCGCTGCCCGGAATGTGCGGCATCGGAATGGCCACATTGGGAAGTCCGCGCCGCACCCACAGATCCAGATGGTTGAGCGCGCAGGCGCGCACGCGCACAAGAACATCGTTTGCGCGTATGGATGGAACCGGTGCGTCCGCAAACTGTAAAACTTCCGGTCCCCCGTGCTGGTGAATGACGATAGCTTTCATGCTGCTCCTGAGTGCGCGAGAACTGCGAATCGCAAGGTAACATCGTGATGCCGGCATGTCTAGAATCCGCCCGGAAGCCGCCGCGTTGACACAATGCCGAACGGGACTTAGGCTGAAATAGGCACTGGAACGAGGCCCCTGAAACAGGGCGCTGCAACAAGGATCGAATGGACCTCTTTGAAGAAATCGTAGCCATGCGGCGCGCCGGAATGCGCGGAGCGCTGGCCACCATTGTGCACACCAACGGCTCGATTCCCAGCTATGAAAGCTCGCGCATGCTGGTGCGCGAGGACGGATCGATTGCCGGAACGATCGGCGGAGGCTGCGTGGAGGCCGACGTGTGGGCCGCCGCCAAGGAAGTGATGCAGAAAGAAATTCCGCGCAAAATGGTTTTCAACCTGAATCACGAGGCGCGCTACGACAACGGTTTGATTTGCGGCGGCACGTTAGAAATTTTCGTGGAGCCGATTCTGCCGCAACCGGTGGTGTATTTATTCGGAGGCGGTCACGTTTCCATTGCGGTAGCTAATGCCGCAAGTGCGGCAGGCTTTGGCATTGTAGTGATTGACGACCGGGAAACTTTCGCGAACACGCAACGCTTCCCGATGGCCCAGGCGGTGCACACCAATTTTGCTGACGCGTTCGAAACCATTCGTCCGGGCCCCAGCAGCTACCTGATTATTGTGACCCGCGGCCACAAAGAGGATATGCGCGTGCTGGCCTGGGCGGTGCGAACCGGCGCACGCTACGTGGGCATGATCGGGAGCAAACGAAAAGTTCTGGCGGTATATAAGGCGCTGGAAAATGAGGGTTACCGGCCCGAGGAGTTTGCCAGGGTATACGCACCGATGGGCCTGGATATTGGAGCGCTGTCTCCAGAGGAAATTGCCGTAAGCATAATTGCTGAACTGATCACCATTCGCCGCAACACAGCCGGCGCGGCGCACAAAAAACTGAACTACGAAGCTCGCCCGGCATTGAGTGAGCGGTAACTCCGCACCGTCATGCTGGCCGCAGTAATCCTCTCGGGCGGCGCGTCGCGGCGTATGGGCACGCCCAAGGCGCTGCTCCCCTATCAAGGCCAATCCTTCCTCGAACATTTGCTTGCCGTAACTGTGCATCCAGAGATCGGTGTCCGCCGTGTGGTGTTGGGGGCGGACGCTCAGACCATTCCGGAAGCGGTTACGTTGGATCCAGAGGAAATTGTTGTTAATGAAGACTGGGAAAAAGGACAGCTCAGTTCCATCCAAACAGCACTGCGGAGTCTGCCGCCCAATACCGCCGGAATGTTGCTTTGTTTGATCGATCATCCGTTCATCAGCGGCAAACTTATCCACGAACTGATTGGCGCCTTTCAGGACTCGCGCAAACACATCGTCCTGCCTTTGTACCACGGCCGCCGAGGCCATCCAGTAATTTTTGCCGCGCAGCTTTACGGCGAATTGCTGGCCGCACCGCTGGAAACCGGCGCACGCGCGGTCGTGTGGGCGCATAAAGAAGAAGTCTTTGAGATGTCGACCGACCAAGCAGGTTGCGTGTTGAACTTGAACGATCCCGATGCGCTGGCTCAAGCAGAAAAGCGCCTCGACGGCGATTAGGCGGATTTGAGCTTGTCCAATAGTGCCGTCAACGCATCAGACGCTAACTGGGCGGCGTGTTGGGTTGCGGGCGGCAAGCCGCCGAATTGCAGGGAGAGATGTTCCGCGCTGATTTCGCGAGCCTCAGCAATGTTTCTGCTCGTCATTTCCACGGTGAGCAACGAGGCGCACGCAATCGCCGTGGTGCAGCCCTGGCAAAGAAAGCGCGCTTCCGCGATTCGTCCATCTTCCACGCAAGCGGCCAGGTGCAGCACATCGCCGCATACTGGATTGGTGACCTCGACCGCGGCAGTGGCGCCGGCAAGTTTTCCGACATTGCGAGGCGACTTAAAATGATCCAGCACGGCGTCGCTGAACATGGTTCGAGTATCCCAAGCGCGCAATGTTCAAGCAAACGGCGAAGCGCTCCAGCTCTTTGTAGCTACTGCGCGTCTTGCGTGCGTTTTATAGACGGAGCAATTAATTTCCATGATGACCGTCGTAGTCGCGATCATTGAAGGGGCTGATCGACGAATCCTGATTGGGCAACGGCGGGCCGCAGATACTTCGCCGCTCAAATGGGAATTTCCCGGAGGCAAACTGGAGCCCGGCGAGACCCCCGAACACGCGCTGGCTCGAGAACTGAAGGAAGAATTAGGAGTCACTTTGCAGGGTTGCGTGGAAATCGGGCGGGTGAAGCATCAGTATGCTAACAGTGGTAACGAGCTGGAGATTCGCTTTTTTGCGGCTGAGATCTCCGACGCTGCGCTCGAACCGAAATGCTTCGAACAAATCGCCTGGGCCTTACCTAAAGAACTTGGAGACTACGATTTTCTGGAAGCGAACCGGCCGCTCATCGCGCAAATTGCAACCGGCCGAGTAAAACCCGCGGAAATTCTGCGGAATGCTCGCCGCCCCGATCGCCTCGAAGACTAGCGGATTACGAAATTACGGGATTTACTTTTTCCGGGTTTATACCCAGTTCCGTAATCGCCTTATCGATCACGCTCCGCTCAATTTTGCCGTCGACAAAAAGCTCATGCAGCGCGGCCAAGGCAATGAAACGAGCGTCCACCTCGAAGAACTCCCGCAACGCAGCGCGGCCTTCGCTGCGTCCAAACCCGTCCGTACCCAGCGTCGCCAAGCGGCGCGGCAGCCACTTGCTGATCATATTCGGCAACGTCTTCAAGTAATCCGACGCCGCGACCAGAACACCGGGAGCGTCCCCCAACGTGCGGGTGACATAGGGTACGCGCGGCTTCTCGCCGGGATGCAACCGGTTCCAGCGATCGGTCTCGTTGCCGTCGACATATAACTGCTTGTAGCTGGTCACGCTCCAGACATCGGCGGCCACTCCGAACTTGGTCTCCAGAATTTCCTGCGCCTGTAGCGCTTCGCGAAGAATCGCCCCACTCCCAAAAAGCTGGGCGCGCAACTTGGACTTTTTATTTTCCGAAGCGCGGAATCGATACATGCCGCTGAGGATGCCATCCTTCACGCCCTTGGGCATTGGCGGCATGGCGTATTGCTCGTTCATCACGGTGATGTAATAAAAAATATTTTCGCCATCTTTGTACATGCGCCGGATGCCATCCTGAATAATGACGGCGATTTCGTACGCGAACGCCGGATCGTAGGCTCGCAAATTCGGCACCGACAGTGCCAGTACGTGGCTGTTGCCGTCCTGGTGTTGCAAGCCTTCGCCGGCCAAGGTAGTTCGGCCCGCGGTGCCGCCCAGCAGAAAGCCACGCGTGCGCATATCTGCGGCGGCCCAGATGAAATCGGCGATGCGCTGGAAACCGAACATCGAGTAATAAATAAAAAACGGGATGGTGTTGATCCCATGCGTGGCGTACGCAGACCCAGCCGCGATGAAGGACGCCATCGAGCCGGCTTCGGTAATGCCCTCTTCAAGAATCTGCCCGTCTTTCGCTTCCTTGTAATAAAGCAGCGTGTTCACATCGAC
>Ga0182024_10006919_pt1 | contig 24682 bp, 28 predicted proteins | sample P32metaG_FD_120480 | JGI IMG/M metagenome (GOLD analysis project Ga0182024, IMG submission 120480) | Permafrost microbial communities from Stordalen Mire, Sweden - P3-2 metaG (Illumina Assembly) | ecosystem: Environmental > Terrestrial > Soil > Wetlands > Permafrost | place: Sweden: Stordalen...
GGGTTGGCACGACGAGATAAACTGGCCGTAGCGTTTCCCACGCCCTTGTCGCAATATGCAATCCGACAGGTCCTCGCAGGTCGCCGCGTTGGCAGCCAGCTAAACAAGCACGACCTGCTGTCTTCCTACGCCCGAAAGATCCAAGGTTTTAAGGTTGAGCGCCTCGATCAGCAGGATCCGCGAACCGTCGACATAAACGAAGCGTTGGTCGAAGACCGCCAAGCGGGTCCGGCCGAGATAGCAGCCGCCCGAATCGACGTGGCAGCATGGCTGAAATCACTGTCCGCGCGAAACCGCCGGATTGCCCGGGCGCTGGCCCTTGGCAATACGACTAATGCCGTGGCGCGCCAATTCGGAATTAGCCCGGCCCGGATTAGCCAGCTGCGAAATTGGTTCCAAGGACAGTGGGAAAAATTCCAGAATGGGAGACAGCCAAGCGGCAGTTTGGCCTGAAAAAAACGTGGTAGGGTCATTTCCAAAAAGCCTAGCCTGCGCCGGTCAGCGGGCAGGTTGGGCTGCTGGCTTTATCACGAATGCGCTCACGGATGTAAATCGGGTAGCGTTCGTCAATTTCGCCGAGTCGCCCACGCCCGGATCCTCGACCGCATCGCGCTGCTGGTGATGCCTCTGCCGGTCGTCGCGGGGTGTGCCCATTGAGTGGATCAGGTGGTGGAAAAAGCGGTTCCCAGGGGAGAAGGTCTGCGCCTATCAAGCGTTTGACGCTGGAAAACCACCTGGACGGAGGTCTCCCCTGGCAAGCAGTGCCGCCCGAGCCGGACGGGAGCGAGAAAATGTCAAAAAAACCCTCGCAATAGACACGGGGGGCAGGCGCAATGTTAAAATGTTAACCATAAATGAGCCTGGATCCGATCCAGGCTAAATCCATCTGGGAAATGTCGGTTACAAACGTATTGATGCTCAAAGTTTTTGGACTACAAGTGCCGACATTGCCACACGCTCCCACCGGCCAAGGAAACAATTATTATGATTCGTACACATGCTCTGGCAGCGATCACTTTGACGGTGCTGGCGTGCAGCAATGCGCTACAGGCTGCCGACGACAATCACTCTGATCAATCTGCGAATGCACAGGGTGCCACCGCTGCACCAGACAAGACGGATGCGGCGGATAAGTACTCCGCTTTGTTTGATAAGCTCGACGCCAATCACGATGGGCAAATCACCTCCGATGAAGTGCCCGAGGAACAACGTCGCTTGTTCGAGCGTTTGCTGCGACGAGCCGACCGAAATGGCGATGGCAAACTCAGCCGTGAGGAATTCATCGCCGGAATGAAGGAGATGGAAGATCGACCAGGTCGTCCGGCCGATCGGCCCAATGATGCTGGCCCGCCAGAACTACGTGCTTTCGGTGGCAGTGGCGGCTTCGGCGGCGGGGCAGGAGGGGGGCAAGGGGCCGGCCCACTGATGGGAATGGCAATCTTTCGGGCTTTGGATACCAACGGCGATGGCAAACTCGATGCGAAGGAAATCGCCGCGGCCCCAGAGGTGCTCAAAAAGCTTGCCAACAGCAATGGAGAAATTACCCGTACTGATCTGCTGAAATCGTTGCCTGGTGCACAGGCCAACGGGTTTGGAGGCGGCAGAACAGGTCTCGGCCGAGGGGGCGGACTGGCGGCCGGCTTCAGGTTGGGCAGTGTTATTGGCGGCGGTCCCGGCCAAGGGGAGTTAAATCCAGATGCCATAGCGAAGCGCATCATCCAGCAGTTCGACAAAAACGGCGATGGCAAGCTGCAGAAAAGCGAACTCCCGCCCCCGTTGCAGGAATGGTTTGACGAACTCGATACGAATCACGACGGCGCGCTGGATGAAGCGGAAATCAAAGCTATTTTGCCGCGTTTGATGCGTCGCTTGCAGGAAGAGCGGGCACAAGCTGGACCGGGAGGGCCGGACCATCCGCTGCGCCTCCCGCCGCCAGATGCTAAAGGTACGGACGACAAAATGCCCGCTGACAATCCGTCGGACAGTAAATAAGTGATTTGTGACAACGGGCCGCTGGGCAATCCATGATTGAGTGTATATGTAATCGCATTTTTGCCGAAGAGCGTTTGCTCCGCTGCGACGCACAATACGCCGCCTATTGCAACCAAGTACGCTGGCGACTGATTCCCGGCATTCTGTGATCCGCGACAAGATATTGCCGCGTGGGCGCCACTGCGTTCACGCGATGATGTCTTTGATGACCGTGCCGCTGGTGATGGTCAGGCGTTCGTCGCGGCCGTTGTGCTGGAAGGTAAGCTGCTCGTGATCCAGGCCCAACAGCGCCAGCGCCGTAGCGTGAATGTCGTGGATGTGGGCTTTGTTTTCCACGGCGTAGAGGCCGACTTCGTCGGTCGCGCCGTATACGGTGCCCGGCTTGATGCCGCCGCCGGCCATCCACATGGTAAAGCCGTACGGATTATGATCGCGGCCCGTGCCGCTTTCGCTCATCGGTGTGCGGCCGAACTCGCCGCCCCAGATGACCAGCGTGCTATCGAGCAGGCCGCGGCGTTTCAGGTCTTTCAGCAATCCGGCGATGGGACGATCGGTTTCCTTGCAGTATTGGCTGTGATTCCCTTCCACATCGGTATGGGCGTCCCATTTGCTACCGGAGCCCATGTAGAGTTGCACGAAGCGCACACCGCGCTCCACCAGCCGCCGGGCGAACAAACAGTTGCGGCCGTTGGCGGCAGTTGCTTGCTGATCGACGCCGTACAAGGCCAGCGTTTCAGCCGTTTCGCCGGAGATATCGGTCGCTTCCGGCGCCGCCGTTTGCATGCGATAGGCGAGTTCGTACGAAGCAATGCGGGCTTCGAGATCTTTATCATCTTCGCGACCAGCCAGATATTGGCGGTTCAGCTGCTGGATGAAATCGAGTTGGCCGCGCTGGCGCGCGGCCGTGTAACCCGCCTCCGGCTCGACGTGCAAAATTGGCGTTTTGCTGTCGCGGAATTTCGTTCCCTGATAGGTGGCCGGCATGAAGCCGGTGCTCCATTGGCGGCTGCCGCCGGGCGGTTCCTGCGGATAATCGGTCAGCACCACGTAGCCGGGCAGGTTGTCGCAGGCCGTGCCCAATCCGTACAACACCCACGCGCCCATGCACGGGCGGCCCATGAGAATGCTGCCGGTGTTCATTTCGCACACGCTGCCGACGTGGGTGAGTCCATCGGCCCAACAGGAGCGAATCACCGCCATGTCGTCGACGCAGGAGGCAATTTCAGGCAACCAATCGCTGACCCAAATGCCGGCGTGGCCGTATTGTTTGAACTTCCGCTGGCTGGCCATCAGCGGCGTGCCCGCCGTTTTGCCCATGGCGGTTTCGGGACGAGGAAAACTGGCCGGCAGCGGCTGGCCGGCAAGCTTGGTCAGGGTGGGCTTGGGATCGAACAAGTCGAGATGGCTGGGCCCGCCGTCGATGAAGCACCAAATAACCGATTTCGCTTTGGCCGCAAACATTGGCGGATTGGGATGCAATGGATTGAGCGACGGTACGGCAACATTGCCGCCAACGGCAGTTGCAGCGTGGGCGATCGACAGGGCGTCGCGGCTGAGCAGCGACCACAGCGCCAGCGCCCCAAAGCCGCCGCCAGCGCGGAACAAAAAATCACGCCGGGAATGGGCGCATTCGAAATGGGGAATACGGAGTGCGGAGTGCGGAGTGGAGTTCATAGCGACGTATGCGCGACCAACGGTCGCGGCTTTCTGCAGCGGAAGTCAATCTACGTATAAAAACTCGTTGGAGCATATTAGCGCATGGCAAAAATCGACCACGGCTGCTGCTTTGGCCCGATTTAACCTGGCCGGCAGTGGCAGGGGAAGCTGCTTTTCATCAGGCGGGGTTGATTCTTCGGCGATTGTCGCCGCCTGAGCGTCGACAAACTTCTCGGCGGTTTGGATTTCATTATCTTGCGGAGGGCGGCCGAAGGCTTCGCTGTATGCCTCGCGGACCAATTTGGTTTCGTCCAATTTTCCCTGTTTGTCGTCGCAGTCGGAAAGCAATTTTCCGCTCCAGTGGCGGGCTGCTTCCTCGGTCAGTTCGCCGTTGAGCATTTCCAAGGCCTGCGGAGCGGTAATTGTGCAGGTGCGGCGCGGGCAACTGTTTTGCATGTCGGGCTGATCGTACGATTCCAACAGCGGCAACCGCATATTCCGTTGCGCTAGCACGTAAATCGAACGACGATCGCGTTCGGCAACTTTTTGGTCCGGATCCCAACCGTACTTGGAATCTTCCAGCACTTGTGGTAACTGCGGTTTGGCGCTGGGTCCGTACATCCGCAAATTAAGCTGGTCGGACACTTGCAACTCGGCATCGCGCAATTCTTCCCCTTCCAAACGCTGCCGGCGGGCATGCCACAACAAATTGTTGGCGGCGTCGGCAGACAGTGCGGCGGCATGCATGGCGGAAGCGGGATCGATTTTTGACGATTGACAGTACGCGGCCGACAACACCATCAGCCGCTGAATCGGCTTCAAATGCCAGCCGTCGGCAATCAACTCACAAGCCAGCCAATCGAGCAATTCCTGGTGCGAAGGATTGCCTCCCATCGCGCCAAAATCGTTCGGCGTGGCGACAATGCCCAGGCCGAAGTGGTTCTGCCACAACCGATTGATCATCACCCGCGCCGTCAGCGGATTATCCTCCCGCGTGAGCCACTCGGCCAGCGACGAACGGCGGCCAGTGGAGTTGGGCTTATCGGCGGGCGATGTGATTTCCGGCTCGCTGGCCCCTAAAAATTCGGGAAAGCCCGGCGCCACTTCCTGCTCCGGCCGGAGATAATTGCCGACGTGCAGCACGCAGGTTTGCGGCGGTTGACCGTCGCCATCGCACACCGTCATGGCCGTAGGCAGCGGCTCCGGCTTGATGGCATCGTACTTCGAGAGCTCTTCCATCTGCTGATCGTACATCTTCCGCTCTTGCGGGTCGCAGCGCCGGTAAGCCCGGGCGATGCGTGATTCAATCCATTCTTCCGCCTCGGCCACCAGTTGCTTTTGGAAGCAGGAACGCTGTTCCGGCGGCATGTTGATGGCGGCCAGCGTTTGCGGATCGTACGCGGAAATGGCATCTTGCTTGGCGGCTGCACGCTCGTCGGCCAATTCGCCGTCGATGGCGGCGCGGATGGGCTTGGTAGCTTGTTCCCACTCGTTCATCCGCTGGTCGTAAGTTTCGACCTGTTGCCGGCTGGCAATCGAAACGCCGTCGGACGGCAGAATGGCGGCAAAGCAGGCCTGCAGACGGTAATAATCGGTCTGTTTAATTGCGTCGAACTTGTGGTCGTGGCAGCGGGCGCAGCCGATCGTCAGCCCCATAAACGCTAGGCCCGTGTTTTCGGTTATGTCGTCGAAAATTTCCTGCCGCTGCTGCACCATGTTGGAGGCGTTAATATCTTCCGGATATAAACGAATCAAGCCGGTGGCAATGAGCGCGTCGGGATTGTTTGGCTCCAGTTCGTCGCCGGCGATTTGCTGGCGGATGAAGCGATCGTACGGCAAATCGTCGTTGAAGGCCCGAATCACATAATCGCGGTAACGATGGGCGTCGGGACGCAAGCCGTCTTTCTTGAAGCCCTCCGTTTCGCTGTAGCGCACCAGGTCCAGCCAGTGCTGGGCCCAGCGTTCGCCATAGCGCGGCGAAGCCAACAACCGATCGACCACTTTGGCGTACGCATTGGGCGAATGGTCGGCCAAAAATGCGGCTTGCTCTTCCGGTGTGGGCGCAAGGCCTGTCAAATCAAACGTCACACGGCGCAGCAGCGTGAGCTTGTCGGTCGGTGCGTTGGGCGCGAGTCCGGCCGCTTCTAACTTTTGTCCGATGAAGGCATCGATTGGATTGTGTGCCCAATTTCCCAGCTTGGTCAGCTTGGGCACATCGGGGCGCGCGAGCGGACGAAACGGCCAATCGCCCTGCTTGAATTGCCCTGTCTTGGCTGATTTAGAGTTCGAATCAGCTGTTTGCTTTGAAACCGCAGCCGTAGCAGCGCGCTGGGGTGGCGCACCGGCTTGGTCGTCCGCCAGGGCGCAGCACACCCATCCGGATAAAAGCCAAATCAATATGTTCAATAAAACTCTAACCGTGTGGCCCGCAAATCCATTGCGTGGCCGGGGCAGGGTCGCTGAAATAGCGACCAGCCCGAAACTGGACGTCATGTGTGTGGTACCTCTGGCGCGCTAGCGTCGGAGTACGGATGTGAGGGACGAAAATCGGCAGGTTTTGTGTGGGAGGCTTATAATGTCAACTGTTCATGCGTGCAGCGAAAAAAACGCTAAAAAAATTATCAGATTCTACGTTTGACAACAATATAAAATATGAAATCGTTCTAAGTATCGGCATTCCAATCACTTAGGATTAGTCAGTCAAGTAGGACTTACGACAAATCTGGGAAAAGTGCTCTGATTCTAATGTCTTGTCTTTTTGGTGTTTAAGGCTATGCAGTCTGTGCTGACATGCGCCAGACTACTGTTTAACGTTGCTTGGTTCAGGTTCACTGCGCCCCTAACCCCTACCCGCCGGGTGAGCAAAAACTGGCATTGGCTAGCCTTCCGGATTTCAGGAAACTCCCGCGCACCACAACCCGTGGCTTATCCTCTGCCTGCCTCGTAGTGGTCAATAAGGAGATTGTCCAATGCGATTGCTCTTCAAATTCCGTGACGTGATTTGGCTGACACTTGCGGTGGTGATGTTCTTGGCGTTGATATCCTCACGCCCCACGCCAACGCCAACGCCAACGGAAACGACTGCTCAGCATCCGATGGTTATAAGAGGCGGAGGTACTTTAGGTCCCCCAATAATCATCGACACTGTCACCGGAAATATGTTGGTGCAAGCTGGTGGTGGGTGGATTCCTTATGCTCCACTACCACGCCATAATTAACCCCAACTCCCGTGCCGCTCGCAGCTCCATTTTAGGGTACCAGTACCGCAATTTGCGCTTGGTAGAGGGAAATTATTTGTTTGTATGGCTTGATGCCGCAAAACCAGTGGCGTGCTTCATCATAATCTTGAGTCCTCGTGCGCCGAAGCCAGCCAAAAGCCTTGGTAACAATGTTTCCAGCGTGGAACCTCAAGGTCCAAATCACGGGTAGAGAATTAGAAAATCCCCGGCTCGGTAGATGCTGAGGTACGCATTGTTAGAATCGTGGCCATTGCGAGCCTGGATCGGCTCCAGGCTCGTTCCAAATGTGAAATGTCGGTTGAAAACTTTCCGGAAGTCGACTTGCACGGCAAGCCTGTTTTTGGTTTCATCGTGTGTTATCAGCGAGGACGAAACGGAGACCGCAATTCATGGAGGAAGATGCTGTTATTCACGGAGCTTCGTTGGCAGGGCTAACCATTTCACCGTCGCTCGATTTGGTGGCCGAAAATACCCAAGTTCCTCAGCTGACCGCCTCCATTGATCGTCGCGTGGTTTGGTTGTGCGGCGTGGCAATTGTTCTGGGCGTGGCGGGCGCCCTATTGGCGGAAGCGCTGATTAAACTCATTGCCTTGATCACTAATCTTTCGTTCTACGGACGCTTCTCGATTGATCCGAGCAGTCCTGCCAATAATCATCTGGGGTTATTCGTCATCGCGGTGCCGATTTTGGGCGCTTTGGTGATTGGCTTCATGGCCCGGTACGGCTCTAAAGCCATTCGGGGCCACGGCATTCCCGAAGCCATGGATCAAGTGCTTACCAACCGCAGCCGAATTCCGGCGCGTATGGCATTCTTGAAACCCGTGTCGGCGGCCATTGCAATGGGCACTGGCGGCCCGTTCGGGGCCGAAGGCCCGATCATTGCCACCGGCGGAGCGTTGGGCTCGCTACTGGGGCAATTCATCCGCACCACGCCGGTGGAACGCAAAACGTTGCTGGCCGTGGGAGCAGCGGCGGGCATGGCGGCGATTTTCGGCTGCCCGGTGGCCGCGGTATTGTTGTCGATTGAACTGTTGCTGTTTGAGTATCGGCCTCGCTCAATCATTCCCGTGGCGCTCGGCGCCGCCACAGCCGCGGGCATGCGGGTTTTTTTTGAAGGGTCGGATCCCGTCTTTAAGATGCCCCCAATCGAAGCGCCGCATCTTATGGCAATGGCGTTTTACATTCTGTTAGGCGCGGTAATGGGCGTGGCTGCCGCCGCGGTGACGAGAATTGTTTGTGCCGTGGAAGACGCCTTCGAACGACTGCCGATTCATTGGATGTGGTGGCCGGCGATCGGCGCCGTGGCCGTCGGCGTGATTGGCTACTTTCAACCTTACACACTGGGAGTGGGTTACTCCAACATATCGGCAATTATTTCCAATCAGTGGCCGACTCAGTTTGTCGCCATTTTGTGCTTTGCGAAATTCGTTTCCTGGTCGATTGCGCTAGGCAGCGGAACTTCCGGCGGCACGATGGCGCCCTTGTTCACCGTGGGAGGAGGTTTGGGGCAAGTGTTGGGCGCCATGGCGGTGGCGCTTGTGCCGGCGGCAGGCATCGATCTGAAAATTGCGGCGCTGGTGGGCATGGCGGCGATGTTTGCCGGGGCCTCGCGTACCCTTTTAGCTTCCACCGTGATGGCGTTCGAAACCACGCTGCAGCCCTTCAGCGTGTTGCCTCTATTAGGCGGCTGCGGGGCCAGCTATTTGGTGGCCACGCTGTTAATTAAGAACTCCATCATGACGGAGAAAATTGTCCGCCGCGGCGTGGCGGCGCCTCACGAATATACGCCCGATTTGCTCCAGCAGGTGCTGGTTCGCGATGTGGCTTCGAAACATGTCATCGCTCTGTCGGCCAAGCAAACACTCGGGCAAGTTCGCCAGTGGATTGCCACCGATGGACCGGATTCCCACCATCAGGGTTTCCCGATTGTCGATGCAGATAGTGTGTTGATCGGCGTGCTCACCCGGCGCGATTTTTCGAGTGCCAAGGCCACCAACGATACTGCTTTAAAAGACCTGATCGCGCGGCTGCCGAAATTTGTGTACGAAGACACAACGGCCCGGCAGGCTGTGGACCACATGGTCCGCCACGACATTGGCCGGTTGCCGGTGATGTCGCACTCCAAGCCGCCCAAGTTGGTCGGCATGCTCACCCGCAGCGACATTCTGTCGGTATTCCGCCGCGGATTGGATGAGAGCGCCCAGGAAGCGCCGACGCTAAAAATGCCGCGACTGCGGCGCAGCGCAACCAAGCGCGTGGCGTGACGGTTTGACTAGCCCTTAAACAAGCGAACCCGGAATAGTTTTGGGGTAGTTTTGGGCACTGGCGCAAGGTCAGCCCCTAGGTGCGGCGGCGATTGCAAGTGGGATCGAGTTGTCGGATCAGGTATGCGTGTGGTCTTTCTGGGATAAGGCCTATTGGACCTGTGAGGATCAGACCATTGACTGTTAGCGTTTCGAGAAGCACACCCTGCTACTCGTGGCGCCACAGACCGGAAACCACATACTTTTTCGTCCGCGTTTACAGCACGCTGAAAACTGCGCCGGTCGTGAAGGCTGGATTGACGGATTCCATCTGGTCGATGGAACGGCTAGTAGCTGAACTTTCAACTGTGGCGTGATTGGTGGGAAGATTACTACGAACTGGCGACAGGTTAAAAATGTGGTAGAATCGAGCCACCGAAATTTGGCTTCTTCCATGCGTCAACTCGCTCAACCCATTCGGAGGGCAACATGAACGTGAATCGAATTTTCGTATTGTTAGCCGTGACATTCGGTATCGCTATGTTTAGCGGATGCAGCCCTTCATCGGAGAAATCTCCCAGCACAACTTCGACCCCAGCCAAAGCCGACGCGGATCAGCCAAAAATGGAACATCCGCAGTCCCCGCCGCAGGCGCCTGCTGAACCCTCAAAGTAGCACGCCAGTAGCCATCTTGGCCAACACCCCAGCGTCGGGCCCGTCCAACTGACTCGGCCCGCACGCTTCCACCAAAAAGTGCAGCACCTCGTCTGCCAACAGCCAGTAATCTTCGGCGCCGCGGGACCGTCATCGATCACCTCGAAGGGCTGTGGACGTGGGAGAGTGTACGCTCGCGGGTGGTCGGCGCCTGCTAATCTGCCTGGCGCTGGCCACGTAGCGCTGCTGCGAGTTCCTTTTCCGCCTCGAACCAGTCAAGGTGGTCTTCGCCGATCGGACAACCTCGCCGCAGCCATTACTGGTAGGCCAACGCCGTAATGGCGTCGCGTGAGAGCGGCCCCGGCCGATTTACAGCCGCTGTCGATGTCGAGGCACGTGTGCTGAGGGGTGCGGAAAAAATGGAAAATAATTCATTGAGCGATAGACGTGGGGGTGTTGTAACAATTTTTTCCATCGCGAGTTGCGATCAGCACAACGCTCAGTCCACGTCGGAAATGTCGGCTAAGCGGAGGTGGATGATCGGGTGATTAGTTTTGGATGACAGCGCGTCTTGCTGCCTCGGTCGTCCCCCTGCATGATGCGGAATACAATCGTCTGCGTTTATCTGCAAGATGGGTAGTTTGAAAAGCCAGTTGCAGAGCGCCAGCTTTCCCGATGAATTACCCGGAAAGCGGCTGGCCGGATCGGTTTCCGTGCGAAACAGGCGCACTGCATTAGTCGGTATAGTCGCAAAATCGAACTCGCGGTAATCTTCCTGGCGCTTGCGTGCCGAAAAGACAAGTGTGGAGGATTATGTCATGAAACTAAAGTCGATTCTGCTCCTGGCGGTTGCGTTGGTCGCCTGGAATTCCCTGGGGTCGTTGGCCCAAGCCGGCGACGGCGTAGGAGTGGGTATCGGAATTGCCTTCCCGGAGAATTATCCATGTGGATTTCCGATTATGGCATTAGTTGGCGTAGTTTTAATGTCGTTGATGGCGTTCGCCCAAGACTAAATCAGGCACAATTCTCGGCAATTCCCGACCACACACTTTTAGGACAACATACATAACCGCCTGCTTGTCAAGGTTCGTGGGCTTTTTTTGGAATGAAGAGGCTAGCCCGGGTGCAGGGCCTGCAATAAGGACGCTGCTCGGCGGCGGCGGCCGATTCTGTCCACGGCCAGTGAATGGCTTACGGTCTTGGTCAAGCCGTGCGAATGCGCATTGCATTTTGGCCGCGTCCTCAACTAGTGCCAGCCTAACAGATGCGGGTGTCAATGACACCCGCGAAGGGCAATCATCTGGCTTGGGGGCAACGGCCGGCAATCTACGCCACTAACCGCGCCGGTCCCCGTGTACGTCAGGTTTTCCAGCTTGATCTTGCACGCTTGATCTCGAAACCCTATCGGCTGCGATTACGGAATCAAATGCCAAGGGACCCGGCTGTGCTGGTCGGCGGCGGGTGTTTTTCCCGAAAGGATTCCCATGCACTTAATAATGCACGAGGTTCAGCTGTTGAGATGGTTCGAACGTCATAGCGACGAATCGCGAAACCAACAAGATCATCGTCAGCTAGACTGGTTTGCTTCACAGGCTGGCTTGACGATTGAAATATTCGATGAAGCATTCAATCGCCTTGAATCGCTTAATTATTTACAAAGCTGGAGTCTGACCGTCAACGGCCGCAGCGACTTCGGCGCCGCAATTACCATTGCAGGACGAGATGCCCTTCGAGAATATAATCGTGAATGCAAAGCGGAGCGGTTACAGCCTCTCTTCGCACTTGTTGGCAAAGTCTTACTGACCGTCCTCGTGGCCGCCGCAGCGATGTTTTGCGTGTCGGGGTTGGGATTCAAAACCCAACGGCAAGCGAAAAGCATCATGTCAACCGCCAACGTCCTGAGTTTCGGACCGGGGCCAGATCGTGCAAACCATGCCGCGGCTGACAGCAGGCCTCGCCAGCCTATCACAGTCAGCCAGCGCATTCCTTGATCTTGTCCACAAAGAAACCGGCCCAGTCCCATTGGCCAGCGTGGTCTTTGACCCATTCGTTGATTTGGTGTTCGCTGAACTCCGCCCCGATAATGACCAAGAACGGGTAACGGGCACCGCTACTGTAGTGGCTGATGCGCCCCTGGCGATTCGTCAGGCAGATCGAGTTTGAACACAGTGCCGCCCCCATGAGTGCCGTCGCCGGAGGCCGTACCATAAAGTCTGGAACCCTAGCGAATCAGCTGCGCAACAATCACTAACAGTTGGCGTTTCGTCGACCACCCTGGTCGAACTGTACCGACCGTGCCCCGGGGCGTGTCACCTGGATTTCTATGTGGCCCAACTCGCGGAGATGTCTTAGTGACGGCCAAAGCAGCGACCAGTACGACTCAAACTGTCTGTACCACCGCCCATCAAATCGCTTTAACGGGCGGGACAGCCGCGGCACTTTTTGCACGTTGCTGGGGCTTTGTCTATTTAAGCGGCCAACAACTTGATTAAACACACAAGTAACTTTTCTGTGTATGAAATCGCGATTGTCCTCAAGTTATCAACCGAATCTGCCGAAATGGCCGATTAGAGGAACAAGTCGATGGACGACGCAAAATCACTCGCTTTTGTTGCCGACTTTGAAAAGCGCATCCGCCAAGCGCCGACGGATAAAACGCAAGAGGCCTTTGTCAGAGAGTTAGTTGCGGACATTGCGCAAGATTGCCCAATTCCAGTGCTAACGCAACTGGCAACGTGCATTCTTAACCTGCGCAAGTCCGAACTAAAAGCCGCCGGCGAGTGGAACTAGGCCTGAGCTGCTAAACACTCAGCAATCGTCTTGCGGATCACTTGAGGCCGAGACGGGCCGGCCCATCCTGGCTGTTTGGCCTGTTCATCATGTGTCTTTAGCGCTTCTGTGAGCGCCTTCTGAACGCGGTCGTCTTTCGCTACCAATTCTAACGCTTGCTGCGGGGTAGCAGTTTGTAACTTCGATGAATACTTGCTGTCGAACCAGTTGGGCTGTTGCATGATCAATACTCCTTAATAGATACAAAACCGGCGCATAGTGCGTCGGCACTGATAAACAAGGAGGCTTTAGCCAGAAGGGCTAGGGAGAGTTTTTGCGAAAGTTTCCCCGCTCCGTCGAGGCGAGCATCCTTACTGTGCAACAGTATACCGGCGTCGATGGAAATAAAAAGCCCCCGGGATTTAGAATCACCAAGGGGCCGCAGACGGGAAACTTTCGCGGAGTCCAGTCTAACATGCTGGCATGCTTTCGCCCAGCGTCACTTTTCTTTGGGCCCGTGGCTGATCGGGTATGATGCAGAATCGGTCGTTTTCTCGGAGTCCGAGTAAACATATGGCAAACGTGACTGCGGGGCGGCCGAATGCGGGGCTTATGTGGGCTGCGTATTAGGCGGATTCACATGGAATCTGTTCTGGATGATTTTCATCTGCAGATTGCTTAAGTTCTGCTAAACGTCGGTTGTACAGAGCGATCGTGTCCTTGCGCCGCAACATTCCGAGCAGGCAACCGTGGTCGTCCGGCTCAACAATAGGCAATTCATCAAGGTTAAGCTCCGTAAATCTCCTCAGCGCCGTGTTGAGATCGTCGGCCGGCGTCACTGTGACCAATTTGGAAGTCATCACGTCTCTCGCCACCGCAAGCTCCCAGATCGCGTCGTTGTAGAGGTAGGCCCTAACGTCATCGGATGAAAAGATGCCGACCATGCGGTCGGTATCGTCTACGACGGGGAAATATCGCTGCCGCGACTCGGCCAACATTTGCACAATCTGCTTTAGCTGCATCGATTCAGGAACCCGCAATAATGGACGATCATTGGGCGGCACATCACTGACTAGAATTCCCTCCAGCACGTCAACGAGGAAATCGCCGCGGTGCGCTGGAGAATCGAGCCGGCTGGCAACTTGCATGTGGTACAGTTTCCAGCGGCGACACAGTAGAAAACACAAGGTCGAAACCCACATCGTCGGCAGCAGCAGTTGATAGTCACCGGTCATTTCCGAAACCATGATGATGGTCGAAATCGGTGCATGGGCGGCGGCGGCAAAGAAGCCAGCCATGCCCACAATGCCGTAAACTTGCGGATTCGGTACGATTGATGGCCAAAAGCTGTGAAAGATTTGCCCGACTGCTGCGCCAAGGCAGCCGCCGATGAGCACTGATGGTCCGAACACGCCACCCGATCCACCCGAGCCGATTGTCAGAGACGTAGTGACGAGCTTTCCCAATCCAATCGCCAACAACAACGGCACGCCAAGTTTAGCGGAACCCTCGATCGCCAATTGCAGCGCCCCGTGTCCCGTGGACAGTACCGACAACACGCGTTGGTCAGCGTGTAGACCGAAGAACAGCACGATGCCAAACACTCCGGCCAAACCGGCCCCGATCGCCGGTCGCAGGAATCGAGAAATGGACAGCTTCGCAAACAGCCGATGGGTACCGTAAAACGATTCGATAAAGCCGATGGCTGCCAATGTCAAAATAACGGCCAGTAGTGCCAGAGGGGCCAACTCAAATGGCGAGGCGATCGAATAGTTCAATTTGTTCCCGAACACGGGGACAAAGCGGAATTCGAGCGGCGAGCAAAGTTCGTAAACGCTGTAGGCGATGATCGAGGCGATCGCCGAGGGGAGCAATACTTCGGTTTCTAAATCAGCGGAACTATACAGGATTTCCCCCGCGAAAATCGCGCCCGCCAACGGGGCGCGAAAAATGGCGCCGATGCCGGCGCCCATTCCGGCAGCCAGCATAATGCGTCGATCGCGTGCCGGCAGTTTTAATCGCGTGGCCAGGAAAGAACCAAAGCCCGCACCGATCTGTGCAATGGGACCTTCCCTGCCGCCGGACCCACCGGTGCCAAGGGTGATTGCCGATGCCAGCGTTTTGATGATCGGAACTTGCGGTCGAATGTAGCCACGTTTGTTATGAAAGGCGTCGATGACAGCATCGGTGCCATGTCCCTCTGCTTCCGGCGCGAAGGTGTACACAAGAAAACCTGACGCTGCGCCGCCAGCGATCATCACTGCCACAATCAACCAGGGATGGAATTCTGTGGTGGGATGGTCAAAAATACTCCGTTCTCCTGCCGTTTCTTGTGGCACGTATCCGGCAATTTCACCCAACGCAAAGTGAACCACCAACTGAATCAAGAATTGGAAGGCAATCGCACCCAATCCGGCGACGATTCCAATCAGCCCGGAGAGCACAAACCATTTACCGGTCGACTTCAATTCCAGTCCGTTTAAGAAGTTTCTCAGGCGAGTCACGCTGATGCCTCCTGGCATTGGCGGTTGTGCTGCAGATTTTCCTACGCCAGTGCGGTGTCTCGGGCGATTTTAGTCAAAAATTGCTCCAACATTGGCACGAACGAGGCTAGTCGCAGTTAATAGAAGTAAGTTTGGTCTTCATATAGCTTATGCGACAAGGTCATTCGAATCGGCATAAAGACTAGCAGCAAAAAATGACAATTCAAACTGCAAGAACAGCCGAGCTATCTTTGCATGGACCTACCTTGTGAAAGACATATGCAGTTCGAAAGTCCTCAGCAATGGGTTTTCTTGAACAGCAAAACTAAAATCCAGGATTACAGAACAAGCAACTAAGTGCTTTCATTTCAGGGGCACCTAACCGGAATATGCAGACGGGTTAGGTGACCACTTCAGTAACCAGGGATTGAAATTGTGGGGTGCCTCAATTAATTTTGAACCTATGGCACCTAAGCGTTCGCACGCCATCCAAATTGATCAGGATCAATATCTAGAAGTAGTTGGCTCTTGTGCGTCCACTAACTTCCGCAAGGCAGCACGGAGCGTCACTCAGTTGTTTGATCAATTCTTGTCACCAATCGGGTTACGATCTACGCAATTGACGATTCTTGTGTCGGTCCAGGTGTTGGGTCCCTGCGGATTGGCTCGCTTGGCTCGCGAACTTGTAATGGACCGCTCCACGATCACGCGGAACATACACCCGCTGGTATCAAAGGGACTGTTGCAGGTAACCGGCAAAAGCGGTTGCGGCGGCAAGGCCGTTGAAATCACCAAAGCGGGCCAAGACGCGATGGCCAGTGCAGTGCAGTTTTGGCAAGAAGCCCAGTGCCAATTGAAGCATCGCATGGGTCAGGATCGCTGGGACCGCGTGATGGTCGATTTAATTGACGTCGTTGATGCTGCACGCACCATTGGATAAATTTATCCGACTTCCGTCTCTGAGCCCAGCACTTTCGTGCTGGCCGTCGTGGCGTTTAGGTCGGTGATGCTCGGAAGGCGAATGTCTTAATCACTGCAGCAGCACGAAGTTTGCGGGTAGCCTTGTGGGAGACGGCGCGCGCGGTCCACAATCAAATCACTTCACCTGCTCGATCTTCAGCGGCATCCAAGTGCCGTCCAGCCCAGCCTGCTCCGGCCAATAACACCGAATATAAAGTGAGGTGCCGGTGCTAGTTCCTCGGCGATTTTCTCCCCGAAACTGCCTCAGAATGAATCGCTTGCTGGAGACTTTGGAAGACCGCTCGTATCGCCAGTCGGTAGATATGATATGATACCAGTGAAGCCTTAAACAAATCGGCTTCCGACAGAATGATTATCGGACGACTAAATAAAGGGTAATCCGGCCACAGGCTGGAAGGCCCGTTAATGAGTAAGCCGACACATTTGAACACCGCTGGTGTTCGGTTGTGTCGGCTTTTTTTGTTTCTGCGACATTGGGGTCTCACTCATTGAGGTAATCAAAATGAGAACAAACAGTTCTTTCGCAACATTGATCTTCGTGGTAATTGTTGGCATTGGCGGAGGATTGGCATTTGCCATGTATCGCCCCGAAGCTTACCTGGTCAGCGCATGGATTGGGGTGATTGCCTTTGCTGTTGCCGTCATTACTTCCCTGGCAATTAAGATTGCTGATCAGTGGGATAAGGCGGTGATCTTGCGTCTCGGTAGGTTTCACGCCCTGAAGGGACCGGGACTATTTTTCATTATCCCGGTCATCGATGCGATTCCCTACTGGATCGACACGCGGGTCATCACGACCGGTTTCAAAGCGGAAAAAACCCTTACCAAAGATACAGTGCCTGTGGATGTAGATGCTGTGCTGTTTTGGAAAGTCGTGGACCCCAAGAAGGCGGCCCTGGATGTAGCCGACTATCGCAGCGCTATCAGTTGGGCCTCCCAAACAGCCCTACGCGATGTGATCGGCAAAACCATGCTTTCGGACATGCTGGAAGGCCGGGACAAAATCAGCAACCTGCTCCAGAAGATTATCGATGAGCGCACCGAACCCTGGGGCATCAACGTCATTTCCGTAGAGGTGAAAGATGTCTTGATCCCATCGGCTTTGGAGGATGCGATGTCGATGCAGGCGCAGGCTGAAAGAGAGCGTCAGGCCAGAGTGATTTTGGGAGATTCAGAGCGGCAGGTGGCGGAGAAATTTGCCGAAGCTGCCAACAGCTACCAGCATAATCCGGTTGCCTTTCATCTGAGGGCCATGAACATGCTGTACGAGGGTTTGAAGGACAACGCCACCATTGTCATCGTTCCCAGTACAGCCGTGGAGAGCATGCAACTGGGCGGACTTGCCGGGTTGACCGCCTTGACGATGGGAATTGGTCAGGATGGTGCGAACCATGGAAAGAACGGTGAGCCCAAGGAGCCAGCGTTAATTAGTTAATCGACGAAGTGTTGGCCTTTGTCGTTCGGAACGAAATGAGCGCTAACAAGCGCATTTATCGTTTACGACATGATTGCTGCGTGTCGCACCCAAGCCCGTGCGTTCGCACTTAAGCGTGAGGCGAAAATGAGGCACAAATGAAAACTATGAAGCGTAAAATCACGCTGTCGACCAGTGAGATTCTGAAGTTAGTCGAAACTCTCGGAAGCACCAGCCCGATCGAGCGCGAGCGGGCGCGGAAGCGCTTGGTGGCCGCTGGGCACGAAGCCGTGATTCCCTTGCTACATAAGTTAAAGGCGCCATCGGAGCACGTGTGTTGGGAAGCAGCCAAAGCGCTAAGTGAGATTAAAGACCCGGCTTCAGCCAATGCTTTGGCTGAAACGTTGGACCACGCGAGCCACGACGTGCGGTGGTTGGCCGCAGAAGGACTGATTGCGGTCGGGTCGGAGGGACTAAAGCAGACGCTGATCGCGCTATTGACGAAGGCAGATTCCAATGGGGTGCGGAAAGGCGCCCATCACGTGATTTCGCACTTCGCACATCGCATGTCCGGTGAATTCTTGCTACCGCTATTAAAACTATTTGACGATTTTGAACCCGCAGTGATCGTCCCACTGGCGGCCTTGGATGCGCTGCACAAATTACAGAACCGTACCATGAAAAGCCATAAGAAGTAGGCGACTGATGCATTGTGCGTTGCTTTGGCCGCTAAAGGCCAGAATGAAGTCTCACATCAAAGTGAACGAAGATCGCAAATGAGTCATGCTGAATACAGTTCGGATCCAATGATCGGAATCAACAACCGTTTGGCTGTTGTGGTTAGGTAGCGTTCGGTCCATGTTATCTAAGAGGTCCGTCCATGGAATATAAATCTTGTATTGATGCGTGCCGCGGCTGCGCGGATGAGTGTGACCGCTGCCTGGACAGTCTTTCGCGTGCGCCGAATTCGACGGAACTATTGGCGGCCGTTAGAACTGTCACGGATTGCTCCCAGTTCTGTCGAACGACCGCCGGCTTTCTGGAGCGTGGGTCTCGATTTGTGACGGCGGTCTGTGGCTTGTGCGCCGAGATTTGCGACGCATGCGTCGCCGGGTGCGGGCAATCCACGGTAACACAGGGGCAAGCATGCCTAGATAGCTGCCGTGAGTGCGCTAACGAATGCCGGCGCGTCCTGGCCTTTCAGAAGGCTTAGACTCGGAGCGCCCCAGCATCATATGGTCGAGGCTGGTGCACCAAACTAATGCAAGGAAGACGGTAACGGCCCCTTCAATCATTAGATTGTTTTAGATCATCTGGACCGCATGACCGATTCCACTGGGTTGATCCAGCATGCCATTTACAGTGTCCCGCGCTGAGAGAGTGGTTAGACTACTAGCGATGCCTTACAAATAGATGGTCCGCCGGCAGAATAATTATCGGATGACTAAATAAAGGGTAATCCGGCAAGGGCTGGACGACCCGTTACTGAGTAAGCCGACGCATTTGAACACCGCTGGTGTTCGGTTGCGTCGGCGTTTGTATGTTCGAAGCATCATTTCGCAAAACCTTAACGATCGCATAAATGATCAGGAATCGACCTCGGGAAACAAACAATACCAGTTGACCTCATGGAATGTAACATCGACGCCAACAGCGACGGGATGAATCCATTCTACGCGAGCGTTCCACTCCGATCGATCATCGGATTCGACGTGTGCCGATCATCGACGGCGAAGGCGAACGGGTTGTCATGATTACCTCTGATGACGTGTTGGCTCATGAGGCACAGATATCACGAAATGTGGAATAAGTTGTCGCACCGAATGATGAGACAGATGTTTGAGATATTTGTTAATGAACACTAAGAAGATTCTCTTTCCGACGGACTTTTCAAAGCTGAGTGATGCCGCGTTGCCGCTGGCGACCTCACTTGCACACGATCGAAATGCCGAGTTAATCATCCTGCACGTGCAGGAGCCGTCGATCGTTTACTCTGCCGGAGAATATTATTACGGACCCAGGGAGCCGAGTTCCGAGCAGCTTTGGCAAATGCTCGATAAAGTAGTTCCGACCGACCCAAAGGTTCCTTGCCGGCATCAGATGGGGAGTGGAAACCCCGCTCAGGAGATAGTACGAATCGCGGAACAGGAAGACGTGGGAATGATCGTTATGGGCACACACGGCCGCACGGGGTGGCAACACATGTTGGTGGGCAGTGTGGCCGAGAAAGTGATTTGTCGAGCGAAGTGCTCGGTGCTGACGTTCAAGCAACCAGTGCTGGAATCACTGGGGGCAGAGTTTCCTAAAGCATTGCACGGGGCACAAGGGAAGTCGATTCTCTTCGCCACTGATTTCTCCTCGACCGGCAACGCCGCATTGCTGCAGGCGACATCATTGGCGCGCGATATGGGTGCTCAGCTAATTATCATGCATGTCGAGGAACCCTTGGCCCCTTACGGTGGGGGAGAAGTGTACTCTGTTCACATTCTGGACGCCCATTCCGAATCATTGAAGAGGACCCTGGAAAACTTAAGGCCCGATAATCCCAAGGGTCCCTGTATGCATCGGATGGCGATTGGTGACCCAGCGAACGAAATCCTACGGGTTGCCGACGAAGAACACGCCATCATGATCGTCATGGGCACCCACGGCCGGACAGGGTTAGCGCATGTGTTGATGGGCAGCGTGGCGGAGAAAGTAGTTCGTCGGGCGTCGTGCCCCGTCCTGACATTTAAACAGATTCAGAATAACAGCGATTGAGACGGACTTGCCAGCAACAAAAAAGTGGAGACTTCGCGCCGGTGTTGATTGTGCAGCGAATTTCCCGCCAAATCATCCTCAGAATGAATAGTTTGCGGGAGACTTTGGAAGTCTGCTCGTATCGCCGGTCGAGAGACATGATATGATACCAGTGAATCCAAAACCAAATTGGCTTCCAACAGAATATTATCGGACGACTAACTAAAGGGTAATCCGGCCAACGCCCGGAAGACCCGTTAAAAGTAAGCCGACGCATTTGAACACCGCTGGTGTTCGGTTGCGTCGGCTTTTTTGTTTTATCGAAGCATCTTTTCGCGAGGGAGAAGCACTATGTTGATGGGCCTCATGGGTCGGTTTGTGTGGGGCTTGGTTGCCGGCTGTGTCACAAGCAGATTCGTTAATGGACGTGGCGGGGACGAATTCGCTGACAAAATGTTGCCTACCCTTCGTTATCAACTCAGTGACCATGAGGAAAAGGCTGCCGCCGAGAGGGGAGGCTCCTGATGTCCGCTTCCCGTTCGGATGCGCTGGTGCTCTTTGGTGTGACGGGCGATCTTGCCCACAAGATGATCTTCCCGGCGCTCTATGCGCTGGCGAAACGAGGTGCACTAAAAGTCCCGGTCATCGGCGTCGCTTTCCCAAAATGGAGTCTGGCACGTCTGCATAAACGCGTGACGGACAGCATCAAGCGATCAGGTGGGATCGATAACCAACGCGCCCTGCACAATCTTCTGTCCCAGCTCAGTTACATCAGCGGGGACTATAACGATCGGGGCACGTTCATGGACATAAAAAAGTCGCTTGGTAGTGCTCGGCGTCCGGCGTACTATCTCGCTATCCCGCCCGCGCTCTTCGAGACGGTGATCAAAGGGCTCGGTGCCGCCGACTTAGCTGAGCACGCGCGCGTCATTGTCGAGAAGCCGTTCGGACGCGACCTGGCCTCGGCGCGGGAGCTCAACCGCGTCGCGCGGGCGGTGTTCCCAGAAGACGCGATCTTCCGCATCGACCACTTCCTCGGGAAGGAGGCGATCATGAATATCCTGTATTTTCGCTTCGCCAATTCGTTTTTGGAGCCGATCTGGAACCGCAACTACGTGGCCAGCGTCCAGGTAACCCTATCCGAGGATTTTGGCGTGGAGGACCGCGGCGCGTTTTACGAAACCGCCGGCTGTCTGCGCGACGTGATCCAGAACCACCTCTTCCAAGTCGTCGCGCTGCTTGCCATGGAACCGCCGGCCGACCGGGACTTCGGAGCCGTCCACAGCGAGAAAGCCAAAGTATTTCAAGCCATGCACCCCTTGAAGCCCAAGGACGTGGTCCGCGGGCAGTACGCCGGCTACCGTAAAGAGCCCAATGTGGCAAAGAATTCCGACGTGGAGACATTCTGCGCCCTACGGCTGTTTATCAACTCGTGGCGTTGGGAGGGTGTGCCGTGGTACCTGCGCTCCGGCAAATACCTAGCGCAAACGGCGACCGAGGTTCTGGTGGAGCTGAAGTCGCCGCCGCAGGCGCTATTCGCCGACTCCGCGCCGACGACTGGCCGGGCCAACTATCTGCGCTTTCGGATCTCACCCAGTTCCGCCATCGCCCTTGCCGCTCGCGTCAAGCGCGCAGGGAAGGAGTTCGTCGGCGACCAGCGAGAACTCCTCTTAATCGAAGAACAGCCGGGTGAGGAATCACCCTATGAGCGGCTCTTAGGCGACGCGATGACCGGCGACGGTGCGCTCTTCACCCGTGAGGACGCGGTTGAGGCTGCCTGGGCGGTGGTCGATCCGGTCCTTAAGACCCACCACAGGGCTCACCCTTACAAACGCCACAGCTGGGGACCGAAAGAAGCTGACGTTCTAATCGCAGCGGACGGCTGTTGGCACAATCCTAGCTCCCAGGAGGCATCCGGATGAATGAGCCTGCCGCAGCCGTGTTTGAAGCAGCTGTGGCCTCCGAAATAGCGCCCTCGATATTCCCGCTGTGTTTTTATGCCAACCTCCAGCGCTACCCACTTCGCCGTCGGATGTCCTCACCCGCAATGCCTTGCAATCGGCGATGAGACCTGGACTCCAGTTCTCCCGAGCAATTCAAGGATTCAAGCTCTAAACGCAAGAAACACAAACGCAGTACCCGCTTGTGTTGTCGGTTTCAAGGCCTATAATTTTGATGTCGGAAGTACCGGTGAATTCAAAATCGGTACCGCCGTACAATTGGCGTGTTGTTGCCGGATGACTAGACGAAGAGCACTCCAGTATCGCTGGAAAGCTCGTTGACGAGTAAGCCGACGTGGTCGAATACCTCAGGGTGTTCAGCCACGTCGGCTTTTTTTTTGCCCTCGGTGTAGAGGTGATGACGAGGCAATTGTTCGGTCGCCTGATCCGCAATTATATCGCGGGTTTGGACGACGCCGTGCGACCAGAACGGCGTCACTAGGATACGGGACATGATGACATCTATAGATGACAACACCTCGGAAAACGAAACTCAGCTTAAAACGCAAATCCAGGCTCGGTTGGGTTCGCGAGTTCGCCATCTCCGGGTGGTGTTTCATAACCACGGAGTTATTCTCCAGGGACGTGTGCACACCTATTACACCAAGCAACTCGCCCAACATTTACTCATGGAGATCACAAACCTACCCATCCTGGCAAATGAGATCGAGGTGGGTTAGCCGGGCCGCTGCTCAGACGACGGCTGCCAAAGCCGACGCGGGATTTTCAAACCAATCGAAGAGGTGAACTATGTCGGTCGATCTGCAGGAGGAAGCGAGCGGGAAGATTTTGGTAATCAAACTTATGGGCAAACTCACGCAGGAGGACTACGAGCGTTTCATTCCGGAAGTCGAGCGCCTGATCAAGCAGCACGGCAAACTTCGGATGCTGGTTCAGACGCACGATTTCCACGGCTGGACGGCAGGTGCCCTCTGGCGGGACATCCAGTTCGATCTGAAACACTTCCGGGACATCGAACGCCTCGCCCTGGTTGGCGAAAAAGTGTGGGAGCATGGTATGGCGCTGTTCTGCAAGCCGTTTACCACCGCCACGATCCGGTACTTCGACAGTCGCGAGGCTGATCAGGCCGAAGAGTGGATCCACGCTGACCTGCTGATTGCCCAAAGTCTGCAACTGGGATCGGGGAAGGCGAGTCTGGTCGGTGCTATCGCAGCCCGCGAATGAGAAGATCATGCAACGGCGGCTTTTTCATAGAAACCACTTAGGAGATTCCATCATGTGGATGAACGAAAATGCAATCGGTCTGGGGATCGCACTGGCACTTACCACCTGAGCCCCCGCTCTAGTGTCATTCTTCTGGCTCGATCCACGAACGGTCAAAGTTGGCAGACAGCGCTGCCGGAAGCCCAATGAAAAGAGCGATCCCGATTACGACGTTGTTTCTGGATATCGGCGGTGTCCTGCTCACCGACGGGTGGGATCATCATGCCCGCAAACGTGCGGCAACAAACTTCAAGCTGGAGTGGGCCGAGATGGAGGATCGGCATCACCTGACCTTCGACACCTACGAGGAGGGAAAGCTCACGCTAGAAGAATATTTAGCTCGGGTGGTCTTTTATCAAAGGCGACCGTTCACGAGGGATCAATTTCGGGAATTCATGTTCGCGCAATCGAAACCTTATCCCGAGATGCTCGAGTTGGTTGCTCAGCTTAAGGCTCAGCACGGGCTGAAGATCGCCGTGGTCAGCAACGAAGCGCGCGAACTCAATGCGTATCGTATTCGAAACTTCAAGCTGAGCGGATTTGTGGATTCTTTTGTTTCCTCCTGTTTTGTTCACTTACGCAAGCCCGACGCAGACATCTTTCAGTTGGCGCTGGACATCGCCCAGGTGCCAGCCGAGCAGGTCGTCTATCTCGAAAACACCCCGATGTTCGTCCAGATCGCGGAAGGTTTGGGGATTCGAAGCATCCTTCACACGGATTACAGATCCACGTGTGCGCAACTGGCTTCGTTCGGATTGCAGAATGGCGAAGGAGTCATCCATGAAACCAGCTAACCCACGCATCCTGACGATCAATGGCGGCTCGTCGAGCATCAATTTCGCGCTATTCGAAGCCGGCGGCTCGCCACGACGAATTCTGCAGGGTGCGATCGAGCGGATTGGACTGCCGGAGGCCACCTTGCAGGTGAAAGGCTCGAGCCAGGCGGACAACTTCTCGCGGCCGGTAACAACAACAGTGGCTCTAGCGGAGAAAAGAAATGAAGCATGAACACAGAAACAAAGACGCTCACGCCGGAACTGCTGCGTCGGATGGATGCGCAAGGGCGTGTCGTTTGGTCCCCGGTCCATATTTTCCGGCTCGAAGAGGCTGATAACTTCCGAAATGGCAGTTTCGATTTCGCCCTGAATCTTCGTCAGAATGAATCGTCTATGGAATACTTCGACAATTTGCTCGTATCGCCGGTCGGGAGAAATGATATAATTCCAGGGAAGTCTTAAAACAAATCGGCTTCTGGCAGAATATCTGAATCATCGGACGACTAACTAAA